>OFGM01000374.1_pt1 | contig 44810 bp, 53 predicted proteins | sample 1521741 | NCBI WGS metagenome assembly OFGM01 (sample SAMEA3504079, study PRJEB24116) | mouse gut metagenome | biome: mouse gut; feature: mouse-associated habitat; material: faeces | place: Denmark | collected 2011
AATTTTTTAGTAAAGGCATCAAAGTATGATTGGAAACAATTACGCAGTACACTTGATAGTGCAGTTAAGTCGGCTGCTGTAAATGTTTTTAAACAATGTTATATATGTGATAAATTACAAGCGCAGGATGTTATGTCGAGAGATTTATGTTTATTTATAGATATCGCAGATATGATGAAAAAGAAGTATAAAAATGAAAATTATTATGGTTCAAAAGTTCTTTATTACGGAGAAGATGTACCAGAGGAATTAAGAGTAAAACAAGATATTGTTGATTTGAATGAGAGAAGGGTAATTCAAGAACCTAAGAAAGAAGAAAAAGAAGAACAATAAAAATATATAAATATTTTCCGTTTATAATATAACAAAGGAGGGTGTAGTAAGTGATATTAAAAGATAAAATGTTCTTAATTGCAGGGAATATTGATGACTCAATTAAAAGTCAGACATCAGTGTACGAAATAACACTATTTAAAACATTTGTTGATTTTGAAAAGTATGTAGACGAGAATCCAGTTATTATTGAAACTCTTGTTATAACAACAAATGAGTTACAGTTTACAAATACCAATATGATTAGACTATTAAATATTCTAAATTCCCCTTTTTTAGAAATCAAAGGAAATGTAGTCTACTTGGTCGATTATACTTATAAAATATCTGTTATTAATGATTTATTATCGAATAGAGGAATTATGAATTGGGCTGTCTATCAAGGTGACTTAAGCCCTTCTTTTATTTCTAATATTATTTCCGGTGAAGGTAGGGACACAGTAGAAGGACAAGTTGATTTAGTTACTTATAGAATAAGAGCAAGTGAATATATAAAACAACAACAAGCTCTAAAGTATCAATCGGATGAAGAAAAGTATTTAACAGATGAAGATATATTAGGCGGAATACCTAATGAAGAAGAACCAGAGGATATAAAGCCATCTATTATAACAAATATAATTATTAATTATATTGTAGGATACAATAATATAGAAAGAACGCTTATGTCTTTCATATTAGCACAGTATAGAGCTTTACAGGGAAAGACATTAATAATAGAAAGAGATGCAGAATATCATTTGCTTACTGAAATGGTAACAAAATCTGGTATTGATTGTGAACTTATTTTAATTGATGAAGTGTTTCATGATATATCACAGACTTTAAAATTAGTGCAAGAAACATTTAAGCATCTTATAGTAATAGGATGTAAAAGGAGAATGACTTATGATTATAATTTTTTAGTTGATATATTACAGTCAAATTTAAGGAATGATGTGTCCTATTTAATAAGAGAGTGTTCTTTTGAAGAAACTCCTTATGGAAAAGCATATACAATTGTAATTCCTAATACTGTTCCAGAAATCCTTAAATGTTGTAATTCACTAAAATATGATATAGTTCCAGAAGAAGTTATTTTTGTAGGAATGCAGTTGGGAAATCTTGGTTCAATGGCAATTACAAGAGAAGAAATGCAAGCAATTATAAAACATGTACTGGAAAAAAATAAGGTGGAGGTAGAAATTGTAAAGGTAGATGGTATTTTATTGAAAGGAGATGAGAGTACTTATGATATTCTTAGCATCGTTAGCAGAGAAAATAGCTGATAAAGTAGAAGGCTATTACTTTATAAAAACGAAAGAAGAATTGGACAAAGTGGTAGCAGATAACTCTAGATCTAATAAGATTATTATCAGGAGAGATTTTGCTAAAGAGAACTTCACACCTAGTGGTTTATTAAAATTTATTGAAAATGCAAAAAAGATAAATCGAAATCTTATTATTGAAGTAGATAAAAAATCGAAAGTTTTAACAGGTACTAAGTTTATAAATATGCTAAAAAATGCTAGGAATTTAGAAGAATTAATGGTATTGCTAACGACATATCCCAAGGAATTTATAGATAGTATTCAACAATTAACATCAAAAAGCGAGGATGAACAAAAAGAGTTATTGGCTGCTTCTAATACAGTATCTGGATTACAAGTCATCATAGATGAACAAAAGAAAGAAATAGAAGATTTAAAATATCAGTTAAAAATCGAACAAGAAAATAAATTTGAAATATCTGCTAGATTAAGTGCTTTAGTAAATCGTATTAATTATCAATACAATATTAATGTTGATGAAACAAAATTATTTCAAGTATCAAAAAATAATTATGACAAAGTGATATATATAAAGGAGATTACAAGAGTACAATATATAGATACTTTAGTTTATTATTTAAAAGAGATATTAAGAGTGTTATATTCTATGCCAACTAGATTAGTAGTAATAGAATCTTATTATGGTTCAGGATGTCCAAGATTATATCCTAAATTAACGCCGCATTATGCTTTAAAAGAAAGAAATGTTATTTCTGGAGATATTCTTATGATGGGAATACAACCAAAATTAATGGAGGATATTCTTAAAAATCCAAGTAATATATCTATTCTTATTATATTAGATAGAGCTAATTATGTAATACCACATTTACGAGGAGAAAATATTGAATATTTTTATACAGCCAGTGACTTAAAAGATGTTTCCGATGATATACCAAACTCAAGAATTATTTCTTATTCAGAAAAAACGCTATTTATACCTCTAATAAAAAATTTTGAAGCAATGGGGAATGGAGAAAAGATGTCTGCTTATTCTTCTACAACTATTATGAAAAGATTAATAGCTACTATTGAAGGAAGGTGATATCATGTCTATGCGGGATAAAGTAAGAGAGAGAAAAAAAGGGGAACATAACCAAGAAGAAAAACGACAAAAAACATCTGCTACTAGAGAAACTTTACAGGAAAAGAAAAGAAGTCATAAGAAAGAATATTTTTTACGAGAAAAAATGTGGATAAGTTATCTTGTATCTATGATGCAAAAAGATAGAGGTAAAATTCCTGATAATATTGGAAATAGAATGCTCATTTCTAATAATATGTATATTACAAAACCTTATATGAGTTCTATGTTGCAAATTGTTTCATTATCCTTACAAACCCCACAAGCACTGATAAGCGAAATTTTACAGGAGTTAAGAGATAAAAAGTCTTCTGCTATTGTAGATGTTACGATAAAAAATGAAAATTTTGATGTACAACTACAAGAGAGTGGATTACTTTCGCGTATTGCTATGTGGGAAAAATCAATGGATAGTGATGTAATAACAGATAGAGAAAAAGAAATGGCTGCAAGATGTCTATATACTGTAGATATTGCCAAAGAAGGGAAAAGATTACTGAAGTCAAGAATTTATTTGACAGTACGACATAAAACAGGTTCAGAATTAACAAGAGCAGAAAGAATTATTTGTAACTATCTTGCTAGTAAGGGAGCAGTATATAGATTAATTACAGATGTTGCGATTACATTACGTTATGTATCTTTAGTTTCAGATTATAGAGATAAAGCATTAAAAGATGTAAAAACAATAGTAAATTCAGAACAAACATTAGCACAATTATTACCTAATTCTAGCAGTTGGAACGATAAGAAGGGACATTATTTAGGAGTGAATATTCTCAATAATACACAATTTCTATTAGATTTTGAAAAAATTACGAGTGCTAGAAATTTGTATATATTAGCGCCATCTGGAGTCGGAAAAACAGTATTAGCATTAAATCTTGTATGTTCTGCTGTAGAAAATAATTGGGCAGTATGTGTGCAAGATATTAAAGGAAATGAATTTACTTATTTTATACAGAGTACAGGTGGGTATATTGTATCCTTAAGGCAGATGTCTTCTGGATTTATTAATTCGTTTGTTATGAGAAAAGATGATACAACAGATTCTAATGCAGAAACGTATTTTAATACAAGAATTGCATTTTCTAAAAAACAACTGATTATTTTATCTGGGGTGACAACTCAAGAATATATAATAGATTTAGAAGAATTATTAGATGAATTTTTAGATTCCCTCTATATAAGTTTAGGTGTGTTGCCAAATAATAGAAACACTTGGAAGAATACCCAAAATTTAACCCCCTTTTGTATTTATGATTCATTTGTAGATTATATGACTCCTACTATGCAAAATAAATACTCTAGTATAGCAAGAAAAGTATTATCAGCATATAGAATGTATATGTCAGAAGGAGGAAGTAAATCTTATATTTTTAAGACAGAATTTGACTATTCTACAATCTTACGTGCTAATACTCTTATGTTTGATTTTGGTATTCTAGAAGGTCAACATAATAATGTAGACCAAGTTTTATTTCGATTGAGATTTTCTTATATGCAAAACTTAAATGCAGAATTTGTATCGTATAAATATAGTAAAGGTATTAAGGTATTAAAGATTTTAGAAGAGTCACAAATAGCAGTAAATGATTTAGAGATTATGAGAGGGTATGTAGAGGAGTATACACTTAGAAGAGCGCAAGGGCAGACAACAGTAATGCTTGGAAATTCTATTTCTGCATTAACCAGTAATCCAATAAGTAAGCCTCTAATTGAAAATGTAAAAGGTATATTAATTGGTAAGTTACCTAGAGATGCAAGAGAAGAAGCAATTAGAACATTTGATTTAGAAGATAAGAGAGAGGTATTAGAGTCTATAGGTGAAGATGAAGAACATGCTAATACTTTTTTATTTGTAAATAATATGCAAACGAATTCTTTGACGGCTTTACTTAAAATTATTCTTGATAAGGATAGAAAGTATAAACTTATAACGCCAGTCGCGCGGCAAAACGAGATGTCAATATAAACGATAAAATTAAGAGAGGAGAGTTATATGTGCTGAGAAATGGCGAAATTAGTTTTATAAATGAAGTTATTGGAGGAATTTTATTATTGTTAGTATTATTTACATCTATTTATATCATATGTGATGTGAAATTTATTGGAACACAATTAGCAGAAAATTATAGTCAATTACGAGTAGATAATCAATATAGTAAATCTAATTTTTTAGAGCAATATGTATCAATAATAGAGGGGACAGAAAGTATTCCAGAGTATATAGAACAAGTACAAGTAAAAGATATTAATATTGATACAAGTTTATTTTCAGAAGTTTGTGTGAGATTAAATACACAAGCATATGGTATTGCCGCTAATATCATAACAGAAGAGCATTTTCAACAGTGTATAGATAAAACATCTAATTTATCTAATTCTGTAAAGAAAGTAATGTCGCCTCTTATGCCAATGGCAGCAACAATGGTCGAAATGGGAATGGGAACAGATGTAAAGTATTTATGGTCAGCAGCAGTTTATACAAAATATATACAAAAGACAGGAATAGATATAAGTTCTATAAATATATCAAATGTGGATACAAATTTTTACATAAATAATAAAATGGAGTATGTACTGAATTGTGGAAAAAATTGTACGGCAAAAGATAATTTTAAATCTCATGTATGTATATTAAATACAACAAATGGATCATTTCGAAATGATAATGACAGCTTAGGTCCTTTGCAAATATTAAGACGTTATTTAGAATTAGAAGGCGGAAAAATTTCTTATAATTGTGGTGCAGAAATAAAAGACTTGTTACGTTGGGAAGATAATGTACAATATTATTTTCATAAAGATATAATTCCAATAGCAAAATGCGAATGGAATAAGGAATATGAAATCAAAAGTGCATATGAGTTAGTAGCTTTACTTAGCGTAGCACATAGTACAGGTTCTTCTTATTTAAATTTACGTTTTTTAGAAGGTGTACCATCAACTTCATGGAGAAATAGTCAGGCGATATTTGATTATTGTTCTTATTTAACGAGTGAGCCAGCTATGAGTGTTTGGAGGAAACATGTAGATAGCTGGTGGGAAGATACAAAAATTAAAATTAAAAATGGTGAAAATTTTTATTTAGATGGAAGTATGTCATGGAATTCAGAAGAACTAAAACAGATGATGAATGAAGCTGGTATAAATGTCAGCCTTTATTACAAAAGTAGCTATGGTCACAAGTTCGTATATCCTATAAAAGTATTATTAGAATATATGTCATTAGAGAAATTATATCATTCTGGTGATTAAGAAGGGGATAAGATGAAAAGAGTGATTTTTTATATTGGATTAGTAATAGTAACTTGTATTTTCCTATTTCTTATGTTGCCTTTGGATAATGATATTAAAAATATAGCAAAATCTTATTACATAATGGATAATCGTTCTATGATTAGTAATAGTAAAGAAGCGTTTCGCAATTATTCTGAATATATGGATACGATTATAAATGAATCTGATATTGAGTTCATCCAGAATATAGGTGCTACTTCAGAGGGTGGACAACATATAGCAAATATTGCATATAAGGAATTTGAAGAGTATACCAAGATAGGAGGTACAGGAGGACAAAGGTATTATTATTGGTATGATTTATATTCTAAATTAGAAAGTGTAAATGGTGATTTAGACAAAAGTATTTATATGCCAATAGATATAACTAAAGTGCCAAAAGGTTTTTATACGATGTCTGTAAATTCTAATAGTTATGCAGCCTGGTGTGCTATTTTTGTTAGTTGTATGCAAATGAAAGGAGGTTTTGCATATAGTGGAAATATAAAGATAGATGCTAGTTGTTCTTCTATGTATAGATGGTATGTTTCTCACGATGCAGAATGTTATTTAGTAGAATCTAGCCTTGCGATGAAAGAAGGACATAAATCAGATTTACTTAAATTAGCAAATGATACTAAAGAACAAAAAATAAAAATAGTACCAGAATATATTCCAGCACCAGGCGATTTAATATTTTTTGACAGACGAGGAAGTGATGGTCTACTTGGTGAATATGATCATGTAGGTATCGTATATAAATATGAAGAAACAACAAGAGAAGTATTTACAATAGAAGGAAATACAGGTTCATCGTCTAATAGGACAAGTATAGTAAAAATGAAAACATATATGGTAGATAATGAAAATATTGTAGGATACGTAAAACCAAATTATTTAAAAGGAGAGTAAAATGAAGAAAATAAAAACGGCATGTCTGACACTAATCGCTATGAGTTTAGTGTCTTGCGGAAAAGTAAGTGATAGAGAAATAAATAAATCGATTATAGATATAAAACATAAGTATGAAGATAATATAAAGGAAAAAACAACCGATGTGACAAATACGTTAGAATCGTCATCTTCCATAGAAGAAAGTACACAACAAGGAAGTGAAGTCATAATAGATAAGTCTATAGAAGAGAATACAACAAGCGAAGAAGAAACAACAAAAAAAGAAGTTTATTCAAAAGAAGAAATGATATCATTCATAGAAGAGCACAAAGAAGATTGGTATTGGTATCTTAAAGGAATTCATTTTTTTGAAGTGCCAGATGAAAGAACATTAGTAGATATTTATGAAACATTAAAGCCAATCATTGCATCTGGTGAAACTATCAATTATCTTTCCATGGCTGTAGAAGTAGAAGAAGCGGTAGGGAAAAGAGTAGCAGAAGGAGGTTATAGGAACAATGATGTGATTATATCAGGCAATAAAGAAGAACCTGCTCCAGGAGAAACATTTGCGGAATTAAATGTTTGGATAAATGATCCAAATAATAGTTTGTCTGTAAACCATATGCCATACGATGAATATGTGGCTTTATATGGCGAACCAAATGAGAAAGATGTTTTTCCTGACCCAAAGGTAAATGGAGATTGGAAAGATATGTTATATTCTGAGATAGAGTTGACGGATATTACATATACCGATAAGGAAGTGATTTTTACCATATCTGACAGAGAAAATGATTATAAGTGGGTGGCAGAAGTGAATGAAAACTATAGATTGAAAATGGTTCAAATGCCTGATCAGTAAAGGGTGTGTCATTACGTGAAATACAGAAAAGTTTATGAAAAGGTGCTTAGTGTGCTAGTACTACTAAGCACTTTTATAGTCAGTAATTACTTAATACATGGGATAAAGAGTGTTAGTGCAAAAAACTTGGAAGATACCAATAGTTTTAAGGAAGAGGTATTAGAGGAGGAGATAGAACAAGAAACAGAAGAACTTATACAAGAGGTTTTAAAGGATTATGGCAAAAATCAGAACAATAGAGTCAATGTATCTATAGATAAAAATTTATTCTCTTCAACGGTCTGCAGATTAAACACAGAGGCTTATGAAATTGCAGAAAGTGTTATGAATAAAAAACATTTTTTTAATGATATTGGAAATACCCCTACCATATTTGCGAAATCTATGAGTAATTATATAGACCCACTCATGCCTTTATCACAGACAATCGTAGAAAGTGGATATCCTACAACAGAATATTTATGGAGTAATCCAATCTTTATAAAGTTTATTATAAAATCTGGAGTAGATATAGATACTTTACAAGTGGAAGCAGTTAATGAGGATTTTTATATAGTTAATAATATGGATTTCGTTTTTAATTGTGGTGGTGGTACAAATGGATGTACATCTAGTATACCATTTCATACACATATACAAAACTTTTCACATGGTACTTATAAAAATGATAATGATAGTTTGGGAACATTACAAATATTAAGGAGAAAAGTAGAAGGAGTTGGTGGATGTATCATTTATAGTCAATGTGGAGAAACAGTTTCAGATTTATTATGTTGGAAGGATAATGTGCAGTGGTGGTTTCACAATCATATTATAAGTAGTAACAATAATTCTTTTATTGGAAAGAATCATGTTGTAGCAAATGAATATGAGGCACTAGCACATGCGATACTTAGTCATCAAGGAGCAGGGTATTGGGTAGATCATAGTAAGGGGATTACACAGTGTTGGTTAAGTGCTCAAAAAAAGTTTGATTTTGCAGTAGCAATGGGGTCTGAACAAATGGTAAAGGTTATGCAGGAATTTGTAGATGATTGGTGGGAAAAAACGAAACAAAAGATACAAAACAATGAGAGTTGGAATATGCCAGTAGTAGGAAAAACATGGTATGACAGTGCTTGGTTAGATTTGTTAGCGAAAGGAGGTATCACAAATATTTATCAGTATTGTAGAAGTGAAACTTTTAGTTCTGGTAGTTCAAAAAATTATGGCTTTTTAGTTACCTATTTTCCACAGTCGATTATTACATATATGGCATTACAAAAGTTATATTATTCAGGAAATTTATAATAGGAGGATAGCAAAATGAGTAAAAGAAAGAGAAAAAATAAAGGAAGTAATTTGATAGGGTTCTTTATATTGCCTATTATTTTTGCTGCAATAGGGTTTGGCATTTGGTATTTTTATGGAGGAACTAGCGAAATGACAACAACATCTTCTATTGAATTTATAAGACGTCATATGAACAGTCAAGGGAAGATTATTGATTATAATGGAGAGATTAAGGCTGAAACCATAGAGGATATCAAACTATTTATTACAAAAAAACAAGTAAAGATTAAATTTGGAAAGATAGATTTGACATGGAAATTACAAGATTTTGAATTACCAGAAACAAAAGAGGAATTGAAAAAAATTGGAATTACGATGGATAGAGATCCAAAAACGGATAAGATAAGAGTGTACTATAGGGGTGAAGAATTAACTAGGTGGGTATCTTAAATGAGATATTTAAAAATAATTTTTATTGGGTGTATTATATATCTATTAATGACTAATATAGTAATTTTAATTATAAAAAAAGAACATGTTAATTTTGAGATAAGTTCAGAGATGTGTTTATTGACACAATGGAATAAAGATATACAATATACAATAATTACAGATAATACGATGAATTGTGATTTAGCAACGGTTTCCAATATTGTTCTTTCTTTAAAAGAGGAAGGGTATACGATGAGTTTTGAAAGTTATTCAAATGATACCTTAGATGTTATTCTTACAAAAGAAAATATAGCATACCGTCTTTTTTATAAAAAAGACGGTTCACTTACAAGTATATGTAATGAATATGAAAAAAGTTATATCCCATTTACATATATAAATGAAAGATAGAGTAAAAAGATTTATTTAGAAAATTAGAAGAGGTTATAATTATATGAATATAGATTGGAAAGAGATATTCGAGAAAAGTATAGTTGGTATAATGGATTGCTTAGAAGAATGTATAGATACAATTACAATCGTAGCTGGAAGAAAACTAATAAATGTCTTCTTTTGTACGCTCTGTTTTCTTATACTTTCACTAGGATTATTTATTTTAAAATTTCCAGTATTCATCACATGGAGAAAATCTTTAACAGCAGTAACGATTATGGGGATAATTTGTGGAATGAATTATATAAATAAGACATGTATTAATACAATTATAAAAAGAATACAAAATAAGAAAGGAGATTTACAAAATGAAAGGGGACAATAATTTATTATTAGCGTTAGCTTTAATGGAGCGTATCAGACCTCAGTTAAAAGATGATAAGAGAGAACAATTAACACGAGAAAATCTTATAACTATACAGCGCTTGTTGGCGCAAGTTCTCGCAAGGATAGGTGAAGGAAAAATTGAAAATGTATATATTTTAGGAAATATTATAAGTGCATCAGATCTGATTGATACCCTCTTATCAAGTTTAGATTATTATGAAACAGATAGTGAAACAAAGAGAGTAATTGCGGATAAGATTTTAAGTAGCTTAGAGGATATGTATTTAGAAGTTGGTAAGTATTATGTAGATAGAGATTTTGACTATACAATTAAATTAGATAATATTCTTAACAGAATAGTGGATAATTGTATTAGAAGAGGGTATTACTTTGGTGAGGAAGTTTAAATGGAGGAAATAAATGGATATTACAGGATGTTATAGTATTGATGCAATTATTAGAGAGTTAGAAATAGCTTTTCAAATTGATGGCTCTGATTTTGAAGAAAGGGATATGAATATTGTTATTCAAAATGTAAAAACAAGAATAGGAAGACAATATCAAATAGATTTAACAAGTACAAAGATAAACGCCATTGAATTAGAATTAGGTGTTTATCGTAATGCAATTGCATTATTTATAGATAATATAGCAAGATTACATGCGAAAATATGCGGATTATGTCAAGTGGAACGGTTTTTAACATCAAGTCAAGTTTCCCTGAGTGATGTGAATTATTTAGGTTATACAGAGGATTCCCTTAAAACTTTATTAGTAGCTTTACAACGAAAAGTTACATTACCATTAGCAACAGATGCAATTAATTCTATAAAGGATAAATTGGGTTCTATCAGTAATTGTCGAGAGAAAAGATTATGTCTGTTAATTATTATAGCAGATGCTATTGGATTTCCAGAAGTTGTCGCAGCAATCGCAGAAATATTATATATTGGTATGATAAGATAGGTAGGTGATAGGGAAATGATACTTAAAATTACAGATAGTAATGAAGATTATAGTATGAATATTTATAAACTATCCTTATTTGAATTTGGACAGAAAGAATATCATCCATTTATTGCCACACAAAAATGGGATATAGTAGAAATTGATTTAAATGAAAATACACCAAGAGGGATTATTCGACAATTAGTAAAAAATGTAATAGTAAGACCTATTTTTGATAAAACAAATATTACAGTCAGAGTGATGCAATTATTATGTGAAATAGTACCAGATAGTGCAGGTGAACTGAGAGCTAGTTTCTTAAAAGATAAAACAAAGTTCTATGTAATAGTAAAAGAATTAAGTGAAAGGTATGGTTGGTGAGGTGATTTTATTATGGATATATGCCTTAAATGTGGTGGTACAGGGGTACTTATAAATGGTGAAAAATGTGACTGCGGATGTATGGATGATTTTGTTTTACCAACTGCAATGCATATACCAAGCCAGTATCAAAATGTGAGATTTGAAAAGTCTTTTTTACCTAAATGGCTACAAAATGATTATGGAGAGTATATGGATAAACTTTTAATAGATTGCACTATACATTTACATACATTTCAAAAAAATATTCTTATTTGTGCGCCTCCTCTGGTAAGACTATTTTTACATATACTGTATATGGTTTACTTTATGCAAAAGGACAAAATGTGTCTAGTCTTATAGATATTATGGAAGCGAGAGAAATAATAATGAATTATTACAATGTAAATTATCAAAGAATGGAATTACTTAGTAATGCAAAAATAGCTATGATAAAGATACCACAAGATTTACCTTTAAAGTTTGCAGAAACAATTTCTATGATTATTGAACGGCGGGGTAGAAATGGATGTTCTACAATTTTTCTATTTAGTGGTTCACAGGAGGATTTAATAGCACAGGATAAGTTTGGAAAATTTAAGGCTTTACTAGGTGATGGTAGTTATAATTCAATAGAAATAAAAAGTTGGAGGCAAGAGGGAGGAATTTAGGTGGAATTACAGTTATATGTAGACGGAAGTTTTTCAAAAGTACATCCAGATTTTACATCGGGTGGTATGGTGTTATTGTATGATGATACTGTTCTATGTTCACAAAGATATAAAACAAAAAATAAGGTCTTTGTAGATATGCATAATATAGGAGGAGAATTGCTAGCAGTGATGAATGGTATTACTGTTACAACTGCATTTGCAAAACAATTAACTTTGACTGAGAAGTGCACAATTCATATATTTCATGATTATAATGGAATTGCAAGATTTATTGAAGGTAGACCAGTATGGAATCCTAAAAAAGATGGGGCAAAACTTTATGTTAATATGATAAAGCAATTCAAACAACAACACCCAAACATCATAATTAAATTTACAAAAGTAAAGGCACATACAGGTAATAAATGGAATGAAGTTGCAGATGCTATTGCAAATGGAGTAAATCCATCTGAGTGTGAAGGTAAAATGTTAAAAGAATATATAAGCTGATAGTTAGATTGAGAAATACATAATATTTTTAAGTATAGCAGATTTAGGGAGTTATTAGTAATCTGATTATCTAAGATAGGACGAAGTGATAACTATACATAAAAAGATAAGAGGAAGATTGTTATTAATTATTATATTTGTTTTTGCTCTAATATCAGGAATGATAATAATATTAGCTCTCACAAAAAATAATAATTTAGAGTTACTATCTGATACAGGATTTATAGATAATATAAAAATACAGATTCTGGTGTGGTTGAGGTACAAGATGTTACTAAAGTAAGTCAAGGTATAAGTGATATTTTAAAAAAGCAAGAAACAATAAAAAAAGTAGAAGTTGGAAACATTGATATAAATTTTGAAATTGAGAGTAAAGGATATTCAAATATAAATGAAAAAATTGTGATTACAGCAGAAGAGGTTAAACCATGGGTAAGTTGGAGCGAGGGTTTATTAAATTCAGAGGAATTTAAAATAATATTGGGAGCAGTGGCACAGCTGTATCAAAATGATCTAAACAAGAACAGTAAGGATCAATATATAGTAAAGGCATTACCATTAACACAAGAAGAGCTTGTTAAGTTTATAGAGCCTGTATTTTATCACATTGATGATAATGGATTTTTAGAAGTGAATTGTCACTTAGAAGTTCATAATATAAACGAAGCTACAAAAGGATTTGTATACTACTTTAAAAATAAATTACAATGGAGCAAATTTACAATTAATAAAAGAATAAGTATATTGTAAAACTATCTGTTTATTGCAGATAGTTTTTTGTATAAAAGGAGAAGATTATGGCAGTAGAAGTATTAGAAAAAATAATTAAATTTCGTAATCTTGATTATGAAGTAAAAGCGAAACTAGCAGATCATATAATTATGACTACTTATAGTTTATATAATGCAGCAAATATTAATGAGGACGACTTTAAGGCTGCACTTGACTCAGGAATGAGAGAAGATATTTTAGCAATAATTCGAGAGCATTATAGTTTCATCGACATCATAAAAATAGATATTTCAAATACAGATTTATATACATGGTATAAATTTATATTGAACTAGAAGTAAAAAAATGAAAACATCTATCTTATATAGATAGAAGAGCATTGAAAGGATGAGAAGAGAAGCAAATGAATCGATTATTGAAATGGTTTACTTCCTCAAGTACTGAAGTATCTATCGTTAGAATCGCTTGGTTTTGTAATAAATTTGAGGAAACAGAATTTGAAGGTGTGGATAAACTTCTAGCTTTATTTCTTAAATATTGCTCTTGGTTAGGTGTATGTGCAGAACGGCAGTATTTAGAAACGTTTCTTATGACAGAAGGCAAGAAAACCATTAAAAAATATAATATACGTTTAGATACTATGGATGTTTTAAATTATAACGAGCCTGGATCATTAGAAGAAGCATTTCGTATTATAGCGCAAGCAACATTAAGTAAATATGATGCCTGTATGCAGGAAGACTTAACAGAAAGAACCTTTAAAGTAGATATGATTACTTTTATGACAGAACAAAAATCTGTCAGAGTACAAAAGGTATTAGCGAACACCTTTCCTAGACTGATGAATGGAGATGATATTGATGAAGTAATTTCTGAAATGCAAGGAGAAACAGATAAAATAGTAAAAACGTATAATAGAGATTATTTAGATAAGCTTGATTTTATGGAAGGAAAACAAACAAAACCAGATGATTTAAAGAAACAGAGATTTCTATTTAAAACAAATCTCCCTTGTATTGATGCAGATAAAGGAGGTATGTATTCTAAACAAATGTGGACTTTAGCAGGTTCTCCGGGTTCTGGTAAAACTAGAATAGCTGCTATACATTGGGCATATCAAGCTGCTATAAAAGGAATAGATGTCTTATTTGATGAATTAGAATTAGAGGAAATGGAAGTTGTTAATATACTTATTGCATATCATATTGCTGTCATCTATAACGGAAAAATAAAAATTCCTGACAGAGAAATGAATCAAGGAGAATTATCTGAACAACAAAAACATATTTATGAGGCAGCAAAGATGGATTTATTTGAATCAGGTAAATATGGGAAAATTGTTATTCGTACAGAAAATCTTATTATAGAAAGTTTAGAGAAAGATATGTATACCTATTTGAAGCATAATAAAAACACTCAGTTATGGGTCATAGATTATGTAGGACTCCTAAAATCAAAACCTACAGAAGTATATGCCAAACATTTACAGAAGTATGAAATTATTACAGAAGCTTTTGAAAAGATAAAGGATATTGCAAAGACAGCAGATATTGGTGTTTTAGCCCTTAATCAATATACAGATGAAGGGAATAAAGCAGTATTAGCCGGAAAACCAGTATTACCTGGTTATATGCAAGGTGGGCAAGTAGTACAACGACATTCTGATTATGATATTGCTATGGGGATGACTGAAGAACAGAAGATAGCAAATATGAGAACACTATCTACTGTTAAAGTAAGAGCCGCAAAGGGCTTTAGTATGATACCTTATATAGTTGATTTATCAGTTTCTATATTTCGGCAAATGAAATAAGAAACCATAAATTATTATAAAAAAATAAAGGAGTAAGAAAAAATGAATGTAAAAAGAAAAAAAGAATACAGAAGGACAAGAGCAGTAGCAACAAATATTGAGAGAATATGTGAAGAGTTTCTCCCTACAAAGGAAGAAATGGAAAAAATGAAACATATGAAAATTAGTGAAGAGGAAAAACTGAAAATGCCGAATACCAATAGAAAGGAATTAATTACAGATATTGCAATTTGGGTAGATTGGACAATACGAGCACTTGAAAGATATTACGTTTGTGAATGTGGTGGAAAACTTGTACTTACAAGAAAAACAGGCTCATCGAGTAAATATAGCTGTGTGAATTGTAAAAAGTCTTGGGAATATAATTATGTAACACATAAGGTGAACGAGTGTAAACAATTATTAGGAAATATCAGGGTTATATGCATAGATGTGTGATTTAGATAAGGAGTGGTAATATGTCAAGAGCAGTATTTGATAAAATAGTAAAGACAAATTGTGAAAAGCAGGGCATTGATGATATTTATTATCGAAATCTTGAAATGTATACAGCAGAGGTAAAAGATACTATAGAAAAAGTAAAATTAGATAGTTCAAAATATGGAATGCTTGGTGAAAGTATTATAAGCAGTTTAAACCAACGTTATGATGCAATTCACATTGTACAAGAAGATTGTTATGTTATTATGGGAGGAAAACGATTTCCTGCTACAAAAGAGCAAATAAGATTGTTGAAAGCTTTAGTAATTGAACAAGTAAATAAAAATGAAGAATATTCTTTTGTTGTATACCAAGTATTTATTCGGTTTTTGAAACAGATAGTAACAGGAAATATTACATATGATTTTACAGAAGAAACGGATAGTTGGACTTCTATGCAGAAAGTAGTATTTGATGCGTTTACAGAATATATAAAGAAAAAAGCAAGTAGCCCTTATACTTTAACAATATGCTAGGAAACAAAATTTAAAAGCAAGAGTAGGTAGTAATAATTATAGGATATTTTATATATAGGAAGATATTTTTAATGATAGGTTAGGTGAGGGTATGCAAAAAGAAATAATAGGAAGGTTGCCTACAATACCAGAATATTATAGAGATTGGATAAATAAAAATGTTGATTTAGAATATAATCCAAAACAATGCTGTCCCTTCCATAAAGAAGATACACCATCTTTTTCTTATTCAGCAGAGAAAGGAAAATGGCGTTGTTTTGGAAGCTGTAAGTGTGGAGGAGATATAATTGATTTGCATAAAAAGAATTATCATTTACGCTCACGTACAGAGGCGGAATGTTCTCTAAAAAATCTTTATCATATAGTAGATAAAATAGAGTTAAAAAGAGAAAATGTAAATCTTTTTGTAGATGATGACAAAATTACACAAGAAGTGATATATCAAAAGGCTTTATTGTTAGCCAACAATGTTGAGAAATGGTTAGAGTTAGATTATTTCATGTCAAAAACACCAATAGATATTACAGAGCTAGAGTCAATAGTAAAAAGATGGGAAAGTGAAGAGCATGAAAAGGTTATATACAAGAAATATAGTATTTTTAGAAAAAATAAAGGATAGGAATTCATATATAAATGAAAGAGTAGAAAACAAAATTATTTTTATTAAGAAGTAAATGGAGGTACTAAAATTGATTGTTAGTATCAATGGAGTTCCAACAGATTATTTTATACCCCGCTATGTGGGACAAGAAATATTTATTGGGATTGATTCGTCAAAAAGAAATTCTGCTATTGCAATAGGCAATAAAGTAACAGAGGTAATAGACTATATTGAATTGAATGGCTGTCAGGATGGTACTAGGGAAGAAGATGTATTATACCTTTGTCAAAGGCAAAGACAAGTTCTTAAAGAGATATTTAAGGGTTCAAATCCTAAAATTGTAGGATTAGAAAATATTATTACAAAGGATACTAAAAGTAAAGAAATAGGAATAACAATGCATTTATCAAGATTTAAAATAACAGCTGTGTTTATGTCATTCATATCTTTTTTTCAAGATATATTTGATATTACACCAACTTTGGTGAATAATCAAACATGGAAATCTTCTGTATTGCCAGAAGAGTTTTGTAAAAGGAAATATGATAAGGGGTCTTTAGCTTATTTTAAATCTATTAATTCTAAATATCAATATTGTACGCATGATGTTACAGACGCAATTTGTATTCTTAAATATTTAAGAAAAATAAATAACATAGAAAATGGATTTCAGATTATTGAACCAGAACCATTAAAGCAGGAATACATATCATTTTTTGCACCTATAGATATTTCATTAAACGAATTCTGTCGCAATTTCTTTTATAATGAGAAATTAACATTAAAACAAAATGAAGCAGTTATGGCAAATAATATTAAAATACATGAATATGGTATTACTACGATAAAGATTAATAATTTATCATTTACAGATATTTATGAAAAATGTAGAGGGATATTTAAAAAAAGAGAAGAGGCTATATTATTAGTTGTTAAGAGGTGTACTCATGCAGGTATTTAATGATATTGGTTCTGCGATGCTTATTGTGGTTATTTGCTATATCATTGTTGATATTTTTAGTACAAAGAAACTCACTTTAAAAGGTCTAATAAGTAGATTAGTTTTTATTGCGTTTTTATTTTTATTACTATTGAGAAATTAGTAATAGAAAGAAGAAGGTATATGATATTTTATAATGATTTAATGAAATATAGAAATAAAAGATTTAAAAAGAAATAAATAGGAAAAGGAGTAGATGAATGAAAAAAGTATTAATAGCTATACTTGCATTAATTACAATTGCAGGCGGTATAGGTACTGTATATTTTTATATACAGTACCGAGAGGCTGCGAGTGAGAAAGAAGTTTTAATTCAGCAAAATGCTGTTCTACAAAATTCTATAGATGCAATAGGTCCAATTACACAAGTTTGGACTGTAAAGGTAGATGTATTCGCTGGAAAGGTAATTAACGAGGATGAATTAATACAACAAACCATTCCTGTATCTTCTATAACAGATAACTATATAATGGATAAAGCAGACTTAGTTGGAAAATATTATAAAGTTGATATGCATCCAGGTGTTTCATTAACAAAAGATGTGATTATGGAAGAGGTATTAGATAGTATTGTATACGAAAGGGATATGACGTTTGATTATTTACCATTGGGTCTAGCAGTTGGTGATTATGTAGATATTCGTATAATGTTACCTTATGGCGAGGAATTTATTATTATTGAACATGAAAGAGTAATGCAGATTGTAGAAAACGCTCGAACCATAAAGCTACTATTAAATGAAGCACAATTAGCGTTGTGGACATCAGCTATGACAGATGATGCTTTATGGGGAGGAAAAGGTCTTCAATTATATGTTACAAAATATGTAGAACCAGGAATTACAGAGTTGGCTGTACCCTATTATCCAGTAAGAAAAGAAATGGAAAGTGTAGTTACTCTTAATCCTAATATTAAAAATAAAAGAGAGTGTATTAATACTTCTTTACGTGACAAGATAGAACAAATGTTAGCAAATGTAGTAGATGAGGATGCAGGAGCACTTTCTAGTGGAAGAAATCACGAGGCTTCCGGAATTAATGGTGCAAGCACTACCTATGTACCAGAAACATCTCCAAACATAAATTCTGTAGATAACGAAACAGGAGATTTAAACAATAGTAAAGATGATTTTGTAATAGATATTGAAAATGAAGGAAATGATACAATTAACCTAGATAAAACAGATCCAAATGGAAATGCTGCCACTATTACAGAAGATGAGAAAAATAATGCACAAGGAGAAGACCAATTTGATAAAGAAAATACTATCCAATAAATCAAGGAATATGAAACGATAGGAGGAATAATTTAGATGTATATTGCAATAAAAAGTGAGATGGATTCGCGAGTTTTTCTTTATCCACTTATGAGAGCTTTAAAAAATTATGGCTCTATGTTAGTTATATCCAGTAATAGGCAGTTAAGTCGATTAATTGAAGATGGCGAATTCGGATTTAGAAATATAGCAGTTATTGTAGACATGTCAGGTGCAACAGATGATGTATATAATGAATATGGCATTGCAGCAGGTGATTATGATTATATCATATTAGACAATGTAGGTGCAGTTGAATATGATGTATGTTTTGTACTTTGTGGCGCAAAGAGTTCTATATCTTTTGATGAAGAAATTCAAATTTTAAAAGAAGCAGGTGATACAAATGTTGCAATTATTCAATTTGGAAAAGCATCTTCTGATAAAAAAGAAAAGCAAGAATCTCCGAAACAGGAACAGTATACCACAAACCAAGGTAAAGCTAGACATAAAAAAGAAGAAAATCTTAGTAATTATGACCCTGCTTCTAAGTTCCAAAATATGGCAGAGGATTTCTCTAAAAAACATATTTTAAAAACATATAAAGCAATATTTCCAAAGTTTCAAGATATTGAAACTTTGGAAGCAGAGCATAGATTTTTTGAAATAGATAGAAATTTAGTAGATGTTATATATGATATGTTAAAGGAAACTTTAGCAGTGGATAAAAATCAATTTCAAAAGGAAGTGAGAAAAAAGGATGAAAGTAGCGGTTATATCAAATCAAGAAACGCAATGCGGAAGGAGTAGTTTTATTCTTCTTTTAGCTTCTGTTTTCGCACGGAGTCAGCGAAAGAGGGTATCTGTCTTTTCTACAGGTTCAATAGGTTCTATGATAGGGTATGTTGATGTAAAAACTCCAAAGACAGCAATCACCTCTATTTCTGTATTTAAAGCAATGTTAGGCACTGGAAACGTAAATGACAAAGAGCTATATGATTATGCTCTTCGAATTGGGGAAGAAGAAGTATTTGCATTTGATATTTTTTCGTCATCTATTGAGGATTGGCAATTACATGATTTATTCTTTAAGATTATCAATAAAATGAAAACAGAATTAATACTTATTGAAATAGTCGGTTCACCAAAAGAAGAATTTAATAAGAGTGTGCTTAAAAATGTAGATGCTGTGATTGATATATTTAATCATAATCAAAAATCTATAACAGCTGTAAAGGAATATGTAGAGAACTTTGAACAAGCGATTGTAAAGCGTACAGGCTATGTATGTCAGAAATTTGACCCTCAGACAATTGGAGAAAAAAAGTTAAGTACTTTAATTCAGATGAATACAAGAAATATTATGCTGTTACCTTACAATCCAGTTATTGCAAAAGAGTGTTTAAATGGGACTTTGAACACTGTTGCTAAATATATTGTCGAAGGGAATAACGAAGTGATTAATCTGAGAATAAAGATATGTGAGATAATGCAGTTTTTATTTGATAGTCCATCCTATAAGTATATAAAAGGGGTGAATGAATGGTACAAATAATTATAGGTATTATTGTTTCAGCCATAGCTGCTACCATCTTATTCTTATTATATAAAAAGAGAAAAAATGAACGTCCAGATTTAGAAGAATATACACACAATTCATTAGATAGGGAACTTGCAACTATAAAAGTAGAGTTAGCAGAACTAATTAGGGACGATGACATGATTATCACAAATGATATTAATTATGAAGCGATAATCCGAAATAAACGTAGGGTATCAATAGCATTGACAGACTGTGTTTATGGAATTGATTCAGCAGTGGCAATTGTAAAAGCCCTTATCCGAGATATTTTGGAACGAGATTTACCAACTATGGAGGATGTGGATGAAGTGATAGACTTTAGTAATTTAACTGCATTAGATCCAATGGTAAAATGGGAAGTTTTAGTTTCAAAATTAAAGTCTAAACTTAAAAGTGATAAAGTAATTAACTATTTAGATGAAAAATACAATATAAGCGAATTAAGGGAAGTAGATGAAAGTTCAGGGATAAAAAGAAGGTGCTTTGATTATAAGCTATTAGACAAAATTTTTTATGAGGAAGTAGAAGTTATAAGTTACAGTGAAGCATTAGACTTAGTAGGTACTCTCCTATTTCAAAAATATAAAGGTTTTGGATGCATTGATACTTTAAGAGCACTTCCTATTGATGGGCTTAATTTTGGGACATCTGGCTCTATTCGATATGAAATTGATGGAAATTATGATGCACCTTATCGTATGACTAATTCTGTATGGGTACAGATTAATGCAAAATGGGTACACTTCAGCTTTTTAGATTTTTACAAAGTTGGTGAGATGAAGAGAGTAATTAATCAAATTATGTCTTGGGGAACAACAGCACCTATGAATGAGAAGCGTGCCTATAAAGTAAATGATATGTACGATGGATCTCGTGTTACTGCAATTAGACCTCCTGCTGGTGAATGTTGGGCATGTTTTATTCGTAAGTTTACACTTTCTGTATATTCTATGGAGCAGCTAATGAAAAGAGATTATGTACATAATTGGGAATTACCAGCAAAATTAATACAATTTTTAATGAAAGCGGAGGAAACTACAGCATTTACGGGACAACAGAATACGGGAAAGACAACTATGATGAAGTCAGCAATTGAATATGTAGACGTTGTTAATATTCGTGTATTAGAAATGTCATTTGAATTAGCTCTTAGAGAGATTTATCCTGGTAGAAATATTTTTACTGTAAAACCAACGGATTATGTTTCGGCATCTAACTTACAAGATACGTTAAAGAAGACAGATGGGTATTTATCGTTAGTGGGTGAAGTCGCAGAGGATATTGTAGCAGCACGTATGATACAGTTTTGTATTATTGCTTCTGCATTTACAATATTTTCTCACCATGGAAAGGATGACCCCGGATTGGTAGAGGGTCTAGCACAATCCTTAGTCGCATCAGGTGAGTATAAAGATCACAATGTTGCATTATCAACCGTATTAGATGCAATTCAAAATAATGTACATCTTAACTTTATGGATTATGGTAACACGAAACTAAGATACATAGAGTATATTTCAGAAATTTATAAAGAGGACACAGTAGCATCGTATCCAGAAGTGACCAAGCTATTAGAAGAGGCAAAAGCAGCTTTTAAGGCAGAAAATGCAAATGTATTAGCGCAGTGTATGATTGCTTATACTAGTTTGACTAGAGAGTATTATACAAGGTCTACTGACCGTGTTAGATTTTCGTCAAATAAGATTATTGTATTTGATAGGGAAACTATGACATATAAACCAAATGAGTGGTATTCTCCAAGAGCATTTGCACGTATACTCAGTAAACTTCATGGGAATGACAAACAAGAGTTTTTAGAATTTTGGCGTGAAAATTGGCGTGAAAAGCCTATAAGTAAGTGATAGTGAAAAAGATAAATAATCATATATCTTAAGATATTTCTGATAGGTAATAATTTTAGAAATAGAATGATAGGATGTAATATTGGAGGTCGATATATGTCAAAATTTCAAGTAGGTATGAATATAGCTATATTTATTGGAACAATTATCACATTTATTTATTTTACCAATAAAAGTAAGCTGAAAGCGAATGGTACATTAGAAGTAGAAAGAAAGCGAAAGCTACATAATAGATATGTTTTCTATAATAACAACGTATTTTTACGAAGAAGGTTTAGAAGGATTGTTATGCAGTATTCTTCATTAGCTTGTTACGATATGGATACTATTATAGAATCCAGTGTAAAATTATTTGAAAAAGCGGTTGGGGTATCTTTGCTTATGCCACTAATAAGTATTGTAGCATTGAGAGATGTTATGCTTACAATGTTAGTAGCTTTTGTCGGTTATATTTATTATGACATTACAGTGGACAAAGCGATAGATAAAGTATATGTGCAAATTATTGAAGAAACATCTAATTGCATACAATCCATTCGAGAAAGATATATGGAAACAGATAGTATACCAAAAGCAGTATTATATAGTGATAAAGGAGTTTTATTAGATAAACCTATCAATAGAATTTATGATATGTTAGCTTCTACAGATAGTGAAGAACGATTATACGAATTTTGTAGAACTACTCCTGTAAGAATTATTAAAACTCTTGCAATGGTATGTCATATCGTAAATGAAAATGGAGATGAACGAAAAGAAAATGGTTCATCTGCCTTTTCAGACGAAATGACTTCTTTGCGACAAGAAGCAGATACAGAAATAAGAAGATTAACAAAAACAAGAATTGCATTTAAGTCCTTGTCAGGATTAGCATTAGTAGGATTAGTAGGTACACCTATTATAGATTTATTTTTAGTTTCTCAAATTCCTGGAACAGCAGTTTTAGTGAAGGGATTATATGGAATGTTTGAAAAAACTTTAATTATTGGTGTTACTATTTTAGCTTATTATGTGATAAGTGTACTTAATAGACCTTCTGTCGTTAATCAAACAGATAAGGTAGAATGGATTGATAATCTTTCGAAACAAAAGAAAGTGAAAGAAAAATTACAAAACATAATCCCAAAGAAATTTAAGATTAGAATGAAATTACAAAAAATGATTGATGGTAGTATTTCATCAAAAACGTTTGAGTATATTTATCTTTCAAAAGTAATTTATAGCGTTTTACTTGCAATTGGAACAACAATATTTATAGTGTGTTTTGTTATAGCAGCGAAAGCAGCACTATGGAATAATTATAAGAGTCTAAGTTTTATTCCGGATAGCAAGGATATAACAGAAAAAATGTATAATCAAATAAAAATATGCGACAAACTATATATGACTACATTTCCTAAAATGACAGATGAGGAAGCTACTAAACTTGTAAAATCTAGAGTTATGGAGTTATCTACAACAGAAGTAACGAATCAGGTTACAAGGTTGTCTACAAAATATGACAAATATTATGGAATGGGATTTAAATGGTATTATGTACTATTTGTTTTAGCCAGCGGCTGTGTTGGATGGTTTGTGCCAGAGGTTAGTCTTAAATTAAGACAGAAATTAGTGAAATTTGAGGAAACAGAAGATGTGATGCAATTACAGACAATGATGATTGTTTTATCTAATACGAAGATGGATGTACAAAAAGCACTCTATTGGTTAGAAAGACAGTCTACTATACATAAAGCTCCACTACGATATGCTTATCACGATTATGCATCAGACCCAGAAGCATGTTTGGATAGATTACGAGCCACTGTTGGTTCTATTGATTTCAAAAGATTAATCTCTAAATTACATTCTGCTATTTATAATTTATCTTTATCAGATGCATTTAGTGATATGGCATTGGATAAAGAGCAGTCTTTAAGAGTAAGAGAGATGTTACAAGATGAAACATTAGCATCTAAAAAGGAATGGGCAAGACTTATTGCATCTGCACCTATTAGTATTATGTTAATAGGTGGATTTGTAGGACCAATTATCGTATTAGGATTTTCAGAAATACTTAAGATGTTTGGGTCATTAAATATTTAGTATAGGAGGGCAGAATTATGTTAGCTTTTAAAGCTGCAATGATTATTACAGAGGATATGTATGAAGAACGAGTTTTGAATAATTATAGATTTTATGTATATAAAGCTGATGTAGCAGGTATAGAGATGCCTATATTTGTCAGCATAAAAAACAAAGTAGAAGTTGGTGATTGTATTTATGCAGAAACAGTTTATTTGACAAATTATAAGGAAAATATTAAGACACCAAAAGAATTTGCGTTAAGATTAGGAAACTTTAAAATTATTGATAAAGATAATTTTGTACCTATGAGTTATCTTAATGTAATTGTACATGGGAAATTAGTAAAAACAGAAAAAGCTATATTAAAAAAAGTTGGCGCAGAAGGAAGATTGTTTTTAGCCTGTACACTATGTGTAAAAAATGAAAGAAAAAAAGAATTTAATATGCTTATAGTTAGTTTTAATAAAATAGCGAAAGAAATAAATAAGCTTTCTCACAGTACATACCTTGATATTGAAGGAAGATTAGTACCTACCAAATATACACAAGGGTTTGAAATTCGTGTATCAAAGGTTACTGTTGTTGATAGAAATAAAAATAGGGAGGGGAGTTAAACAAATGAGATAAAACAGAAATGTAGAGTATTTTTTATATTTAAACTATGATATAACAAAAAAATTATTTAGATGAAATTATATAATATTAACTATCATAGTTTATAGTCTAAGAACAAGGAGGAAAAGAAAAGATGAGTGGGTTTAGAAACCAAATGGATGATTGGAAATATTTGATTTCAAAAGACAATCAATCTTCAAGAGGATTTTATCTTTTTATTACTATAGTATTTGCATTATTGTTCCTATGCTTCACTTTAGCATTTATCGCAGCATGTATAGGAGTCGTGGCAGGGACTTGGAAAATAGTTGGTTTTATTGGATTACCAATAACCATTATACTTTTAATTATAATTGTAAAAGTCTTAAGTAAATAGTTGGTATAAATATATGAACTTACCGATTATAGCAATTATTATTGTGATAGGAGTTATTATCCTTTTAAAGATTACAAAGAAAGCAATAGGTTGCTTACTTTGGTGTGTGATAGCAGCTTTATTTGTGTATTTAATATTTAAATATATAGCAGTGTAGAAAGATAACTGAGGATTATAAGTTACTTAAAGGATTATAAAATTTTAAACAAATCAATTAACCAAATAAAACAAATTGAAACCATAATCTTCTCGTATAATTATTTAAAATACAAGGAGGCGTTAGAATGGGTGAAGACGTAAGTAGCCAGATTCGTACTGGTATAACAGTAATTTTAGTTGCAGCATTAATTACAGCTGTATTAAATTTGATGGTAGTAGCACAAAATATTATGGCAAATGGTTTAGGTACATTAGAGAGTGGTACAGATCAAGTAGCTGCTCAAGAGTTTGAAAAGTATAATCAGAAGAAGGTTTCTGGTACTTCTGTTAAAGCAGCAATCTCTCTTTATGAAGCAAAAGATATTTGTATAGTAGTGAGAACAAAAGCTTGTAAAGAAGGTTCTACAGGTGTAGGTGCATGGGGATACCAATATGGTACACTATTGTTAGATGCTAACGGTTCTCAGCCGTCTTCTCAAGTAGATGCAGATGGTTCTGAATATTATTACTTTACAGGAAATGATGCTATAAGATTAAAGAATGGTCAGTCTTATTATACAGCTGAATATTTTACAGGAACAGGTGGTGTTCTTAATGAATGTCATAATACAAGAGGTTTAACAACAGCTGGTGATCCACAATTTATTCTCACATCTGCAAGATTTAAAAGCTTCTTAATTAAAAATTCAACTGGAACAATTGTAGGTATTTACTTCGAACAGATTACAGGCTAATGTAATCGCTGGGTAATTATATATAGAAATTACCCAGTAATAGTAAAAAAATTTTACTATTATGAGAGAGGTGAGAAAAATGAATGATACCATAGTAGATACTATAGTCACAGGAGTAGAATTAAGTATTGCGGCTTTAATTTTAGTAGCAATGGTATTTATAGCCAGTATGTCACAACATATTAGTTCTAGTATAGCAGAACAGCAGGCAATTACAGATAATTTAAAAGAATACAGAGTTCATAATCAATATGATTTTACTCATATCTATCCACAGGATGTAATCGCTGCTATTTATAGGGGAAGAGGAGAACCAACTGTAGAAGTAATATCTAGCAAAGGAAGATATACTTGGTCTACATCGTATGCACCATGTAAATACAATACTGCTGCTATTGCAAGTAAAATAGACCAAACTGTTATTTATGATGCATCATTAAAATATGATAGTAATAATGTGATTATTGGTTATGTGTTTGAAGCCCATAAAGCTGGTTGTGGAAGGTAGGTGTCAATATGGGAGCAGAAGTATCGCAAACTTATAAGCTAGGGATTACATTGTTGCTTTTATCTTGGTTGATTGTAGCTACAGGATTAGTAATCCAAACAAGCATAAAGTTACAAGACAATTTTATAGATAAAATAGATTATGCTTTTACAAGTGCAGATAGTATAGGGTTAAGGAGTATTGGACAAGTAGACAGTGTAGGAGCACCTACAGCTTATAGAACAATTGAGGAAAATATAAGTAGGATAAAATCATTATCTATAAAGTATTTAAATGGAACTATAACATCAGATTATAAGACACTGTTAAAACATGCTAATGCGACTGTCAAAGTTATAATAAACGAACGGGGAACTACTTATGATATTAAGATTACAGAAGTAGAAAGGTAGGTGTAATAGGAATGTCAATTCAAAAATGGTTTGATTTAACATTATTAGTTTGCATGTTAGTAATAGGTACACCATTTGTAATTATGATTACAATAGAAGCGCTTCACCCCATTACTGCGTATGAACCAGATAAAACAGCAATTGATACAGAAATGGGTTTAACAATAGATGAAGTAAAGAAAACAGGAGCAGATTTATTAATGTCCTTAGTAGTTACAGATGATTTAATTCCTTTTCCACGTTCTATAAAAATAAATAATACACCTATCATTGATATAAATAAAGCTTGGGTAATAGACAAGTCAAATAATATAGCAAAGTTGTATTCGGCAAGTGGACAATATAAACTTAGTACAATGTTAGATTATACAATTAAAAGTGTTACTTATGTGAATAATAATGGTGATCCATATTTACATTATGTATTAGAAGCTAACTAAAAAATTATTTTATAATAAAATAAGAGTTTATATAGAATATATGTTAGAAAATAAAACAAAATTTGTTACAGTATAGATTGAATTTTATATTGGAGGGTAAATAAAATGAGAAGTTCCGTTCCAGGAATGGTTATAGGTTTAATTCTTGTTGTATGTATGTTAATCGTTTCACCATTATATTATGTGAGTATAATAGAATGGGCAAAAGCTGAAAGTGAAATAATGTCTGACACAAGTAATCTAATTGATAAAGTAATTGATACACGAGTTTTAACAGATGATATGCTTGCTGATTATAATATTGCAGTAGCAGCTAAAGCAATCAAATATAGAACTACAATAATACGTGAAACAAAGATTGTTAATCCTGACCCACTTAATCCAGGTAATACTTATACTACATATGTATTAGTAGATGATCTCTCTACATGGGAACAAGGTGATATTATTACAATTACGGTAGAACCAATAGGCGAGAGCATTTATAGTAGAGTATCTAAAAGTATGTTAGGTTTAAGTGTGGACAGTGATGGTTTTACGCTATCAGGGAGAGTGAGATAAATGAGTAAATTTAATTTATTAGCAATTCCATTTGCTTTAATAATATGGATTACAACAACATTGATGTTCGTACAATATAGTAGAGATGAATATACAAAACTACAAGAAAAAAGGTTGGAAATTGCAGTTAATTATTGTGTAGATGCAGCAGTTGATGAAGTTGTAAAAGCAACAGCTGATTTAGGTATGGATTATACAGATTATGAGAAAATTCGTATAGACCCACAAATAGCATTAGATATGTTTTGCCTTATGTATTGTAAAAATTATGAGTTGGCAGCTACACAGGAAAATTACACCTTAATAAAAGGAGATTTTTTACCAGCCTTTGTTGTAGCAGCATATGATGGTTACTATGTAGGTGAACCGCAGATAATAAATAATTCTGGGGCAAGAGATTTAATATTTTCTCTTAAACAACCCTATTTATATAGAGATAGTTCCAATATATATGCCTTTAATTTAGGTTATAAAGATTCAAAATGTTTTAATGGTTCGTCTATTATGAAAGTAGATGCACCTGTAAATGAAATGGAACAGAGAAGAGTGATAAATAGTGCAGTATCTGATTTATTAATGCAGACTGTTTATAAACAAAAAGAAGGCGATATACATTCTACTATATATATCCCATCTGCTATGTCAAATATTGTAGTTACTAATCCAATTGATAGAATTACTGTTATGGCATATGTAACAGGAATAGAAGCAGGATATGGTCAAGTATTAGAAGTATTTGGTATTGGAGGAGCAAGAATTACACATGCTCGACATGTTGCTTGCTATATAAAAAATGGAACAAAATTATATACTTTTGTAGATCAAATACCAGAGGATATAACTGTGATAGATACTTATGAAAATCCAATCCTTGCAGCACAGAAAGGTTATTATTTTGATTTAACATCAATTAAATAATAAATAAGTATAAGTAAAACTCCTATTAAAGTACAGAAATATATTTTTTAAAAGGAGATGCAAAAAAGATGTATGTACCAAGCTACCAATTATTATTAAACAAAAAAACAGGTAGAAGTTACTTAAAAAAGGAAAGAGAGGTGTTGTATGAAGAAGATATTAATACTGTTTGTACACCCTATATGGTGTACAAATTAGTGGAAGATATGTTTAAGCTATCAGAAAAAGCAGAAGAACATGCCTATATAATGGCATTAAATTCAAAGTGTAAGGTGCTAGGCTTTTTTAATGTATCAAAAGGAACAGTAAATAGTTCTCTCATCGGTATACGGGAAATTTATGTAAGAGCTCTTTTAATAGGAGCTTCTTTTATTATACTCATTCATAATCATCCGTCACAAGATTCAACACCATCAGAGAAGGATGTAGAAATTACAATACGTCTGAAAGAAGCAGGAGAACTATTAAATATTCCATTAGCTGACCATATTATTGTGGGTGAGAAATATTACTCATTTAAAGAGGCAGGGGTTCTTTAATATGAAATCAATAATTTTTACAAATAATAAAATATAAAGGAGAGATACTATGAAAAGAGAAGTAGAAAACTTTGATGAATTTAAAACCATTATTATGCGCAGGCTGAGAGAGGTTCTTGGAGAAGACATTATAGGGGAAGAGGTTGCAAGGAGAAATGATACAAAATTTTTTGGAGTAATGAAAGCAACACAAGGAACTCTTCAACGTATTGTATATTTAGATACTTATTATGAAAAGTATAAAAAATATCCTTGTAATATAGATGATATGATATTAGATATTATTAAGAATTTAGAAGCTGAACCAGATAAAGAGAGTTTAGCCATTATTTCTGAGCTTGGTGATTTCAGTAAAGTCAGAAACAGATTAACTTTTAAATTAATCAATTACGAAATGAGCAAAGACTATTTATCAAATATAGCATATATAAAATTTTTAGATTTAGCAATTATATATTATGTAACTACAGGAATAGAAGATAATAGTGCAGAACTTTTAGTAAGGCAAGAGTTATTAAAGATATGGGGAATAAAGCTAGAAGAGCTTCATCATATTGCAAAAGAGAATATGCAGAAATTATTCAAAATAAAGATAGAAACTATAGGATCGGTTATTAGTAAGCTCTTTCAAATTCCGTTGAAAAAGTTGCAGGAAGATACATCAGAAGAAGTAGAGATGTGGGTATTAAATACAGAAAGAAAAGCTTTCGGAGCTGTTGCTATTCTTTATGATGGAGCATTAAAGGATTTTGCTGCTACTGTTAATAGTGATATTATTATTTTGCCTAGTTCTATACATGAAGTATTACTTGTACTAGATAAAGAGCTAGAGTATACAAAATTAAAAAGTATAGTAAAAGAAGTAAATAGTACTGTAGTAGCTAAGGATGAAATACTATCAAATAATATATATATATATAATCGGGAATTAGATAAGATAATTATGTTAGATAGTGATATATAAACTTATTTTTAACTATTAAGTAGTAAAGATAAAGAGTATATGTAAATAAATAATTTTTTATAAAAAGGGGTGTTATTTCTAACATCTCTTTTTATATGTAAAACAGATTTAAGGAGAGATACATAATGCGTATAGTAAGAAAAAAAATAACAATGAAAGAAGAATGTATGTTATGGGTAAGTCAATTTAAAGCTTTTCCAATATCTATGATACAGAAATTATTTCAAGCAGATTTAGATGACTGGGAAGAGATTACTCCTATTTTAGAAGGAATGAGAGTATTTAGTCATGAATTTCAGGAGTTTGGAGTTGTACTACAAGCAAATAAAGAGATAAGTAGAAAAGATAGTTACATAATAAATTTAGATAGTGAAAAAAAGAAAGAAAGTTTTGCTGAGGATTTATATGTAGTAAATAGCGATTATTTTCCTATGTGGGGAACAATGTGGCAGTTTTATGATGTATGCGATGAAGAATGGATAGAATATAAAGAAAATCAAAGAAAAATGGCAGAATGTGGTTTCAGGATATATCAGTCTAAAGAATTTGGATACTTTTTTGGCATTGATGGAGCAGGTTATGATTTTTATAAAAAACATTGGATTCCCTTATATAAAATAAGAAGATTGCATCAATGTGATACCATAAATTTTTAAAAATATTTATATAGTACTCTTATTAATATTAAATAAAGAAAAGGAGTTCAAAATTATGAAATGTCTAAAATGTGGAGAACAATTATTACCAACAGGTGTATGTTCTAATTTATTATGTGATTACATAAGTGAAAAAGTAATACAAAAAGAAAATGAATTGACAGAAAATGAAGAAGAAAAATGGATAAAAAAGGTATCAAAAACACCAGAACTTTTAGAAAAATTAGATAGACAGACAAATAGGATTTGTTTAGCAGCAGTAAAAAAAGATGGAGAAATGTTGCAATATGTAAAAGAACAAACATTTGAAATATGTATAGAAGCAATTAAGCAAGATAGAAGAGCATTAAAATATGTAAAAAATCAGACACCAGAGTTATGTATAGAGGCTATAAGAAAAAACGCATACGCATTAGAATTTGTAAATAATCAAAATGTTAATATTTGTATGGAGGCAGTAAAAAGGCACGGAACAGCAGTAGAGTATGTAAAAGAGCAAACCTTCGAAATATGTATGGAAGCTGTTAGGGAAGATTGGGAAGCACTAAAATATGTAAGAGAACAAACTCCTGAACTATGTATGGAAGCAGTTAGAAGGAACTGGGAAGCACTAAGATATGTAAAAGAACAAACACCCGAAATTTGTTTAGAAGCAGTTAGAAGAAGTTGGCGAGCATTAAGATACGTGATAGAACAAACATCTGAGATGTGTATGGAGGCAGTTAGAAGAAGTGGAAAAGCATTAAAGTATGTAAAAGAGCAAACTTTACAAATGTGTATAGAAGCAGTCAGAGAGGATTGGGTTGCGTTAAGATATGTAAAAGAACAAACTCTCGAAATTTGTTTAGAAGCGGTTAGACATGATGGGTATGCCTTAGAATATGTAAAAGAGCAAACTCCTGAAATTTGTATAGAAGCAGTAAAAGAAAATGGATATGCTTTAAATTGTGTAAGAGAACAAACCCCTGAAATTTGTTTAGCGGCAATAAAAGAAAATGCAAAAGCATTAGTGTTTGTAAAAAATCAAACATTTGAACTATGTATGGAAGCAGTGCAGAGAGATGGTTTAGTATTATCGTATGTAAAAGATAAAACACCAGAAGTGATAAAAGCAGCATTAAAACAAAATAAAGCAGCGAAGAAATATATAAATGAATAGATGATAAGAGATAAAATAGTTATTACAAATAAAAGATTGTTAAAAAATATAGTTTAATGGTAATAGGAAAAGTAGAAGGAATGTTCTATTCATTTCTTCTTATTTTCTTTATAGAAAAACATTGCTCATAATATTTATTAGAAAATAATGAAAGACAAGAAGGAGATAGAAAATGAAACAAGATATAATTGACGTTTATGCAATGCGGGTAGAAGATGGTATAGTATATAGAGGTAAAATAGAAAAGATAGAAAATTCTTTAGAGAAACTACAAGATTTTGTAGGTGGACTCATTACAGTAGCACATTTTACCCAAGAAATAGATATTGTATTAAACGATGAAGGTAAGTTAAATAATTTACCTCTTAACCGCGTATGGAAAAGTGAAGAAGAAATTTTTGATATTCTTGTAGGAAATATATTTTGCTGTAGATACGATGAAGAAGGAAATTTTTCAAGTATTTTAGAGGAAGATATTCCAATCATACAAGAAATGCTCATACCTATTATTGGAATTTCAGAAAGTACAATATATCTCAATTTAGAAGAAAATTTACCAGTATATAAAACTAATATGGGATAAGATATATAGAAGAAATATTTTTAATATATAATTCTGTTAATAATTAATTCTAAAAATTATCAAGTAAAGTTTTAGTAATTTTATACAATATAAATAAAATAAACACTGAAAAGATAATAAGAAAAGTTACATATAAGAGAAGCGTTGATATAATAAACTTTCATTATAAATGATATATTTCTAGGAGGAAAAGAAATGAAATTAAATTATGTATCTAAAACAAATTATGAATTAAAGCATCAAACACAATATTCAGCAGGGCTTGATTTACCAGCTTATATAGAAGGAGAAAATTCTATTATTCTTAAACAACAGAAAATGACATTAGTTCCTACAGGGATATATGTAGAGATTCCTACAGGATATTTTGGAATGCTATGTTTACGCAGTAGTTTAGCCGCAAAGCGTGGATTAATGCTAGGAAATGGAATTGGTATTATCGATTCTGATTATAGAGGTGAAATAATGTTATGTATTTATAATACAAATACTAATGACGTTATAATCAAAAATGGTGAACGTATAGGTCAGTTACTTTTAGTTCCATATGTTTTATGTGAAACCTTTAAAGTAAATGAATTATCAGTTACTATTCGCGGAGAAGGTGGATTTGGTTCTACTGGTAATTAATACTTCTATACTAAAACAAAGACTTTTACTGTATCTCGTAATATAATAACTTACCTGTTTATTTCTCCCTTTTACCTTTAGTGTCGCTACTGCTTTACTTCCTGAGTCCTTTGTCAAAGTGACAGTGTGGGGTGTGTAAATACAAAGTGACTGAATATAACAATCGTTCCCTACTTAGGGAAAAACTTGATATTCTCTCATTCGGTTAGGAATTGGTAGATTCTTGTATTAAAATCTGAGGCTTCCTCATATGCACTGTGACCTAGTTCACTATACATATGAATTTGACACTTGAGTTTTTCAGCAATTTCCTTTGATGCGTAGCCTGTGACGATGTGATCCTGCGCTCCACCAATTATAAATACCGGGCAGCTGATTTTATAAAGCTCAGGATATGAATTGCATGTCAAGCAGGCTTTTGCAAGTGCGATAAAACGGTTGAAATCTTTTGGCTTTCCTATTTTTGAAAGGATCGGAAATAGCCAGCCATACTTTTTGATGTATGCCGTTGAATACATCTTTTTGAGCATATCAATAACAATAGCTTCATATTCGTACTTTTCAGCCATTTTAATCCAATTGTTAATCACTTCTTTTATTGTTTCATTCTGCCTAGACGCTGTTACTCCAAGTACCAGTTTATTCACGAGAGAGGGATAGTCGATTGCAAGATATTGCGCAATCATTCCTCCTTGTGAAACACCAAATACATCAGCTATGCGAATGCTTAATTCATCCATAACAGCAGCTACATCATCTGCCATTTCTCGTATTGTATAACCATTTGGTATGACCTCTTTTTTATCAATAACATACATCGTATATTCTTTTAAAAAGGTTCGATACATATAGGTCAGCGGAAGTGCCGCTCCCTTCACACGTTGAAAACTAAGTCCTGGAATTAGTACGAGCGGTTTTTTACCATTCCCAAAGGCAACGCAATCTAAAGTAGAACCATCTTTTTTAATGTTATATAGTTTCATGTATACCCATCTTTCTTTGTGATATGATTTTTATATATCATATAATATTTCCTTGTCTATTGCAAGATTGAGAATAAGGTGAAGTCGTCATATTCTGTAAAGGATTGTATATTTATTGGATGCTTTTGGGAAATCGACAGTGTTTAACTAGGCAATGCTTAAGGTAATAGGGAGGGTTATTTTTAGTGGATAACAGTTCAAAATATAGATACATCGTCACTCAACCTAAAACAGTATATATTTCTTAGCCTGATATGTTCCTATATATCTAGTATCTAAAATGATAAATAAGATAGTAAAATATAGAGGAGTATTAATGATAGTTTTTATATCTTCATAAACTAAAGTTAATAATTTTACACTCTTATTGATAATTCGTATGTGATATTATAAAGTTTTATTTTTTGTAAATGAAGAAAATATTTAAAATAGAAAGGATAAAGTATTATGGGATATTATATGAATAGTATGAATTGTAGTTTTGCTTTAAAAAAGGAAAATGTGAAAGCGGCATGGGAATCAATAAAAAATTTATTACAAGAAAAGAAAGAGATTGGTTGGACTTCATGGGAGTCAATAAAAAACTGCTGTTCTTTTGAGGAAGTTATGGCTGAATGTGGGTGGGAAGTTTATATAAATGAAAAAGGTGATTATGACGCTATTATCTTTATAAATGAAAAAGCAAGCAATGATATAGTAATTTTAAATGCTATTGCCCCTTATGTTGAACCTAATTCTTATATTCAAATGCAAGGAGAAGACGGAGAGATATGGAGATGGGTTTTTGAAGATGGAAAAGTAAAGGAAATATATCCAACTATATTATGGAATTAACAAAAGCGAAAATAAAGTATAAATAAGACTAATACATTAAGTAAGAAATTAGAAAGAAATTTATATAGAATATTAATCATAAGTGAATTTATATTTTTTTGTTATCCATAAATACTTGTCAGTAGAAATATTGGTAAATATAATAGGTAATGGAGAAACAAAATTAAACGATGATCCAGTAATAAAAGTAAGTGAAATGTACAATACAGTTTATAAACGTGTAAGATATTTATAAATTTAGAAGAATTAGAATGAAGTATGCATTTTATTGGAGAAATTATAGATACAGTAGAGAGTATACTGTTAAAGCTGTACATTATACAAAGTAAGATACCATTCAGTTGTGGTAGAATAAATACATATAAAAATATTTAGGTAATTGTTAAATGTTTTTAGCGATTACTGTGGAAAACTTTCCTTTAGATAAGGAGAGAAAAATGGTCATTATTCAGAATTGTTTTTGAATTGACATATATCATCAGATTTTGAGCGTACTTTAATAAGCCCAAATAAGAATTATGACAATGGAATATTTTTTCAAGCAACTAAAGGTTTCAAACTTCGAATGTACTGTGGACAATTCATAGCGTAAGCAACGAGGACGGTCAGCTGGCTGGCGATTCCAGCTAAAAAAACATCTGCTTTGGTGGTGGTATGATTTCGAGTTTTTCTTCCGGCAATGTACATGTTGACTTTGAAGTGGTTAATGGCACGTTCTACAATAGTTCTAATCTTGTATGTGTTGTCCCACTCTTCAGAATCACGCTGGATTCCCGGAAACATGCGTAAATCCATGTTTTCATAAATATAAGTGGTTCGTCCTTTTGTGGCGGTGCTACAGGGATTATCGCAATCGCAGATCCAGCCCTTGTGATAACGCATTTTGGGACATCCCCACTTGATGCGGTCTGTTCTTCCTTTTTCTTTGGTAATTCCATGATATTTCATGGCGAGAGAAGGATCGTTGGGACAGGCAGGGTATCCATATTCGTTGTAACCGACTTTCTTCAAAGAACTTTCATTTCTGGGATTGTAGGGGATCAGAGCTTTTGAAAAATGAAAGTCATTGATTAAAGAGGCATACAGTTCTGCAGAATCAAAAGCAGAATCACCAAGGAAAGTATCCGGATGAAAATCAGGGTGAAGAGTGAAAAAATCAGTAAGAACAGGAATCAAAGCCTTGGAATCACCGACTGATTTATCTTCATCAGGAGAGTCCGATTTCTTTTCAAGGGGGAGTTCTGGATGGGCAGCTTTAAAGTCCTCGTCATCAATAAAAGAAATATGTCGGACAATACCAAGACCATTTGTTAGGATTGCAAATTTATCAGCAAAACAAAAGTGTCCGTTGATGTACATTTGTTTTGCATGGGGACAAGAAGCGGCTTGAGGAGGCATAAGACGGTAAGCCATTTTATAAGGGTCAACTTCAGGATTGTCTTTATAAAAGACTTTCAGCTTCTTAATCAGGGAATTCAAAGTCTTCGGATTGTTTTCCGTGACATAGAGTTCGATTCCTGATGTATCAAAAGTAAGAATCTGAGCAAGAGAGGTATCGATTGCCTGACAGATGGGTTCGGTGCAATCGACCATCCGTTGAAACATCAGCTCAATGTAAGGTTGGAAATGTTGTTTGAAACGAGTCATGAGTGGTGCATCAGGAACTTTTGAGAAACCACAGAAGTCCCGTAATTCTTTGCAAATCCTGATAAAAAGAAGAAGCAGGGAATCCGTAGGGATAGAAAAAATTTTCTGAAGGATAAACGCAGAAAGAAAACTATGTAAAGGGTAAAGGCGTGTACGTCCAACGGAAAGATAAAATGCAGAAACAAACTCTGTTGGAATGAACACGTCAAGGTCAAAGTGTTCAGAAAGAATCTGAAAAAAAGAAGGTACTTCTTCCATGAGTTTGGTTTGACAGTCTGAAAAGATTTCATTTAGAGAAATCTGATGATATTTAGTAGCCATAAATTTTTTCCTCCTCAGGTGTTAAATAGGTTGGTGTGGTTACCTCTATTTTACCACTTGCGGAGAGAAAATTTATATAAATGTAGTAAGAAAACCAAATAAATCAAGGGTTTTTGGCATTTAACAAATGCCTATATAAAAATATTATAAAGGAGAGAAAAAATCATGAAGTGTCCAAAGTGTGAGAGTGACTTATCCCAAATAGGAGTATGTGAGAATATACTTTGCGATTATATCTTAGAGAAGGCAGAATTGCCTTTGAAAGAAAAAGATGATATAATAAAAGAAAATAAAAACTCCAGAGAAAAAGGAAGTAAAATAATGGAAGACCAAGGAGAAGAGAAAAGTAAGATATGGGATATGACATTTAAAACATTACTATTAGAAACGCCAAAGATATTTTTACCATTAATAAAAGAAGTGTTTGATGTGGAATACTCAAGGGAAAGAAAGATAGTATTATTGAATAATGAATATTATAATAAAGAAGAAAAGGTCATCACAGATACAACATTTCGAATAGGAAGAGTAAATTATCACTTTGAATGTCAATTTAGTAATGATAAGACAATGGTGGTGAGAATGTTTGAATATGATTTCCAGATAGGGATGACAAAGCTAAAAGAGGAGGGACAGTATCTGGAATTAGAGTTTCCCAAATCGTGTGTAATGTATATCACAGGAAATAAGAAACTACCAAAAGAATTAAAAATGAGGTTAAAGTTACAGAATGGAGAAAGTATCGAGTATAAAGTACCAACAGTAAGAGTACAAGATTATAGTTTAGAAGAGATAGAGGAAAGAAAATTAGTGCTATTTCTGCCCTTTTTAATTCTAAGGTATACGGAGAAGTTAAAGAATAAGAAAAGACCGACAGAAGAAGAGATAAGTAAGTTTTATGAAGAAATGATAAAGGTACTAAATAAGAGCTATGAGAAGAAGGAAATCAATGAAGGAGAGAGAATAATTCTAGGAGAAACGCTAAAGAAGACAGAAGAATATGCATTAAGGAATTATCCAGAATATAAAGAAAGGGTGGAAGAGATGATGGAAGGAATATTAAAGTTAGAGAGTGTAGAAGCGATAAGAGAGGCGAGAAAAGAGGGACGATTAGAAGGAGAAGAGATAGGAAAAAAGATAGGGGAAGAGATAGGAGAAGAAAGAGGGAAAAAGATAGGAGAAGAAAGAGGAGAAAAGAAAGGGTATTTAAAGATGTTAGAATCCATGAAAGAAGATGGAGTAGAGAAAGAGTATATAAAGAAGTTAGCGAAGAAACAGGGGTTAACAGACGAGGAGATAGAAGAGCTACTAAAATAATTTTTAGGTAAAGAAAATAAAATATGGTGCTGTTACAAAATAAATAGGAAACGTTAGACTTAGTAGATAGACATTATGTTAGCATATTTAGGTAGTATAAAATTTTTATTTTGTAACAGCCTTTTTTGTATATATATAAAGGAAGATATTTTTCGATAAAAGAATAAATGAAAAAGTAGAAAATAGTGGAATAAATGGGGGAGAGAAAACAATATTAGGAAACACTATCAAGAATATAAAGAAAGAGTAGAGAAAATATGAGAATATTGAAATATTTTATGAATAAGATGTAGTTAAATGGTTAAGTTTTAAACTAAAATACTACTATTTACTCTAAATTTGTCGAATTACATTCAAAAGGTTATCTTATCTTTTAGTAATTCGCATAAAATCCTATTTGATAAGTATTATTTTATTCAACTAACACAACAGGTTAAATTAAAATAACATTATTTGATCTAAACTTGTCAGATTATTTTCCAGAAAGTTACTTTATCCTTTGATAACTTGCATAAAAATTAAATTTGTTTATAATTTGGCTATTCATGCACTTATTATAGGAATTGAGATAAAACATATTGACAAATTTAGATAAAAAGTGTTATTGTAGAAATATAATAATCTTTTATTATTAATTCTAAGTGAAAAACGATTTGATAGAACAGTGTATGGCGTGGAGCAGAGAAAAAATGGGATATTATATCTATTGGTATTTGTCGCTTCTTGTGTAGGTTGACTTGTAAATATAAGAAAGGTGTACCACTTGTTAGTACACCACATAATAGCAAAGATTATATTTAGTTTTTGTAACTTGCTTACCATTATGTTATTCGTTCTACTATGATACCTAATACTATTCAATCCTATATAATGAATAGATATAGCAATCCTAATCAGAAATGGTTATGATTTCACAATTCCAGTGATATGTATGGATAAGAAGTCATATCAATTATTTAGGGAAACCAGGAGATTTTTGCCAGTGTACTCAGGAGATATTCAGAAAATTGTTCTCCTCTTTACCTTAAGTGCGGCTGAATTTGGATGCTGACATTTTTCACTATTTTCAAATTGAAGCGCACTGTTAGCCATGATATAATTAGGACAATAAGTGAGAATTTGGTGGGATAAACAAATAGGGAATTGGAGGTAGAACCTTGTGAGGAAAATAATAGAACTTACTCATCGTATAGACGATTATGTGTGTATGTGGAACGGAGTTGAGGATTTATACATACATGATACAGGAGAAAAGTTACCACCTAAATTTTTCTTTGTATTAAGCAGCTTTGGCTCATTTTGCTATATGAAAACTCCAAAAGCAGAACTCAAACGAATGTTGCATTGGGTGATGGGAGAACACGGAAAATGTATGAATTTCTTGCGCCTATCGTTGGATTTCATTATAAAGTATATGAATACAAATCCTTTGAAAAAGCGCTTGCAAAAGTCAAGGAAGAGATTGATGCAGGCTATCCATGTATGATTGGTGCGCTCGATATGTTTTATCTGCCGCATTTTGAGAAGTTATATCATAAAGAACATATCCTATTTCATTATGAATTGGCAACAGGTTATGATGATGAAGCGCAGATTTTGTATTTTGTTGATTGTGGCAGGACTAATACACAGATGATTCCCTATGATGAATTGCGGCTTGCGTTTCATTGTTCCTATCTGGGACTATCCAAGCCAAACACGGTGTGGGCTATTCGTATGCAGACAAGTAAAGATAAATATGAGATCGCAAAAGAGGCATTTGCAAAGAAAAAAGAATTATATCTAAATCCGCATGTTGGATTTATTGGTTATCGTGGCTTTGAAAATTCATTAAGGATTTACCTGATTGGAAAGATGAATTATCAAAAGATGACTACAACAAAATATTGTATAATATGGTGCAGTTTTTCGGAACTGTCCCTACGATCCCAAATAAACTGCGTGGTATTGATGAAGCTGCCACTATGGAGTTTTGTGGTGGTTTTGATAAGGCTGCCGTCGTTTTGTCTGACCTTGGAAAAGAGTATAACGACACAGGCATGACCACAGCGGCTGAAATATTTGCCAGTGCGAAGCCGATTATTACTCAAATTAAAGAAGTAATCGTTGATTACCTTTCAAATAAATGTGATGGAATTGACCAACTGCCAGATTTGTTTACATGGGTTGCATCTGCTATGAAATGTGGTTTTGAAGCGCTATGACAAATATGACATTATTGACAGTTACCCATATCGTGCAACTGCCGTTTGGCTATTTTGACGAAGTGTTTCAAAATGAGAGTTTAGCAATTCTTATGGTAAAAGGGAGAAATTATTTTATAGTATATCGGAAATAACGCTTATAGTATCTTTGTATTCGTAGAATTTTTAGAAAGTGTGCTATGATAATATCCAATTGGAAGAATGAGTACAATCAACACAGTGCCCTTATCATTAAGAAAGAAAAAGACTTTGATGTATTTAATAATACTTAAAGTTTTATAAAAAAGGTAAAAATAGAATAAAAATGATTGAGTTATATAAGATTTAGTAATACTATATAGAAAAGTTTTTATATTTATAGAATAATATAAAGACAAAGTATATAATATTTAAAATATATGGTTTAAAGGAGAGTTACCTATGTATCTAAATAAAAACAGCAAAATATTAAAATGTTATAAGGCAGGAAAAAGGATAAATTCTTTTTATATTTCAAAAGACAAAGAAGGTAAAAATTATAATAAGTCTGGAAAAAAAGAAAATTCTTTTTACTTGGAAAAAGAAAAGCCAAAGGAACAATATGAAATACAAAATATTGAGAATATAAATGAAATATTTTTTTATGACGATGATACGAAGAAAATTAAATCTAAATTTGAAAAAATGTTAGACTAAAAATGGATGACAAAAGAAGGAAATGATAGTCGTAAGGCACAAAATATCCGTTTCTATATGAAAGTTTATGGTTAAAGATGAATTTTCAGACTTTGAAGTATATAGAGAGGACTATAAATTTGTTGTCTTACTTTACAGGTTTTAGCTCTGTTAGCTCTGTATGTTGATATTAACAAATCATACATTAGTTATTTCCATTTGAAAATTTTTTACTTCATTTATAAAATATAACTCTGTATAAATCGCAAACTAAAAGAGTTATATCTTAGTAAGCACTAAAAACTACAGGCTTTATCCATAAACAGTTAAGAAGTAATTTACTCTTTTTCCTGTAACTTGCATATACAATTATATTTAAGCTAATAATAAGACAGGACATGATTATGTTATCATTTGAGGGGAATTATTACCTAACACCAACATAAAAGAAACAAAGGATAAAGCGAATACAATCTCAATAACAAAATTTATCAAGGATTAGGTTTCCTGAGAAAATCATCTTTGTTGTGGTAGCTTCCATAAAAAATAAGACACCACAACAAAGATACAACAACAATACAAAGAATTTTTGAATAGATTTTGTTCTATAACATAAGAGAAAACTAATAGCAATGTACAAATTCGAAATTCCCAAAGTAAACTTTGCTGACTATTTTTGCATATAGGATAAAGCGATTGCTAAAGCCAAAATTATCAGCAAAACAATTTGAACTATTTGTGTCTATTGATTGTAAGTATCAATAACATTCCAAAAACTCACGCATTCATTTGCTTACCTCATAATTTTCAAATTGTCACATTCTCACTTATTGTCTTTTAACTTCAAATGATTTTGTCCCCCTAATTCCTCTCTTCCTAATATGATTATATTTGAAATATTGTCATAAATCAATGATTTACTTGTGCCTTGTTGATGATACTGTTTTTCAGCCCCCAATCAGACTAATATGTATAGTTTCCTATGTATTTGGCGGAAACACTATATTTTTTATCCTTTCTTCAATTTGCTATACAAAGAATTGATATGGTTTATATATTAAATTCCTTTTTGTATTTCTTTCTATCTGAGCAAGGTCAGCAGGAATACCCTCTACTAATAGAAGATATATCTCTATTTTACCATTATAGATTGCAGTTAGTTGTTTTTATTCAATCTACAATTGTAGCCAATAATAGTAGAAATGTATATTTGTTCATGACATTTACTATTATTTCTTAGAGCTACCTAATATGGATTGACTTTTTGTGGTTGACTTTAAAACTTCCAACAAAAAGTTTTGTCTATTTCAACTACCCCACTTAATTTACCAATTTTCATATTGCTTTGAGTGCAGATAATATTTTATGCCCTAAAGATGTCTTCAAAGATATCCTAAAATCTGTGGCAGTTTTCTTAATGTCATTTGTTGTTTCATATAATTGGTGTAGTTTAACCTCATTCAAAAGGAAGTTTACTGTCAGCAAAAGCTGTTTTAGTAAGAATGTCTTTGTTTTTTATTTACTAAATTTGCCAATATTTCTTTTATAATGAGGATAAACTGAATCCTTCAGAGAATTTCATTGCATTGATATTTGTAGTCATAGCTATTATCTCTTACTGAGAATAGATATGACTGTTTCTATTTTAGTTAGAAAATCCATTTATACTCTTTGTTCTAATCAATACATAGAGCTAACAGAGCCTTATTTTTATTACTATTTATCCACTATTACTAACTTGTTATCCATATTAAGAGATATTTGATATTATAAGTGTAATAAAACAGTTTTATATATTATTGCAAGATATATGTATAAAGTTATGACTTGTTGATTTATAAAGTTTATTATGAATGTAAAAAAATGTATTGACAAAATTAAATAAAAAATGTACTATCATAATTAATAAATTAAATATTTAGTGAATAATATAATTTAATATGTTGCACTAGATAAAAATTAGTAGAATTTCGACAAGATATACTCTTCTGTTTGTAATGATACAAAAGCTAGAAAGAGAGCATTTTTATGTTGAAGTTCCAAAACCATTATACTACAACAATTTTTGAAACTTTGTTTTAACAGTCTTATTGTGGATGAGTGATATCATCGTTTTTGCTTTGCTAGATATTGCTAGAGGGGAGCATATCTAAAATTTTAGGCTCTCTAACCTAAAGATCACTACGAGTGATATCTGTGTGGAGAGAGAAAATTGTCAGGTGTCGATTTTGAAAATGGATGGTTCTCTTTTGTGAAAAAGAATTATCATCGCCTATTAATGAACTTTTGCAGCTGAAGTTGGTTTAACTGAATAAAGGTCTATAATAAATACGAGGTTGTTATATCCTGTAAAAATACGGCATTAGTTTTTATATTGGATAGGGCATATTTATCATGAAAAGTTTCCTAGTGATAGGGGGTGTCTTGGGTCATTGTTGCCTGTTCCGAGGATATAATAGTAGAATATTACATGTAGAGAAAGAAGAAAGATTTTATTTATGTACAAAGATTATAAAGGAATTAAGGCTGGGTTTAATAGAATATCAAAATAAAAGTATGGAGGACAAAAGAAAAATATGATAGGTTATATCTTTAATTACTATAAGTATATTAGAGTAGAGGAAAGTATTAGTAAATTTCTTGTAAGATCAGAAGATAATGAAAATTTAGATATGCTACCAGAACAATCTTTAAAATCTCATTATATTACATTTGGAGAATTTGATAGATTAGAGGTTAATAAAGTAACAGATTTTACAAGATTTAGAGATTTATCTGAAATTTCTAAAAAGTGGAAAGGTGATAGAGTTCCTATCTTATTATATGAAATAGATGAAACTAATGATGTTTCCTGTAATGATGAAGGTCAATTTATTATTAAAGAAAATGATCAAACGAAAGCAAATGATAAACTATTTATTGGACTTACTATTTTTCAATTTAGATATAACCAGATTAAGAATGAAAGTGATATTTCAGATTTTATTAAAAATTACAAAGAAGAAATAATAGAAACTTTAAAGA
>OFGM01000382.1_pt1 | contig 44051 bp, 37 predicted proteins | sample 1521741 | NCBI WGS metagenome assembly OFGM01 (sample SAMEA3504079, study PRJEB24116) | mouse gut metagenome | biome: mouse gut; feature: mouse-associated habitat; material: faeces | place: Denmark | collected 2011
TTTCAGGGGTCAGATCAACCTTGGCCGCAAGGGTCATCCGCGCCTGGGTTTTCCAAGAATACGGGGCGTCGCGATGCTGCGGAATATTCGGTCAGACTCTTCCGCAACGGCGACGTGGTCAGGGCCGAGGAAGGTTCCGCTCTCAAGGCTGGAGAAATCAGGCAGGTTACATTCACCGAGACCCTCAATTCTTCGCACGAAGATATGAACACATATCATGCTGAGGTGGTTATGGCCGGCGATGAGAATACATCCGATAATGCGACGGAGGAATTCAAGATACGGCTTCGCCGCATGGACTTCCCGGGAGTGCGTGATCTTAAGGCAGTCCGCGAGGAATCAGGCAATGTCACGCTCCGGTGGACAGAACCGGAACAGATGCCGGAAGACGATGAGGCATACACGGAAGGATTTGAATCGGCCGAAACCGATGTCGTTTTCCCGACCGAATTCGGCGCATGGTCCTTCCTCGACCTCGACGAAGGTTATATCGGAGGAATCCGGGGCATGGAACTTCCGGGAATACAGACAGGCTCGCAGCAGAGTTTCTGGGTGCTCGACACCGAACATCCGGTAATAAAGGATTCTGATTACGCAGGATCATACGCCGCCAAAGGAGGCACAAAGTATCTTGCCCAGATGTATACTCTCAACATCAAGGCTGACAGTCCAGTACCCTGCGACGACTGGATCATATCCCCGATGCTCAATGAGAAAAAGCAGACCATCGAATTCCATGCCCGAAGCTACGGCGACGGCACCACAAGCGAACGATTCCAGCTCCTTTACTCTTCGACCGGTACGGACGTGGAGGATTTCACCCGGCTGAAGACACAAGCCAATGTTCCGCTGGAATGGACCAGATATTCATTTGAGGTTCCCGAGGGAACAAGATACTTTGCAATCCGTTGCACCACGATAGCAGGTTTCATGTTCTTTGTCGATGACGTGACATATATCCCCGCCAATGGCTCCAACGTGAAACTTGAAGGATACAATGTTTATGTTGACGGCAGACGTGTGAATGACAATCCCGTTGTCGGACTGGAATACATGGCCGGCAAGTCTGACGGCGCCAAGGATGCCGGGACGCGTTACAGCGTGAGTGCGGTTTACAATCGCGGAGAATCACGGGCGGAGCATGCATTCGCCGACGGCAGCAATGTGGAGCATCTTTATGATGCCGTACGGACAGAAGCCGGAGATGGTTGCATCGTCATCTATGCCGACGGCATGGATGTCACCGTATGGAGCGCGTCCGGATTGTCCATCTATGCAGGACCGATTTCCGGAGAGGCAAAAGTTGATGCCCATCCCGGAGTTTATATAGTCCAGTATGGGGACAAAACCGCAAAACTTATCGTGAGATAAAATAACAATATCCTATAGCAAAGGCGCGGTTTCCCGGGTAGGGAACCGCGCCTTTTATATATTTTCAGTTTTGTTACCGGATCTCGCGTCAGCGGATTATCACTTTGCTTGCCTTATCCCCCTGACGCCTGATATAAAGACCTGGGGCGGCATTGGCGGCATCGACACGCATTCCGCCGAGATTGTAGTATTCAACAAGTGCGTCACCGACGTTGATCTCATCAATGCCGGTCTGGACATAGACAAGGCTCAGGTTGTCGACATCAATTCCGTTACCCTCGCCGACATCCTCCGCCTTTGCAAAATAGTCACCAGCCGAGATCACTATATTTATCATTTCAGGGGTGGCCTGCGAAAGATATTCGAAGTCTGCCGAAAATTTGGTCCACTCATCAGCGTCGGCCGTGATCTCGGCTTTGATTACGGCGATAAGTTCAGCATCCTCAGAGGGCGTCACCTCGCCGCCCTGAAGACCGGTCATGTCCATGCCGAGCACACAACGGTCACGGTCTACCATCGGTATCTTCGTTGGCTCTCCGGCCATATAAATGGTGACCGGCACATCGCTCTGCGTCCAGTGGCCTTTCCACAGATATGCCACCACCATGGCCGGCTCATCGGGTTTGGCTGTACCGCGGGATTTCCTGTACATGAACTCTATCCCCTTGGGACGCTCAGAGAACGCCTGGCCGCCGAATGTGCCGCCGTCACTGTCGTTGATAGTTATTCCCGTCATTCCAAAAGCGGGATTTGCAGTAGACCATGTGGTACCGAGCGTGACATAAGCCGGTACAATCTGCTGGGGCATGAATGGATTGGGAGAATTGACAAGAGATACGGCCGCGCCCTCGCCATAGCCTTCTGTCCGTTCTCCGACCTGTGTGGAACCAAGTCCCGCCGGACTTCCGTCGTTATATGCCGCCATACCTGTTACATTGGAGATGACCCATCCGGCAGGATTCTGGCCAACCACCACTTTAGAAAGTTGATCCGAGTATCCTTCGTCAGCGTAATATGTGAAAGGTATGCAGTCGTGCCATTCTCCATCGAAGTCAGAGTTGGCAATCTGCTGTGCACCGGCCGGAATCGCCAGCGCCAACATCACAGCACCGGAAAGAATTGTCTTGATGTGTTTCATTTGAAATAAGTTAGTTGATTATTAAGCGTTCAAATTTAAACGAGAGTAAGTGTTTGTCCGGAAGTTTCAAGGATGTCCTTCCGTCCAAACGGACTGCAAAATTAACATTTTCATGTCACTTTTCAAAATGACCACCGACAGTCAACCCGGCCGTTTCCCGCCGGACAACATTGTTCAAGCGGCTCTCCATGCTGACGCAAAAATGAGCCACAATCACATTTTTGTCGGGATATAACTTTTCTTTGCTAAAAAATATGTCTTATTTTTACAGCTGAGATTTAATTGAATTTCAGACATTTATATAAACACATAAAAAAAATCAGAAAATATTTTGCCCAAAAAATTTGGTGGATTCAAAAAAAAGCTATAACTTTGCACTCGCAATCGGGAAACAAACGATGAGTCGAACGAAACAAAGATTGCAGTAAAATAGAAATGGTGCGTTAGTTCAGCTGGTTAGAATACATGCCTGTCACGCATGGGGTCACGGGTTCGAGTCCCGTACGCACCGCAGAGGAGAGAGGAATAGCAGCAGAGTAGACTTAATTCGTTAAGTTTCCTGTTGCTATTTTTCGTATGTATTATTCCGCCATGTTGATACCGCCAACCATGAATGAAATGAGAATACTGATCATCAACGGACCCAATCTTAATCTGCTCGGAATGCGCCGGCCGGAAATATATGGCCGGGAAACCTTCGGGGAAACTCTCGCGAAACTCCGGAAGAGATTCGGAGAGGTGACACTCGAATACTTCCAAAGCAACAGCGAGGGGGAGATCATCGACCGGATTCAACAAGCCGCATTCTGTCCGGATAATGAGGACAACGGAAAGACCAACGCCACAGAGGGGGAAGAAAACCGAGTAACGGGGATCGTGATAAACCCCGGCGCATACGCCCACTACTCCCACGCGATAGCCGATGCCATCGAGGCGTGTCCGCTTCCGGTGGCGGAGGTACATATATCCAATATCTTCGCACGCGAGGAATTCCGGACTCAGACCGTCACAGGACGCTGTGCCGACGCCGTGATAGCCGGCTGCGGCCGCAACGGATACGCGCTGGCCATTGAACACATTCTTGACATGCACCTCTCCGAAGAGTAATTCCTGCAATCTATGGATGACAGACTGACACAATATATAGAGGAGCATATCGACATGGAGCCGGAGGAACTGCACCGTCTCGACCGGCTGACCAACATCCGGCTGCATAACGGCAGGATGTGTTCCGGCCACCTTCAGGGACGCATCCTGAAGACGCTTACAGCCATGGCGGCTCCAGGACGGGTGCTGGAATTAGGCACATTCTCCGGCTATTCCGCTCTCTGCATCGCCGAAGGACTCGCCGAACAGGGCCTCGTCGACACCGTGGAGGTGGACGACGAACTGGAGGATTTTATACGCGAAGCCATCGAATCCTCTCCGCATGGCGCGAAAGTGAGACTTCATATCGGCGCGGCTCTTGATGTGATGGCTTCGTTCACAGACGGTGAATTCGACATGGTTTTCATGGATGCCGACAAGAAAGAATATCCCGCCTACTATGAAGAGGCGTTGCGGCTGCTGAAGAGAGGCGGATGGATACTTGCCGACAACACGCTCTGGAGCGGACACGTGGTGGAGGAAGAATATTTCCGCGACCGCCAGACGGCAGCCATCAGGCGCTTCAACGACATAGTGGGCGCCGATCCTCGCGTGGAGAAAGTAATTCTGCCGATCCGCGACGGACTGACAATAATCCGCAAACTATAGCAAGGGCGCGGACGTTCTTATAATTGAGAAATTTTGAATTTTGATATGGAAGGAAAAAGACAAGCGAAAATAGCGAGGCTCATTCAGAAGGAGCTAAGCGAGATATTCCGCCGGCAGACGGCGGCGATGGGCAATGTGCTGGTGTCGGTAAGCACCGTGCGGGTATCCCCCGACCTCAGCATAGCAAAGGCATACCTCAGCATATTCCCGCCGGAAAAGAGCAACGAGATTCTGAAGAACATACAGAAGCAGACCAAGACCGTACGCTACGAACTTGCGGCGGCAGTCCGCGAGACTCTGCGCAAATGCCCCGACCTTCAGTTCTTCCTCGATGACTCTCTGGATTACGCAGAGAACATCGACCGTCTTCTTGCCACCGACCCCCATCTGCACGATACCCCGGCTGACGAAGGAGGGAAAGAGACCGCTCAAGACTGACGTCCGCGATGGGATTCTCCACACTCCCGCCCCGGATGGGATGGCGCTATCTGAGGTCGAAAAAATCCCATAGCGCGGTAGGAGCCATATCTATGACATCGATATGCGGCATGGCTGTAGCCACTGCCGCCATCATCTGTGTGCTCTCGGTATTCAACGGCTTCCGGGCAGTGATCGCCGGGCGGCTTGACACGCTCTCGCCCGACGTGCTGGTCACACCGGCCAAAGGAAAGACAATCGCCGACGGCGAAGAAACCGCCGCGCGGATTCTTGCCGTCGAAGGAGTGGAGCGAGCCACACCCACCATCTCCGACAACGCTCTGGCGCTCTACGGAGGGCGCGAGATGCCGGTACTCCTCAAGGGAGTCGATCCGGAAGCATACTCCGAAATAACCTCCGTAAGATCGCTCATCATCCCCGACCACTCCGGCCGCTTCCTTAAGAACGGTGCCGCCAAAGCGGAAGGGACCCTCTCGATCGGAGTCGCATCGCAACTCGGAGTATTCCCCGGCGACGGATTCCTCATCTTCGCTCCCAGGCGGGAAGGACGCGTCAACCTCGCCAATCCCCTTGCCTCGTTCATCACCGACTCGATAACGGCCAGCGGAGTCTTCCGCACCGACCAGACCGAATACGACACGGACCATCTTATCGTGGACCTTGCCACGGCGCGCAGACTCTTCAGCTACGACCGCCAGGCCTCGGCCATAGAGGTCAAGACGCGTGAGGGAGCCGACCCGGCGGATGTCGCCGGGCACATCTCAGAGAAGATCGGGACTGACTATATAGTAAAAGACAGGATGCGGCAGCAGGAGATGAACTTCCGCATGATCGAGATAGAGAAATGGGTATCGTTTCTTCTGCTCTTCTTCATACTGATCATAGCCTCGTTCAACATCATCTCGTCGCTTTCCATGCTTGTCCTCGAAAAGCAGTCGTCACTATCGACACTCTCCGCCATGGGCATGAACAGGCGTCAGATAGGAAAGGTCTTTTTCTGGGAAAGCATCTTCGTATCGCTGGCGGGAGGAATTTCGGGAATCGCAACCGGCATCATATTGGTATTTCTTCAGGAGCGGTTCGGCCTTATAAAGATAGCGGGAGGAGGAGCCATCACCGCCTATCCCGTGGCGCTCGAGTGGAGCGACGTGGGAATCACTCTCATCCCGGTGGCTGCCATAGGTGCTGTCACTGCTGTCATCACCGACACCTTCGCCCGCTCGCGCATAAACTGACCCGTCAATCCATCAATCCATCAATTCATCAACCCGTTAACCCACCAAACACTTTTAGCAAAATGTCAGCACAGAGGTATTTTTTTTGACATTTTATTGCTTATTCAAACAATATTTGATAACTTTGCAAAGCAATTGCGCATCGACAGACCGAAAACAATAAGTAGGTCTAAGGAGATCCGGCCTGGATCTCTCACATAACATTATAACTCTCAACATTTTAGACCTTAGTTATTATTTATTCCGTATGGATCGTTTAGACAGATTAGATAAGAAGATTCTCAACATAGTCATGTACAATGCGCGGATCGCCTCCAAGGACATAGCCTTGCAGTGCGGTGTGTCGCGGGCGGCAATACACCAGCGCATCCAACGCCTGATCGACATGAAGGTGATTGTGGGCAGCGGCTACACTGTCAACCCCCACAAACTCGGCTACAATACCTGCACCTATATCGGGGTCAAACTCGAGAAAGGGTCTCTCTACCGCGAGGCCGCAAAAGAACTTGAGAAAATTCCGGAGGTTGTGGAATGCCACTTCACCACGGGTCCCTATTCGATGCTTATCAAGGTGTATGCCTACGACAACCAGCATCTGATGGAACTCCTCAACGACCGCATCCAGCACATTCCCGGAGTGACCGAGACGGAGACTCTCATCTCGCTCGAGCAGAGCATGAACCGACAGATACACATAGACGTCGAGGGTACGGCACATCTGTTCCGCAAATAATGCCCCGACATCCGCTCACCGACAATACGCACCACACCAAAGAGAGATAACGATTCCGAAATGGAGACACAGACGAATAAGACCTGGATATACTGTACACTGGCCACCACGTTCCTCGCGATAGTGGCCTTTCTCTTTTTCTTCCCCGACAACGTGGAGGGGAACGTGCTTCAGCAGCACGACACTCTTCAGGGAATAGCCAACGGTCAGGAAGGAAAGGCTTTCCAGGAGGCCACGGGCGAGACCACACGCTGGACCAACTCCCTGTTCGGGGGTATGCCCAATTTCCAGATAGCCCCCTCATATCCGGCCAACGACCTGCTGGGATGGATCGGCAAGGTCTACATGCTCGGACTCCCATCCCCCGCCAACATCCTCTTCGCCATGATGACAGGCTTCTTCATCATGTGTCTCTGCATGAAGATGAAATGGTACACCGCGCTATTCGCCTCTGTGGCGTGGGGATTCTCCTCCTACTTCATCATCCTTATCGGTGCGGGCCATATCTGGAAATTTGTCACACTTGCCTACATACCGCCCACCATCGGCGGCATAGTACTGTGTTATAGAAAGAAATACCTGAGCGGCACAGCCCTGACCTCCATGTTCGGCGCGCTGCAGCTACAGAGCAACCACCCGCAGATGACCTATTATTTCCTCTTCGTGGTGGTGGCGATGATTCTGGCATGGCTCTGGACGGCTGCCCGCAAGCATCAGATGAAAGCGTGGGGGACAGCCACACTCTGCGTGATCGGGGCCGGCGCTCTCGCCGTAGCCGCCAATTCCGCAAGCCTCTACAATTCGTGGGAGTATTCCAAGGAGACAGTGCGCGGACGCGCCACCGACCTTACTCCCGCCGACGGCTCCGCCGCCACCGGAGGCATGGACCGCGCGGCGATAACCGCATGGAGCTATGGTGTCGATGAGACACTTACCCTTCTCATCCCCAATGTAAAAGGAGGCGCCACCATCCAGCCAGTGGCCGACGAGACCGTCCTCAAGTCGCTTGCCGATACCGACAAGGCCGACGACCTGACCCTCTCCCCGGAAGAGATGCAGTTCCTCTCGCAGTTCCCGCAATATTTCGGTGACCAGCCGATGACCAACGGACCCGTCTATGTCGGAGCCTTTGTGCTGCTGCTTGCCATTCTTGCCCTCTTCACCGTAGACACCCCGATGAAATGGGCGCTCTTCGCTGTCTCTCTTCTCGCCATACTGCTCTCATGGGGGCATAACTTCGCTCCTCTCACCGACTTTTTCATCGATCGGTTCCCAGGCTACAACAAGTTCCGCGCCGTGGCCAGTATCCTGGTCATAGTCGAGTTCGCCGTCCCGCTTCTCGCCGCCTTATGCCTGAAGAATATGATGGATACTCCCGAGCGCTACACCCGTAACCCCTGGACTGTCTACACCGTATTCGGAGCGGGCGCGCTTATATGTCTTGCCGGATGGATTTGGCCCGGCATATTCGGCTCGCCCTTCAGCGAGACAGAGATAAGCCAGCTCACCGAAGCCGGAGCCTTCGCCAACCCCGCATACTACGGCGTGATCGACGCCATCCGCGAGACACGCCTCTCGCTCGTGCGCGCCGACGCAGTCCGATCGCTCGTCTTCATTCTGCTCGGCTCGGCAACTGTCTGGCTATGGTTCAGCGGCAAGATCCGCAACCGCGCCCTTTTCGTCGGCTTACTGACGGTAATCGCCCTGGCCGATCTCTACACCGTCGGCAAGCGCTATGTCAACACCGAGAACTTCACAGCGCCGGTGGAGAATGAGGCCACGCTGAAGATGACTGCCGCCGACGAGGCCATACTTCGGGACAAAAGCAACTACCGCGTTCTGGACGTGGCCGGCATGTCGAGCGCCCGCTCTTCCTATTTCCACAAGACCATAGGCGGATACCACGCGGCGAAACTCACCCGCTACAACGATCTCCTTGAGCATCAGATAGCCAAGGGCAATCCCGGAGTGATCAATATGCTCAACGCCAAATATATCCTGAACGGCGAAGAATATCAGCAGAATCCCGATGCACTCGGCAACGCCTGGTGGGCGCAACGCCTGGACTACGTGCCTGACGCCGACGCCGAAATGGCGGCCCTCGACACACTCGACACCTCGCATGGCGCGGTGGCCGACGCCGGATTCCGCGCCACGCTCGGAACAGCCGTGGCTTCCGCTCCCGGTGACACCATCTATGAGACATCCTACGCACCCAACCGCCTCGACTACAAGGCGCGCAGCGCGCGTGGGGGAGTAGCCGTTTTCAGCGAAATATATTTCCCATGGGGATGGAAAGCCACAATCGACGGCAAGGAGGCACCGATCGGGCGTGTCAACTATGTGCTCCGTGCGCTCCGCATCCCAGCCGGCGAACATGAAGTCACGTTCACATTCGACCCCGGGTCGCTGAAGGTGACCAATGCCCTCGGCGTGTCGTCGGTGATTGTGATATATGTTCTCTGCGCGGCAGCACTCGCTTTATGCGTATATGCCATCGCAGGAAAAAGGAAGAAAGATTAACTGAGTTGGCTCAGTCAACACGGTTCCATCAGCAGTGAGACAGTTTAAAATCAAGACAGTCAAAGTGAAAGGAGTGAGACGCGGACAGTTGGGAATATTCGAAGGCTATCGCCGATGGCGTCATACCCGCGGGTATGGCGTACACTCGCCCTACGCCTTCAACCTTGTGACGAGCGTGGTGCATCCGGGAGACTACAGCTGGTATGGCTATTCCGACATCGACAGAACCTTCCCGGGGGTGGTGGACCGCAAGGTGCGCCGCGAGGCGAGAATGCTTCTGCGTCTCGTGGCCGAGCTGAGACCCCGCTCGGTGTTTCTTCCCTCTGGAGCCCACCCCTCCTTCCATGCCGCCATTCATGCCGCCGGCTCCTCCATACAGATTCTGCGCAAGCCGAAACAGGCCGCCGAGGCCGACATGATATGCACCCACGGCGACTTCATACCTCTTGACATCATCCTCGCCCACATTTCCAGGCCGGGCCGCAGCCTCGCCATTCTGAACGCTCCCGAAGGATGGGCCGACCGCATCTTCGAGTCACTCGGGGAGGGAGTACTCGTGAGAGGATGCCACAATATCTTCGCCACGGCGCGCGACGGAATGCAGAAACTGCAATACACGATGAAAATCTAAAGAAAAAAAGCGCGTTCCTCAAACAATGCAGCGGGATATCGAAGACTTCTGCCGGCACCTGGTGCTGGAGCGCGGACTGTCGGCGCACACCGCCGAGGCTTACGCCGTCGATGCGGGACACCTTCTCGACTTTGCAGCGGAGCGGAGCCTCGCCGTCGCCGAAATCAGGGAGGAGGACCTTCACCAGTTGCTCTGCACCCTGCGTGACATCGGCATACAGCCCCGCTCCCAGGCCCGCATGATCGCCGGCATACGCGCCTTCTTCCGCTTCCTCAGGATGGAGAAAAAAATAGAGCGGGATCCGTCGGAACTTCTTGAGTCGCCGCGCCTGGGACGCACACTCCCCGACGTGCTCTCCGTTGCGGAGATCGATGCGATGACCGCGGCCATCGACCCTTCCCGGGAGGAGTCGCTCCGCAACCGCGCGATAATCGAGACTCTCTACGGATCGGGGCTGCGCGTATCGGAACTCGTGGACCTGCGTCTGTCGCGCCTCAACCTCAAGGATGGATTTCTAATAGTGGAAGGAAAAGGGAGCAAGCAGCGGCTCGTACCGGTGTCGCCGGTGGCCGCGGAACTGATTCTCGACTATCTCGAACAGAGGATCCGAGGACCGATAAAGCCGGGCAACAGCGACATACTCTTCCTGAACCGACGCGGCGCGGCGCTGTCGCGGGTGATGGTCTTCTACATAGTACGCGATCTGGCCGCCGCCGCAGGCATCGAGAAGAAAGTGTCTCCACACACGCTGCGACATTCGTTCGCCACCCATCTGCTCGAAGGGGGCGCGAACCTGCGCGCCATTCAGGAGATGCTCGGCCATGAGTCGATAGCCACCACCGAAATCTACATCCATCTGGACCGCTCGCGCCTGCGGCGCGAACTCCTCGAACATCACCCCCATTACAGAAAGAATCCAGAAATTTTGACTAATTTTGCGGAATGATTGATTATCTGCTGGAACTTAACAACCGGATTCTGCTGGCGATAAACGGCGCCCACACCGGTTTCCTCGACACATTCATGATGATAGCCACCAACCGCTGGACATGGATTCCGCTGTACGTGGCCGCATTCGTGTATCTCATCTACAGGTACGGCTGGCTGCGCGCCGTCTCGGTGCTTGCCGTAATCGGTATAACCATAACGATTGCGGACCAGCTGTGCGGCTCACTGATACGCGATTCGCTACAGATATTGCGGCCTTCCAATCCCGACAATCCGCTCTCGGCGCAAATACAGCTGGTGGACGGCTACCGGGGAGGGCGCTATGGCTTCCCCTCCTGCCACGCGGCCAACTGCACCGCTCTGATGATGGTGCTCGGCACGGTGATACGCCGCCGCTGGGCATGGCTCGTGCTGACGGCATACGTTCTGCTAAACTGCTATTCCCGACTCTATCTCGGCGTGCATTATCCATCCGACATCCTCGCCGGCGCGGCCCTTGGCGCCGCCATAGGCTACGGTATGGGACTCCTCGCCATCCGCATCATGCGCCGCCTCCCGGCCGCCAGACGAGAAGATCCTTCCGGGGCCAGATGACAACAGCTTTATTCTGCATTGAAGGCGAAGCGGATGGTTCTTTCGTACTTTTCGCCACGGCGTAGAAGCTGGGTGGGGAACTGGGGACGGTTCGGGGCATCCGGGAAGCCCTGCATCTCGATGGCAACCCCGTCATAGTCATTGTAGCTGCGGCCGGATTTGTTGAGAGGGGAACTGGCGAGCCAGTTGCCGGTGTAGATCTGAACGCCGGGCTGATCGGAGTCTACGGTGAGCGTGCGGCCCGACGCGGCGGAGCGGAGCTGTACGGCGCTCTCGCTCATGCGGCCCGGTTTCCAGCCGTCGAGCGTCCAGCAGTTGTCATAGCCCTTGCCATATTTCAAGGCGGGAAAATCGGCCTCCATATCCTTGCCGATGGATTTCCACTCGCGGAAATCCATCGGGGTATCCTGCACGGGATGTATTTCGCCTGTGGGGATAAGGGTGTCGTCGGTGGGAAGCCATCCTGCCGCGTTGATCTTAAGCTCATGGTCAAGGATACTGCCGGCATCAGCGCCATCAAGGTTGAAATAGCTGTGATTGGTGAGGTTCACCACTGTGTCGGCATCCGTCTCGGCCTCGAAGCGCAGAGTGAGGACATTGTCATCGCTCCATCGGTATGTGGCCTTGACATCGAGATTGCCGGGATAGTTCTCCTCGGCATCGGCCGACCGGTAAGCGAACTCCACGCCGTCCTCGAGCTCGCGGGCGTTCCAGACGCGGTTCTGGAAACCTTCGGGACCGCCGTGCAGCGCATTGGGACCGTTGTTGATGGCCAGGCTATAAGTCCGGTCGCCGACTTCGAGATGTCCGCGCGCGATGCGGTTGGCATAACGGCCGGGACACTTGCCGAGGCATGGTCCGTCGGCGATATAGTCGGCAGCGTCGGCGTAAGACAGGGCCACGTTGACGAGGCGCCCGTCACGGTCCGGGACTCCTACTTCGACCACACCGGCGCCGAGAGTGGATAGTTCCACCCATGCGCCGCTTGCGTTCTCCACCCTGAAAACAGTGATGTCACCCTGGGGGGAGTGAATTGTTCTGCTTGTGATATTCATGACGTGAAATATTAATCCTCCACACGGCGGGCGCCGTCGGAAATCACCACATCATATATCCTGGGTTCGTGGCCATACTTCTCCCTGAAGCGGCTCACAGCCTCTTTGATGAAAATGTCGTGGAGGTCGTTACGCACGAGGTTGATGGTGCAGCCGCCGAATCCGCCGCCCATGATGCGGGAACCGGTGACACCGATTTCCTTTGCCACATCGTTGAGAAAATCGAGTTCCACACAGCTCACCTCGTAATCCCTGGAGAGACCGCGGTGCGTCTCGTACATTTTGCGGCCGACGGTATCGTAGTCTCCGGCCTCGAGGGCATCGCAGACCGCAAGAACACGGTCTTTCTCCTCAATGACAAACTTGGCGCGGGAATAATCCTCGGCAGAGATATCGCCCTTCACGCCGTCGAGCATCTCCATTGTCGCATCGCGAAGGGTCTCGAGGCCGAGACGTCCTGCGACACGCTCGCAGCTTTCGCGACGCCTGTTGTAGGGAGAATCCTTAAGCTCATGCTTCACGCGGGAGTCAACGAGCACGAGGCGGTAGTCCTCCGGGCTGAATGGGAAATACCCGTACTCCATCGAGCGGCAGTCGAGGCGCATCAGGTTACCCTTGCGGCCGAACACCGACGCAAATTGATCCATGATGCCACAGTTCACGCCGCAATAGTTGTGCTCGGTGCTCTGGCCGATGCGGGCGAGTTCGAACTTGTCGATGGAATTATCATTGAAGAGGTCGTTGAGAGCGAAAGCGAAGCAGCTTTCGAGGGCGGCCGATGAACTGAGACCGGCTCCGAGAGGCACATCGCCGGCGAAGACGGCGTCAAAACCATTGACCTTGCCGCCGCGCTTCAAGATCTCGCGGCAGATACCGAACACATAACGCGCCCAGCCCTGGACGGGAGCGTCATTCTCGTCGAGACCGAACTCCACGTACTCGGCGATGTCCATGGAATAGACACGGACCTTCCTGAGACCATTAGGCTTGATTTCAGCCATGATCACCTTGTCGATGGCTCCGGGGAATACAAATCCTCCGTTATAATCGGTGTGCTCGCCGATGAGATTGATACGTCCGGCCGATGCATAGAGAGTGCCCTCCGTGCCGAATCTTTCCTTAAAGTCTTTCCGGATTTTTTCTTTCATGACATTATATGAATATAATTATTAACAGGTCAACACTATACGGAATGAATGTGCAGGCTGCTCCCGCGCCAGTATTATTTTTGCGGGAATGGCCTTTATGAAGAGAATATACCGATTACAAAAATAATCGGTTTTTTTGAGAAATGCAATGTTTCGGAGTGCCGCAATTAAAATAACATGTAAAAAAACGCCATGTAAACATCGGATAGCCGTCACAATTTATTATCTTTGCATCCGGACAGCCACCTTCTCGAAAAATGACATAACAATAACGACATCATGGAACAGACCATATCACTCCATCCCCTAAGGCAAACCCAATACAGCATTCCGGCGCATGAGACAATAATGCCGTCCAAGGTACCGCTGACGGCCATTGTGGCCATGGGAGCGCGCGGGGAGATCGGCCAGGACGGCACCATGCCATGGCACCTGCCGGAAGACCTCCGTCATTTCAAGGAGATTACCATGGGACGCGCCGTAATCATGGGGCGGGCCACATGGGAGTCGCTGCCCCGGCGACCGCTGCCGGGCCGGCGCAACATCGTGGTGACATGCCGTGGCGACTACATTGCCGAGGGAGCAGATACCGCGAAGTCGGTCGCCGAGGCCGTGGCGCTCTGCGCGCCTAAGGAACGCCCGGTAATAATCGGGGGCGCCTCCATCTATGAGGCGGCCCTCCCCTACTGCGACATCCTGAACATCACCCGAATCAAAGCCATCTTCCCCGACGCCGACACCTATTTCCCCGCAATCCAGGAAAATTTCTGGGAAGTGATTCAGGAGGATGGCCCCTTCACATCGAAGACAGGCCTCGAATATACATTCCACACACTGCATCGGAAATGAACGCGCTCAAAGTCGTGATCATCAACAAATCGGACAGCACAGGAGGAGCCGCAGTGGTGAGTTTCCGGCTTATGAATGCGCTCCGGACGGCCGGAGTCGACGCACGTATGCTTGTGGCCGAGAAACTTACAGACTCTCCCTTTGTTGAGGCCGCCGGCAAGCCGTGGCAACTCAAATGCTCCTTCCTGGCAGAACGGCTCAAGATATTTCTGGCCAACGGACTGAACCGAAAGACTCTCTTCAAGATCGACACCGGATCCGACGGGGTGCCGCTCCACAAACATCCGGCGGTGATGGAGGCCGACGTGATATGCCTCAACTGGGTGAACCAGGGGTTGCTCTCGCTCAAAGAGGCGGAGAGAATCACGGCCCTCGGCAAGCCGGTGGTATGGACCATGCACGACATGTGGAACATGACCGGCATCTGCCATCATGCGGCCCTGTGCGACCGCTTCAGTGATGAATGCGGATGCTGTCCGCTGTTGGGACATAATGGAGATGAGAATGATCTGTCTCGCCGCGTACAGCTGAAAAAAGAGCATCTCTACGCCATCAGCCGAGGCGGAACGCCGGCCATACATTTTGTGGCCGTCAGCAACTGGCTGGCGGAACGCTCCCGACATTCCACGCTGCTTCGTGACAAGTCAGTATCGGTGATACCCAACGCATTCCCTTTTGCCAAGGGGAATGTTATCCGGAGAGTGGCGGAAGATGGGAAATTCCGCATACTGTTCGGCGCGGCGCGCCTCGACGACCCTATCAAAGGGTTGCCGGTTTTACTAAAAGCCCTCAAAGTGCTGTGCAAGCGCACTCCCGAACTGGGAGAACGTTCCGAACTGGTTACCTTCGGAGCGATGAAGGACCGGGAAGCATTTGCCGGCGTGTCGATTCCCCATCGGCACTTAGGCGTGCTGCACGGAGAGGAAGCCATAAGAAAGGCTTATTCGGAATGCGACTGCGTGGTGTCGGCCTCAAGCTACGAGACGTTGCCCGGCACTCTTGTCGAAGGACAGGCCTACGGATGCGTGCCCGTGAGTTTCGACCGCGGGGGCCAGCGCGACATCGTGGACCACAAAGAGACCGGCTATATAGCCGAATGGAACGAGGATGAGGACGTGGCGGCCTCCCGGATAGCCGACGGACTTATATGGGCGGCAAACGCCGCCGGAGAGGAACTCCGACAGCGTATGGAAACTTCGGCGCGCTCACGTTTCAGCGAGGGAGCGGTTGGCGCCGCATATCTTGATCTTTTCAGAGAACTTCTTCAGAAGACCTGACAGAACCTGACAGAAAAAAGCGTCCCGTGCAGTGAGCATGGGACGCTTTTCTATTTATATTTCTGTACCGTCAGGCATCGATATTGGCGTAGGTGGCGTGTTTCTCGATGAAATCGCGACGCGGAGCCACCTCTTCACCCATCAGCATTGCGAAAGTGCGGTCCGCCTCTGCGGCATTGGAGAGAGTGACCTGCTTGAGCATACGGTTCTCCGGATTCATCGTGGTCTCCCAAAGCTGTTCGGGATTCATCTCTCCAAGACCTTTGTATCGCTGCAGCACAAGCTTGTTGCGGTCACCGCCACAGCGGTCGTCGACAAAACGCTGCACCTGCTGGTCGGTCCATGCGTATTCCTCGATTTTATTCTTCCCCTTGGAACTGCATTTGTAGAGCGGCGGAGTGGCAATATAGAGATATCCGTTATCAATGATGGGACGCATGCGGCGATAGAAGAATGTCATCAGCAACGTCGCGATATGGGCGCCGTCGACGTCGGCATCAGTCATGATCACAACCTTGTGATAACGGAGCTTGCTCATGTTGGGGGCCTTGGAATCCTCTTCTGTACCGATGGTCACGCCAAGAGCCTTGTACATGTTGACAATCTCGTCGGACGAGAGTGTCTTGGAATCGTTTGCTTTCTCGACGTTGAGTATTTTACCTCTCAGCGGCAGGATGGCCTGGAAGTGGGGATTGCGGCCCTGCTTTGCGGAACCGCCCGCGGAGTCACCCTCGACGAGGAAGAGTTCGCACTCCACTGCATCGCGGCTCTTGCACGGAGCAAGTTTGCCGGGAAGCCCGGCGCCGCCGAGGCTCGACTTGCTCTGCACGCGCATCCGCGCGCTGTAGGCAGCATGGCGGGCCTGTGCGGCGAGCACCACCTTGTCGACAATGGCCTTGGCCTGCTTGGGATGCTCCTCAAGATAATTGCGGAGCGCCTCGCTGACCGCAGTCTGCACCACGCCCATCACCTCGTTGTTGCCGAGCTTGGTCTTGGTCTGTCCCTCGAACTGCGGCTCTGCCACCTTCACCGAGACCACAGCGGTCAGACCGTCGCGGAAATCCTCCTTGGAAAGCTCTATCTTGAGCTTGTCGAGCAGATGGTTGTCATCGGCGTATTTCTTGAGCGTCATGGTCAGTCCGCGCCGGAAACCGGTGAGATGCGTGCCGCCCTCGACGGTGTTGATATTGTTGACGTACGAGTATATGTTTTCGTTGAAATCGGTGTTGTAGGTCATCGCCACCTCGATTGGCACATTGTTGCGCTCGGTGCTCAGATGGATGATGTCCTCGATAAGGGGCTCCTTCCCTTCGTCGATGTACTTGACGAATTCCTTCAGCCCCTCGCGGCTGTAGAAGACCTCACTGCGGGGATCGCCGTTCTCGTCACGCACGCGCAGGTCGGTAAGCGTAAGTTTGATTCCGGCGTTAAGGAAAGCCAGGTCGCGAAGGCGCTGTGCAAGCGTCTCGAAGTCGTAGACGGTTTCCGAGAAGATTCCCGCGTCGGGATGGAATATGATGGTGGTACCGGTGTGGTCGGTCTCGCCGGCGACGGTCAGCTCCATGGTGGGCTTGCCGAAGGCGTATTCCTGGCGGTATATTTTGCCGTTGCGGTGGATTTCGGCGCAGAGATAGTCGGAGAGTGCGTTGACGCAGCTGACTCCTACGCCGTGGAGACCTCCGGATACCTTGTACGAACCTTTGTCGAATTTACCGCCGGCATGGAGCACGGTGAGTACCACCTCGAGCGCGGGCTTGTTCATCTTCTCATGCATGTCGACGGGGATACCGCGGCCGTTGTCGTCGACGCGGATGGAGTTGTCCTCGCCGATGGTCACGTCGATATGGTCCGCATAACCGGCCAGGGCCTCATCGATGGAATTGTCCACCACCTCGTAGACAAGGTGATGCAGACCGCGGGCGGAGGTATCGCCGATATACATCGACGGGCGCTTGCGCACCGCCTCAAGCCCCTCGAGCACCTGGATGTTGTCGGCCAAATAACTTTTATTCTGATCTTCTGTACTCATGTCGTACTCAATTATTATCTTGGAAGTTTCAACCTACAAATTTACAAAAAAATCCCGACATATACAAATGCCGGGATAATGTGGAGACGATGTTGTGCCGGGGAAGTCCGCCTCTATGCGGGAGTCAGGATATCAGCGGAGTATCTTATAGTTTTCGTTCAGTCCGTCGGCGTATTCCACCACCACGATGTTGACGCCGCGCGGACAGGCACCGAGGGAAATTTCGGAGGCGCGCATACGGCGCGCCACAAGTTCGCCATCGGCATCGTATACGGCAAGCGAGAGGGGCGCCTCCTCGCTTGTCACGCGGCAGACATCGCCGTCGATGCTTATCGCCGAGCGGAAATCAGCCTTGACATCGGCCACGCCGGAGGGCTTGGGAAGCTGTCCCTCGGTCACTCCCTGGAAATACATCGACACGGGTATGTCGCCCTGTCCTCCTTCAAATTTCGCCTGGGGGACCTTGATCTCCACTGCGTACGTTCCCTTGGCAAGGGGACCGAGGTTTATGATTCTGTTGTCAATCACGTCGCCGGGACACCAGTTGGAGAACGACTGCCACTCGCTGTCGGATTTCTCGGAATAGCCATATATCCCGTTAAGCTGTGTGTTGTATTTGCGGAAGGGTTCGCAGCTGTCGCGGCCGGGAGTATATCGGAGCACAATTTCGTCCTGAAATCTCACCACATGGATCCGGCGGTTGTATTCCTCTCCTCCGGCATTGGCGCCATGATTGCTGGTGATGAGCACGATCTGGCCGTCGGTGACATCCTCGGGCACCTCGAATGTGTATTTCTTCTGGGTCTTGCCGAGCACATCGGTGGCCTTCTCGTCGTAATTGCAGAGATTCTTGCCCTGGTCCTCGGGCGTCTTTATCACAATGGGGACAAGGACATTCTTATCGGTCAGGGGAGCCGGAGCGTCAGTCTCGAACCAGAGCGTTCCGGCAAACACATCCTGGCAGTCGGCGCAGCCTTTCACCTGCTCGTTGGCAGCGTACGGTATGCCGAAAAGCTGGAATTCCACCCAGATGTCGAACTCCTCCCTGAGCCGCGCGTCGCGGAGTATTCCGGAGACGTTGTCGACCTCGTATGCGTAGGGAACCTCGCGGGGTTCGATATTCTTGTTCATGAAGGGAGTGATGAATCTTCCCAGCTCGATGCGCTTCACTTCGGCGGGAGAGTATGTCGCGCTGCCCTTGGGCACGAAGGCGAGATTGATGTTGCCGATACGGTCGTAGTTGTCACACATGGCGCCTATCATCACGCGCATGTCGAGGTGTTCGCCGACCTGTGCGAGCTGTTCGTCACTGAGCTTCACGGCATAAAGCGATGTGAGATGGCGCAGTACGCCGTCATCGTCGGGAATCATGGCCTGCGCCTTTTCGTTGAGGTTCTCCAGTTTGTTGTATCCGTCGAAAAATACCACGTCATCGTATACATGGATCACATTTCCGAGCATATCTCGGGCAGAGGCGCCGGATGCCGTTGCAAGAGCGGCAGCAAGCACCGGGACGGTAAGGATTGAATGCTTCATAAGCAGATGTATTTAAGTTGATATGATGTAAAACTGTTGGTTGTTGCAAATTTAATTGATTCATGCCTGATTCGCAAATCCTGCGGCAAAATAAGCGCAAAAAAAACAGCGCTCCGGAGTCGGAGCGCTGTTTTTGAATATTTTGCGGCGCGGAATCCGCCGGTTTCGGCGAATGACCCTGAACACCGTCGGAATCAGCCTTTGAACTTTTTGAGGATGACCGCTGCATTGTGTCCTCCGAATCCGAATGTATTCGAAAGGACGGTGTCGACGTTCTTCTCAACAGCCTTGTTGAAGGTGAAGTTCAGGCGGGGATCCACCTCGGGATCATCATCTCCCTCCTCATGGTTGATGGTGGGAGGAATTACTCCGTCGGTGATTGTCTTGACGCAGAGGACAGCCTCAAGCGCGCCTGCGGCGCCGAGCAGATGACCAGTCATCGACTTCGTGGAGCTGAGGTTGATCTCATAAGCGTGCGGACCGAACACATCGACTATCGCCTTGGCCTCGCTACGGTCGCCGACAGGAGTGGAGGTGCCGTGAAGATTGATGTAATCGATATCTTCAGGCTTCATTCCGGCATCCTTGAGGGCGTTTTCCATCACGAGACGCGCACCGAGACCTTCGGGATGAGTGGCGGTGATGTGGTATGCGTCGGCACTCATTCCGGCACCTGCCACTTCGGCATAGATGTGCGCTCCGCGGGCCTTGGCGTGTTCGAGCTCCTCGAGCACGAGTGCGGCGGCGCCTTCACCGATCACGAATCCGTCGCGCGAGCCGCTGAAAGGGCGTGATGCGCCCTTGGCGTCGTCGTTGCGAGTGGAGAGAGCCTTCATCGAATTGAAGCCTCCCACTCCGGCGGGGAACACGGCAGCCTCGGCACCACCGGCCACCACGGCATCGGCATAGCCGAGACGGATGGTGTTATAGGCGTCGATCAGCGCGTTGTTCGACGACGCGCAGGCCGAGACCGTGGCGTAGTTGGGACCGCGGAACTCGTGGGCTATGGAGATATGCCCGGCCGCGATGTCGGCAATCATCTTGGGGATAAAGAAGGGGTTGTATTTGGGCCCCTGCTCCTCGCCGTGCACGGCAAAGTATCCGGCTTCCTCCTCGAAGGTATGCAGACCGCCGATGCCTGCTGCAAAAATGACTCCTACCCGGTTCTTGTCGATACCCTCTCCGTCTAGCCCGGCGTCGGCAATGGCCTCGTCGGCAGCCGTAAGTGCGAACATTGCGTAGAGGTCGAGCTGACGCATCTGACGACGGTCGAAGTGGTCAGCCGGATTGTAATCCTTGACCTCGCACGCGAACTGCGTCTTGAACTTAGAGGCATCGAAGCGCGTGATCGGAGCGGCACCGCTGACGCCGTTTCTGGCGTTCTCCCAGGTGGTGGCCACATCGTTGCCGATGGGGCTCAGCGCACCGAGTCCGGTCACTACTACTCTCTTTAATTCCATTATCTGTTGAATAAGATGGAATCCGTCGGTGACGGATTATTTCTGGTGGGACTCGATGTAGCTGATGGCGTCACCGACAGTCTTGATGCTCTCTGCGTCGGCATCGGGAATTGTGAGATTGAATGCTTTCTCAAACTCCATGATGAGCTCTACGGTGTCGAGAGAATCGGCGCCGAGGTCCTTGTTGAATTCTGCCTGGGGAGTTACTTCGTTCTCATCTACTGTGAGTTTGTCAACGATGATCTCTTTTACTTTCTGTTCGATGTCAGACATGTCTAAAAAAATTTAATTGTTAATCTTATTCATTTCAGTGCAGCGCACGGCCCCGGAAGGCCAGCGCCTTAAATCCGCGCTGAATGTCAGCATCTTGGACTGATTTGTACAACCTTAATGCCGATTCAACGGATTTATCAGATTGCAAAGTAAGCTAAATTTTTCATAATATGGAAATTTTTCGTCATTTTTTGCACAAAAAAATCGCATTTGTGCATTTTTAACAACGGCCTCCTTCAAAAAGCTGGTCCAAAACATAGTCTCCGAAGATTTTCCGGGTATGGCTCGATATATTTACACACTACAACCTTGAAGAAATTTCACGATAGGGATTGTGGTTCCTACGTCAGAATCCTGACACCGTACCTATGATAAATCTTTTTTTCCGACCTCTTTATGGGTAAAGTCACGAAACTGTAAAAGAACTCGAAGACCTGCATCAATAAATTAAACCGATATCAGGGCAAAGAGAGGGCAGGAGTGTATCTTTGCGGCAAAAAAAAGATGGAACATATAAGAACTGATTTCGGGCTGCTGGAGCGGGCGAGGACGTGCTGGGATGCGGCCTCCGGCTTCCGCGCTGACCGCGACCGCAACAAACGATTCACCTATGGCGACCAGTGGAGCGACCTCGTCGACGACGGCGTGTCGAAAGTGCCGGAGGAAACACTGATTCGCCGCCAGGGGAATACTCCCCTCAAGAACAATTTGATACGCCGGCTGGTGCGCAATGTGCTGGGCGTGTACCGAAACCGCTGGACCCTTCCCGAATGCGTGGCCCGCGATCCGGCGGAGAGCGTCCGCACCGCCACCATGCAGCGGCTGATGCATTTCAACATCGCGACCAACCGTATGGAGGAGCTCTATTCACGCTCCATGGAGGAATTCCTGATCGGCGGCCTCGTTGTCCACAAAAAATGGTTCGGAAGCAAAGGGAACCGCACCGACTGCTGGACAGACTTCGTGCAGCCGGACAGATTCATCATCGACCCCTCCACCCGAGATTTCAGAGGATGGGACATAACCCTTGTCGGAGAGATCCACGACATGAGTTTCGATGAGATCTGCTCATCATTCTGCACCTCGGCCGAGGAGAGGAAAGCCCTGCGCGACATCTACCGGACCGACAACGGCGGCGTGACGCAGACTGTTCCGTTCGGCTCGGGAGAACGCTCTCCGTCATTCCATACACCGGCAAATGCCGGCGCATGCCGCGTCATCGAAATCTGGACACTTGAGCATCCGTCGCGGTATGCATGCCACGACACGGCCTCAGGACGGAGATTCCGCGTCAACGAGGAGGACTACGACCGAATCGTGGAGCAGGAGAACCGCCGCCGGATTCTCCAATGCGGGAAAGACCTGTCGCTCCCACGCCTTATAGAGGCACGGTGGCGCACGGACGAGGAATGGCATTACCACTTCATCACGCCCGACGGGCAGGTGATACGCGAAGGAGCATCGCCATATTCACACGGAGGCCACCCCTACGTATTCAAGGCCTACCCCTTCATCGACGGGGAGATACACTCGTTTGTGAGCGACATCATAGACCAGCAGAAAGTCACCAACCGACTGATTTCAATGTACGACTGGATCCTTCGGGCCTCGGCCAAAGGTGTGCTCCTCTTTCCGGAGGAATCACTTCCGCAAGGAGTATGTATCGACGACATCGCCGACGAATGGAGCCGCTTCAACGGCGTAATCCTTTTCAGGCCCCGCGCCGGCATACCGCTCCCTCAGCAGGTCAGCTCGAAGTGCGCCGACATCGGCATAACCGACCTGCTCAATATCCAGATGAAGATGATGGAGGATATCTCGGGAGTGAACGGCGCGCTGCAGGGAAAACTGGACAGCAGCACAATGAGCGGCACGCTCTACGACCAGCAGACCCGCAACTCGCTGACAGCCCTCGCCGACATCATGGGAAGCTTCGAGGACTTCATGGCAGAAGCCATCCGCAAGGATGCCTCCAACATCCGGCAGTACTATTCGCCACGCAGGATAGAAGCCGTCACCGGACTGCATCCCGGACTTACTTCCGACCTGCGCCCGTCGCGCAACTTCTTCTCGCCGGATCTGGACTTCGGCTGGCGGCTGCGCAATACGTGATTTGAATTCTGTAATTTTGAATAGGGTTGCGGAGTTGCGCTATTTTTTGTAAATTTGCAGATTCGGGAGGAGAGCGGACCATCTCTCCCGTCCCGGATTTCCTCATGACAGAATTGCAGACAAGACATAGAGACGCTGACGCGACGGAGATTCCCGACGAGGTGAAGCAGGCCAAGATGCGCTTCTCCATTATCGGCAACTCTCCGCTGCTCATACGCGCCATATCCCGCGCCATCACCGTGGCGCCTATCGACCTCTCCGTGCTCATCTACGGAGAGAGCGGCTCCGGAAAGGAGTTCTTTCCAAAGATAATCCATCAGTTCGGAGCACGAAAGCATAAGAAATACATAGCCGTGAACTGCGGAGCGATACCGGAAGGGACAATCGACTCGGAACTCTTCGGCCACGAGAAAGGTTCATTTACCGGCGCGATAGCGGCACGGAAGGGATATTTCGAAGAGGCCGACGGAGGCACCATATTCCTCGACGAGGTAGCCGAACTCCCTCTCACCACCCAGGCAAGACTGCTGCGCGTGCTCGAGACCGGCGAGTTTCTCAAGGTGGGAAGTTCCAACGTACAGAAAACCAACATACGTGTGGTGGCGGCCACCAACGTGGACCTATCCGAGGCGGTGCGCCAGGGTAAATTCCGCGAAGATCTGTATTACCGACTCTCCACCATCCGTATCGACGTGCCCGGACTGCACGACCGCGGAGGCGACATACAGCTGCTCGCCCGCAAATTCGCCTCGGACTTCTCCCACAAGTACATGACGGCACCGATAACCTTCACCGAGGACGCTGTACGCGCAATGCAGCTCTACCGCTGGCCCGGAAACGTACGCCAGCTTAAGAACGTGGTGGAACAGCTTTCGCTCTTCGAAGCCGGGCATGAGATCACCCGCGAGATGATATCGGAGGCCCTCCCCATGGCCCATTCGCCACTGTGTACCCCGGCCACTACACGCCGTGAGCCGGATGCCGAGACCGAACGCAAGATGCTCTGGCAGGTGGTGCTCGGCCTCAAGGAGGAAATCGGCCGTCTACGCGAGATGATGGGCCGCGACCCGCATGAAGCCGCCGGCGACAAAGATCCGCACCGCGGCGAGGCAGAAACCAGAGCAGACCGGCGTCCCACCGTCACCTCGCTGATCAGATACCCGGAAAAAGACCTGCTGCATCCCGATGACGGCGCCCACACAGCCACATTCGATCCCCTCGGCGAAGCGGAACGACGCACCATCACCGAAGCCCTCGAACGCAACGACGGCAACAAACGGAAAACAGCCGAGGACCTCAACATCTCATTACGTACACTTTATCGCAAAATCCAGGAATTCAACATCGAATGAAAGCGTTCACCTCCCTGAAACGACTTCTGCCGCGCATAGCTGCCGTCGGCTTCCTGCTCCTCGCCATGTCCGCATCAGGCTGCATCCCGCGGTACACGCTCAACGGATCGTCGATAAATTACGACATCTACAAGAACATCAACATCTCCAGCTTCCCGATCAGGGCCTCGCTTGTGTATCCGCCCCTACAGCAGACTTTCGAGAACGAACTCCTCAACTATGTGACGCGCAACACACGCCTCAACGTGATTGACGGCAACTCCGACCTGGAACTGAGCGGCGAAATCACCGGCTACTCCCTGTCGCCGCAGGCCGTCGGCACCGACGCCTACGCCACCGAGACCCGGCTCACCATAACCGTCCATGTGAAATATACCGACAACAAGAACCCCGCCAACAATATCGACCAGAGTTTCTCCGCCTACCGGCAGTTCGACTCCTCCCTGATGCTCACCGATGTCCAGGACGGCCTTTGCCAGGAAATCAGCGAAGAACTCGTGAATCTTATCTTCAACGCGACGCTCGGCAACTGGTGATGCCGCGCCACTATCCGATCAAAATGAAAACCTACACATTCAAGGAAGCCGAAGAGTCGTTCAGACGATATCCGTATTATATATATCCGGCACTGTCGGCACTCGCCGTCGCCACTCAGGAGCAACGTGCCATACTGGTGCGCCGCATCGCGGCCGCCGTGGGCGATGAGGCAACGCTCCGCACCGCCATCGGCATAGATCCGGCGGAATTCGCCGACTTCTATCCGGACATGAAGGCTCCGGAACTCTCCACTTCCGAAACCATCGACACTTTCATCTCCACATTCTCCTCCGAAAAAAGAGCATCCGCACCCGACATCTACAACATTGTGGCCGCTCCCGCCATCGACTACGCCGCCATGCTCGCCGCCGACTCTGACAGCGTACCGCTCCCCGGAGCCGACTCCGACAGCACCGCCGACCTCCTAAACTCATTCCTCGGGACAAAACCGAAAACTCCAGGTCCGGCCCCTGAACCCACGCCTGAGCCGGCTCCGGAACCGGCCATGCAGCCCGCGCACCAGCAGGACACAGAACCGGATGACAAACCTTCCGTAGAGACCATCTCCTCGCCCGGTTACGAATCAAATCTCTCCGAAGCGCTCCTCAAGGTCATGATAAAAAAGGGGAATTATTCCAAAGCACTCGAAATTATTAACGAATTAAGTTTGAATAATCCAAAAAAAAGTATTTACTTTGCAGACCAAAAGCGTTTTCTCAAGAAACTTATGCTCAACCGTGAGCGCCTCGACAGCGCGAAAAAAGAGGGAACACGATGAGCAGAGGCTTCGGGAGAGAACTGCTTGATATGTTTAATGCATTGCTAATCAAATAATTAATCACAAGATATGTATATCTTTCTCACAATTCTCATCGTATTGGCATCCCTTCTTCTTGTGGGCATAGTACTGATTCAGAAATCGAAGGGAGGAGGTCTGGCCTCCGACTACTCAAGCGGAAACCAGTATCTCGGCTACCGCAAGACCACCGACTTCATCGAAAAAGCCACATGGGGTCTGGCCATTTTCATCTGCGTGCTCAGCATCTGCGCCTCGTTCACTGTAAAGGCTCCGGTGAACGTATCGAGAATAGCACCGGCAGCTCCGGCACCCAGCCAGGCAGCTCCGGCGCCGACCAATATCCCCGCCGAAAAGAAAGCCGCGCCCGCACCGGCGCCCGCAAAGACCGACAATCCCGCAAAAGACAACCGTCCTAAATAAAAAGCCGGGGCTGATTCAAGCCCGAACACATAAATACCGGGGCTGAATTTCCTTTAAGCAAGGAATTCAGCCCCGGTATTTATATACTTACATTTGTTCGCGAAAAGAGAATCAGCGACGCCCCCAGAGCAGTTTGTCGCGGATTATGGATGCGAAGTCACTGCCGGGACGGCGCAGCACACTCAGCGAAAACGGCGCGGCTGAAATCACCAGATCAGGCTCGAACGCCACCGTTTTCTTTTCGCGCGGGTCGCGGCAACGCAACGTGAAAAAGCGGCCGTCAAGTGCGACGCTGCATTCTTCTGCACGGCAGAATATCTGCATCTCCACGCGCGAGGATCCTCCCAGCACCAGCGGACGCATCGTGAGGGAATGAGGCGCCACGGGCGAAATCACCATGCTCTGCATTGTGGGCTCAAGAATGGGACCTCCCACTGAAAGACTATATGCCGTGGAGCCGGTGGCGGTGGCCACCACGGTACCGTCACCCATGTAATCCGCGATGAAATTTCCGTCGACGAAAGTGCGTGCGGTCACCATGTTGGTACTCATGCTCTTGACCACGGCCACATCGTTCACCGCGAATGGCCATGTGGGAATGTCGCATCCCTCCACGCGCAGCATCATGCGGGTCTCGACCCGTCCGGAACCGTCAAGCAGCATCTCGACAAGCCGGTCGGTTTCTGCGAGCGAGAATGTGGAGAGGAAGCCGAGATGGCCGGTATTTACGCCTACAACCGGCGTGCCGGCGGCTCCCACCCATTGCACAGTCCGCAGAAACGTGCCGTCACCGCCTATGCTGACCGCCACGCGGGCTTCCGGTGGAAAATCGTCGACAACTTCCATGCCGTCCGGGATGTCCACTCCCAGCCCGGCAAGAGTTCCCGCAAGATTGCTGTGAATAAAAACATGGCTCATCCGCTCCTCCAGCAACCGGAGGAAACGGCCGAGCCCGCCTATGTCGCCGTTGTGACAGCGACTGCCGTAAATGGCAACCGTATCCATTATCATACAAAAACGTTCATAAAAGCATCAAACGTTCATCAAGGCCTGAAGTCCGAGCAGACGTTCCATAGCCACCGAATCAGGCGCGGCACCGTCGCAATACATGTCGGTCACATCGTAACCGTACCGCTCCAGGCTGTGGGCCGCTGCAGTGGCGTCGCCGGCCCTGACGCGCAACATCACCTCCACCTTGCCGCCGGAGGCCGGGACACTCAGCAGGTCCACAAGATGGACATCGGCATCCTCCACGGCACGCGCAAGCATCGAGGCGCTGTAATCGGAAGATGCACACTCGACGGTCACCACCGAGCTGTCGTCGCGCGGCGCTATCATGCGCCCCAGAGCGGTGAGCATCGAACTTTCGTCAATCACACCCACGTGCCGTCCTTTCTCCGTCACCCCCAATACCCTTCCGGGAGACTCGAGCAGACGCGGAAGTACGCCGATAAGAGGCATTCCACCGTCCACGGCCCTCATCGGGACCACAGAGGTCGACTTGCCCTGCGGCATCATGGCTTCTCTTGCTTTCATTTCCCTTTTTCCTTTCTTTTTTCGTTTCTTTTTCTTAAATTTGCACGGAATTGCAAAGATTCCGGGTATCACTTTGCTTTCAAATCAGGTATCCCCTTTATTTTCAAACAAAGAATGAACCGAGTCGTTGCAATCCGACAGACAAAGTTACAAATTTTGTGCCATATTTCATATATCCGCATTAAAAAGTTACAATGACACGGCTTAGTGTAAACATAAACAAAGTCGCCACGCTGCGTAACGCCCGTGGCGAGAATATTCCGGATGTGGTAAAGTTCGCCATAGACTGCGAGCGTTTCGGAGCACAGGGCATCACCGTGCATCCACGTCCGGACGAGCGCCACATCACCCGCCAGGATGTGGCGGACCTGCGTAAGGTGGTCACCACTGAATTCAACATCGAGGGCTACCCCACCGACGACTTCATGCGTCTCGTGCTCGCCACCGTTCCGGAGCAGGTGACATTAGTACCCGACGCTCCCGACGCGCTGACATCAAGCGCGGGCTGGGACGTGGCCGCCAACGCCGAGTTCCTGAGCACCATCCTCGCACGTCTGCGGCAGGCCGGCATCCGCAGTTCCATCTTCGTCAGCGCTGACCCGGCGCAAGTGAGGGAGGCCGCACGAATCGGCGCCGACCGCGTGGAACTCTACACCAAACCTTACGCCGACAACTACCATGCCGGCCCGGCACAGGCAGCGGCTCCCTTCGCGGCAGCTGCCGAAGAGGCCCGGCGACTCGGCATCGGCCTCAATGCCGGACATGACCTCAACCTCGACAACCTCGCTTTCTTCCACCGCAGCCTTCCGCTCCTTGACGAGGTCAGCATCGGGCACGCCATCATCTCCGACGCGCTCTATCTCGGAATAGAGACCACCATCCGCGAATATCTCGGCTGCCTCTCGGGCAACTGAGAAACAACACGACATATAACGATATACAATGAACTCATCCAACACCCTGTCTTTCTGGTCGCTCGTAATGGACGGCGGCTACATCATGATTCCGATCGCAATCCTGCTGATTGTGGTGATATATGTGTTCACCGAACGCTGCATCGCCATCTCGCGGGCCGCACGGGAAGACTCCACATTCATGAACCGCATCCGCGAGTACATCCATGAGGGGGACATAGAAAGCGCCCACAATCTCTGCCGCAAGACCGACACCCCCTACTCGCGTCTGATCGACAAGGGACTCTCGCGCATAGGCCGTCCGATGAACGATGTGCTTGTGGCCATCGAGAACACGGGCAACATCGAAGTGGCCAATCTCGGGAAGGGATTCCCATGGCTCTCCACCACGGCGGCAGGAGCCCCGATGCTCGGATTTCTCGGCACTGTGACGGGTATGATCCAGGCTTTCTTCTCACTGGCCAATGCCGGGACATCGGCCGACATCACCGTACTGTCGAGCGGCATCTACCAGGCCCTGGTGACCACGGTGGCCGGCCTCGTGGTCGGAATCATCGCTCTCTTCGCCTACAACTATCTGGTGGCGCGCGTGAACCGGGTGATGAATTCGCTTGAGATGAAGACAATGGAGTTCATGGACCTTCTCAACGAACCGGCCTGAGGTATGGCATTAAAACGAAACTTCCAGTCGCTGGAAACCTTCTCCATGTCGTCGATGACAGATGTGATTTTTCTTCTGCTCATCTTCTTCATGGTGACCTCCACGATAATATTCCCTGCGGCAATCGACGTAAATCTGCCCCAGAGTGCCGAACAGACCTCGGAAAAGCCGATAACGGAGGTCTACATCGACCGCGACGAGAAACTCTTCCTCGTTACGGACCGCAACGACTCCGCCAACATACTGTCGATACCGAAGCCGGTGACGATAGAATCATTAAAGGCGGAATTAAGCGCCATCCAGGCTATAGACTCGACTCGGGCAGTGGCACTATATGCGGACTCGACGGTGGACTACGGCAAAGTGGTGCGCGTGCTTGACATAGCCGCCCGCAATAATCTGCGTATGGTCCTTGCCACAAGGGCCATATCGCCCGACGAGACATCAGCCGTGCAATGAGACAGGAACAGAAAGATTCGGCAATAGCGGCCGCCGTGACTTTCGTCACGGCGCTCTTGCTGTTGCTGATGCTTTTCTTCTGCGGACTGACCTACAGCCGGCGCGAAATGGCTAATAGCCACACCCCGGAACTGATGATGCCCGAGGAGGAGGAACTGTTTCTCGAGCCGGAAATAATCCGTGACCTCGGTGAGGAAAAGGCAGAGACCAAGGACGCGCCGGCCCGCGCCTTCAATGGAGAACCGGACCCGGCTCCGGAAGAGAACAAGCGGCTCAACGTGCCGGGCAAGAACAAGAAACCTGCGCCTCCCGTAGAAAAGAAGGTCGCGTCGAAGCGGGAGAGCGCTGTAAAGAGCACCGAACCCACACTCTCGGAAGAGGAGAAGAAGCGGGTGACATCAAAGGTGGCCAAAGGCTTCCGGAGCCGCAACGGAGTGACTGACGGAGCCAACGCCACCAACGGCGCCGGAGGCTCCGGAACCGGCATAAGGGGGATAGCCTCGGGACGGAGCTTCAAAGGATGCCCTAAACCCGATGTGGCGCTGCGCCACAAGGTGACGGTAACGGTGAATGTGGTGATAGACTCCGAAGGCCGCGTGATCTCTGCAAGAGCCAAGGGGGGCGCCGACGCATCCATCAGACGGGCATGCGAGCAGGCGGCACGCGGAGCGCGCTGGAGCGCCAAGACCGGAGCTCCAGACACAAAAGGCACCATCACCTTCTCGATAACACCACGATAACGATTCAAAAAAACGAGCGGACGCTCCCTCAAGGGCGTCCGCTCGCTGTTTATGCAGAAAACTATTATTTGTCATATTCGGCGAAGTCGACAAGCGACATGTCGCCTTTCTCGATGAGGGCCTCGTGGAAAGCGAAAGCGGCACGCAGGTCGTGAGGAGTGTGACCGCCGTTGCGGCATGCGATCTTGAGATAGTCCCACATGAGTTCCTTGTACATGGGGTGCACGCAGTTCTCGATGATGGACTGTGCGCGCTGCATCGGGTCGAGACCGCGGAGATCGGCCACACCCTGCTCGGTGGCGAGGATCTTCACGGAGTGCTCGCTGTGGTCCACGTGCGAAGCCATCGGGACGATGGTCGAGATCTTTCCTCCTTTCTGGATGGAGGGGCAGGAGAAGATGGAAAGGTAGGCGTTGCGGCTGAAGTCGGCCGAGCCTCCGATACCGTTCATCATCTTGGTGCCGAGTACATGGGTGGAGTTGACGTTACCGTAGATGTCGGCCTCGAGGGCGGTGTTCATGGCGATAAGGCCGAGACGGCGCACCACCTCGGGGCTGTTGGATATTTCACCGGGGCGCATGAGCACCTTGTCGCGGAAGAAGTCGATGTTCTCCATGAAATGAAGCATGGCATCATCGCTGAAGGTAAGCGCACAAGTGGAGGCGAAGCGGCATTTGCCTTCCTCCATGAGCGACATCACCGCATCCTGGATAACCTCGGTGTACATCTCGAAGCGGGGAATCTCCGGATTCTCTCCCAGACCGTAGAGCACGGCGTTGGCCACGTTGCCCACACCGGACTGGATGGGGAGGAATTCCTTGGGGATCTCGCCCTTGCGGAGCTGGTCCACAAGGAAGCGGCAGATATTGTCGCCGATACGCTGTGTCAGTTCATCGGGAGCCGTGAAGGGCTTGATACTCTCGGATGCGTTGGAGGGAACCACGCCGACAATCTTCTTGGGATCGATTTTCAGCACGGTGCTTCCGATGCGGTCCGCAGGCCTGTAGATGGGAATCTCGCGGCGGTTCGGGGGATCGAGCGGAATATAGTTGTCGTGGAATCCGCGGAACGAGTTGTGATAGTAGCTCGAATATTCGATGATAACCTTCTTGGCCATTTGCGCGATGGTCGGGGTCATGCCCAGACCGGCTCCGAGGATCACATCTCCGTTGGGGCTCATCTCGGTGACCTCGATGATGGCCACGTCGATATCGCCGTAAAAGCCATAACGCAGATCCTGCGAAAGGTGGCTCAGATGGGCGTCGAAGTAATTGATGCCGTCACCGGTGCTGTTGACAAGCGCACGGCAATCTTTATGACTCTGGTAGGGGGTGCGCCTTGCGATGGCATTCGCTCTGGCGAGCTCACCGTCAACATGGTCGTTCGTCGATGCGCCTGTGAAAAGGTTGATCTTGAACGGTTCCCCTTTTTCATGGAGGGCTCTGGCTCTCTCAGCCAATGCCACCGTTACTACTTTAGGCGTTCCTGATGCTGTGAAGCCGGATGTCGCTACCGTATCACCATTTTTGATGATTGCTGCGGCCTCTTCTGCCGTAATAAATGGAATACTCATTTGTAACGTTTAGATTTAATTGGTAATTTTGCACAAAATTAATAAAACAATGCAAGAAATCCGAACAATGAAGACTTTTTTTCTACCAACTGACGATAAAAAATGCACATTTTCCAAAAAGGTGCGCATCGAAACATACGGATGCCAGATGAACGTGGCGGATTCGGAGGTGGTTGCCGCCATGATGTACACTGCCGGCTATGACCTCACAGAGCGCGACGAGGAGGCTGCGGCAATACTTATCAACACCTGCTCTATCCGTGACAACGCGGAGCAGAAAATATTCGCACGTCTGTCCTACTGGAATGCCATGCGGCGCAAGACGGGGCGCAACATAATCATCGGCGTGATCGGATGCATGGCCGAACGGATGAAGAATGAACTCATTGAGCGCCATGGCGTGGACCTGGTGGCCGGCCCCGACTCCTATCTCGATATACCAGAACTCGTGGCCTCTGCAGAGGCCGGCGGGAAAGCCATCAATATAGAGCTGTCGACCACAGAGACTTACCGCGACATCGTTCCGCGCCGCATCGGTGCCGGAGTGGGCGGATTCATCTCCATAATGCGCGGATGCAACAATTTCTGTTCCTATTGCATCGTGCCCTACACCCGGGGGAGGGAACGCTCTCGCGAACCGGAAAGCATCCTGCGCGAGCTCGCCGACCTGCGTGCCCGCGGATATAAGGAAGTGACTCTGCTGGGACAGAACGTGAACAGTTACAGCTATGATACCGGCGAAGAAGAAGAGCCGGTAGATTTCCCGACGCTCCTGGGGATGGTGGCCGAAGCGGCTCCCGACATGCGTGTCCGCTTCACCACCTCGCATCCCAAGGACATGAGCGACGCCACGCTCAAGACAATCGCCGCCCATCCCAACATCGCGCGACATATACATCTGCCTGTGCAGAGCGGCAGCGACAAGGTGCTCAAGGCCATGAACCGGAAGTACACCCGCGCATGGTATCTGGAACGTGTGGCGGCGATACGCCGCATCCTGCCCGAGGCCGGACTCTCCACCGACATGTTCACCGGCTTTCACGACGAAAGCGAGGCAGATTTCCAGGAAACCCTGTCGCTGATGCGCGAAGCTGGATTCGACTCTGCGTTCATGTTCAAGTATTCGGAGCGCCCGGGCACGCTAGCTTCGCGCGAGATGCCCGACAATGTTCCGGAAGAAGTGAAGATAGACCGTCTCAACAGGATGATAGCGCTGCAGAACGAACTGTCGCTCAAGAGCAACCTGAATGACGTGGGAAAAGAGTTCGAAGTTCTTGTGGAAGGAGCATCAAAGCGCGATCCGGAGGAATACTTCGGACGCACGGGCCAGAACAAGGTGGTGGTGTTTCCCCGCGGCGATGTGCGCCCGGGCGACTTCGTGAGGGTCCGAGTGACCGGAGCGAGCTCCGCCACCCTCAGGGGAGAGCTCATCCGGTCTCAGGAAAGCATCCTACAGTCCTGACGTCACAGTTCGGGAACGATTCCCGGCTTCATCACTATACCCTTCGACTTGCGGCCGTTGATGGCGATCATCAGCGGCGAGTCGAAGCGTACCACACGCACGTGTCCGGTCTCCATTGCGGCCGGCATGGAGTCAAGATAGGCCGTATCGACAAACCCGGTGCCGGATGCGGGGTCGACGGTGAAGTAGCCGGTGCCGAACGATGTCAGATTCTGGAAGAAATGGGTACCCTGCGAGGGCTCCACGCGAAATCCGGGTAGCGCAGACTCCACAATGAGCCGCGCGCCGGAGATCTGCGCCCAACGCACGGGGATGCCGAGGGCGGGGTCCGATGTACCCCACCGGCCCGGACCGATCAGAAGATAAGGCTCGTTGCCGGCGACAAACTTTTCGTTGAGAGATCCTATTTCTTCGGCAATCCCGCTTGTATGAAGCGAATTGAACGCCTCAGGCCTGACATAGACCACATAACGGACATTGTCCATCAGTCCATGGCCCAGAGCCGCCTCGCTCCGCAGGATCACGTACTTGTCCGGGACATCCGTTATGGAGTCGTCAAGCATTTCTTTCTTGTCGACAATAGGTCTGATCTGTAGCCAATAGACCACTCCCGTGCGACCGTCCTCATCCGGTTTGTCAAAGATATTTCCCGCGAATTCTATCTCGACGGGACGCCCCATCTCATACTGACCGGTGGATAGCATGAAGTCGGCGATTCCGGCAAGTGGAAATTTGTCATGCTTGAGCACGTTGGCAAAGGTCACGAGCTTGCGTCCGGAACCGAAGGCATTGTCGCGGATGATGCGGTCATCCATGTCGAATGTCGAGACAAGACACGGCAACGCGCCGGCCTTGAAAGCTTCGGCCACCGGGACCTTCACGATATTGAAGCAATCATCGGTAGAGAATCCGGAGGTCTCCACCACGGAGTCGGGCAGAGCATGGAGGAAAGTCTGTGTGTCGCGCAGAGTCAGCTCCACTGTGGATGTCTGAAGCACCCTGGAGGGATGTTTCGGAGAGAAACGAAGGGATTTTCCGCCATCCACTATATACGAGCCGAGACCGGCGGCAACCTCCACCACTCCCTCCTCGCTCTTTTCGTCGCCAACTGGATAGTAGTTGAGCGAGCGTCCCACTCCTGAGAATGTGGGATAATACATACCCTTATGGTCGGCTCCGGCCACTTCCTGAAGAATCACCGCCATCTTCTCCTGGTCGATGACATTGCTGGTGGCGTTCATGTAGGCCTTGGAGTCGGCGAAAAATACCGAGGCGTAGACGGCCTTGACTGCGTCGGTCACCATCCGCATGCGCTCTCCAGGGTTTTCGACGAAAGGCACCATATAGGTTGAGTATATCCCTGCGAAAGGCTGATAGTGCGAGTCTTCAAGCAGCGATGAACTCCGGACGGCCACCGGTTTGCGGACCACATCGAAAAACGCGGCGATGTCGGCTACTACCGAATCCGGGAGGTCTGCCTTGAGAAACCGATCGAGAATCACCTGGTCCGGAACGTCGGAAAGGGCTATGGGATAGAGATTGTTGGCGTCCATGAACTCATCGAAGATATCGGTACAGACCACCACCGTATGAGGAATCGTGACCTGCACGCCCTGAAAATCCTCGCAGACGGGGTTACGCTTGATAATCTGGTCGATGAAAGCAAGTCCGCGTCCCTTGCCTCCCATGGAACCTTGCCCGATACGGGCGAAATTGGAATAACGGTCATAGTTCTCCCTCTTGAAGACGGCCACGACACCGCGGTTTTTCATACGTCGGTATTTCACGATGCACTCGAACACTATACGGCGCACTATCTGATCGTCGTCCACATCGGTGCAGGCCTGGTTTTTCAGTGCGTCTGCTATAGGAAAGAGCGCGCGGGAATAGAGCCAGCGACTGATGCTGTTGTCAGTGCAGAGCGACATAAGCAGGTCGGAGGGAATGTCGAAAATTCCGTTCTGCAGATCCTTCAGCTTGCGGAACCGCATAAGCTCGCGGTCATCGCCTGGGTAGCACACTATGAAATCGCCGAAGCCGAACCGTCTCGACACGGCTTTGCGCAGGTCGATCGGAAGCGTCTTTGAGTTTTTGTCGAGGAATGTGTAACCGGCCATTTCGGCAAGTCCACGGTTTGCCGTCTCCTGGCTTTCCACTATCACCGGCACATGCGGGCTGCGTCGATGGAGATATTCGGCGAGCATCATGCCTGCAGCCGGATCCTTCTCTCCGTTCCGGGGGAAACGGGCGTCGGTCACCAGCCCGATGATGTTGTCGCCATAGCGGTCCACAAGGGCCGTGGCCTCCTCGTAATCACGGGCGAGGAGCACTTTGGAACGTCCTCTCATGCGCAACATCGCCTCATGCTGGTTGAGAGCCTCGGTAGCGAAATCCATCGATTGTTTCAGCAGAAACTTGAATAGATACGGAAGTATCGATGAATAGAACCGGATGGAATCCTCCACCAGGAGTATGGCCTGGACTCCGACATCGAGAATATCGTTGTCGGCGTTCATCCTGTCCTCGATGAGCTTGATGATGGCAAGGATCAGATCGACGTTTCCAAGCCAGCTGAACACGTAGTCTACCCCGCGCAGATCCTCGTTGGCTATGCGGCGGCGCACTTCCTTGGAGAATGGGGTCAGCACCACGAACGGGATATGCGGATAGAGTTCGTCGAGCAACACCGCCTCGCGGAAAGTCTCGCTGACGTCCACTCCGGGCATGGCGATGACAAGGTCGTACTCCTTGGCGGCAAGCTCGGCGCGGGCCTCTTCATAGTTGGCCACTTTGGTAAATCGCGGCGGAGAGGAAAGATTGAGCGAGACATACTCGTTGTATACCTGTTCCTCCACGCGACCGTCCTCCTCGAGCATGAAGGCATCGTAGGGCGTGGCCACAAGAAGCACATTGAAGATGCGCTTCTGCATAAGATTCTGAAAAGCCGTCTCCTTGAGGTAGAGACGGCTCAATATCGTTTCATTTATATCTTTCATCACGGAAGGATTTCGGGAAGAGTCCTGTCACTCTTTTGAGAGCTTCTCGATAAAATCCTCCAGGGCGCCGGGCATCGACCTGTGCGCCGCATTCGGAGCCTGAAGATCGACGCGGTATCCCATATCCTCTATGGCCTTGACAGTAGTGGCGCCGAACGCTCCGATGTAAATATGGTCTTTGTCCTGATTGAACTCCGGGAAATTTTTCTTGAGCGAGGCGATTCCCGCCGGACTGAAGAAAAGGAGCATGTCGTAATCAAGTTCCTCTCCGGGCTGAAAGTCATTGCTCACCGTGCGGAACATCACCACCTTGGTGACGTCGAGGTCATGTCCGTCAAGCACAGACAGGTCCTCCTTGTGGACATCGGAAACCGGGAAAAGGATCTTTTCTTTCTTATTCTTGTCGAGAGCGGCGAACAGAGCCTCGTCGTTAAGCTTTCCTGTCAGGCCGTAAGAGATTTTCCTCTTGCGGTATACAATGTATTTCTGCAGATAGAGCGCTATGGCCTCGGTGGTGCAGAAATATTTCATAGTATCAGGCACCTTGACACGCATCTCCTCGCAGAGACGGAAGAAATTGTCGACTGCGGCCCGCGAGGTAAGTATCACGCCGCCATAGTCGGCAAGGCTGATTTTTGACTGGCGGAACTCCTTTGCCGTGAGGCCCTCCGTCTTGATGAAGGGTCGGAACACCATCTCGATGTCATACTTTTTCGAAATGTCAAAATAGGGAGATTTGTCACCGGCCGGACGCGGCTGCGACACGAGGATCTTCTTAATTTTCATTCTACTTTTTATTTTTCCATTCTGACCGGCCTCGTCAGGGCAACATAGAACATAAAACTACGGTCCCGATGTAAACCAGAATCAAAGGTACTATTTCCAGACTGCAAAGGTAGTACAAAAAAAGCAACCATGAGGACAAATGATCGAAAAAAATGCGAAAACCTTTGCAAATAAACAATATTTTGCACAAAACGAAGACCGAAGCCGCTATAATCAGCAGAGTCGGAGTCCAGGCGGGATAACAGAGTACGAGAAAGGCCGGAGGGAGGATCAGAACTCCTCCGATTGCCGTGGAGGCCGCCGCTCCCTTGATCCAGAGCACCGCCCGGCGGGAATCGGTGAAGACATTTCCCACCACCCAGTATGCGGCTGTGATTCCGGCCACATATATGGCACAGGCGACCATACAGACGGCAATGCCCACGGGTTGCGGCAGCGTTACAGACATGGACCAGGCCGGATTGTCTCCGGCCGTTATTCCGATGAAAGCCCAGAGCAGAACGCCGGCCGCGGCAGCCCAGAGGCCGTTGAGGATCACGAGCAGCATCGTCTCGTCGACAGTGTCGTCAAACGCATTGGAACGAAGCCGTGTCTCGAACAGGTCCGACCAGATGGCATGGAAATGGCGGGGACTGTTTTTGACCCGGAGAGCGCCGATCGTGAAGAGGAGAGTGAGCAGGAGATATATCCACGACATACCGAAGTCCGTTCCTCTTTCCGACGGACCCTCCACCGACCGCACCGGACTTTCCATTATGGCCACGGACGGATATTCGCCGGCAACGAGCGTGTCGACGACAGACGAATCGGTCACAATCGTGTCGACAAAACCCGAATCGGCCGCGACAGACTCGGAAACGGACCCATCGGCGGGTATGGTCCCGCGCGCCTTTACTTGAGCCATCCGTTTTCTTTATACCAACAGATCGACTTGCGTATTCCCTCGGCCAGGTCCACCCGGGGACTGAATCCGAACTCACGGCGGGCCTTGCCTATATCCACAAGCCAGTTACGCTGTTTCATTATGTTGAATTTGTCTCGGTTGAGCGTCGAAGGTTTCATCCGGGCCACGCCCCATTTCTCGGCCACTGCCGAGACTGCCCTGACCGTCCAGAGAGGCATGCGCATCGGAACCACAAACCGCTTCCCCATTTCTTTCATGGCGAGACGACGGAATTCCTTCTGGGTATAGCCGCGCGGCTCGGCGATATTGTAGATCTCCCCGGCAGGAGCCTTTGCAAGCGCATCGAATATGGCGCGCGCAAGGTCTTCCACATAAATGAAACTAAGCTCCTGACGACGGAAACCCACCGAAAAGTCAAATCCTTTCGCCATCGATTCGAACATAAGGAAATAATCACGGTCACGCGGGCCGTATATTCCCGTGGCGCGGAATATGATATATGGAATCCCGGCGGTGGCCAGCCACAGCTCCGCCTTGAGCTTCGATGCTCCGTAGCGGGTATTGGGACGTGGAATCATCTTTTCGTCAAAGGGTGTATACCCCCTCTCGTCGCCGGGACCGAGGGCAGAGAGACTGCTGATATACAGCAGTCTCTCCGGCACCATGCCGGTATTGTGCAGAGCCGAGGTGAAGTGGCGGAGGTAGTCATAGTTTATCCTGGAGAAATCGGCATAGCGCATCACTTTGGTCGCCCCTAAGTTATAGACTACATAATCCCATTTTTCTCCTTCAGGCAACGTTGTCCGGAGAGTTTCGGCCACTGCCTCCGGACGGTCGAAATCGAATACCGCGAACCGGATCCGCGGATCATCGAGCCATTGCCGCGAAGTCGACTTCCTGACACCGGCCCACACATCAAATCCCCGTCTCAGGGCTTCATCCACAATAAACCCGCCGGCAAAGCCCCCGGCACCCACCACAAGCACTCTCGTCCTTCGGGCCGGAAGCGCACCCCCGGCGTTCATCTCCAATACCTGCTTATCTTCTTCCATCTCCAATTTTTTTATATAAGTTTGAACTCATAGCCCTCCCCCAGCAACCATTCGATGGAGCGGGGTAGCGCTTCGCGTCGCGGTATGCTGCGGATGGAGTCATGAAACACCACCACCGAACCGGGCCGTGTCCATCTGCGGACTATGCGCTCCACATCGTCGGCGCAGAGTCTATGGCTGTAATCGCGCGACACCACATCCATCATCACAATCCTGTAATGGCGCGCTATGGCGCGGGTCTGCGCACGCCTCATGGCGCCGTGCGGAGGCCGGAACAGGTCGCTGTCAATGTAGCCCTCCGCCTGACGCACATCCTCCAGATAACGCTCCGTGGCGCACCTCAGGCCCTGCAGATGGTGCATTGTATGGTTTCCCACACGATGCCCCCGGGAGAGCACTTCCCGGTAAAGGCCGGGATATTTGCGCACATTATCGCCTACCATGAAGAACGTGGCCTTTATGCCGAAACTGTCGAGCAGGTCAAGCACATACGGAGTCGACTCCGGTATGGGGCCGTCGTCGAAGGTGAGGTAGACAGAAGGATGCCCAGGCTCTCCAGGATCGAGCCTGAACTCTCCGGGAGCGGAAAGTCTGCGGAATATCGCCGGGGGAGATTCTATTATTCTCACATCGACGGATGCTTGGCCTCAAACTCGTCGCTGATCCGCTTGCTGCGGTTCATGTCGACCTTGCGTATTTCCGGATCTGCCATTATGGCCTCTCTCGACACGCCTCCGGCCACATACTGCTCGATCGCCTGATAGAAGATCGAGTCGATGTACCTGTCATCGGAAGGAGCCGAGGCATAGTCTGTTGCGCTCATGGCAGCAAGACGGTTGACAGTGGCGGCTGCTCCTGAAAGTTCGGCCACATAGTCCGCCTCGGTGAGTTCCTGCGAGACGGTGTCGCCGTAGGAGCCGCCGTAGGCCGAATCGTAATTGCGCTTGAGCTGGTCAACGGTATACCCTGTGGTCTTCACAATATTTTCAATATCCCTGGAGTTGCCTCCAGCCTGGAGATAGAGTTCGATAAAGCGGTAGAACTGGTAAGGCATCAGCCGTGACTCGACAGTGAGGTTCGGATTGCCGAAAGAGACTGCCATTGCGGCACCATAGCGGAGATACTGCGACATGCGCTTCATCAGCGGGAGTATTATTCCGCGGGCTTTTTCCTTGAGTCTGGCGTCACCGAGACGCTCACCGAGACGCACATACATATCAGCGACTGTCAGAGCCACCGACATGGAATATGGAGCCACGCGGTCTGAGAGTTTCGACGTCATCAGATCGCCGACCTCGAGAGCCTGACGGAACTTGGCGTCGGCTTCCGCTTTTTTCTCCTCGGAGAGCAGCACATCGCCCTCATAAATGAGTTCCGAGGCCACATCAAGCATGGAGGTCTGGACTGATACAAGCATTCTTCTGGCGGTTTCATCGAAATAGGGATTGCCCTTGTCAGCCCCGCCCCAGCGGTATTTCCTGGTGACCACATCGTAGGCACGGTCAGTGCGCGCCGGTATGCCCTCCTGAAGTGTCGGCACAAGCTGATGGGTCATACCGGTGGAGCGCAGATAACCTGTCATTCCGAGATGATATTCGTCACCCACGGTGGAACACCAGTACACAGGACGAGGCCAGCCCTCAGCCGCGTTGGTGGCTATTATGTCAAGCATCATCAGCTCTCCGAGCGATATGTAGCCCTTCTTCCTGATGGCGGGGGCTGCTCCGAGGTCAATCACGATTTCGCTGACGATCCTCGAGGTATCCCGGGGAGCCACAAGTCCACGGGCCATAACCGCCTTCTTGTCGACGGGAACCGTCACCACGCTGCCCGCAAGCATAGGGTAGTTGTAATCATTGTCGCGGCTTGCTCCTGAATACAAGGCCTTGAGGCTGGTCAGCAGATCGACCGGAGCACGGTCACTGCCTGGAAGCGTCACGTCGAGACGGCCGTATGCCACATCCTCGGGACGCGCGGTGAAATGCACCGGCGCAGCCTCGTAGCTGCGGCTCGCCATCTGGTTCACATACCAGTCGGAAGCGAGATAGCTGAGATTTACCACCTTGACATCAGTGCGAACTCCCTCCACCTCCTGGGCGTACCAGAGCGGGAAGGTATCGTTGTCGCCGTTACAGAACACAATGGCGTTCGGCTCAAGACTCTCGAGATAGTTGACAGCGAAATCGCGGGCGGCGTAACGGCCGCTCCGGTCATGATCATCCCATGTCTGGCTCACCATCTGCACCGGAATGACAAGACCGATAATGAGAGCGACGATAGCGGCATTGCGCGACAAGATGGCATTGTCGCCCCCCTGCTCCACAAGACCGGGATGCTGTTCGGGAAGTTCTCCGGCATCGGCGGCACTGCCGGCTGCTGCCGGGACCTCCACAGGATTCTTCTCTTTTTTTCCCATGAGGAAGGAGATGAACTGCCACAATGCGGCCACACCCATGCCTATCCAGATGGCCCACGCATAGAAACTGCCGGCGAAGGCATAGTCACGCTCGCGTGGCTGCTGAGGAGGCTGGTTAAGATAGAGCACTATCGCGATACCTGTCATGAAGAAGAGGAAAAATACCACCCAGAACTGCTCTATACCACGCTTTCCGGCGAATGCCTGCCAAAGGAGGCCGGCTATGCCGAGAAGCAGCGGAAGCATGAAATAACGGTTGTGGCCAGGATTGTTCTTACCCAGATCGTCCGGCAACAACGACTGGTCGCCAAGACGCGCGTTATCGATAAAAGGTATGCCCGATATCCAGTTTCCTGCATCAAGTTCTCCTGACTGGTTGAGGATATCGTTCTGCCGCCCCGCGAAATTCCACATAAAATAACGCATGTACATGTGGACCAGCTGATAGTTGAAAAAGTAGCTTAGATTTTGAGAGAACGTCGGCTTGTATCCTATCTTCTGGGGATAGTTCACGATCCCGGTCATCTGATTATCGATTTCAGGAACTTTCTCGCCGGTGACGGCATCCACTGCGTTGAGTTCCTTCAGATTTTCAGGAACTGTGTCAAGGCGCACCCACTGTTTGTAGTAGTCGCGATGGGCGCGGCTGTATATTCGCGGGAAGAACATGTCGAGTTCAGGATTCATTTTCACCTCGCTCTTATAGTCCCTCTTAACGTAGTAGTCGCCGCCCCGCCCCGCGAGTCGGCTGTTTTTCTCCAGATCACCAGCAGTGAGGAAACCATACTCCGACTCAGCCTCAGCACCCCTCACTCCTTTTGCGTAAAGAGGCTTGCCGGCTTCAACCACCTGCGTATAGTGCGGGATGCTGACCTCTATCGGACGGCCATCCTCAGTGTATTGTATCGTATCGTTGGTAACTGCCTCAAGCTTCTTCTGCACGCTGGAGTACAGAGTCTCGCCGTAAAGCAGCGGATTCTCTCCATACTGCTCGCGGTTGAGGTATGAGGCAAGATCGAACACATTGTCCGGTGAGTTCTGATTCATCGGGGTGTCGGCACTCGACCGGATAAGGATGAGCGCGTAACTGGAATAGCCTACGAATATCACGGCCATGCTCCACATTATGACGCTCATTACCCGCACAGGAACGGGCCTGCAGTATTTAGACACAAGCCAGAGAGCGAGAACGGCTGTGAGAATCCATCCGAGCCACCAGCCGCCGCCCATGAAAAGCATGCCGGAACATGTCACGGCAAAAAGATACGACACCTTGATCAACACCGCCGATTTCTGACGGCGCAATTCAAATATCGCCCATAAGAACAAGGCTGCCGCCGTTACCGCGTAGACAAGCGCGCCAGTATTGAAGCTTGCATGAAGCCGATTGACAAACAACAACTCGAACTGCTGGGCGACCTTGATGAATCCCGGCACAAGACCGAACAGCACAAGACCGATGATTGCAAACGAGAGAAGAAGCGCCAGGAGCGACTTGACAAGATCCATGTCCTTCCATTTGCGATAGGCAAACACAAGCACAATCGCCGGAATACACAGAAGATTGAGAAGATGGACTGCCACACTGACTCCGATCACATAAGCTACGAGCACAAGATACCGGTCGGAATGCGGGGAATCGGCATGATTCTCCCACTTGAGGATCAACCAGAACACAAGAGCCGTACAGAACGACGAGAACGCGTAGACCTCGCCCTCTACCGCAGAGAACCAGAATGTATCGCTCCAGCAGTAAGCAAGTGCGCCTACAACACCACTGCCCATTATCACCAGATACTTCGCAAGCGACAGCTCCTCACGCTGGGAATCGCGGACCACAAGACGCCGAACAAGATGCGTGATGGTCCAGAACAGCAAAAGTATGGTAAGAGCCGAAAGCAGTCCGCTCATGGCATTCACCATAAGAGAGACAGACTGGACATCCGGAGCGAAATTAGAAAAGAAACGGGCCGTGAGCATAAAGATCGGGTTGCCCGGCGGGTGCCCGACTTCCAGCTTGTCGGCCTGGATTATAAACTCGCCGCAGTCCCAATAGGAGGCGGTAGGCTCGAGAGTGAGCCAATAAGTGACGAGAGCGATGAGAAAGACCGCCCATCCGATCACATTATTGATTAGATTATACTTTTTGGCAATCATACTAAAAACGTGCGGAAATCCGCTGAAGCTTCATATTCAATCTGCAAAATTAGCCAATCTCCCGGAAATCTCCAAATAAAAACGGGCGCGACAACCCGGGCAGCCGCGCCGGATATTGCCGGATACGCGGACCGGCCTCCCTCGGACGGCCGGCATAAAAAAGAGACAGGCGCTTCCCGAAG
>OFGM01000393.1_pt1 | contig 43486 bp, 40 predicted proteins | sample 1521741 | NCBI WGS metagenome assembly OFGM01 (sample SAMEA3504079, study PRJEB24116) | mouse gut metagenome | biome: mouse gut; feature: mouse-associated habitat; material: faeces | place: Denmark | collected 2011
AGGGGGGAAGGGAAACGTGGGGGTGCTCCCCCCTTCTTGAGAAAGTTTCCCTTCCCCCCTCCAATCTTCTCTCACGCATCCAGCCGCTTTATCAGCTTCCTGTACGTGATCACCAGAAAAACGGCGGCAATGCCGAGCATGAAGGCCATGCGGGGCCAGAAGACGGCCCAGATGTCCCCGGCCAGAAAGACGGTCTGCAACGCCGTGTTGAAATGCCGGGCCGGGATGATCAACGTCAGATATTGCAACACTTCGGGCATACTGTTGATGTCGAAAATAAAGCCCGAAAGGATCACGGAGGGCAAAAAGCCGGTGATGAGCCCCGTCTGGGCGGCCAGAAGCTGCTGCTTGGTCAGAATGGAAATGAGCAGCCCCTGCCCCAGCGCGGGCATGAGAAAGGCGCTCGACAGCACGAAGAGGGCGAAAACCGAGCCGCGCAAAGGAACCTCAAAAAGAAAGACCCCGGACAAGGCGCAAATCGTCATGGAAAACATGCCCAAGAAATAGTAAGGAATGAGTTTGCTGAGAAGTATCTGCATCCGTGTTACGGGCGTGGCGAAAAGGGATTCCATCGTCCCCCGCTCGTACTCGCGGGCGATGACCAGCGCCGTCAGCATGGTCCCGATGAGCGTCATGACGATGGTAATGGAGCCGGGCACCAGATACCAGCGGCTTTTCGCCGCCGGATTGAACCAGTAGCGCGGGGCGACCTCGATGGGCTGCTTTTGCAGCGTCGCGCCGGGCGTCAACGTCTGCTGCCAGTTGGCGATGACGCCCTGACTGTAGCCGCGGATGAAATTCGCCGTGTTGCTCTCGCTCCCGGAAACGATCACCTGTATGGGCGCAACGCCGCCCCGTCCCTGCCCGGATTCGAGCAATGCCTCGAAATCATAGGGGATGACGATAAAGCCGGAAATGACGCTGTCGCGCATCATGCGCCCCGCCTCGGCGCGGGACAGGGCCTGATGCACCCGGAAATTGGGGGAATGCGCGAAATTTTCCTGAAGCTGCAAGCCCGCCTGACTGTTGCTTTCGTCAAGGATAACGATATCCATTACCCCGGCGTCCAGCGTGATGCCGTAACCGAAGAGCAGCAGGAAGATCATGGGCAGAATCGCCGCCACCAGATAGGACGAGGGATCGCGCACGATCTGCTTGCTTTCCTTGCCCATGAGCGCGAAAAGCTGCGCCAGCCACTGCCACGCCGAAGCGCCGCGCCCGTTCATGCCGCGCCTCCTTTGCGCCCCACCGCTTCGATGTAGGCGATGAAGGCGTCCTCAAGCGTCATGTCTTCCGCCCTTTCCTCCGTTTTCTCCGTGCGCGGCGCCTTGGCCTTAAGATCATCGGGCGTACCGCGCGCAATGACGCCGCCCTGAAAAATCAGTGCGATCTCGTCGCAATATTCCGCTTCTTCCATAAAATGCGTCGTCACGAGCACGGCCACACCATTTTGCGTCATGGCGTTGATATGCTTCCAGAATTCCCGCCGTGTCCGGGGATCGACCCCTGATGTGGGCTCATCAAGAAAGAGCACCGACGGCCTGTGCAGGGTGGCGCAGGCCATCGCCAGACGCTGTTTCTGCCCCAGCGGGAGGTTGAAGGCGCGGACATGCCGGAAGCCCTGCAGGTCGAGGGCCTCAATAAGCCCGTCAACGCGAGGGCGGACCTCAGCCCGGGGCAGCCCCTAGAGGGCAGCCATAAGCCGCATGTTCTGCTCTACGGTCAACTCGCCGTACAGCGAAAATTTCTGGGCCATGTAGCCCAGTCTGGCCCGGGCCGCACCCCCTGCCGTAAGCAGGTTCATCCCGGCCACGAAGCATTGCCCTTCCGTGGGGCGCGACAGGCCGCACAACATGCGGAAGGTGGTGGATTTGCCCGCCCCGTTGGGGCCTAAATAGCCGTAGACCTCGCCCCGGCCAACACAGAGCGTAACGTCAAATACGCCTTTCCCGCTTCCATAGCGTTTGGTCAGATGCCGTATGTCGATCACATCGCTGTCACTGTCCACAACCGTCCCCTCCTTTTTTCTCGAACAGGCCCATCAGCCGCCCCGCCGTATGATTCCATAGCTGCCACAGCCACTCCCGGATGGTATCTGTGACAACGATAACCAGCAGATACCATACCACCTTGTTCATATACCCACCCCCATTTATCGGTACAAATGGTCTTTGTTTTAGCTGTTGCGGCGAATCGGACTGCACAGCCTTTCCGTCTTTATATATATCGTTATAGTATGCATAAATACTATTTGTCAAGAACTTTTATTGATTTGGTCTAAAAAAACACCCGGTCCACATTCCGGGCGCATTGGTGACAGCAAGTTCGCGGTCATTTTTGCACGGCCTCCGCCGCCGCGCGAAGCCGCTTCATGGACCGCTCCGGCGTCTCCCGCAGGGCGAGGGAGAGCTCTCCGCTCAACAGCTTTCCCACCTGCTTATAGAGCCGCTGTTCTGTGAGCGCCAGCCCCTTCTTACTGCGGGGCGCGGCCCTGCTTTTACAGTGAAGCTCTTTAAACAGCTTGAGCTGCTCACTCAGATCATGGGATAGGAGCAGTTCCCGGTAGTAGTTTGCCAGTTGGGGGCGGGACATCGCACCGGGGATTTTCACGTTCAGCAGTTCCAGCTCTTTGAGGCGGCGAAGGGCCTCCGCCTTGGTGATGACTGCCCGCATGAACACAGCCGTATCCACCGGGATGTAGATTTTTCCGCTGCTGTCCACGTCAAACGGGCGCAGGGTATAGTAGTCCACGTCACGGTCACCGGCAAAGCGGAGCGGCCCGATTGCCTCTACCTGGCAGACCTCCGCACTGTGATACACGATATACTGCCCGATTTGGAACATCGCCTTTGTCTCCCTTCGTATGAGATGTTGGATGTAGAAGAACACAGCCAGACAGCTCTTGGACTGTCTGGCCGTATTTTCGCCTGCGGGATGTCAGTCAAAGTAGTCCCCCACAGGCTGTTGATTGTTCTGCTTTTTCAGCTTCACGAGAATGGAGCCGTCAGGCTGGGTGCTTTCTTCCAGGACTTTGAACGCCGTCCCCCGTTGGGCCATCCGCTCTTTGTACAGCTCGTACTCCTTCTGAACCTGTTCCCTGCCATACTGAGAGGAGTTGCCGTCACCGGACTGGAAACAGATGGTCTGCATGAGACAGGCAGCTTTGATTCTTTTCATGTTTGGGTGCTCCTTTCTAAGTCTGACAACAGTTTATCATGAATTTGCACATTTTTTCAAAGGCAGTTTTGCACAAATATAGGCAAAAAAACGATGATTGCCAGGGGTAAATTAGCCCCGCAGGAATAGGCTGCGGATAGCAATTCGCCAAATAGTAAAGCCATTTCCGGCATTATCAATCAGGAGTGCTGGTTCCAGCTATCTGAGCTGTCCCGATGCTCAGAAAACTCTGTTGATGGCCCCCGGAAGCTGAAACCTTTTGTCAAATACCTTCGAAGGTCACGGTGACGATACCACCTCCAATGCTTTTTACTGCCTTCATCCCAAGCGCTTTGTTTCTGAGTGCTGTACCCAATTGAACGCCGTCGACATCAATCGTCTTTGCGAGAAATGCGACCGCCGTATTTTCAGGTTGGTGCCCCAGCACAAGTTTTTGAGACTCTAAACCCGACACCTCATTTTTTGGGCATCTATTGATGCCTTTATTTCGACTTCGACTGGTGCTTCGCATGATGTTTAGCCGAATAAAAACATATTTCTGCCTAACCTTGCCGATGCAAAGTAAATATGGTATACTTTGTTCATAAAGAGTCGTATAGGCTCTATTTACACACTTGATATTACTTAAATAGCATTTATTTATAAAAATTTATTTAGGGGGGTTAGCACATGGACTTAGGAAGCATCTTCAGTCGGTGTACCATTGTGTTTAACGAACAAGAGTGTCCGCTCCCCAATATTTTGCGTGCTAATTCGGACTTTCTCCTAAAGTCATTTGAACAGGATAGAAGTCGCACAGTAAGCCTTACAGCGCCAACACTGTTGACTCCAATTATTGCAGCTGTGGCATTGGGACTATATTGCGTTGTTCGAAGCAAGGAAACTGCTGATAAGGTAATTCCTGCACTTTCTGAAGATACCCATGTCATTTTTGAAGGAGGGCGTGCTCTCTATAAGGGCCTGACCAAGGACGGTTACGCTATTATTGAGCAACCGGGAAAGAAGGGAAATGGTTCCATCAAAAGCACTGTTCATCCAGCCAGATTTCATCAAATCACGCCTTACTACGGCGATGCTACTGCATTGGACAAACGAGGCGTGAAGAACCCCCAGCTGCGAGAAAAAGCTTTCTTCAAAGAACTACTACAAATAGACGATAAGAATATTCCAATTAGAGTACCTGGTTCCGTGGTGATCATTTCTGATCGCACATCTACAGATGCAATCATGAAATATACACAACTCAAACTACCTTCAGGTACAAGTATCCGCATTGGAGAATTGTTCCCTAGTGCATATTATTCTGAGGACAAATGCTATGCTTACCCTGGGAATACAACTAGAGTTGAACCCATTTTAAAATTTACTGGGCGCACCTCTACGGCAAGAGAACTCATTATAGGTGATTCCGATAGAGATACTTGTGGTTTAGTCGTATATACAAAAGATATTTCAAAGATTTCCGGAACAGAGTTAAACGGCCTGTTTTTGCGTCACTCTCTGCCACATGTTGCTGTACTCGGACTAATAGAGTATACTACAGATGATTCGTTTTTGCAGCAAAATGAAGATTTTGCCTTGTTTGCCTGGACTCATAAGTTAATCCGTCACCATCTAGAAGCGAAAACCTATAGCGGAAGCAGCTTGAGCACCCAACTTGTCCTAATGCTTGAGGCCATGCTACACCGAACCATCAGTAAGCAAGTACTGGACACCCCTATTCCCTGTGACGAGTATAATGCCATTCGGAAAAGCCTGTGGGCAATTTCTAAGGCCGACTACCCTGGTGTAGACAACGAATTATTTGTCTTAATTGGATTTTCTTTGTTGAAACTATTTGTTTACTCGACTGCAACGATGCAGCTTTTGGAACGGCAGATTTCTAAAGGGATACTTTCCAGACGATCACCGAAAGATCAAATCGACAAATTGCGTGAGCTTTCTATCGGTGTGACCGGAGTACTTTGGGAGCAGATGTCCCATGTGATTCAAGGGCTAACTGATTTTTATGCCGCACTTCAATATGAAAACAAAAAAGCTAATGTTCTATTTCAAATGCTAATGGATTCAGGCACAGATGATAGAATTATTGTAATCTCTCCCAAAGAAAGTTATGGCAAAATGTTTACTATCGGTTTTGCTGAGAAAAACAAATTGTTTGCAAGGCGCATTACAGGCTATACACCGACACAGTTTTTAAACACGGAAAATCGCTGCGGTCAAGTAGTGTTTTGTGGGGCTATAAAGGCGAGTGATATGGCTCGTTGTATCAATGTAGCAAAATCAAGTTTAGTCTTGCTATATGACTTCGAATTACCAAGTTTTGATTATGTGACGAACTGCACACAGAAGTTGGAACATTTTTATGACCGCCGAAACCCACAAGAGTTTAAGAGCTTCATTGATCCCGAGTTTTCAGCAACATCTGATAATACGAGCGCATTTGATGGCGAATTAGAAGAGTATGTAAATGCCGCCACAATACACAGAGCAATAGAACCTCTTTCAAGTATGGGGGCTGGGTCACAGGCTACAGTAGAAATTCCTAAAATCATAGTGTTTGAAACAGAAGAGTCTGCGTTTTTGACAAAGAATTATATTGCATATTGTCTTGATGAAGAAACGGAGTCTGTTACTGAAAAAGGCATAGAAGATATCCAAATTGGAGACTATCTTGTTTTTAATAATTATGGCAATGAAACTGCCGATATTGTAGACGATCTGCTCCAAAAGATTGCGGCCCGCAAAGATTCCTCTGGACGGCTGGCTGCTGCCTATAAACATTCCAAAGAGTGGAAGGATGCACTTAAACACTATATGGAGAAAAGTGGAATGACTGTTCGCGATATATCCTCCTCAATGACCGCCATGGGACACTCACGGCATTATGTGACTATTCGGACTTGGTTAGACCCCGAGTCCCATATTGTAGGACCTCGGGACAGAGAATCCTATGTCGCAATTACTGAAATTATTGGTGCCGGTAGCTTTGATCCTGACGTTTGTTGGAATGCATGTAATTTTGTTCGAGAAACCCGAGTTAGAATACTGAAATATTTGGGTCTGACAATGCTTAATATGTTGGGGCAAAAACGCAAGAAAGTTGAATTCATATTTTCCGACACAGTTGGTGATATTTCCCAAGGAGTTCGAATCGTCAGAGTTGATAAAATCCTAACACCGCAAAAGCTGATTATTCCAACGCATATGTCTAATCGGTTACAGAATGCGCCGAGGGAGAGATAGAAATGGATGTTTTTGAATTGCAGGGTGCGCGTGCTTATCTTATCGAGCAATTTCGAAAAGAACTTCTTGGTCCGGGATCGGAGATTTCATATCCAGATGCGGAACATGAAATCATTACCGACTTGCCTGAAGTTCGGTATAGTGTTGGCATTTTGTATCCACAGCGAAATCCGATTGGGTTAGATAATGATGTGTCGGATAATTTCTCTGCGCAGGAAGAAAATTTGGATTTGATAGAGACACATACCGATCAGACAAATCAATTGTGGACAAATGATGACTCCGTTTCGGAGGTTATTCATGGCGAAAATGCAGTGGATGAGCATGAAACTTCGTCACTGAATGACGAAATAGGTTTATCTACGCAAAATCTGCCATCCTCAATGGGGTTGACTTTTTTCCTTCGTCATGATCCATCTGAACTGGAAGTTTCATTGTCTTTCGGTACTTATAAAAAGACACGGGTAAGGGATTGTTGCCTACCGTTTACTCCTACCTATGAAAATTATTCCATTCCTCCGTTATTTGAACCGTATATTGAATTTGATAAAGAATGCTCTGTGTTGCGCCTAAAGACCCAGTTAACGCGTAGCGATGTATATAGAATAAAGAACACCGATCAAGTGGAGGATCTTCGCTTAATTGATGCCGCATTTCGGTTGTGCAATCAGCTTGGGCGAAGCGGCTTTATTCGAATGCCGCATTCTCTGCCGATAAAACTTGCTTTTTCTGGAAATGTAGCTGGCTGTATGGATATTGATGGAACCAAACTAAAGCTAACCGCTATTAAAAAAAGGACAGAAGGAGGATTTTTCTCTGTAACGATACTGCTGGTTAATGGGGCAACAGGAAAATATAATGGTCTCAATTCAATTTTTCAGCCCGAGATAGCAATAGATAGCGCATGTTTGGGAAACGAGTTTGTAGAATATACGCAGAGTGCCTTTGGCTCGTCAAACGATCAAGAAGCCGCTGCACTGGCCCTTTTGTATCGCAATAAACACACGTATGCTACCGGGCATGGTGTATCTGTATCCTGGGAGATCATAGACGGCCACGGTATCATTAAGAGCGACTATATGCCGGTGCATACGGTTGCTCAAACGGATTTTGACAATCACGATGCCCGAGTGCCAAATAAAGCCTTCCAAATGAAGTATTTATCCGATTTGGATACTACAGAAAAGGCCGACAAGCTTGCGGCCTTAAATGAAATAGTTGAGTCATATGGGCGATGGATAACCAACCCTGATAATCCTGATGCTCCAGGGATAGAGCAGATTGCAACGACTTTACCTAACTGTCATAGCGGAGCATCTGCTCACCATATTGCACAATGCAAAGAGGCATACCAGCGGATGAAGGACGGTATCCAAACGCTTTTCGAAAACGATAAGGCTTATGCAGCATTTCTCCTCTCAAACAGGGCAATGCTGATGCAACGCATTCACATGGGCATACAATCACAGGAATGCCTTCCCGATAATTTTGAACTACAAGCGTATATGGCCAATCTTGACTACTATCATGCAGAAACATACTATCCTAGGAGTATGGAACCAGCATGGCGGCCTTTTCAGCTTGCATTTTTGCTCATGAGTGTAAACTCTATTGTGAATCCAGAGCTACCTGAGCGCGATCTTGTGGACTTAATTTGGTTTCCCACGGGCGGCGGTAAAACCGAAGCTTATTTAGGGCTTAGTGCTTTTACTATTTTTTACCGTCGAATGGCGTATCCGACTAAATCAGGCGGAACGACCGTCATCATGCGCTATACCTTGAGGCTACTTGCGTCACAGCAGTTTGTGCGCGCAGGAACGCTCATTTGCGCCTGTGAGGCCATTCGAAAAGATAGCGCGGGGAAGAAAAAATATCCTTCATATGATTTGGGCACAGAGCCAATTTCCATAGGACTTTGGATTGGTGGAACACACACGCCTAATAGAAACATGGGGAGTCAAGGATGCGCACAGGAGCACTTGGAAGAACTCAATAAAGCAAGTGCGAGGAGCCTTAGAGATGCAAAAGATAGACACAATAAGTTTCAAATTTTGAAGTGCCCTTGGTGCGGGACTAAATTGGTTAAGGAAGTTGACCCAACAGGGAAAAAGCTCGTGGGGCAATGGGGATATGCAATGAAAGATGGTAAGCATTTCTTTATGCACTGTCCCCAAGAAAGATGCCTGTTTGAGTCAAAATTGCCCATTCAAGTAGTGGACGAAGAGCTATATGAACACCCCCCAACGCTGTTGTTTGGGACGGTTGATAAGTTTGCCATGATGGCCTGGAATGGAGCGGTAGCATCTTTTTTTGGCAGCTATAGTGAAAACCGGACTCCGGAGCTAATTATCCAGGATGAGCTTCATTTGATTTCCGGTCCTCTTGGCACCATGGTAGGACTTTATGAGGCGGCTATTGACAGACTGTGCTCTAAAAAAGGCGTTCGTCCCAAAATAGTGGCATCAACCGCGACAATTCGTCGTGCAAAGGATCAATGTGCGTCGCTATACAACCGTGAAGTCAGGCAATTCCCGCCCCCCGGATTAGATGCCGAAGATTCATATTTCTCCCGCGAGGCGCCATTAGATAAAAAACCTGGAAGAATATATGTGGGTGTCATGCCAGCCGGAAAAACGAAGGCCATGATGGAAGTGCGGCTTATTTCAACTATCCTGCAACGTGTGCATATGATGCCTTTTAGCGATGAAGTCAAAGACAAGTTTTGGACCCTTACGGCATATTTTAACAGCCTTCGAGACTTGGGAAAATGTTCTACATTGGTTGATGATGACGTTAAAGATAATATACGAAGAATGGCGTATCGGTTTGGCCGGAGGAGCGGCGCTCGTCCAACAGGTGCAGCTAGCGAATTAACCAGTCGTGTCTCCACAACACAGCTGAATGACACATTGGATCGACTTGAACATCTAACATATTCCAAAGAGAACCAAGAAAAGCGAAAATATGCTATTGGTGTGCTCCTTGCCACAAATATGATTTCGGTCGGTGTAGATGTTGACCGACTTAATATCATGCTTTTAGTCGGTCAGCCAAAGCTCACGAGTGAGTATATCCAAGCTTCAAGCCGCGTTGGACGGACTTATCCTGGAATGGCCATTGTTCTTTATGACGGTTCTAAAAGCCGTGACAGATCTCACTATGAACAATTTGACGCATACCATAACTCTTTTTACAAATATGTAGAACCGACAGGCTTAACGCCATTCTCTAAACCTGCGCGAGATCGGGCTATGCATGCAGTAGCGATTTCTTTGATGAGATTAGCCTATGGCTTCACCACAGATGAAAGTGCTGCAATGTTTGACAAGGATGCTCCAGCAGTTAAGGAAATCCAAGATTATATTCTCCAGCGTGCAAGGGAAATCAATGATCGCATGGACTTTTCTCTTTCTGACGAAACACCTGCAATCGAGCAGGAACTAACTAATTTCTGGGAGAAATGGGTCGAAGATCTTGTTATAGCGGGTGAAGAAAACTTTCGGTTTGGATATCGATATATTATGACACCTCCCACGGGAGATGCACGACGACTCATCAAATCTTTTGGCAGCGGACACGATCAAGCAATTGACACTCCCACCTCTATGCGCAACGTCGATCAAAGCATTGCATCAAATATTATTTTATGGGGTGATGATGTTGGATGAGCCTAAAACTCGGATCCCATTGAATCGAGTCACTCACACTATCCGAGCTGCCCAAGCTGTCTTGCAGTATGGCGTAGGAGCAATGATTGATTTTCCAGACCAAACCCTTATGACGGCCGCTCCCGAATACTGGGACAATAAGGTTGTTTTTATCCATGATGAACGCCTGGAAAAAGCTTTGCAAGTCACAAAATTTGGGATGCCTGGAGGAAAAAATGAATTTCCGGAGGGAATCTCTTATGTGCGCTTTCCACAGTGGTATTTTTGCCCCAAGTGTCGGCGTTTCCAGCCAATAAAACAATGGGTCAAAGAGTATCGAAGAAAGGCGACTGCACGGGCTCTCTCATACGATGGATACATGAAACACCCGAAATGTATGCAGTGTTCTCAGGATCTTGTTGTTACCCGTATTGTGGTTGCGTGTAATCATGGCCATATTGATGATTTTCCTTGGGTCGAATGGGTTCACGAAAAGAACAAGGGAGGCCGCAAAGATATTTGCAAGGATCCAAAACTGAAATTTCAAACAGGGACTGTGTCCTCCGCTGGCTTGGAGGGCCTCGAGGTCATCTGTGATACCTGCAGGGCACACGCCTCCCTTTTTGGTGCATTTGACAAGGAAGAAGGCCGCACCGCCATGGAACGATTGGGATCGTCTGGGTATAGGTGTACCGGGCACCATCCTTGGAAAGGTGAACACGAAGCCTGCACGGAATTTCCTAGGGCAATACAGCGCGGTGCTTCGTCAGCATATTTCCCCAAAATTGTTAGTTCCTTGGTCATCCCCCCCTACTCTGATCGAATCAATACAAAAATTGAACAATCTACTGAATATAAAAAATGTCTGATTAGGCTAGAAGACTTTGACGAAGATGAACGCGATGATCGTATAAAAAAACGACTTGATGAATGGGCCAAAAGTATTGCTCTTCAAACAGCGATTGATTTTGAGATTATAAAAGCGATTTTGACCCGCAAATGGCTGGAAGCCCCACCTGAAGAGTATACGACAAATAGCGAGCACTACCGTCTGGAAGAATTCCTTGCCCTTACTGGGGAATTATCTGATTTTACTAAATCAGATGACTTTATTCGTGAAGGCATTGACATTAGTTCTTATGGGATACCAGGTTTAAAGTCTATTGCGTTGATCCATAAAGTTCGTGAGGTTCGCGCCCTCACCGGGTTCACACGACTCAACCCTCCTGGTTCCTCAGATCGGGGAAAAGGCGAGCTCAGGTTTGTATCCATAAAGAAGCCGGAAACTACATGGTATCCAGCCTATGAAGTGCGTGGCGAAGGCATTTTTATAGAATTTGACCGTGAAACGCTGTCCAAGTGGCTTGTCGGAAATACAGAAGTATATAAACGTGCAAGACAAATAACCGACAACTATGCGACAACACCTATGAGTGAAACAAGAGGAGGAAAAATAACGCCTCAATTCTTGTTTCTTCACTCCCTTGCACATCTGCTTATTCGGCAACTCAGTTTTGAATGCGGCTACTCTGCAGCATCTTTGAGAGAGCGTATCTATTCTAGTGAATCAGAGACAAATCCAATGGCAGGGATTTTAATTTATACAGCCAGCGGAGACTCTGAGGGAACACTCGGAGGACTTGTTCGGCAAGGTTATAAAGATTCGTTTCCCAGAGTGTTTCGCCAGGCAATCGAAAGCGGACGTATTTGCTCCAATGATCCAGTCTGTATATCAAGTGAAGGGCAAGGTCGAGATGCACTTAATCTTGCTGCATGTCATACTTGTCTACTGTTGCCGGAAACCAGCTGTGAAGAGTTCAACATTTTTTTAGACCGTGGAGTTGTGGTAGGAACTTTTGAACACCCGGAAGTTGGCTTTTATAGTGCTTGGCCTTAATGAGTGGAGGTACTACTGCTATGGCATATAACGCAGTCGATCTCTTTGCCGGATGTGGTGGCATGACTGAAGGGTTGTTCACTGCAGGATATAGAGTGGTTGCTGCCATTGAAATAGATCACAATGCTGCTCAAGCATATAGAGCAAATAATGAACAGCGAGGCGTGGTTCTATATGAAAAAGACATTAGGCAAGTGAATCCTCACGTTATTGAAGAGTTATTGGGCGATGAACCGTTACATTTGCTAGCTGGATGTCCCCCCTGCCAAGGCTTCTCAACCATACGCAGGAAAAATAAACGTGGATCAAAGAGAGATGTAAGGAATCGATTAATATGGGAATATGTTAGGTTTGTTACGGCTTTGATGCCAATTACCATTATGCTTGAAAATGTACCAGCACTAGCTGAATATACAGAATTTAAAAAAGCTGTTACACAGATGAAACGCTTGGGATATACTATTACCTATAAAGTCGTAGATGTCGCTCGATATGGCGTGCCTCAGAGAAGAAAGAGATTGGTTCTAGTCGGGTCTCTGTTGGGTACAATTGAACCTGCAGCGGGTAACAATCGAACTATAACAGTTAGAGATGCTATTGGAAAAATGCCGTTGCCGCAAGACAGCAATGATCCCTTACACCAGATATTTCCCCAACACACCGCACATATTCAAGAGCAAATTAGATTGACCCCTCACGATGGTGGAAGCCGCCTGGATTTACCGGAAGAATACATTCTTCCGTGCCATCGTAAAGAGGGAATAGGTTTTAAAGATGTTTATGGAAGATTGGCTTGGGACAAAGTTTCATCAACAATTACTGGTGGATGCCTAAATCCTTCCAAAGGAAGATTCCTGCATCCCGAACAGAATCGGTGCATTTCGGCCAGAGAAGCTGCGATGTTGCAGACATTTCCACAGAATTACATTTTCCCTACTAATCTATCCCGATCCGCTATAGCTTTGATGATTGGGAATGCACTTCCTCCAGCTTTCTGCAAAATACAGGCTGATAATATAACGGAACATTTGGATGGTGTGTTTATGGCCGATGTTTTTGACTCAGGCAAACGCTCAAAAATAATGAGTATGGTCAAAAGTAAAAATACAACTCCAGAACTATTTATCCGAAAGCTACTTTGTGAAATGGGATATAATCGCTATCGACTAAAAAGCCGCCTTTTGCCATGTCGACCCGATATCATCTTTCCAGGTAAAAAGAAAGCTATTTTTGTTAATGGCTGCTTCTGGCATGGGCATAGCTGTAAGCGAGGACATTTGCCTGAAACCAATCATGATTTTTGGGCAACGAAAATACAGAGGAATATTATGCGCGACCAACAAAACTATGAAGAGCTATCAAAAATTGGATGGACATTTTTAGTGATATGGCAATGTGAAATTAAAGCTAAACAAAAAGATCAGTTAGTAGAAACCATTAAAAATTTTATGGAGCAATAAGCAGAGAACGAGCCAAGGTCTCACAACCTTGGCTCGTTCTTCGTTTCAACCGCAAATACATTTCTCACTACAAACAGTGTTCGTATCTGCGCGTTATGGTGACCCAGCGGGGACTCGAACCCCGGACCTTCGCCTTAAAAGGGCGTTGCTCTACCAACTGAGCTACTGGGTCATATTTGGCTGGGATGGCTGGACTCGAACCAGCGAATGCGGGAGTCAAAGTCCCGTGCCTTACCACTTGGCGACACCCCAATATCTGTCGTTTCAGTGGAAAACGGAGGATTGGGATTTTATCTCCCAATCCCCCGCCTAGTCTGGGGTGGGTAAAGGGACTCGAACCCTCGACACCCGGAACCACAATCCGGTGCTCTAACCAACTGAGCTACACCCACCAGATACTTGATAAAGCCGAAACTAAAGAAATGGCACGCCAGAAGGGATTCGAACCCCTGGCCTACTGCTTAGAAGGCAGTTGCTCTATCCAACTGAGCTACTGGCGCATATTTGGAGCGGGTGACGAGAATCGAACTCGCATCCCCAGCTTGGAAGGCTGGTGCCCTTGCCATTGTGCTACACCCGCATTAAATTCGGCTTAACGCACCGGATATGAGGCCCCCTGAAAGGGCTGCAGCGCAACTTTCATATCTTTTTAATCCAGTACGCACCCTCCGGATTTAGAATCCGTCCGCGTTTACGGACCACTTGCAAAAGTGTCCCCAAAGATGGAGTTGAAACCAAGAAGGAGTGGAGCTGGTGGACGGACTTGAACCCCCGACCTACTGATTACAAATCAGTCGCTCTACCGACTGAGCTACACCAGCGGATTTGGTATATACTATGCGTTTCTTCAGAAAAATATCAAGCTTATTTGAAAATTTATTTTGTTTTGTGCAGCCAGACACAAGATGATACGCAGGAGGATGAAAGAATATTAGAGGACGAGGAATGCGCCAGAAGGATCCAGAAGACACCAGCGGCATCTAACCAAACGGACGAGAGAAGCCGGTGGAAGGAGGGATCGAGCAGAAAACCAAGGTGGCAACTGGAAGCAGGGCGGGAAAGGCAGGAGTGCGAGAGCCGTGTCAACCGGGCGAGCAGTAGGACGGGATGCAGCGAGACGGAGGAAGCAATCCCGGGCCCGGCCCCAACCAGCCCCCCAAGCGAGTCGCTACGCTCCCCCTGCAGGATAGATAACCATTATTATAGCTCTGAGGTAACATTCCTTCAGTTCCAGGCGATAAAAAAGCCGATCCGGGTGTGAAACAGAAATCCCCCGGGACGGACGTTTCGGAAGATAGGTTGTTACTGCTGGAATCGGGGGCATTTACGGGTATGCCTGATTCTGTAGCAGTACCATTGTTGAGACTCATCATCACAGACTGCTCGCAAATGATTTCATTCGTGACATTGAATGTCTCTGCGGACATGGATGCATCTTTTTCTGTACTTGTCAGGGCGACCGACTCCGCAGTACCCGTTCGGGCAGCCTCCGGCGCACCACCAGCGGATTTGCTGGCAGCGTTCTGGAGGATACGGTATATGTTACGCTCGGTACAACCAATTTTGTCGGCGATTTGCCCAGTGGATAACCCTTTTTCGTGGAGGCTGATAATTTTCTTTGCCTTAGTCCCTGCTCGGTCAATACCCGCATTACGAAGTACATCTCCTACGGTCTTGCGGTTGATTCCCATCCTCTCCCCCACTTCAGCCTGGGTCATGCCGGTTTTGTAAAGTTGAATGATTTCACGATTGCGGGCCTTGATTTCCAGTTTCTTGTCTGACTTCATCTTTTTTGTTTCATATTTCAGCCCAATAAAGGACGCCTCCTTTTCAGAGATGTCAAGGAGTTGGATAAGGGCGTTCGTGCTGTACTGATAGAGCTTCCGGCGGGCAGAGGAAAGGGTGCTTTTCAGCTCCTTCTCCTGCATAGGACGCTTGAAGCCCTCGTTAAAGGCATGCAACCGCTCCATGGCAGCCAGATTCTCCATGCCGGCGGAACGATAGAGGCAGTACAAGGCGACACAAAAATTATTCCGGGTCTCGTTTCCGATATCCCCATTCCGAATATCCCGGAGGGACTCAATTTTGAGCGCAGTTGTATCAGCCCAAGAGGAAATGTCCCAGCTGCAGCCGGGAACCTGAAACCTTTTCTTGGACTTTTGGGGTGCGATGGGCTTTTCTGCCCGATATTCATTACGGAACCGGACAAGGTCCTGATATGTATAGATATAATTGGGGTCTACGCCATCCACAGAATAAGCGCAGGCTTTTGCCTTGGGATTGTAGGTGCCGGGGATTCGGAATAAACCAACAGGGTTTAAGCTCGCCTGTTCATCGACTGCCAGGCCGCGAATCGTATCCTGTGGATCGCCCTCGGAATGGTCGGCAATCATTTTATTAACTATTTCGATGAAGCAACAAACAATGCTTTTCCAGGTGTTTAAGCATTTCCTTGCGGACATCGATTCGTGATTCCACCAGACCTGCAGGCCCCGGCCAGTAAAAACAATGAAATTGGGTTCGGGAAGACCGTAGTCATCCGCATCATGAATCAGGATGTGCGCCAAGGTCTGGATTCTGTAATTTCTCAAACTTTTGCAATACCGTTCAGAATGACAGTCGATGTCGAGAACAATGCTCTGGAGAGCATACAGACTCTCAACAGTACGATCTCCATAGGAGAAAGCATGTGGGCAGCAATAGCTATGAATATTCCAGCCCACAAGCTGGTTGCAACGTGGAGCAAACTTTCTCTCAATCAAGTTGCTGCGGTACTTCTCCTGGTGCATGTTCTTCCACTTGTCGGATTTGAATCCCATGTAACCCCAGCTTCCGTCCGGAAGTCGGCTGGCGACAGAGGACATAAAAACTCTCCACTCGTCATTTCTTTTGTCCTGTTTAAGAATAGTCACGAAGCAGCCTCCTCTCCTTCGGCGAAATCCAGATACTTCAGATTTTCATGGTGAATATTATGCGATTAGGGTCTGAAATATCGAAAGATAGAAGGCGGAAAATTATGAAAATCTTAGAAAGTATCATGGCATACCAGGATGCCACAGATATCGGAGGACACACCTCGGAGGGTCCGTACATGAACAAAAACACCCCAGCGGGGAAATGTGTGAGGCCAGCAAGAATGAGCTGATTGAGGAAATTTATATTTTAGGGTTGTTTCGCATATGATTTCCTAACTACTTCACATGGTTCTAAATAGAAAGGATATTTTAAGAAAGGGTTTAACATCATGAGTACTGAAAGAAAAATTCTCTTCCGCTTAGAGGCCAATCCTTCTGCAAAGGGCAAAGATGACGCTCTTACCCTGCAGGCATATGACGACTGTGGCTGGTGCCAGGACCTTTATGTTGGGGACATGGGGCGGTGTGGTTCTTTACTGTTTAATGGGACGTTTGGCGGCATCACGAAGGATGACTTTGTTGATGTTAACACCGCCTGCGTGAGCCACTTCTTTGATAAAGATGCTAAGCCTCTGGTTGCGATGATTACCCCAGACAAGAAGGTCTATCTGGGACTGCAAGACGATTATGATAGTCATGGGCACTATTTCCAGAAGAACTACCCCATGATCTTCGTGTCTGACAATGACGATGTTTTCGACCTCATCGCAGGAAGCGACGGCCCGTATTCTATTCGGGAAATGAAAGCGAAGGAAGCATTCGGCCCCGGTGAGCTGGAAGCTTTTGCCAGACTCGGGCTGTTTATCAGACTGTAAACAGGAGGTGATTAAGGGATGAGGACAAAGACCGTCTATGTCCGTGACAAGGCTCGCCTCCGTCTTTCATCCTTCCCCAACTTTTCCGCAACAGGGAGCATTCGGGGGATGAAGGATCTGTATTATGGGAGGGATGCCCTTCTCGTCCGCTGCGGCAGCTGGATCTATAACGTCACCAGTAAGCCGAGCATCTACTACGGCGAGGCGCATTAAGAAAAAGCGCCCGTCCCTTACCCGATTTTCGAGCAAGGGACGGGACTATAAAGGAGAATAATATGGCAGACAAAAAAAGTAAAACCATCAAGGATTTGGCGACATCTGATTTACCCCGCGTTTTTCGGGTTTAAAATCATCCAAGAAAGGGTACTTTTACTGTGAAACTGACAAAAAAAAGGATAAGGAAATTTTGCTAAGCGGCGGTATATCCGAGAATGATTTTCCGCAAATTGAAGCTGCATCTACTGGTCGGAATACTACTTACACGGTAGATAATCAGCGCATCAGCCGTAATAAGGCGATTGCCCTTCTTGGTCGCAAGAGATTTCTCTTTGGACTTGCCCGGAGCGCATTCCACTGGAGTTCTTGTCAGACCACACCAGACGGCAGAGAAGTCAGCTTCGATTCTAGTAAATTTTTCGAAATGTGATTGCGAAAAGAGAGCGATGGCAACGCCACCGCTCTCTTTCTTGTTATCCAATTTTGAAGCTCCAGAGCTTGGCTGTAAGCTCATGAATTCGCAAAGACCTCCGCCTCTTCCCGCTCAACCTCTCTCAGTTCCCGCTCCTGTTCCTCCTTGGTCAGGGGACTAATCCCTATACCGAAAACAGAAAGAAGGAGAGCAATCAGGGGACAGAGGTAGGGGAATATTGTGAGGGGAGCAAATCCCCCGGGACCCCAAACTGGGACGTCGAGGGTCGCCATGTAGAAGGCTGCAGAAGCACACCAGGGAACAATGGCGGAGCAACAGGTTCCAACATCCTCCAGAGTACGTGAAAGGCAGGGCTTCCCCATTCCGTTCTTGATAAAAGGTTTCTTCCACGCCTCCCCTACAAAGACAGAGCTGACATAGGAGATACCGCCGATGGAGAGAACGAGCAGAGTGGCAATTTCTGCTGTCAGCATTGCCTTCCAGCGAGTATTGAGGTTTTTAATTAACGGCTCCACGGCCTTTTCCATGAATCCAGCGTGAGTTAGAATAGACGTCATGGCAAAACCACAGAAGCAGATCAGAATGATAGATACCATACTGGTCATACCGCCCCGATTAAGTATGTACGAAACCTTATCATCCAGCACCATTCCCACTGGGGTAATGGCATCCGCCTTGAACCCAGTGATAGCGGCGGCAAATCCGATAGAGAGGTCAAATCCCTGGATAACCCTACCCAAAACAAGGCTGAGAACTCCACATAGAAACATCGTTGGAACGACGGGTTTTTTCAAAAGCGCCAAAATCAGGAGGAGTCCGACAGGGAGAAGCAGGAGGATATTCCAGTTAAAGAGCGTGTCCAGCTGCTCCATAATCGTTGCGGCGGTCTGCGGCAACGTTCCGGACTCTGTTTTTAAGCTCATGCCCAGGGCAGCGAAGACGATAGCTCCGATAAGTGCTGCTGGAACGGTTGTCCAAAGCTGACTGCGAATATGACTCCACAGATCTGTGCCGACGCAGGCGGGAGCCAGATTTGTTGTCTCGGACATTGGAGAAATCTTGTCCCCGAAGATGGCTCCAGCAACCACAGCCCCAGCCATTATCCCCAAGTCCGCCCCATGCCCATGCGCCAACGCCATACACGCCACCCCGGCAGTCCCAGCGGACGACCAGCTTGAACCAGTAATCGTGGACATGAGCATGCAGGCGAGGAAAGCGCTGAGGTAGAGCCGGTGCGGGCTGATGATTTGGAACCCATAGTACACAAGCATGGGCAGCAGTCCGCTGTATAGCATGGAACCAAGCAAAAACCCGATCATCCACATAATCAACATTGTACCGCTGAGTTTTCCCAGCCGCTCCCCGATAACGCCCTCCATCTCACCCCAAGTGAACCCCAAACGCTGGGCCATCAGGAAGGCGAAGGTGGTTGCGAGAACGATTCCAAACTGAATCGGCCCACCCAAAAAAGAAGTCAAAAGTATTGAACTCCCTACCAGGATGAGGCACAGGTATGCTTCGAAGGATGTGGGGGGCCGGGGGTGAGGGGTTGTCTTCCGGGATATCTGAGAAATATTGTTCTTGCTCTTCATTAAAAATTCCTCCAATTTTATTGTTTTATAGCATCTTTTTGCAATGATTTCAGCAGAAAGTGCCATGATATTTGTTCTGGCGTTAATCCCAACCGTATCGAATTGTGTCCAGGATTTCCTGCTTTAGCCGCTGTTCCCGTTCGGCATCAACAGATCCTCTCCTGTGGAGACTCCTTCCGCTTCTGTACTCCTCCCGGATGGATTTCAGCCTTGCTCCGATATAGGATTTCGTGTATCCCATCTCCTTTGCAATCTCTACATGAGAACAGCCCTGAATGAGCCGGAGAATAATAAGCAAATCCTTGGACGAAGCGTCTTTGATGAACCAGGCGAAAAACTCCACAGTCTCAGCAGTCTTTATTGAGTCCCTGGAACTTATGGAGTCTCCGATGCAAAGGTTCTCTGCTTCCTTAATTGCCTCCTCCATTGAAACTTGATTCAAAGCTTGCTGCTTTTTCTCAATCCTCCAAGCATTCCTGCATTCGTTGAACATACAAACATACGCATAGGAAGAAAAAGCCGCTCCGTTGTCCTTATCGAAAGTCGCCGCCGCACGGCAGAGTCCGATAGCGGCAATGGAATACATCTCCTCGCAGAGATTGTTTTTGTGCATGAATCCGTATATAAGATTGTGGTTTTCTTCCACCATCCTGACCTGCTCCGGTGTTAATGCCAAAGAGGCATCACTCTTTATCATCTCGCCTTCTCCCCTATCCCTGCTTATCCACTGAACATAGTCCACAGCTCCCATAAATCACTTCCTGGCTCTGCCCCATAGAGGACCGCCGCCAAAATAAGGGAACCGATAATAAGCACCGCTGTCACGATTAAGCTGCCCTTGACCCGCCAATTGAATAAACGCTTCTTCATATGATTTCTGCCCGAGTCTTCTTTCGCTCAGACGTCTCCCTTCTCCAACCTCTTTGCCGGACAAAAAGGGTCCCCAGTTTTGAGGTTGGTTTCTTTGCGGACATTTATGAAATAGATATCCGTCTCCGCTTCCGTCTCCTTATACTATGCATTCAAATTAAAAATTATCGAAACTTTTCAGTATTCCTTTGATATTTTTAATGTTAGACGCATAAAATAGCTGGAAACCATCAGCAAAGGAGGTATTTTATTTGAATGAGAGCGATTGGAAAAATCTTTAAGTGGCTGTTTATTACACTCTTCACTTTTCTAGTGATAGGTATTCTCACAGCATTTATTTTTGGGTCGCTGTTCCTTTCATATGTCAAGAATGACATCATGACTTCGGACGAAACGATTTTGAATCTGGAAACGATGCCAGTAAATCTATCCAGCACAATCTACTACAAAGACCCGGAGACGGGAGCATATACGGAGTGGGTTACGCTCCAGAACACAGAAAACCGAGAATGGGTGTCCAATGAAGATATCCCAGAAAAGTTTAAAAACGCCTTTATCTCTATTGAGGATCAACGGTTCCGGGAACATCCTGGTGTTGATATCAAACGTACAGTCGCTGCCTGTCTCAACGTTTTAACAGGGAAAAGTGTGTTTGGAGGCTCCACGATTACTCAACAGCTGATTAAAAACCTGACGAATGACCGAGATGTTACTGTCAAGCGGAAGGTAACGGAGATCTGTCGGGCAATCATGCTGGAGCAGCGATATTCGAAGGACGAAATCCTTGAATGGTATATGAACATCATCTACTTCGGACATGGACGCTACGGTATTGGGGCAGCGGCAGAATACTACTATGATAAAGCTGTTCCAGAACTTTCCCTGGCGGAGATGTGTTCTATCGCAGGAATCACAAACAATCCCTCTAAATACGACCCGTATGTCTACCCAGACAACAACCTACAGCGACGGAAACTCATTCTGGATAAGATGGTTGAGTTGGGATACATCTCCTCATGGGAGGCGGAAAAAGCGAAAAACGAGGTTCTTACTCTGGCGGAACATACCAGTCAAGAGCGAAACGGAACCGTGGTTTATCCGTACTATGTGGATGCGGTCATTGAGGATGTGATTCAGTACTTTCAGGACAGCTCCGGCGTCAGTGAACAACAAGCGACGAATATGCTCTACTATGGCGGCTATGAGGTCTATACCTGTGTCGATATGAATATCCAGAATAAGATGGACGCCATATATCAAAATCCAGAAAATATCCCTCAGACAAAGGATGGACGGAACCTCCAATCCAGCATGGTTGTCATTGATCCTTATACCGGAGACATTGTGGGGCTGGAAGGTGGTGTTGGAGAGAAGAAGATTGCCAGGGGACTTAACTGGGCAACAAGCTCGCTCGGACGCCGCCCGCCTGGATCTTCTATAAAGCCTATTGCTGTCTATGCACCGGCGATTGATCATGAACTTGTCTCTCCGAATACTTACCTTCTGGACTCCGACTACGTTGAGCTGGAAGGAACAGATTGGCTGCCAAAGAACGATGGAGGGCAAACAAATGGGTGGGTAACCATCCGGCAGGGAGTCGTAAAGTCACTTAATATAATCTCTGCCCAGGTTCTTGATAAATTGACTCCTACCACTTCCTATCAATTCCTGACCGACAATCTTCAGATGAACCTGGAAGCTGCCGACTGTGACTACTCCCCTCTCGCAACTGGACAGCTTACCATTGGTACTACGGCGAGAGAGATGGCGTCCGCCTATACCATCTTCCCTTCTGGCGGCTCATTCCGAAAAGGGCGGACGTTCTCTCTCATTAAAGACAGCAGAGGAGAAGTTATCTTCGAGAACAGCTCCTCCCCTACCCCTGCAATTACAGAAAAAACTGCATATTGGATGACAGACATTCTCCAGGATGCAGTAAAGAACGGGACTGGACGAGGTGCGCGTCTGAGTTCTATGCCATGCGCCGGCAAGACAGGAACTACTACCGACGCAAAAGATCGTTGGTTCGTTGGCTATACTCCTTATTATGTTGGGGCTGTGTGGACAGGGTTCTCTAAGCCGGCAAAAATCAACATCAGCGTGAATCCGGCTGCAAATGTCTGGAACCAAGTTATGACCTCCATTCATGAGGGATTGGAATATAAAGACTTCCCTGTCCCTGAAGACACGGAACTTCCGCCTGATACCGGGTATAATCCGTACTACGATGATGTAGAGGAAGACGAGCCAGTACTTCCAGACGATGAACTCATTGATGGCTGGGAAGATTCCATGGTGGATCCAGGGTTAAGCCAAGATACCGGATGGTATCTGCCTTGGATAGATGCGCCAACAGATCCTAGCTGGAATGGTCCCTATACCGGGGAGATGCCTGGGGACTATGGCTGGGAGGAATATGAGGAACCACCCATGCCAGAGGAAAATCTTCCGCAAGAAGATTTTAGCTGGGATGAAATTTTCGAGCCAGAAGGGGTCTGGGACGAAGAGTAAGACAACAGCGGCGGCTGTCCCGTTGTGGAGGATAGCTGCCGCTGTGAATTTCTCTGGGCCGGCAGGGATCGATTGGAGGGAGTGGAGGGATAGCCGTAGATGGATTTGTTGTCGAAACTGCGATTTCTTGGCTATTTCCCCCTATAACAACCGTTATCTGCAATCCTATTTTGGATGAGATTCTATTGCAAACAATGGTGTTCCGGCGTAAAATATCGGCAGAACCAGGGTACCCTGGCTCATTTACATATGAAAGGAGAGTACAAGCCATGCCAAGACCAAGGAAAAATCCTGTCAAAGCTGCCGCTGAGGTAGTTAATGCCGTTAAGGAAACGGTTGCTGAGAAATCTTCATCCAAGGCTCCCACAAAAGTCAAGACGTCTGTCCTCCTGCAGATGGCGTCCTCTGAGTGGAATATCGGGGATTGTAAGGGTAGAGTGGAAGCAGACTTTGTTGCCCAAGGACATAAGGCTTCAGAGATGAAATCTCTGTCTATCTACCTCAAACCCGAGGAAGGCAAAATTTACTATGTGGTCAACGATGAGACGACCGGGAGCATTGATCTGTGAGAAGAGGAGCGACGAACCAAAAACGGCTCATCGCTCCTCTTTCCCATGTCTGTACGGACTTTGAGGATCCTGCTGCAGCGCTAAATGAAGTTATGCAATTTCCAGTGGAACCCTCATCATTTCGCTGCTAATCCAGCTTTTCAGGGAGCCGTCCAGCATCCGCTCCTGGATTGTTCGAACAAACCCAGATGCGGAATACTCCAACGCCCGCTTGATGACGTAGGCGCATTCCTCTGGTGTGAACAACAGGGTATTCAGCTCCAGCACGGAGAGACTGGCGGCATACTCGGAATTTGCAGCTGCTACCCTGGATAGGAAGCCTTGCACATATTCGGCTTCGCCATACTTCATTAGCAGATCACTCTCATAGTCCAGCAACAGTGCTGGATGTTCGATGCAGGAACTTGTGGCATCGCAGAAGACGCTGCCGTTTTCGACCCAAATGTTTTTCCTCATGTTTTTCTCCTTTCATTCTCATAGATTCCAAGGACGGCCTTTGCGTCTGAACTTACAAATGCAATAAGAGCCTTCAGCGGCAGCCATCCCCGAAATCTCTTTAGATCCGCCTCGGACTTTCCCTCCCGGAGAAACACCCCACTGTCCCTTCCGACCGCTCTCTCTTCAAAGAGTTCCGGGTAGGACTCATATAAGGCAGTTGTTCTATCCCTCGAAAGAAGCAGAATCGCTCCGTCTCCGTTACCAATGATCGACTTTGCTACCGCTTCCCCGTAGATTTCCATGTCTTTGTACGAAACAAAGCGTTCATTCTTGGCTTTCATCAGCTCAATCAGAGCATTCGACGCCAAATCTTCGATTTCAAGATACATTCAGATGTCTCCTTTTTTTGCTGTTTTCCTTGCATTTGGAATTGAGTTGTTCTATGCTATATCTGGCAAAAATATAATCGACGAGTATTGGGAGTGGTTTGTTTGGGGATAACGATTGAAAAGCTCCGAAAAGCTGGATTTTCCTTAGAGACATTCGAGGATGGAAAGTTCTGGGTCTATGAAAAAGCACCAGGAGAAAATACTTCTTCGTTATTGGCAACGTGCCGTCTTTGTGTATCAGGTTTTGAGGAGGATACATTTTCTGACACGTTTATTCTGCAGTGCGATTTCGATCTCAAAAACCCAATCCTCTACCTCGATGGATTTCTCTGGAATCTCTCTTCACGGGATTTTGCCAGCCTGGTACGAAGGCTGAAAAACCAGTAGCTCCCAATATCCCGTCATAATCGATCCCTTTCCCGTTATCACCAAAATCAGCATGACAACTGGAAGCAGATATGCAGACAATTCGCACAAATTCATGGGTTACCCTCCTAAAGATTTGAAAGAACAGCAGCCAGGGCGTATATACCTTGGCTGCTGTTCTTATATGGGAAATCAGAACGGCATTTCGCCATCTTCATCCTCTTCCCCGCCGCCCGCTCCGGCATCAGCGGCAGGCTCAGGTTCATCGTCGTCCTCCTCCGAGACAGGGCCGGGGGTCGTGTCAGGGATAGGAGCAGGATCAGGCAGGAAATCGGCGGCGGAATTGGGGTCGTCATCGGAATTGTCGCCGGAATCGGTATCAGGGTTTTCATCGGGGGAGTCTTCCGTTTCGCCATCGGCAATCCTGGCGTTCAGCACGAAAGTCTCCAGATCCATCTCATACCGGTGCTGTCCGGAATCGACATTGGTGACAACGATGATGGCATCCTTGCCAAGCTGTCCCCGGAGCATCCGCTCGACTCTCTCCTTCTCCAGGATGCCGCTAAACACGGCGTCAGGGCGGTCTACGAACTGGGGAACCCCATCCACAACCTCAACAGTCTTGTATTCGACGCGAGTGGTTGTCAATGTCTTAGAAAGCGGTCTGGCCATGATTTATCTACCTCCAGTTTATTAGAATTATTGAGCAGGTCTCGCTCTTTTTACACAAGGATACTATGCGATTTCTTCTAAAAATATCAATCTTTTTTCGAATATTTTTAAAAAATAGGGAGAGGCGGAAATTTTCCGACCTCTCCCCTGCCGGGATATATTACTCCTTTGGCGTCTCGGGGTTTCCGTCCTTCCCAGCGGCCTTACCGCCCAGGAAGCCTGAAACCAGCGCCTTCAGGTCGAGGCCCAGCCCCTGGGTCATTCCCTCAGTCACCTGTGTGGTGCCGTTGACGATATCCTGGATCAGCTTTGCGCTGTTTCCCTCGCCGTACATGGTGATCTTGTCCACCTTGGACAGCGGCTCGGCAACGTTCTTGGCGATTTCAGGCATGGCCTGCATGATCATCTCGATGATGGCGGCTTCTCCATACTTACGCATGGCTTCCGCTTTCTTGTCGATACCTTCGGCCTCCGCCAAAGCTTTCGCCTGGATGGCTTCAGCTTCCGCCTTACCAAGGGCGGCAATACCGGCGGCCTCCTGCTCCTTACTGTACTTGGCAGCCTCAGCGGTACGCTTGGCGGCTTCGGCGGCCTGCTCCTGCTCAAAACGCTTGGCCTCAGCATCCTTCTGCCGGCGGATCAGGTTCGCTTCCGCTTCCTTCTCCATCTTGTACTTCATGGCATCTGCCTGCTTGCGGACTTCGGCATCCAGCTGGCGCTCCTTCAGAGCGACCTCCCGGTCAGCCAACTCGGATTCCTTCTCTTTCTTGGCGATGTCGGCTTCCACCCGGGCAACTTCGATGCTCCGGCGCTGGGTTTCTTGCTGGATGGAATAGGCAGCATCGGCCTCAGCCTTCTTCGAGTCGGACTCAATCTTCAATTCAGCTTCCCGGATAGCCAAGGTGTTGTTCCGCCTGGCAATCTCAGTCTGGGCAGCTACCTGAGCTTCGTTGGACTCGCTCTCGGCCTTGGCCTGCGCAATGGCGACATCCCTGTCAGCACCAGCCTTGGAGATTGCCGCATTCTTCTTGATTTGGGCCGTGTTATCAGCACCCAAATCCTTAATCAGCCCATTCTCGTCAGAAACATTCTGGATATTGCAGGAGAGGATTTCGATGCCCAGCTTATCCATATCCTGCTGAGCCTTCTGCATGACCTGATCGGAGAAGGAGTCTCTGTCGGTATTGATTTCCTTCAGGGACAGGGTGCCGATGATTTCACGCATATTGCCCTGGAGGGAGTCTTGCAGTTCATCAGCAATATCATTGGGCTTTTTGTTCAGGAAGTTTTTTGCTGCCTGCTGCAGCGCCTCTACATCCGGGGAAACCCGAATCTTGGCAACCGCATCCACATCGACGTTGATAAAGTCATTGGTTGGCACGGGCTTCTCGGTCTTGATGTCCACCGTAATCTGTCCCAGGTAGAGCATGTCCAGCCGCTCCAGGAAGGGGATGCGGAACCCGGCTCGCCCAATCAGGACCTTCGGCTGCTTGTGCAGGCCAGAAATGATGTACGCCTTGTCGGGCGGGGCTTTGACATAGCTGGACAGCAGCAGCAACACAAGGATAATGATACCGATAGCCACGGGGATTACATATGCAGGGAACTCGATGAAATTTGACATTGTATGTGCCTCCTTAAAATTTGAATGTGAGGAAAAGCCAAGGTTTGCAGTAAACACAGCCCACCATGGATAACCTTCGCAGTATATTATGCGAAACGTCATAAAAATATCGAAAATATTTAAAAAAACAGAGACGGATTTTCCGTCCCTGTCTTTTTTGTTTTAGCACTTCGCAGCCATGCAATGGACAACAACGCGAGTTTTTCCTCCCGGTGTGCAAGTGAACAGCGTCAGCGCCCATTCATCACTCAAAACCTTTTCCTTTTGATTCGGTTCAATAGTCTCTACGTTATCCACGCTGTACACAAACTCGTTTCCATCCATGTCTGTAAAGACAATCAAATCTCCAGAGGAAAGCGAGTGGAGTGTTCCAAAGTGGGTCTTGTAGTTGTGTCCGCAGATGACGAAGGAACCGTTATAAGCGGACCCCGCATATCGTCCAGGAGCAATTTTGAGCCCGGGGTATGACCACTCTTCCATGATGGGGAGTTCCAAATCCAGAGTAGGGATGGATAGATACCCGATGTAGGAGTAGCCGTCGATTTCCTCCTCTGGCATTGACATATCAGGGTTGAGCAGATAGTCGGGAATGACATCGTTTTCTTTAGCGAAAGACTGCTCATCCCGAATGCCAGCGTAGATGCGGAACGCCACATCATCCGCAATCTTCCCAGCTGTCCGTTCTTCTCTTAGATTGGAGATGCAGAAGAATGCCGCTCCTGCAATTAGCAGAAGTCCTGTGACAAATAAAAATGAACTAATCTTTCTCATGGTCTTCATAGGAACAATGCTCCTTTGGATCAATTTTTGAATGACTTTCTGCGGAGAATAAGTGCCAGTGCCATGCAACCGATACCAGCGGACGCCAGGATAATGACTGGATCCCAATCCATTCCTGTCTGGGGGAGATTAGGTTCGTCATTCTCAATTTCCGGTTTTTCTGGATTTGGGGTCTCCGGCTGGGGGATGACTGGGTCCTTATCAACGGGGATTTCAGGCTTCTCGACGGGGATGGATGGAATTTCCGGCTTGGTGTCATTGGAGGGAGGATTTTCGGGCAGGTCTTCGGATTCATCCGGGTTCTCCGCCTTATTCGTGATCACAAAGGTGATACCCTCAATGTCAGTGGAAGAATAGTATCCATCCGGTACTTCCTTCTCAATCACAGTCCAGTAGTGACCTTTCTCCAGGTCGTCCCAAACAAAACGCCAGTTGTTCCGGTCATTCAACCTGACCTCTTCATAGACCAGGTTGTCGCAGATAAGCTGGATATCAATGTGATCTGGGCGGTCACTGGAGTGATCGTCATCCCAGACTTTCAGGACTTTCAGACTGACATTCTCCAGTGGCGCCTGTTCATATTTGACCTCAAGCTCTGCATCATAGTCCCATCTCCCGTCAGAGCCGGTAAAAGGGAAAAACGCAAGGGTGGGGACGGGGGTAAAGCGGCTGCCGCCAGACATATAACTCTCGCCCATGACTAGGTACATGCCCGCCGTCATTCCGGTAAATGAGGCAACCCCGTTTATATCAGTAACGCCAATCATCGTTGGGCTGAGTCCGTCCCGGACGGTGTATGCAGCAAGGGTCTGAGACAGTGTGAGAACCTGTTTCGGGTCGGGATTAAGGTTGTATTGGGAAAATGTATGGGTCCAGGAAAAATTCCCATTCCCATCCACATCTGCAACCCGATACAGCAGGAACTGAACGCCGTCCAGCGGCTGGTCTGCGTCCATATATCTCAAATTCAAGGAGCATGCTGCGTTTACGTCTATTCCCTTCTGTTCTGCGTTGGCCGGAATAGGCAGTGTACACAGGACAAGGGCGGAAAGCAGCAGCGCCATAATCCATTTTCTCAAAGTGGGTGCCTCCCTTCTCAAAAAAGCTAGTCTGTCCGCACTCCTCGCACGAGCAGACGGTGGGTATTGACTCCGTAGGGAGTGCAGGTGACCAGGGTGCAGTAATCTTTGTCCCCCTCAATGGCGAGTCCGTCCATCTCCTCTGGGAGGACAGTATCAATATTGTCTATGGTATAGTTGAGCGTTTCTCCTAAGACCGTAATAGAAAATGCATCTCCGATCTCCAGTTCATCCAGGTGCGTAAACAGCTTTGCAGAGGTCAAGCCCCGATGTCCGGAGAGAACGGTATGCACCCCCTCCCCGCCGACAGGAAGAGACGAACCCTCAAGGTGTCCAATAGCTACCTGCAGGACTGCGGAGTCGACACTGTGGTAGATGGGGAGGTTAATGTCTATCTTGGGGATTTTAATGTAGGCCATGATGCCGTCACTGGTGACGTTCAGCAGGGACCGATACCATTCCGACTCATCCTCAGACGGAGTAAACCGTCCGACACAGGTCTGCAGGTACTCATTGTATTCCTGTGCAGCGTCCCGGTATCTTGCGTAGTCCTCTGCGGACATTCCCTCGACCGCCTCCGTGTATCCAGCGATGGCATGAGACATGTGCCGCTGATTCCACCAGTCAGAGACGGTGGGATACAAGAGGAGTCCAATGCCAATAAGAATGGCAATCACGGTAATAGTTGTTATGACGATATCCGCCGTTGTCCTTTTCTTTTTGGCGGATTTGTTAATATGGCTCATAAAAAATCAGTTCCTTCCTAAAGAAATAGTTTTGGAAAAACTTTATAGGAAGGCAGAGAGACCCTTTGTCCAGAGAGATGATCGGTACTCAATGACTTCCCTTCCCTATCATTTCTCCGCCCTGCATAGGGGCTGGACTCCCTGATTGATTGAGCCTATGGCTGATTTAGAACCGCTTGAAAATTCAGACGCGTATGCGTCATACGAGATATTGAAAAAGCCAGCTGCCGGGAATGGACCCAGCAGCCAGCTAAACGAATGAGAACTATCTCTCTTCCTTGGCGGACTTCTTCCGCTGGGTGATTACCAGGGTGGCGCCGCCGGCAACAAGCAGAGTACCCGCAGCGTAAATTGCGTAGGTGCCAGCGCCGCCGGTGGAGGGCAGAATGGAGCCGGTCTCATTGACAACCTTTGTAGAGACGGTGCCGGAGCTGAGTTCAGCTTTAAAGCTATCCGGGTCGGCAGCCAGGCTCTTAAGTTCCTGCCCTTCCAGTTCAGATGTAATCTCAAAAGGAATGGGAGCGATGGCATTGTAGCCATCGGGAACCTTTGTCTCTACCAGCCGGTACTTGCCAGCATCCAGGCCCTTGAACACGAATTGAGTCGCTCCGTCTGCAGAGGTTTCCTGTCCGTTGTCGTAATCCTTGTAGTCGTTGGATTCTTTATCCCACTTCTGAACCTTGAACTGGGCGCCGGCAAGAGGATTCTCCTGCTTGTCGATCTTATCAACATTCAGAGTGTAGGTGAATACCACAGCCTTATCAGGAGGAGTCTCGGAAGTCTCGCCCTCACCGTCGGCATAGGGGTCGGCAGAGAACTCCAGCTTGACGCTGTTTTCGTTCTTCAGAACGGCGTTGCTGTTCAGGGTTGCTGTGTACTCGACCACGACTTTGGTATCCTTGTTCACAGTACGGCCTGCTTTGATATTGTCAAAGACAATCTCGAAGTCGCAGCCTTCCTCCAGGCCGGTGGTATTGACGGTATAGTCGGAAACCACGGTGCCATCGATGGTGACCTTGACGGAACCATCGTCAAAGGTCAGGCCGGCGCTCAGGTCATCATGGAAGATGTACTTGTAGGAAGTGAAATTGTCGATGTTGGCGGGCATGGAACCCTCCAGCTTGAACTTGACATGATCGCCAATGTCGGCATCAGCCGCCTCACCGAAAGACCCTTCGCCATCATCGCTGGTCTCCTGGACCTCCTTGGATACGGTGGGGACTCCTTCCTTGGCCTTGACGATGATATCGTCCTGTCCGGCGGTATCCAGCATGACCAAGGAAATCGCATCGGGGTCAGTGCCCTTCTCTGTCTCGGCAATCAGGTAATAGCCCTGACTCATGTCGGAGAAAGCCTTGTCAGTAGAGATGGCGTCCGCCTCCAGGGTACGAATCTGCGACCACATCTTGTCGGCAAATGCACGAACGGCAGCGGCATGATCCTCTCCGCTGAGGCCGTTCAGATAGTCCAGAATCTCCTGATCGGAGAGACCATTATCGTCTTTGTCAGCGCCGGTGCCTGCAAGCGCAGCCTGCAGGGCGGCTCGGTACTTCTCATTGACGGTGTAGCTGTAGTTGTAGCAATCGGAGTTGTGTTTCTCCCCAGCGCCGTGCGCATCGTCGGCCTTCAGGCTTGTCGTCAGATTCAGAACGCGGAACGCCTGATACTGATTACCGGCACCGTCGATGGTAATCTTTGCGCCGTCTGCAAACGCAGGGAAAACAGAGCCAATCGCAAGGGAAGCTGCGAGGACGGAACCAAAAAGTTTACGCTTGTTCATAAGTAAAAAATCTCCTTTGATTTTTCATGGATTTCCGTCCTGACAAAGGACGGATCTATTAAAGCGCATTGTAGTGCGCTATGGAAATTGCCTTCCTGCCATAACCTCGGTGGAGAATCCGCCAAAATACCGGAAGTCTGAGTCTTTGTATGCACGAATACAGAAAAATATCAGAAGATCTGCTGTCTGAAAAATACGGCACCTGAACAACCGCTTTTTGCCGGCAGGCGAAATTCTTTTTCATAAAATTTTTCTAAAAATCAAGAGCAGTACGATGATGATTTGAAGGACAGCAAGTGCTGGATATCCGTAGCGGAAGTACCAATGTTTCGTCTTATGCCGAAACAGATACATGCCCAACGTCCCTCCCACTCCACCCCCTAAGAGAACTGACAGGAATAGTTTTCTTTCCGGAATTCTCCAACATCCAGATTTTGCGTTACTTTTATCAATGTACATAAGAAAAAAAGCAAGTGCGTTTACGAGAAGAAGTGCAAAAAGCATAAGGCCCCTCCTTTTGTTAATCTTCCTGTTCTTATGCAGAGGCTTGGAAAAATTATCAAGGGACATTTTTATATTTTTTCATATAACCGCATATCATATCCCAACCCTAAAACAGGATAAATAAAAAGGAGATATGTTATGAAAAAAATCGGAAGCCTCAATGCTTTGTATCAGGAGAATCGAATCTTTTACCACTGCAACGCCTGCGGTGATATCAATGTTCCGGGCAAGCCCGCTCTTTACTGCGGTACTGTTGATGACCTTCCCGCCAGTGTACGAGAATTATACGAGAATGTCTGGAGTGAGGTTGATGGCTGGCCGGAATACGTGGTGACCATGGACGGAAAGCCTTGCATGGCATTCAGCATTCTCGTAGACAAAGGGTACATCAGAGAACTCACCGATTCCTGTACTGCGGGAAAAGATCGCATTGACACCGCTGCATCTGAGGTGTGCAAAGCTACGGCGCAGTCCTTACAGGAGAAACTGCCCTGTGGGCAGGTATTCTATGGGGAGAATACTGACCCTTGCGGGGATGAAGTCCTTGTCTGTGTGGACAAGGATTTGGTGGAGAAATACTGGAGCGAAGTTTTAAAGAGCGGCAAGGACAACTTTTATCCAGAGTTTGAGCGGCGGCTGGCACAGGCTACAAAAAGCCTGGGAGAAAGGAAATGAGCTATTACTTTGCGATGTCCTTCGCCTCCGTCCCCAACAAAGCCGCAGCCTTCTCCTTATGCCAGCGGGCTGCCAACAGGCTGTGTGAAAGGCTGGCGGCGCAGGAACACATCAGGAATATGTATCCCTTCTTCCAGCAGAGATGCTTGCTTGAGCATGTCGAGCCTACCAGCTTCATGCGGGAAATGTGGATACAGAACATTTTCCAGCTCCGGTTCGTCTACTGGGCGCAGCATAATCTGTTGGCGCTGTGCGGGGCTGATTACCCAAGTGATGTAATGAGCCTTTTTGGGCCGGTCGTTGGTTTTCAAAACAGTACGGACCAGGATTACCCTCTAAATGACTGGGACCCCAAAATTCGGATTTTTCGGACAATTATTGATGGAGTCTCAACCGCTGACAAGGAGTCAATTGAATCCATACTTGGTTTTGATTGCGATGATGAGGGCTACGCCCGCCGTTCTGCTGTCTATGCGGCAATCTTCGGCACCCTGGATCTCAGTAATTGGCTCTATGGGCGGGATGGACGTTTTGAGCGAATCCGCATGTCCGGATTGACATCACAGGAAAGGATTCTGGACATTTACCGCTGGGGCAGCGTTATCTATCAAGAAAATTAAACAGAAAGCAGGAATTTATCATGAAAAAGGGGACTTTAATTGTTATTGAAGGTACGGATGGCTCTGGTAAAGAAACCCAGGCCAGGCTACTCTGTCAGGCACTGGAGAAGAAGGGCCTCTCTGTCAATTTCCTCAGCTTCCCCTGCTATGGAACCCCAGCGTGCGCCCCTGTAGAGATGTACCTTGGGGGGAAGTTTGGAAAGAAGCCGGAGGACGTCAGCCCCTATGCGGCATCGGTCATGTATGCTATCGACCGATACGCCTCCTTCAAGACCAAGTGGGCCGCGACCTATGAAAAAGGCGAGATTTTCGTTGCCGACCGGTACACAACATCCAATGCCGTTCACCAGGCCGCAAAGCTGCCACCGGAGGAGCGGGCCATATACTTGAAATGGTTGTACGATATCGAGTACAACAAAATCGGCATCCCTTCCCCTGACTTGGTGGTCTACCTCGACCTCCCGCCCGAAGCGTCCGGAAAGATGCTGAAGGAACGCTCTGGAAAGCCTGGAGTCCAGCACGACATCCATGAGACTAACGGCGAATTCCTGCGCAAAAGCCGTGAAAATGCACTGGGAATTGCCCGGGACAGCGGCTGGGAAGTCGTCACAGCGGGAGATAAGAATGGGCCTTACACGAAAGAGACAATCCATGCCAAAGTTCTGAAGTTAGCTATACCACTGCTAGGAATTTGAAAAGGAGGAAACGATATGACGGGTAAATTATTTCGCTTTGAATTGGCTTTCAATGGAGAGCCGCAGGGCATCGGGTTCCTGGAGGGACTCGTTGTTTGCGTAGACCTTTGGAGACCCATACGCATTGATTTGTATTCCCAATTTGACACCTTGCCGGCTTACGAGATAGATGAACCTGACGGAGTATCATTTTGGTTCACGGAGGAAGGACTAAGTCGATATGATGACGCAATCAACCGGGTAGCCGATGAGCTTGCTGCTGAGGGAGGATGGCGGCTCATTGGAGCAGCAATCGATAACCCTCCGGACGAAATCCTCTATCAGGATGCTTTTCAGGTTGCGTTCCCTCTGGAATGTATTCGAATGATGGACATCAAATATGTTCCCGTCACCGATGTGGACGAGTTTTTGAAACAGACATCATAACCGGAGGTGTTTTTAATCTATGACCCACGAAAAACGGAAGACTCTTTGGTGTCGGAATTGCAATGAAATGACTACACACGAGCTGATTGGGACAAAGGGAATCCCCGCTGAATGCAATCCCCCCGTTTTTTTACGCAAACCCGCTAAAACATTTCCTGTGTACGCCTGCTTCTTTTGCCGGTGCCAGCGGGGAGATGAGAACGGGACGGCCTTCGGGAGGGGATTTGAGCAAGTCTGCAGACGAAAGGACTCAATATGACTATTAACGAAGCTATTGGAGTCAATCTCTTTGGTATGGATATAAGAACAGGAGAATTGGTTTCTTGCGAGGAGGAAATCCAAAGAAAGATTGCATATTTGGGAGGGACGGAGGCAATCGCCCCATATATCCCCTTCCCTCTCCCTTTCCTTGCGGAAAAGCTGAAAACGGATCCCTATCTGAACAACACCAGCTTGCGGGAATGGGATTTGGCTGCGGGATTCAAGAGCATTTCTTTTTGCACAACCCCGCTTCTCGTTCGGGGAGGTATCTGGGAACTGTATAGGAAGAAGGGAATTTGCGCCGCCAGCTGCGCAGAGGGTGTCTCTATTCTCAAAACGGCGGCCCAGATTTTGATTGAGGCGGAAAAGTAAAAAAAAGAGACGTCTGTGGCAAACCACAGGCGTCTCTTTTTTTAGGTCTGAGAAGGATAAAGCCACCCGTCAACTGACGAAGCGGCTTTTTTAATCAAGATATTTCTTTCCAGCAATGTGGGCAGTGTTCCATCTCTTCCCCAGCCAGCATTTCTGTTCTTTTCCCACAGGTGAAACAGGTATACTCTCTGACATCGTCATCTACCTCTCGCTCCCAGAGAATACTTCTCCACAGCAGGGGTAGCGGGTGGGAGTACCAGGGGCAATGAATTCCTGTCCGCAGCCAGAACAAATCCAAATTCCCAAACATCTGTTTACACCAACACACCATGCCAGAAGGGCGAATGTAAGAACTATCAGTATACAAATTTCCATTAGGGCGTCAAAACGTGTAAACAAAGTCAATCTCCTCCTCTCACACAAAAACGCCGCTGGAAGCCCACTCCGTAAGGGGTGGGAGGAAAGCGGCAGCTGGGAATTGGAAAGGAAAGAAAAGGGCTACAAGAGGGATTTCAAAAAAAGCATTTGCATTCTTCGCTAGAATAGTTTAATATTTTTTTCAGCAAGTGCATATCATTGAAACATGAAGAATGAATATAGACATATGAATACCAATGTCTCAATGATAAATTACCACATAGTCTTCTGTCCACGGTATCGAAGAAAAATCTTCCTGATACCAGGTGTGGAATCTCGGTTCAAAGAATTAGTCATCCAAATCTGTGAAAGGAACGATTTTGAGCTAATTGCATTGGAATGTGACAAAGACCATTGCCACCTGTTTGTTAATACACCGCCGACATTCAGTGCCGCTGATGTCGTCCGCATTGTAAAAACAAACACGGCTAAGGTTTTGCTGCGGGAATTCAAAGAATTTTCATCGACACAAAATCTTTGGACCAGAAGCTACTTCGCCTCGACGGCTGGAAATGTGTGTTCTGAGACAATTAAGAAATACGTGGAAAGCCAAAAAAAGAGGAGTTAAAGAAAGGAGATGTTCTTGTGAGTTTGTGGAACAAAGCGGTCCCAGTTGGAGAACGCTGTACCTTGGAACTGCCGCTTAATTATACGAAGCACGACCATGATGTTTTGGATAAGATTTTTTGGGTCGCAAACAACATGAAGAACAATCTCATCAGCTGGTATGATCATCAGTTAACAGAAATGACCCGTACCCGCGCTTGGCGAGATAATCAAAAATCCTTGTCCAATCTCTATTCAGAGTATGCGGATGATGTAGAAGCTCTCGAAAAAGTTAAAAAGCGGATAGCAAGGAATAAGGAAGCTGCTAAGAAGAAAAAGAAAGCCTCCCACCTGTCCTGCAAAAACGAAAAGCAGCTCAATTACCTTCAAACAAGGGTAAAAGAGTTTGAGAAAAAGAGGAAGGTTTTGTATGAACTCCGCAACGAAATGATCCGTAGATATGGATTTTCTAAGTTCGATTTTGAGAAGCGGATCAATAAATATCGCAAGAGTTATGAGACCCTGGTTGGCATTGATGTTGCCCAGAAAATCGCTTACTCGGTATGGGATATGTTCCAGGCGGTATTGTATGGAAAGGGTAAATCCGTTTCCTTTTCTCCGTTTTCCAAGTTCCTTGCAATAGAGGGCAAGAAAAACGGCGCAAATATTACTTTTGATAAGGACAAAATGACGGTAACGCTTGGCATGAAGTCAAACAAGATCCGTATGCATGTGAAGAAAAATCGCAAGGATCCATATGGCTACGAAAAAGAGGCTCTTGCCCGGCGGGTATGCTATTGCCGCATCATCAGAAAAGCATATCCAGAAGGCTGGAGATATTTTCTTCAGTTGGTTCTGGAGGGGCCTCCTCCTGTAAAGGTCAAGCCGGAAACCGGAGAGCTGCTTCATGCTATGGGCAAAGGCTGCGTTGGTCTTGACATCGGTCCTCAGACCTTGGCCTTTAGCGCAAAGGAAACCGTTGGACTTGAAGAACTCGCGGATGGGGTACAGCTTGCCCAAGATGAAATCCGCCGTATCAAAAGATCCATGGATCGTTCAAGAAAGAACTCCAATCCGAAGATGTTTACGGCTGACTGGCAAATTGTCAGAAAAAGTAAGCTTCCCGCAGAGTGCCTGAACAGTCGGGGCCGGCGGATTTGGGTAAAGACAAACCGCTACAAGAAGATGGAAGTACTTCTTCGGTCGCTCTATCGAAAGCAGGCAGCTCTACGAAAACATTTACATCGGCGCATGGCGAACCAACTGCTCTCTATGGGTGATGAGTTTTACGTTGAAGATATGAGGTGGAAAGCCCTTGCTAAACGGGCAAAGGAAACCAGGCGGAACAAGAAGGGTAAAATCCTCTCAAAGAAACGATACGGAAAAAGCATTGCGAACAAGGCACCTGCCATGTTTCTCGCTATTCTGGAACAGAAGGTCATTGCCTCCGGCGGAAGCTTTCAGCGAATCGTTACCTGGAAAGCGAAGGCTTCCCAGTTCAGCCATGAAACCGGAAAGTGCAATAAGAAGAAGCTTTCCCAGAGGTGGCATTATCTTGAAGATGGTACGAAGGTCCAGCGAGACCTCTATTCGGCATTTCTCATTCAGCATACCAACAAGAATCTTGAGTCCTTTAATTTAAGGACTTGTGAAAAAGATTTTCCTATATTTCTAAAGATGCATCAGGAAGAAATTGAGAGATTGCAGTCTCTTGATAAGCGTATGCCTTCCAGTATGGGCATTAAAAAGGCTGCCTGAAAATAATCCAAGCAGCCAATCTAATATGGTTAAAGCTGAAAAGCTTTTAATATTGAACCTTTCAACCACTAGCGGTAGACTGTCACCGCTGCAAATCATCTCCAAGACGGGGATCCGTCCGCCAGTCTTCGGGTTGGTAGAAATGGAGCCGATGGGTTCCATTGGAGAATTAAGGTTCCAGGAAAACCTCCCTCATGGACTTCTACTGGAAGACATACCGCTCTCAGGCTGCCGCAAGGTGGCCCTGCGGCTTGAGGATGGCAGCATATCCCACGCTGCGAGGGGCGGGCAGCCCCTCCTGGAACCCCACTCCGTAAGGGGTGGGAGCAGTCAGGTTCAATCTTCCCTTTTATCTTTGAGCCGTTCACAATGCTTCTCGTTCAATTTCTCTCCTTTGCAGGAGAGAAGTTGGTTCTTATATCCAACTTCCGTATTTTGGACAACAACAGAGCATGAAAAAATTCTCTCCGAACGATTCCTTATTGAGGAAGGTTTGGGGAGAATTTATATTTTTTATTCCAGATGCATACTATTTGGCAAAGCTTTTTAAGCAGGGTGAACTACATATAAAAAGGAGATTTTTGCGATGAAAGAATTTGAGGCATATACCTTGACAATCATGGGTTCCCGGCGTATTTATCTTAATTTCAATACGTTGGATGAGCTGAAAGAAGCAGTGTCTGAATACCTGACGCCGGGCGAAATCCGAGAAGGAGTGCTGGAGCGGTTGACAACTTTCAGTATGTCCCGGCTTAACAAGGATCACTACGTTGAAAACAAATGGCGGCATTTCACTGCCTGTGCATATCCGAAGGAGGACGATTATGAGTAAGAGAACAATTCAGATGGTCAACCCAAAGGCGTTTATGAATATGCTGGATATGCCCCGAGGGTGTTTCCTGGCGAAAGACGGGGACAAATGGGTGGCATTGGATAACTCCACCTATAATTTCTGGGTGGAGGAATTCACCCAAAAGGATCAGGCTATCCGTTGGCTGCAGGGAGAAATTGAGGTCGGAGAGGTAGCAAAAGCCTGGGACTACATTGACTCCCCTGAAATGTTGGTAGAGGTGTCAGCCATGCAGGGGGTAAAATTAAACGGTGATGAAGCCGGGCTGGTGCTTGGTTATTTTGAAGGTCATGAGTATAGCCTGATGGCTGGTGACGGTGGCGCCACTATGCGCCACGATGATCAATACGACAACAATCACAGGGGTGATATACCGTATAGCATCAGGGATGCGATTGAGTTCTGCTGGGAGCAAAACGAAGATCTGGTAATGGGGGGTGGCATTCCAGTGGATGAATCCGGTAAGGAATATCTGGCCTCATTACTGAGAGATAAGCAAATCATTGAACAACTGATGGAAAGGGCCTGACGCAGATTCAGCTGAAGGCAAAGTAGCCTGTCCACAAACATGGAACAGGTTGTTGGGAAGTTTCTCGTCGGGCAAGGATGTTTTCCGTAGCAATCCCGTCGGAATGTAAGGAAAAGCGGCACAGCATGGCGGAAAAAAGACTGTCCGGGCAACGTTCAGCGGTTGTGAATGCAGGTTCTAACTACAGAACGTCCCTGTCGCACGACGGGGACGTTCTTTCCTCTAAAAGGGGTTTCTGAAGAAAGGAGAGCTTTATGGAAAATGAATTGATAGTACGGATGCTCAAGGAATTTGTGGTGGAATTGAATCAGAAATGGATTCATCCAGATATTTGCGAGAAGGGAGCTGTGGCGATTGAGGCATTGATGGCTCAGAACCAGCAGCTGAGGTCAGCCATACATGGGATATGCTCGGCATGTGAACATTACAACGCATTAACAGTGAATGTCCCTTGCCAGAATTGCCTTTGGTATTCAAATGGATGTGGACTGAAGGATAACTGGCAGCTTCGAGAAGAACTGTCTGCTCCCAATTCCACTCCCGACAAACCCCTCTCTCTGGAGATTTTGCGGGGAATGGGGGGAAAGCCGTACTGGCACGTAGGGCTGCGGCCCGAATCGGAGCCGCCCCACTGGGCAGTCTTGCCGGACAATATCGCAAAAAATATCCAGGACTACCACTATGGAGAACGCTGGCTGGCGTACCTCAGTGAGACAGAGAATGCTGAACATGGAAAGGGGGACACTGACAATGAAAATCAGGATGCTTGAAAACGTTCGCCCTGATCTGCCTCTTGCGAAACCCGGAACAATTCTGCGGGCTGGAGAGGAATACGAGGCGAAATCCAACAAGAACGGGGCTATATCTGGACTGTGCGCTAACGGTGAATATCTTGGGGTGCGTCCGGGTGAGTTCGTGTTTACGGAGGCCCCCAATTGGGTGCGCTCTATATGGGCGGAAGTACATCCGCAGGCTCTGTCGGGCCTGAAGGATGAACGCTCATCGACAGTCTGCGTCCCTACGGACATGAAAGTGATGCCCAGGGGTTGCCAAGAGTGTGCGCTCGGGAAGCCGTATGGGTGTGTTGGGGATGTGTATTGTAAGGTGCTGGGCGATTACTTTACTGGCAATCCGCCCTATCTCAAGATTCCTTGTAAGGAGCGTCCTGACGAATGCCCCCTTGTGGAGATGCGCAGCGACGATTCAGTTTCCATTTCTGCAAGAACAGAGATGGATTCGATTCCCGAGAATTGCGTGGAGTGCAAGCTTGGTGGCTGGAACTGTCGGGGAATGACAAAGTGCCGGATTCTTGACAAGTCCTTTAATGAGAACTTAGAGCCGCCCTATAAAAGCCGGACTGATGAATGCCCCCTTACAAAGAAGGAGCTTCCGAAGGGGAACTTTCTCTCCTATGCGGATCTGTGTAAGATGGACGGGGAGCCTATATGGGTTGTCTACCGTCCCGATGCGGATGGCGAACAATGCAAATTCTGGGCGCTGGTTTCTATCGATGAGGATGGCGAGGTTTACTTGAGGAATAGCCTGGGTGGATGTTCGAGCTATGAGGAAGCTGCACCGGATATTGAGGCAATTTACTCCAGCAAAGAAGCTGTCCAGCCTGATATGCCGTTGGGCTTGGATATGCTGAGATCAATAGACCTGGGTTATGATATCTCTCATATGCGCCCAGTCTTTGTGAAGCTGAAAGAGACCGCATGGCCTGGGACTGGTGGCATGAGCGAAGGATATGCAGTCGTGGATTTTGAAGCAGATGGCGAGATCGCAAAGGTGTGGGCTGTCGGCTGTGAATGTGCGGTCGAGGTTCGGGCAGATGAGTATGGGGAATCCTGGGTGGCATATCGCCAGGAGCCGGGAAGAGAGGGAAAGGTATGATTACCAGAGAAGAAGCAATCCGGCACTTCGAATCATATGTGGACAATGAGTGCTACACGGATTTGTGTCAGGACGCCTGCCGAATGGCAATCTCCGCTATTCGTTCTCAAGATGGGGCGGCTCGGCTTGCGGCATATGAAAAACATGGTCTGGAACCGTGCGATTATGCGGCGATGAAGGCAGCCATGGAGAATGAGGCAGAGGCGAGGCGACAGCTTTCGGAAGTTCTTGGCTACATTGGAGGTCTGGGACTTGACTACCTTCGTGAATTGGTAAAAACCGAAAAAGAAGGCCGACTGGCAACACTTTCCCCAAACGACAGACCTCTGACCCTGGAGGAACTGCGGGAAAAGAATGGGGAACCCGTATGGGTCTGTTCTCCTGATAATCCGAATGACGGTCGATATGGCATCGTCTGGGTCAGCCAGAAGTGGGAGATGGAGAACTGGTTTGTGTCCACAGTAAGTCTGCAAATAAAAAGTCAATAGGAAAATGAGAAAAATTTATAAGGGGGAATGCAGGGAAAAAGTGCAACACAAAAAGGCCACCGCAAAAGCGCTGGCCAGAGGAAATGAGTAGGGGGGAAGAATCCGCTAGTGTTGTTCAGGGTTGGGGGCAAGAGGCTGCTCTAATTTAGCCAAATACTCCTTTACTCTGCCGTAGTAGATGCGAAGGAACTTGTTAGCGCCAGCAGTCATGTAGACCAGGTAGGGCTTGCCCTCAGCCCGTTTCTTATCCATGAATTGGTAGACGGGGTCATTCAGGGGCTTGGTTTGAATCAAGTGGTCCATGACCAGGAAGAGGGCCTTGCGCAGCTCAGGTGGACCACTCTTGGAGGTTGGAACGCTCTTGGCCTCATGGCCTCCGGACTGGTCAGCGCCCGGATCGACACCGGCGAAAGAGGTAATAGCGCTCCTGCGGGCAAAGCGCATCACATCCCCAATCTCAGCCATAAGTTGTGGGCCGAGGGAATCGCCAACCCCGCGCATCTCCATGACCGCGGGGTATTCGGGGAGCTGAGAGGATAACTCCAGCATTTCGGCCTTGAGTTTCTCCAGCGTTGCGGAAACAGCGTTGAGTGCGTTGATTGCCTGACGAATCATCAGCTTGGTCAGGGCATCCTTGGGCAGCATGGCGATCTGGTCCTGCACACCAGCGTAAATCTCGGCAGCTTTATCGCTGCTGAAGTTGTACTTGTTCCGTTTGCACCATTTACGGTAACGCCCTGTGAAAGCATCCAGACTCATGTTCTTCACACACTCCAGGTGCCAGAATGACGCGGCAAAATCCACCCATTTCTGCGTCCCATCCTCACGAACAGGACTGTCAAACAGGTCGTTCACACCGGGATAGGTCTGGTCCAGGAGAGCGATGAGATTGTTTTTCATCATCGTCTTCGTCTTGCCATACAAATTGCACTGCCGGTTCAGCGTTTTCAGTTGGTAACGAATCTTATCCATGGAAACATATTGCCGCAGTTCCACCCAGTTGTCAAGGCCGTACTTCGCTATTTTCCGGGAATCGGCCTTATCCGTTTTCACCTTGCGCAGTGAGTTGTTTCCGTAGTCTTTGATCAGCTTCGGATTCACCGCGCTGACATACAGCCCCGCGTCATGGAGAAACTGAGCGACCGGCTCATAGTACCGCCCGGTATGCTCCATGATAATCCGTGTCTCACCGTCCAGGCTTTTCAGGTAGTCTGCCAACTCCTTGAGTTCACTGCCGGTGTGACGTACTGTAAAAGGTTTTGCTACCACTTCCCCAAAAGGACGCATGACAGATACCATGCTTTTCCCTTTGGAGACATCAATCCCTGCTGCGTTCACTGTTTAACACTCCTGTCGTAGATTGTAATTTGGCGACCAGCCTTTCCATCATTGCCGATTCTATCTATTTGATGACACGGACGCACCTAGATGGTGGCTCTACCTGCATAAATCGAACGCTGCGAATGAGAGGCTGGCTGACGGACTTTCTTTCGGACGTGCCAGTCCTTGGAGCCTGAAGTCAGGCCAATGTCCTCCCATTCTAACAGCTTTGGCAACAATGCGGAAAGAGACACGGCTGGCTGCCGTGCCTCTCACCGTAAATCTATTGTAATAGCGAGCCTGTATACTTTGCCGCCTATGGAAAGGTTTGGGTGGCATATCACAGAAGGCTCAACGCAGGCAAGGGAAAATGACAAAAAACGGGCCTTCCACAGCAAGCGCACAGCCTTGAGTGCCACACGAAGTCTCGTAGCAGTTAAGGGTGGACGTTTTCCCAGTCGCATATCCCAATAAGGCGTTGTATTGCAAAAAATAAATTTATCTCCCCAGACCACTCCCTATTGGGGAAAGGTTTGGGGAGAATTTATATTTTTCGTGCCAGATACATACTATCTGGCAAAGCTACTTAAACAGGATGAAACACATATCCGTTGGCTGCAGGGAGAGACTGAGATCGGAGAGAACGCAAAGCCTGGACCTGAATTGATACCCCTGAAATACTGATGAAAGTGTCAGCTCAGCAGGGGGTAGCGCTAACCACTGATGAAGGTCATGAGCAGGAATGGGTAACGAAAGGAGAACGATATGGAAATAAAAAGAGTAAAATACCAAGCGTCTGCATCTTTTAATATCGAGGACACTATAGAGGATGCAATTTTCTTGGAAAGTTCATCACTGATCTGCATCGCAATTTTCCAATCAGTCTTCCCGCCGGTCCTGCCATGTTGAC
>OFGM01000409.1_pt1 | contig 42102 bp, 41 predicted proteins | sample 1521741 | NCBI WGS metagenome assembly OFGM01 (sample SAMEA3504079, study PRJEB24116) | mouse gut metagenome | biome: mouse gut; feature: mouse-associated habitat; material: faeces | place: Denmark | collected 2011
TTCAAAAGCCAAGATTTAGCAACATAACTGCTATGTGCAAATTTCTGTTACATACATTACTGTTGGTAATAAATACGCTTGCAGAAATTGAAATAAATTACTGTCCTCTTCCCACTGTAATAATATCATACAAATTTCTTATATACAAGACTGTTTCTATGTGCTAACGTATGTTAAGCTTGTGTCTCAGTAAAAAATATCTTTTGCTTTTATGTATTCTCGGATACTCTTTGCGCCTGATATTGCGAGAAGATTTTTTGTCCGATGTGCACAAGTCTTTGATTGCATAGATGGCATGTTAATTAAATTTGTGTTTATTTAGCAGTAAATTAGCAGTAAAAGCAGCTATAAGAGCGATTTCAAGAGTACATTTTTCAGTAAGGAGGTCATAGTTATTATGGGAATGAATCTAGCAGAACGAGAGTATGAAGAAAAAAGATTAAGACAAACGATATCTTTAGCTGCACAACAATTAAAGCAGGCACAAGAGGCAGTCGATAAAAAGAAATCAGAAATTATGGAAGCCAAAAAAGAACTGCGAGAAAACGCAACACATAGGGTTACAAGCTTATACACTGCGGATGGCTTTGAGGCACTTGTTGAATTAAGTCAATATGCCAACCCTGTGACCGATAAAATTATAGACTATGAGGAAAAAGAACATAAGATATTTTTATTAGAAAAAATGATAAAATCTCCGTATTTTGCCAGAATTGATTTTAAATTTGATGATGAGGAAGAATTTGAAAAAATCTATATCGGGCGGTCCTCCCTACGGAAAAACAGCGCTCAGGAAATGTATGTTTATGATTGGAGGTCTCCAATTGCCAGTATTTTTTATCGCTTTATGAAAGGAGAGGCATTCTATGACGCTCCATGCGGGCGGGTAACAGGCGAACTTGACTTAAAACGCCAGTATGAAATAAAAAATGGAACTCTGGAATATTTTTTTGACGCAGATGTACAGATTGTTGATGAATTTTTAAGACAGCTGTTATCACAGAATTCCAACGCCAAAATGAAAGCAATTGTCGAAACGATACAACATGAACAGGACTTGGTTATCAGGGATATGGAAAATGACCTGCTGATGGTACAGGGCGTGGCAGGAAGCGGCAAGACATCTATCGCACTTCACAGGGCTGCTTATCTGATGTATCAAGGATTACAAACAAAATTGTCCGCAAATAACATTATCGTCATCTCACCCAACACTATATTTGAACAATATATTTCTAATGTATTGCCTGAATTGGGAGAAGATAATGTTGCTTCCACGGTATTTGAGGATATCCTTGACTCGATCATAACAGACAGGAAAATCCAGTCGAAGAATGAGTTTTTAGAAAACATAATTGCCGATTCACAATATAAAGAGCTTTATAAAAACAGCATCAAATTTAAAACTTCAAAACTTTTTTGGGAGGCATTAGACCGTTTTGTTCGTGATATTCCAGAACAATGGATCGCTTTTGACGATATTTATTATGAAGGAAGATGCGTTGCGTGCAAGCAGACGCTAAAAGATAAAATCATAGGAAGAATAGAAACGCCATTAGGCACAAAATTAGAGCAATTAGAAGATTATGTCTTAGAACTAATATTGGGAACTGGAGAGCAACAGGGGCATAATGCTGAAAAATATTTAATAAGGCAGGAAATACAAAGGTCTTTATCCTCTGGGGCGCCTTATTTTGACCATTCGGCCGGGTCAGGTATAAAAATTGATGTCGTTGAATTGTATAAAATATTATTTCGCAATCAATCCTATTTTTACAGTTTATTACAAATTAACGAGCCATCAGAAGATCTAAAAGATGTCTGGAACTATACCAGCGAAAATCTAGATACAGACCGCTTATACTATGACGATGCCATCGCAATCACTTATTTATATTTAAAAATATATGGAAATAATGACTACAAAAACATCAAGCAGGTAGTGATTGATGAAGCCCAAGATTATTACCCGCTCCAATTTGAAATATTTCGCTTATTATTCTCGAATGCTAAATTTACAATTTTAGGAGATATGAAGCAAACTCTAGCCAAAAATGAAGATATTTCTTTCTATGAACAAATTCAAGACATACTGAAAAAGAAAAAATCTTCTCTTATTATATTGGACAAAAGTTTCCGTTGTACGAATGAGATCTTAAATTTTAGCCTAAAATTCCTTGAAAAAGGTCCAGATATAAAAAGTTTTAACCGAAGCGGGGATAGACCAGAAATATTGATTGCAGATAATCCCGAAATTTTTACTGACAAGATTGTGGCAGAAGTAAAATCATGCCAAGAAAGAGGGCTAAAGTCAATAGGCTTGATTTGTAAAACCGAGGCTAATTGCATTGACTTATTTGATAAGCTAAGACACAAACTAGCTCTCCAATTAATCACAAATGAGAGCGAGACAGAGTTACAGGGCGTGTTCATCATGCCTTTATATATGTCAAAGGGATTAGAATTTGACGCAGTCTTGATTTGTGATGCAGACAAGCGAAACTACCATGACGAAGATGATAAAAGCCTCTTATATGTCGCCTGTACTAGGGCGCTCCACAAACTTATCTTATTTTGTGAAAAAGAGATTAGCCCGCTGGTATAGATAAATTCCCAGTATATCAAATCATTAGAAAAGATTTAGGTAAAGAAAGCACGGAAAGAAATTCGCAGTCTTCTTTACAGAATGGGACTGCCGCAGACTCGCTTTGTCATGCAACAGTCCCATCACCCTATGCCCTATGGGACATCCCATCGTGGCAATTCGGTCATTTTTAAAGGTATCAATTTACATACTTTATAATTGTCTCCCAAGCCGGTTGACGTTCCAGGCCGAGCTTCCAATATGCGGCGCCTGCAAGCTGGTGTTCTTTCATAACCTTAAGCTTCTCCTCCAGAGAGGCTTCATTTTCGATCCAGATTTTATAGGTCTTTCCCTCGCTTTCATATTCTGCGACATACTGCCCGTCTTCCTCGGACCAGATCGCCTGAGCGCCATGCGCCGTATAGCGGTCTTCTATCGTTTGCATGCCTTCTTCCGTACAGGTAAACGTATAGGGAATGTAATCCTCAGAAGCAGATTCCACATCTTCTCCCGCTCCGTCCTTAAGCGTCAGCTCCCACACTCTGGAATAGAACGGAATTCCAAGAATGGTCTGTTCAGCCGGAACCTCCTGAAGCGTATCAGAAACCCCCTTTTCCACAAAGCCAATGGAGGACACGGAGCCAATATCCTCAGAACCACTGTAATGCTCGTCATACGCCATGATAATCACATAATCTGCAAACACCGCCTGTTCTTTGCGGTTATAAAACGCCGTATATGAAGAAGGAACATAATTATCCACGGACAACACCAGGTCATTGTTCTCACACTTAATGGATAATTCCCGAATAAATTGAATATAAGCGTCTCCTACATCCCCGCTAAGGGCCTCGAAATCGAGATTAATCCCATCCAGATCGTATTCAATAGCCGCCGCAATAATCTGATTCGTCAAATAATCCCTGGTGGATGTATGTGTCAGCACATAATTTGAATCAGCATCAGGATTCTCCAGATTGCTGACCAGCCCCCATACTTCCACATTCTGCTGATGGCAATACTCGACATAATCCCTGCTTGCCAGGGAATAAATATTTCCCTCATTATCATTCAGGTAAAACCAGGTTGGAGATATCACATTCAGTCCTTTGACAGACTGCAAAACGCTGGCAATCCGTCCATTCGCTTCTTGATTCGTGACCTGATGCCAGCCAAGGCTCACTGGTTCTTCTTTGAGAAGATGATTAAACTGAGGTTCTTCAAAATCTCTGGAAATCACCTCCTGCTTTACTTCTCCCAGTCTCTTTTTTGGAAGATAACCGATCATGCCATCCTCCGTGCAAACCTTGCTCCATTTCTCTCCGCTGTCTATGACAATCACACTGACGCCTTTCTTGACATCAGACACAATCGGGCTTTTGATCCCCCCTTTAACTCTAATCTGCGTATTCTTCTTAACTACAGATTTGGAAATTTCTCCCCAAGAAGCTGTAATCAAAACCCGGTTAGGCTCCTGATGCATTGCAAAATCCAGGTTAGTATATTTCTGAACAAACTTCAGGGCTAGATAAACCTTTTCTCCATCTACTCTGACCAAAGGATAGCTTTCCTTGTGCTCTTTCTTGCCAACGAAATAAGAATCCTCTCCCGCATATACGGAAATCACATCTGCATCCGTAGTATATCGCAGAATATTTTCATTGGAATCCCAGTAAAAGCGCTGATTTAAATACTTTTGGACCACTTCATACTCCAAATACACCTGCCCTTCCCACAATATAGCCGTCTCCTCCAGTATCTGTTGATCCAGAAGCAACGCTACATCATTCTCTTGCTGCAAGTGATAGTATTCCCGCAAATCAACTCTCTCTTTGGACGGACTGTACTTTTTAATCATCACACTCAACATTGCCGCAGCAATCACAACGATAATAAAAACAATTGCCGCAATGACTGGCGCCTTGTTGATTCCAGGGCGCTTTTTTCGCTTGATCCTCCGTTTCTCTGTCTCTGACATATTATCCTCCTATGTATCCTCCAGCCAGACATGGCCCACACCACAAAAAGAAACCTGCTTTGCAAGATTCTACGCCTGCAACGATCACTTGAGAGTCATTTTTCTCTCCGCTGCATGACAATCCTGTCTGGAGCGCTTTTTATCATATAGGTGATTTCCATAAAATTACCTGTATGATATGAAAAAGAGGCTGCGGCAAAATATCCTTCTACTTCGCCGCAGCCCCTTTGTTAAATTCTGCTCAGTATCTGCAAGGCATCCTTTTGTAAAATAACATCATAATGCTCGTCAAAATAAGCCCGGATTGCAGTAGAATATTTTTCCTGGTGTGCATATTCTGCTAAAATATTGCATACCTTGTTAAATTCCTCTGGCGTGTGCTGACTCTTGCTGATGACTAGATAATACTTGCGATTCAGCTGGTTCTTATAGAGAACATTACATCCATTATAGAATCCTTTCAGAACCCGTGCCAGTCGGTTCACCTCATCTAACTCGTCAAATACGAACAATTTGGTAATATCCACCAGGACTTGTTCTTTCTTCTCTGTTTCTTTGCGAATTGCCTTCTCCAAAGGAATAAATTCCTTTTCCTTATGTCCAGACTGTTTCGTCTCCTCCTGAAGCTTTCGGAAGAAGTCAAGAACATCATCCGCTCCTGCGGCTTCAAATATCCGGTCGCTATCTCCCGTGGCTTCCTCCCTAGTCTCATCGTCTGCGTCGCCAGGGGCAAATTGGGAGAAACGGGTATCCAGCTCTTCGGGATACTCTACCTTTGTAATAATTAATATAATTGTATCAGATGATAAAGGGATTGCCTCAATCATCAATGGTATATCCTCTGCTTCAAATCCACACTCATAAGCTGCCTGCTGCATCATATCCCGAAAAAGCATCTTAGCTTTCTCAGTACCATATGCCAGTTCACTCAGCTTTAACTGACGATCCGCTAAATCCTCTCGGGTAAGCGTACAACGAATCTGATTCTCATTTACCTTTTCAATTTTCATATGATCACTTCCTTCTCATCACAACTGCATCAGGAATTCTTATACTTGAGCGTCCCCTTCCTTAGGACAACCTGAAGAAGGTACTCAAAGTATATTACATCTTCTCATGCTACGTCAAGTCGAAGTCTCCCGGATTTTCTTAAAATTCTGTGAAATCTCTAAACATTTTTGAAAAAATATTGCATTGACAATTTTTGTATGTTATAAATATCACATAGATGTCGGTCTGGCTCAGGCAGAAAGGAGCCAATTCACAAGATAATTCATTCTGCATTGCTCTTACTATATATTATATCACTTTTGTATCAAAAAAGTAACCCTTTACGCTATGCAGAATCGGGAAAAGTGACAAAATCTCCGTGTTTTACATTTTCAGTCACCATTTGTCTTTCGAACTCTTGCCTTGAAGAGCAGATGATATTTCCCGTCAGATCTTCTAATTTCTAATTTTTTTCCTGCGCAATCGTTCTAAGTTCTAGACGATGCCATGTGCCACAGGCACGGGTTAACACAATCCGAAGTGAAACACGCACTGTCATGAGCAATCAGTCTATGCTGGTACTCAAACAGATATTCGGCAAACAATGCAGGAATAAGCGCCTTGAGATACATGCTTCGCAGATTTTCCGCATCCGCATACTCTCACCACGGCGCCTGACCCACAATTTTCATGTCTACACAGGCACTTCTTACAGCTAATAGTATATGAAAATCTGTTCCATATTAACCCCAAAAGAAATTAAAACCAGCCTGATACCATGCCATCCTGTCAAAAATACAGGAAAATCACATCTTTTCTATAGAAGATCTTTAAAATAATGCGGAGCAAAAGCGTTGCTTATGCCAATCCGCTGGCAGTGTCCGTTTTTTGGGAAAGCTAAATCTGTCGTCACTTTTCTAGTCAGAGCTTTGCCAAAAAACATCCGATACAAATTTTCAACTATATCATTTAACAATATTGCTGTGCTGGCAATGGAATATGTTTATTCCGATGAGGAAAAAGAAAAAAGACAATCAAAACCATCGGAGGACCTGTCATTTCAACGTACGGAGATTTCGCAACAACTTGTACTTCTGAATAAATATATCACGAAAATTCACAAAAAAGGAGGGAATCTATTCATTCGAATGTTTTCATAGTAATAAGAGGATGAGAATTCTTATTCACGAATCAGTTTAGAATTCAAATAATACCATCATATATTCACAAAAGATTGGGACGGGGAATTGCCCCGTCCCATTTCAAAACATAAATTTTAAGAGAATTTCAAGCTATTTTGCTAAAAATTCATTAATCCGATCTACCAATGCATCCGGCTCAATCCCATGAACCATCGCTGCCTCTGCAATCGTCTCCATCTGAGACGACGGACATCCAAGACAGTGCATGCCAATTTCTAACAAGATCGGCGCTATATTCTCATCAATCTGAAGCAATTCGCCAATCATGGTTTCCTTTGTCACTTGTGCCATTTTATATTCCTCCTTACATTTTGCTGTTTTGCTGACGATACCCTGCGTGAGTATTGCAGATGCCACCTATTATAATACCATTTTCCCTATTATGCAATGTTTTATTCGCAGCCCCTTACTTTGCCGCATCAGTGGCAAGGCTTTTTGAACAATGAATATATTAGTACGACAGCCCCATGATTCAAATGCTCACTCACTTTGTTGTGAAATAAAAAATTCATATAAATCTGGAGCTTTGCGCTTAATAGAAACTGGCTTGAAGTCCCGATTCAAAAAGCAATGCTCTGTCATGCCCCTGGCATGAAGCCTTTTGCGTTCTTGATCATAAATCTCATAGGCAACGGTAAATTTGAGCCCGTTGAACTTTACGATCTCGGTCTCAATTCTGACCGTTTCCCCAAAACGCACAGCGATGCGGTATTCACAGGATGCGCCAAGTACTGGAACCATCAGCCCCCGTTCTTCTATCGCCTCATATGGAAAGCCTGCCTGTTTCAGATAATCCAGCCTCGCTTCCTCAAACCAGCGAATGTAATTCGCATGATGCACCACCGCCATGGCGTCTGTCTCGTAATATTGTACTGTATGAAAATACGGTTGCTGTTTTTCCATACTTTCCCTCCATTCCCTTTTATTCTTTGCCCATCTTACCATATCTGCCTCTCAGATGCAAAATGACGCACGAAAGATGAAATTTTACTTGTAATCATCGACAGTTTGTATTAAAATATAGTCTAAAGTTACCGGTTCGGTAACTAAATGAATATTCATTTTATAAGGAGGATTTAAGTATGGCATACGTAATTAACGACGCTTGTGTAAGCTGTGGAACTTGTGAGGGAGAATGTCCAGTAGGCGCTATTTCCGCTGGTGATGGAAAGTACGAAATCGCTGCAGACACTTGTATCGATTGCGGAACATGCGCAGGTGCATGTCCTACCGGCGCTATTGAGCAGGGCTAATTCCTAAACAATATTTTACACTTGGGCTTCCGCATCTGGGCGAGCAAACAAAGGCCATGATCTTTAACATGATGCATGCTTTGTTTGATTATCGTCCATGCGGCGGTCCTTTTTATCAATTTCTGATCATTCTTTGTTTTGTTATATTCCATAAATTTCTTTGACAATAATATCTATTTGCTCTAGACAAGAAACAATGTCTTTGCGCCCATGACCTTCCTTACATAGATTGGCAATTAAGCCATGCTTTTCGTTTTCTGGATTATAAACTGGAATATTCAGCTTATTTAAAACATGTGTCGAAATACTCGTAGGATTCATATAGCTTTTTATGCAATTCGCAACCATGCCAGAGCTTAATATCCCACACAAATAATATGCCTCCATCTCATCGTCTGTACTGATATACATGATTTTTTCATTGGGAATAAGCATTTTATCTCCTAAAAATGGATCATCCACCGAACTAATCACGGCACAAATGAACTCTGATGCAATATATCTCCATACTACTTTATATTTTGAAAAAGTATACGCTCCAACCCTTAAAATCGCATGAAATTCCTGATGTTGAATTTCTTTTTCCCATCCTGCAAACCCTTTGCGGTTATTCAGCTCTTCCTCAAAAGACTTCAAATATAAAAATGTTTTAGGATATTTTTCTTGTAACTGTGTCTTAGGAACTGGCCACATCTTAGTTTCTTCCGTATGCGCACACAAAAGGTAAGTGTCATATGACACATTCCATCTTTTAACATTACTTCCTTTTACCATCGGAAAAATATAATCCTTTTCCAAAAAAGCATGTACTTTTGAAACTTTACGTTTTGCACGCTCCACGACATTCGTAATATCGACATAATTTCCCTGAGTATTCAAGATATTTAGCCAATATACCGCATTGGCTCCTCCTGTAAATACCCCTGTCCTGGCACGATATTGATTCTCTCCTAAAAGCTGACGCATTCCTGCCAACTCCTCTTGTCTGGCAGTGATCCAAACAGATGTTAGCTCATCTGCCGCTGGCATTGCCTTTTGCCTTTCAATTTCAATTTGAGCTTTCACTTCCCTTAATTCAGAGTATGTATGAAAAGAAAGCTTTCTAACATCCTCCCTTTTTTTCCATACGTCATATGAAACCGGAAACATCGTTGCAGGACCTTTTTTAGCGTAAAACAGCGCCGTTCGGTTACTTGCGTTATCAAAAGCTTTGATTTTAGACAAATCTGCAACTTTTAAAACCTGAACTCCATATTCATCCTTAACTTGGAAACGCCGAAATCCAATTCCATTCTGAGCTGATTTAAACACTCCCTGCCGAATCACAAAGCCAAGTATTCCATGTTCTTTCAACAGTTTATCAATCACTATATAAGTAATCAGTACAGATATATCTTCTTTGGAAAAGCTTAGCTCTCTTCCTTTGGCAAAAAACAGCTTATATTCAATCCACAGATGTTTTGTTTCTCTCCTATATTGTTCTGGCATGTATTCCCAGTTTACCCAGGGAGGATTTCCTACAATTATGTCTGCCGGCTGCAAATTATTCGCCTTTATACAGTCTTTTTTTCTACACCTATTGATACTCTCCATTGGATTGTGATCTGTGCCAGAGCGTATAATTTCAGTTTCCTGAAATTCTTCTCCCATCCTCACAATGTCTGCGTTGTAAACTGGTATTTCAATTTCTTGTCTTGGTTGCAGCATATCGATAACTGCCAGTAAATAGTTGGTCTTAGCTGTTAAAACTGCCAGTGGATTTATATCAATCCCGCAGACAGTGGCCAATATTTCCTGAAGATTCTCTCCATTTCTCCTTTTCTTTCCTATCGCCTTAAACAGGAATGTTCCCGAACCGCATGTAGGATCAATCAGCCTGACTGACTTGTTGGAATCGTAAAATAGGACCGCCTGATTTAATGTTTCCTCTGCCAGCCAATCGGGTGTGTAATATTCTCCTAATGCATGGCGCAGCTCCTTAGGAATGACTGCCTCATACATCTGTTTAATATAATCATAATTATAACTCTTTGCAAAATCTTCAAACGACAATTCGTTCCTATAATTTGCTACAGAATGCCACACTTGATCAATAATTTCATCAAACCCGTTTTCAAGTTCAAATATAGGCCAACAATAGAAATCCATATGATTATAATTTTTTATCCCATGCCTGACTGCAAATTCACCCAAAATTAATTCCTGATGGCAACCTGGTTCTTCCCCACTGCCATCTAAAATCTCCTTGGTGACACATTTGATCAGGATGCTGAAATACGTTTGAATTGCATAAAACAATAATTGTATCTTTTTGACATCAGAGCCTTGCATACTCTCAGCTTTGTATTGCGCGATTATTTCGGCAATATGTAATTTGTTATTGCTTGAAAGATTTGACTCGACAGTTCCATAAACATACTGAAACTCCATTTCCCATCCCTTTATAATTTCGCTGGTTCTTTCGGAAGGATGGTTGAGAAACCTGCATATTTGCAGTATAATATTGTTAGATTTTGTTCTCATGCTTGATTGGGTATTTTTTAAATCCGTACATAACATATATAAATCAATCATAAATCGTCCATCTCCTTGTACAGTGCAATTTTTATTGTACAAGGAATGGACTGAAATATCAAGTAATAGGAGGGAGTTTATGAATAAACTACAAGAATTCTGGTATTGCGTCGCATCTCAAGAGGATTTGCCTTAGTATAAAGGAACAAAAATCAATTCGGATAGCTGCATCAAGTTAGTTTCGCTAATTGATCGGTATAAAGAAATCAAATCCTTGAACAGTCCAGAAAATATTATTATGCAAATTATCCTTGAAGATCCAGACATCCTGACAGACATGCGTAAATTAGTTGGCATTTCAGACAAACGGCTTTATTTGGATTTAACCTACCTAGTTCATTTTTACTCAGTCAATAATATCAGATTCGTTCCAGAAGCTCGGAAAGAGCTGCGAAAACACAGTACAAAATATTTCGTGTGGCTCCTTCGTCGTTCCGAGTTTAAGCAAAGTTTAGCCAGAGAAATTTCGGCATACTTTATTTCACACGGACTTATTGAAATGTTGGATACATTTTCTTCTCTATCCAAGGAACAAATCATACCCATATTTCAAAATCTCATTGCTCCAAAAGAAATTCAGCAAATGCAAGCCAAGTACCGGGGACATGGAGCAGAACAGGCTTTTGCTCAAATTCTAACCGCTTGCGGCTTGGAGATATTTCCTAAAAACAAAGATAAAGATCCCATGGCTTCCCATGATCCAAATGTAAACTTAAGCACTATGGCAATTGTTCAAAGAACCGCCGATAATGATGACTGTCATAGTTTTGACTTAATAATAAAAAATTCTGATTCAAAAATCCGGATTTTGATTCAATCTTTAATTCATTCCTCGGACCCTGGACAGTATGGTGTAAATAAATCTAATGAAACGATTGATATTAAAAAGAGACTGAAATTATATAACAATAAAATAAATCCTAATGAAAAAGTTTATCTACTAGGTTGCGTAGATGGCGTTGGGTTCTGCGAAAATCCAAATGGTACAATCATAAAAATGCTTGAAGCTTTTGATGATTTCTTTCAAATGCACACACTTTTCAAAGTTCCTGTGTTTTTACAAAAAATTGGCATCATAGACAATATCAAAGGTATTTGTTTTGATAAACAATTTTTTGAAACAGATGCCATCCAACACTTTGAAACTACATACCTCCACCCTGCAGGCGTTGCCAATATGACTGGCAAAGAGATTTCCAATCTACGGATATTAAACGCAGGCAAAGCAACCATCATTTTTAAATAATTAAAAATGAACATAGCTTAAATATCTTAAAAAAATTTGCCGGAGAACTACTTCAATCCGTAGCTAGTTCTCCGGCATATCACACTCAAAAACATGATTCCTATGTAGTTAAGTTAGGATTTAGCTTCCCTTCTTTCTTAAGCATCTTAGCTTCCTTTTTATCTACTTTTTCTTTCTCTTCCTTTTCTTTGCGGAATCTTCTGCCCTTGTGCTGCATACGAATTGCTGCGTCCAATTTTCGGAATCTTTCTTCCTCCGCCTCATCTTGCTCACGCATCAGATAATTCATTTCCTTTAAAACTTTATCCCCCACCTGCAAGCTGACTTCTTTTCCAAGGGACTGGTTATTCTCCTCCACTGCCTGTTTTACAATTCCCATCATCATCGTGCGGAACTGTTCCAGCTTCACTGTATTAGAAGCAGGATTGCCGTGCTCTTTTACAAAATGCTGCTGCTCCATCGCCGGATAATCCCGGTTAATCTGAATCACCTGACTGCCGCCAGGCATGTTGCCAGAATTCGCCATACTGCCTGTCCCTCCTGTATTCATCATATTTCCTGACGCTGCATTCACAGCATTTGCCGTATATCCCTCCTCTTCTGGAATATTATGTATCATCATCCGAATGGCTTTCAACTGGTAACCCTGTTCTTTCCATTCCTTTATCTTTTGAAACTGCGCTATATTTTCTTCTGTATAATAACGGTGACCCATCTCGTTGCGAGGTATGGAAAGATCTAATTCTTCTTCCCAATAACGCAGGACATGAGATTCAACATTTACAATGTTTGCCGCATCCGAAATCATATAGCGTACATTTTCCACATTTTCTACCTCCTTTTTGGGAATTCACGTTCCATACATAAGACCGCTTTTGTCAGGCCTTTCTCCATCCGCCCGCAACGGCATGAGAGGACTCAAAGGGCCTGTCCCTTTTACTAATTCTATTTTACCGATTTATGCTATCACTTACAATGTTTTTTCATCGTGAAATAATGACAAGAAAAAACAGATATCTTCCCCATTCGAAAAATATCTGTTGATTTCGGCAGATTCTGTAATTATTTTTTTCTAATGTCAAGTAAATTATCGCTTTTCCATACTCACAAACTTCGTGTACTGAGGTAGCCAAACCAAGTTCACCGTTCCGATGGGGCCGTTTCTCTGCTTGGCTATGATAATCTCGGCAATGTTCTTGTTATCCGTATCTTTATTATAATAATCATCCCTGTAAATAAACATCACCACATCGGCATCCTGCTCGATCGCCCCTGACTCTCGCAGATCAGAAAGCATCGGCCTGTGGTCTGGACGCTGTTCCACCTGACGGCTCAACTGAGACAATGCGATCACTGGTACATTCAGCTCCCTGGCAAGTCCCTTCAGAGACCTAGAAATGTCAGAGATTTCCTGTTGCCTGGAATCTGTCCTTCCAGATCCTGACATCAACTGCAAATAGTCAATAATAATCAGTTTCAAATCATGCTCCAGCTTATATTTTCTACATTTCGAACGCAGCTCTGAGATAGAGATTCCAGGCGTATCGTCAATAATCAGACTGGAGCGGCCAATGGTGCCCGCCCCCTCAATCAACTTCTCCCAGTCAGAATCTGCAAGATTGCCAGAACGAAGAAGCTGGGCATCGACCCTGGATTCCAAGGAAAAGAGGCGGTTCACCAACTGTTCCTTGGACATTTCCAGGCTGAAAATGGCTGTGCAAAGTTTGCTGTGGAACGCCACATATTGGGCGATATTCAGTACAAACGCCGTCTTTCCCATCGAGGGACGCGCAGCCACTAAGATCAAATCCGAAGGCTGAAGTCCCGACATCCGGTAATCCAAATCGATAAACCCTGTTGCAATTCCAGTGACATTGCCCATGGTCTTTGAAGCCAGCTCAATCTTCTCTAAGGCATTGATAACTACCGTCTTGATGGGAACAAAATCCCCGCTGCTGCGGTTCTGAAGCAGATTAAAAATCTTTTTCTCTGTCTCCGCCATAATCTCCTCTACGCTCTCTCTGCCGAGATAGCATTGGTTTGCAATTTCCTCATTTACCTTGATCAATCTGCGGAGCATGGATTTCTCTTTTACAATATTGGCATAATACTTAATATTTGCAGAAGTTGGCACAGACGCCACCAGTTCCCCGACAAACTCCAGACTGCTCAATTCTGCCGGAACATCTTTTTCCCGCAACCGGTCCTGTAGCACAATCACGTCCACTGGCTTTTCCTCATTGAAAAGTTCTACAATCGCCTCAAAAAGAACGCCATACTGCTGATGATAAAAATCCTCACGGAGCAAAGTTTCCGAGGCAGTCATCACTGCTTCCCGGTCCATAATCATTGCGCCGATTACCGTCTGCTCCGCTTCTAGGCTATTTGGCATGATCCGCTTGATCAGGGCTTCCTCCATACAAACCTCCTACTCTTCTGCCACTTTGACTTTGAGCTTTCCTGTCACTTTGGGGTGGAATTTTACGGTTACCTCATGTACGCCCAGCGTCTTCAGCCCTCCGTCGGGAAGCTGCATTTTCTTCTTATCAAGCTCGATTTGAATCTGTTCTTTGGCGGCAGCCGCTATCTCCTTGGCAGAAACAGAACCAAAGGTTTTTCCTCCTTCTCCCGTCTTTAAGGTAACTGTCACCTCTTTAACGCCAATTTCCTTTGCAAGAGCCTGTGCCGCCTCCAGATTTTCCTGCGCCACCTTTTCGGCATGCTGATTTTTTAATTTCAGATCGTTCATATTTTTTCCGGTGGCTTCTACCCCCAGCTTTTTAGGCAAAATCATATTTCTTGCATATCCGTCGCTAACTTCTACGATATCTCCTTTTTTCCCTAATGACTTCACATCTTGCAACAAAATCACTTTCATACTTCTATGTCTCCTTCCTTTAGCATCTGATCTAAAGTTTCCTGAATTTTTCTTTTGGCTTGCTCCACCGTGCAATCTTTCAGTTGAGCGCCTGCCACGTTCAGATGACCGCCGCCGCCCATCCGTTCCATGATCAGCTGCACGTTAATCTCGTCAATCGATCTGGAACTAATATATATTTTTTCATTGTACTCTGTGAGTACAAAAGATGCCTTAATTCCCACGATGTTCAACAACTCATTGGCTGCCTGCGCTCCGGCAATGGTCGGGCTTTCCACATTGGAATCTGCCGGACATATGGAAATGGCAAATGCCCCCCGGTATACTTGGGCATGACGGACTGCCTCCGCCCGGGCCTTATATGCCGCCATATCATCACGCAATAATTTACGCACCCTTGTAACCTCCGCCCCGCAACGACGCAGATATGCTGCAGCCTCAAAGGTCCTTACACCTGTTTTCGTCATGAAATTATTGGTATCGATCAAAATGCCTGCATAAATGCAATCTGCCTCATTTGGCCTCAAATGAATATTTTCATCAAAATACTGCAGCACTTCCGCCACCATTTCACAGGTAGAGGACGCATAACTCTCAATATAAGAAAGCACCGCATTCTCTATCACCTCGCTGCTTTGCCTGTGATGGTCAAATACCACGATACTCTTAGTACGCCTCAAAATCTCTGGGCACTCTGTATAAGTAGGACGGTTAGTATCCACCACGACCACCACGCTGCGGTAATCCACAAGCTCAATCGCCTCGTCACTGTCAATAAATAGATCTTCTGGATATCCCTTTTCCTCCGTGAAACATTCTTTCATGGGACGCAGGGAGGAGGTCACCTCGTTTAGCACGATATAAGCTTTTTTTCCCATCACATGAGCCGCACAGTAAATGCCTACGGCTGCGCCAAACGAATCCATATCGCTGATGCTGTGCCCCATGATAAAAATCTGTTCCCGGGTTTCAAATATTTCCCGCAAGGCATGTGCCTTCACCCGGGCCTTTACCCGGGTCATTTTTTCAACTTGCCTGGATTTACCACCGAAATAAGAAATCTTATCCCCTTCCTTAATCACTACCTGGTCTCCGCCCCTGCCCAGGGCAAGGTCAATCGCCATGCGGGAATATTCATATTTCTGGTTGTAACTGACTGTGCTCACTCCCACGCCTATGCTCAGCGTCACCGCCATCTCGTTTCCTACCTTGATCGTCTTAACATCTTCCAAGATGCTGAATTTATCCTTTATCAAAGCGTCCAGGTACTTATGGCGAAATACCACAAAATATTTGTCTTTTTCCAGCTTCTTGATAATGCTGTCCCGCTCTGAAAAATATTTGCTGACTTTGCGGTCAATCAAAGCCACGAGCAGGGAGCGCTTGACTTCCTCAATGCTGTCTAAGGCCTCTTCATAATTATCAATATAAATTAGCGCAGACACAAGCTGCAATTCTTTGTTCTCATCAATATAATGATGAAGCTCGGTCTCATCAAACAAATACAGCGCCATAAGATACTGGTCGTTCGTCTCTAGGTCGATCATGCTTCCATCCGCATGATCCTCGTTAAAATAAAGCCTGTCTACCTTTACTTGGTACATGTGCTCTTTCCATTCTACCTGAAAGCTCCCGCCAATCTCCTCTTTATCCAAAAGCTCCCTGGTGATTGATGGAAAAATTGTCGAGATCGACTTATGATACTTCTTATCTTTCTCTGTCACCGCTGAAAATTCTTTATTCATCCACAAAATCTTGCTGTTATAATCCAATAGCGCGTAAGGGATCTGAAAGTCATCCAAAAGCTTCTTCTGCACGGTCCCATACTGGGTCGCAAAAGTGATGACTTCCTTGCGGATAACAGAGCGGTTCATGATATAAATTACCAGCACGGTCACAAAATAACATACTGCAAATAAGGATACGCATATTCCCGCCTTTTTGTCAAAATAGTAAAGGGGGATATTCAGCAATACAATCAAAACTGTCAACATCAACGGCCAATACATATAATTTTTTAACTGACCCTTGAATTGAATCTCTTTTTTCATTTATTCCTACCTCTGATTTTCTATCAAATAATATGGTACTGGCACTGCATGAAACGACTTAATTCCTGATGCTCTTGGCACTGCTCAATGCTTTCGTGGACATTATACCATATATTACAGAAGTATTACAATACGTTTATCGTTTTGACAGGTAATCCTGCAAAATATAATAAGATTTCTTTAGCCTTTCCCTGTATGTGGGCAGCTCCCAAGGTTCCCAGGAATAGAAACCGCTGACCCCATCGATGGAAAATATAATATGATCCATGACTTCATAAGTAATTTCCTGATGCGCATATAAATTTGCAATACACATTTTAACATTAGGTTTTGGAATATTCAGTAGCAGCCATGGCAGGCGCACTTCTGTGACATCTTCCTTGATGCAAAAATCTGCCCGGGAATCATATTGTGGCGATTGCGGATCCGCATTTCCATGACGCAGCTTCCCTGTCTCCACTAGCTCTGTCTCCACCTTTGTTCCATCTGGAAGCTGCAGCGGACGGTTCAGCATCAACTGAATCGGAACAAAAGTATTATTTTCAGGCGCCGCATACCCTTCCCGCTCTTCCAGTATCTGGTTTTTCCCATAAATGCCTTCCGTATAGAGCCAGTAATTGACATCATAATAGGGATGAATCATTAACCTGCTCTGGTCTCGTCCATCCAATTCCAGAGAAAAATCAGCGCCGCCCTCTTGTTGATTCCCCTGCCCCTTAATAGTGTCCATGGTAATGCGTAAACGGTCATGCTTTCCTTGAATCATCAAATACACATAGGCTTCGTCACTCTTAACATACAATTTGGCGCCGCCGCTTACAAGCAGAGGTTTCTCCCCTTCCCAATCTTTGGCGTCACCGTCTACAATACAGACTGGCTGTTCGCCAGGATCAAAAGAAAGCAAGCCAAAAAACTGCTCGCTGGTTTGAACGTCGCACCAATAGGGACGGTTCTCCGCATCTGTAAAGTCCATGGTATTCCAGGTTCTTTTAAACCATTCATCCTGCCAGATGAAGACATAAGCGCCGGCGCATCCAGAATCTATGATATCATCCAGCATAGACACGATCGCCTTTCCCTGTTCTTTTTCGCCAAGACCTCCCTGGTTATATCCAGGATCACGGGCAAGATGAGTGACGCCCCTTGATGCCGGAACGCCAAACTCCGACACAATCACCGGAATGGAATGATATGCATTCAAATCCATGAGATAGCGCCTGTATGAATTAGGCGGATCATCTTTCAACAGCTCCGGCGCATAACGCATCATTTCAGGGTAATAGGGATAAACATGGTAAGAAGCAAAAAAGCCTGCAAGAAACTCAGGTTTAGCCTTAATATGTTCTGCATCCACAGAAACAGCGTCTTCCATCTCCGGGCTAGGTTCCCCAGGGTGATCTAAAGGATCTGTCGTTACCCAGTTTGCAAACGCCGTAGGATGCTGCATTTTATATTGCTTCGTCTCGTAGGAAATACATGCGTCCAGCCCAGTTGCAAGAAATATCTCAAAAGGCGACGCCTGTTTTGTATATAGATATTCACCGTCATACGACGTACGGTCTTTATGTTGCTCATTGGTGTTGATCACAAAATCTGCCTGCCACTCAATCCCCAATATCCATCCGCTCAAATACTGAGACACATCCGCCGTATAGCTGCCACTGGCATTGCCAGGAAGCGGCTCAATTTCGGCATTTCCATGAACGACATCCACAATGGTCTGGCACATTTGCACCCAGTCCCCTGCGATTTTGCCTTCCTCGTCAAAAGCGTCCCCCAGTCTGCTGATATCTTCCTCATTGTTATACACGCCCTGCATGAAATAAAGAGGCTTGCTTGCGGTTTGATTATATTCTGCCAGCGCCTGATAGAATTCTGGCATCAAAATCGTATAGACACGGATGGTATCTGCATGCATTTCACTGATCTGTTTAAACCAACGCAGATAGTCATTTTTGTTAATGGCAAATTCTCCCGGAAAAGCCCCAGGCTTTGCCGCTCCTATGTTGACCCCTACAGCCACCATGTCCTCCCAAGTGCCGTTTTTCTGATATACCTGAAATTTCTTTTCATGCGTCCGGAAAGAATATCCTATGCCATCCTCTGTGCATTTGGGCTGCCGCTCCTTTAATATCGCCTGGGTTTCTGTTTCCTGTTGCTCTACTGGTGACGCATCCTCTAACGTCTCTGGAACACAACCAGAAAGCAGGCAGACAGACAATATCAGCGCTCCCAAAACCGTTTTTTTCACGCGCTTCATTTCTTTTGTGTCCTTTCTAAAATCCTCTGTCTCTAGTGTTGACTCTAGCCGATAATTAAGACAGACTCATTACCTGTTTTCCTGTGGCACACTAGTGTTTTCTTTTTTCTGCGCTTACGATCTGTTCCACCACATAATCAATCATGCCAGAAACCTGTTCTGCCTTGATTTTTCCAATCCGCTCAAGGAATTCCGGCTCATTGCGGTGACTGACAATATAGCTTCTGGTAGGCGTTTCGCTTCCCTCCAAGGAAACCAGTTCGCCTCCGTTTTCCCGTAGCAGCTTCTGAAGCTCATTATTAAATTGATCTGTGACATTTTCAATGGTGGGCACAATCACGTCAAAAGGCTCTATGGCATTTAAGATCTGATTCTGATATTTTTCCATAAACTCTTCTATTAAATTCTCAAAAGTGCGAAACTCTACAAAATCATCGCCAGCTACAATAATAGTTGAAACAAACTCCCAGGTATGGGGATGGGTCTGCCCCTGTTTGCCGTTAATGATAATATAATGGTTCATATTTAGATATGATTTCAAGCGGTATTCACGATATGAATTCTGCTTTCTCACTTGGCAAACACCTCCTTCCAAAAACTTTCAAATTGAGATTGATAGCTGTTCGCATTGTCCTCACAGTAGAAATTTCCAACCTTTCGTATATTCCAATCCCACAAGGTTTCAATAATTTTTTCACTGACTTTCCTTTCATAGCAGACAAAAATAAGAAGCACCCGATATTCCTCCATAGAAAATCGCAGCACATGATTGTCCAGCACAAACTGCATATGTTCAAGAAACGCATCTCTGGCCTCCTCCGAATCCGCCTCAAAAACCACAAAATGCAACGGAGCGGCATTCTTTTGATCCAATTTCTGTAAAAATTCATCCAGAACAACGCTTTTAAAGACATTTTTGCTGGCGCTGAATGCGTACTCCCTTTTCATTCGTTCATCCAAAAGGGCAATCTGTTTGTTCTGCCACACCACTTGCTTATCTTGTTCCGCAATCAGCCTCTCCTGTCGGTTGATTTTGCGAGACATTGCCATGCTCAGAATAACCAGAAGGGCAAGAATCATCGAAAGGATTATAATAATGGAATTCTTGCACTCTAATAAAATGTTATCTTCCAGAATCACCCTGTCATAAGTCAAAAGACAGACCCGGTACTGGTCTTTTTGCCAGTTAAACATCATTCCAGATGCGACAAACCTGTCATTGTCAAGATAGATAATTCCATGATTTACTTGGTTTGCATGAAGGCTGTCCATAAATGCAGCGGCTGAATCCGAAGCATAGTAAGTTCCATCTGTGAACCCTTTATAGCGATTCGTCTCCGTGACGCTTTTCACAAACAAGATAGAATCCCCCTTGCTCAATGTCCAGTACCTGCTTGCCGTGGAATCCAAAGAACTGATAATCTGCGTAATATCCTGCTCTGTGGCATCATCACCGAGGTTATTAATCTGAGCCAGAATAATGTTCACATACCCATCTTGCTCCGCTCCATAAATCTCCAAAAACCTGGTCTCGTAATTCTCTAACTGAAATATGATAAACACATCTGCCGCAATCGCAAAAGCCATAACCACAATCGTGATAAAAAACAAATTTAGTTTACGTTTCATGATCCTAGCCCACCTACTCATAATTTACGGCTTTTCGTGCTTTTTGGAGAAGCTTTACCGGTTTTTTAGCCATCAATTTGAGCTCCCTTTCAAAGTCTTTTCTCTCGTCCGTCAAGGTCCGCGTCTTCCACGCACTGTCAGTATTAATGCTATTGATCACGCCTGCAAAGCGGATAAAGAATACAATAAAATTAAAAAATGGTAACAATGGAACCACATGCCAGTGCTTTCGGTAATATTTCTTTAAGCCGTCAAATTCTTTCAGAAACCCTATGGTAGCAAAATAATACAGATATCCACTGATGATATAGAGTGCGAAGATCAAAGCGCTGGAAAGCAAGATGATCTTTGCAGAATAATCCATGCACAAGAGACAAAACAGCACAAGATACCAAATCAGTCTGGGAAACGCAAAGGTATGGTCATACATCAGGGTGCGAACCATGACATTGGTAAACATTTTGCGCACCTTGAGATCCTTTTCCAAAAACTGATGCGACACCTCCAGGCTCCCTCTCTGCCAGCGCTGACGCTGAGTATACAGTTTATTGATTCCCTCAATGGGATCCACCATGAAAATTGCATTCTCACAGATATGCACTTTAATATGCTGTAGATAGCGCATCTGGAACGTAATGTTGGTATCTTCACATATGGTGTCTGTATTATAAAGCTGGGATTTGAGCACCGCTGATTTCCGAAACGCCGAAAACGCCCCAGAGAGCGTATAAATCGAATTTGTCTCTGAAGCATAATTCCTTCCAGCCAAAAATGCCTGTGCATATTCCATAAATTCCATTTTACGGAGCAAACGGGCAAATATGCCCTTGTATTGCTCGATCATCTTTGGCATCGTAAGAATGGCTCCCGTCATACAGTCCACGTCTGGACAGCTTTCAAATTTGCGCACCATGTTTTTGATGGCATCGGGCTCAAACTGACCGTCGCTGTCCACATGGATGATATATTTTCCATCCGCATTAAACAGGGCAAGGTTCAGCGCACGGGATTTTCCCTGCCTGGCATTCAGCCACTGCATTAACAAATCTGGGTACAACGCCTGGCATTTGGTATAGACCTGAAATGAGTCATCCTTTCCCTGATTATTTACCAGAAAGATACGCATCTTATCATTAGGGTAATCACTGTCATTGATGGAGCGGATGCATTCCTGCAGGGAATCTTGAGAATTATATACCGGAATAATCAGGGTGATTTCCGGCCAGATTAGAGGATCTTCATATTTGCAGGGGAAGAGCCTCTTCTTTAACAAGATCAAAAAGCTCCCCAGCGAGGGAATGATCTCCATAATTAGCGGAATGATAATCCATGCTGCCCAAAACAATATCGAATTAAATAATTGCTCAATGATCGTCATATCGGAAGCTCCCCACTTTCTGTTTTAAAATCTGCGGCTTCGTAAATACATAGAAGTATATCACGACCGACAAAGCATAAAAAACCAGCCGCCCCACAAACGTATGCGCAATAAAATAATTGTCAATTCCGCCAAAATGGATCATCAAGCAAATCACAGTAATTCGCAGCGCATTTGCCAGAATCAACGCTATCACGCCCAGAATTCCAATGCAAAACCTCTCATAGACTGTATAAACCCGGTAAAAAATTAGCAATGCAAGATACGCCATAATCTCGATAATGCCAGAACACTCAAAGTCTATCTTAAGAGAAATCGCTCCCACGGCAGACTCCACAAAAATCACGCCATATTTATAATGGGCACTGTAAATGTCGCCGATCTTGCCTGGAAGGCTCGCTAAAAGCGCTACAATCCGTGCCAAAGGCTGCGTCAAAACCGGCTGCAAAAATACCAGCATCAAAATAAACGCTCCTACGCTTCCCACGATAAAATGCCAGAAGTTCAACTTGCCCTTATTGAGCACACGCAAGAGCAACAGCCAAGCCACAAGTCCAATCAAACCAATAATATATTTTGTCATTTTATTTCTCCGCTTCCTTCTCAGAGTTTTGCCGCTGCGTCCGCAGCTGCAGCGCATAAGCCAGAATAAAAATCACCGCCATGACGCTAGCCGATATCCCTGCCCAGAGAAAAGGATACGTCAGCAAAATCTCTGTTTTTCCTGCTTTCACGAAAGTCAGGTGATTCTTGGCATAAATTTCCTGCCTGCTGACAAAGCTGTCATGATAAGCAAGACCAGTATTCACATTGTCACGATCCACGTCAATGATTATCTTATCAGCAAAATACTGAATCTCATAAGGCACGATCTCACGTTCTGGAAGCTCGTCTATGCGCAGATTCATTGCATGACTCAAAAGCGCCTCCACTCCCTCGTCATGGGTCAGGCTTAGATAATATGGAAGATTGAGTCCGATTATGACGATATTCTTATTCCTCACCGTGCCATAAAACGGCAAATCCCAGTCTAAATCCTCTACCGTGCCCCAGACATCGTCCAGTCCATCGACATATACCGTGTTCCACTCCCGGTAACCGCTGGGAAATAAGTGCGGATCCAGCACGCCGTCTATCGTTTGTAGGTTAGGATAACCCTGCGAAAAGGAGACTGGATTGCAGACAACACCCAGAAAACTCTGATTTTTGCTTCCCCTGTCCTCTGGAATTCCATCCGCCCCAATGACAATTCGGACCCCGGACTCACTCAATTTCGTAACCAGCTCCTCTGCCGCAGACTTATCACTGTAGGAAAAGCCCGCCAGATATATCAAGTCATAATCCTTTAACTCCTCAAACGTAAATTCATTCAAATTAGTGACCACTGTTTCCTCAACCACTGGAAACTGCCTGGAAATTGCTGGAGCCAAAGAGCCAATGCCAATCGCCTTGTATCTCGTAACCGTCCCCCAATTACCTTTTGCATCAAGATGATAAAGGCGATAGCGATCTGTAGCGTCCACCAGATCATAGCCTACCCTCTGGGCAGCGTGGTCCATCTTTAAGACCGGACTCTTCTCCATGGAACTCACGATATCTGTATCGATGATCACCGTGTCATTTCCAAGTTCCAGGCAACGGTCAAATAAATACAGGTAATTCCCTTCTTCCAGGGAACGGTCAACCTGCATAATATTTGCAAACTCCGCAGAGGTATTCTGCGCACAACCATGCATGGCAGGCACGGTCTCTTCATAGCCAGTAATCAGATAATTACTCATTGCCCCAAGGCCACTCTCATCAATCAGCGCCAGTCTCTGCATTGTCAGTTCCTTTGCCTTGCCGACAAGAGTGCTGTCAGAATAATACGCCATCCTGTCTTTCGGCAAATGTCCAGATTGGTTCCCCCAAAACAGCGGCAGAGAGGGCAAGGCATCCAAAATAAGCAGCGCTGCAAAAATAAGAACCCATCCCCTTTTCAAAGTATCCCAAATCAGGAAGCTAAATAGCACCATGCACGACGCAATCGAAAAATAGCTAAGCATCTTCAATATCCCTGAAAACGGAAGCTTTGCCAAAAAGTGATACAAGATATTCGAGCTACAGCCCAAAATCAAAATTCCCGCCCAAAAACCAGGCATGGATTTTTTTTTGCTAAGAAATATGCCAAAAACAGCGAGTAGAAAAACCGCCAATCCAAAATAAGCGTTCTCAAGTCCGTTACGAAAACGTGCTGCAGGATAAATCGACAAAAACAAGTTCTGGAAAAAGCTATCTAAAAGACCTGATGTTACTGCAGCATTAGCACCTTTGAACAGAGATGGGATCAACCAGGCGCCTGCCAAGATGCAACCTATAAACAATGCCGCTGCTATTTGAAGCTGTGGTTTCCATTGATGGCGGATCAATGCGTCAACAATAAAATAGAACGTAAATCCTATCAAAATCATGCCTGCAAAATCAGAGCTGCATAGGCAGACGACCGCAAAGCATACAGAAAGCTTTGGCAAATCCCCCCTGTGACGGCATTGAAGATATTGATACGTCCAGCAAAGCAAAAAAGGCAGCAACGCAATACAAAGAGATCTGGGAAGATTACCCTCATGAAACAACGTCACCAGATTATTGGGCATAAAAAACCACAACACGCCTAAAAACACCCCAAACCAGGGGCGTTCTAATTTCCAACCTCCATAGAACCAGGAAATTGCCCCGATCCAAAAAATAAGTCCCACAAAAACCAAGTACCCGTTCATGGAACTTCCGCCAAGAAAACGGCAGAACGCCATCAAATACACCGGAAGCGGTTCCCAAAAGCGCAACAGTTCCACGCCATTATACCATAACGGGTCATAAATAGGAAAAAAATCCCCTTGGCAAACCGCATCATATAAGGCGTCGCCCTTATAAATATGGCAAAGCGCGTCCATTCCACTGGGATACATTCCATTGTTCTGAACAAGCTTTGCCATTCCATATGCCAATATGGCATAAAGAACGGGCATGATAAAAACAAGATCATGTAACTTCTTTCTGTCTTTCAATGCCCATTCCTCCTATATCCGTTCCTTCTGTATATGATGGTTTATTTTGCTGTTGAAAGCAACAGTTCCATCAGGCTTTTCTTTTTATACCAAAGAATAAAGCCAGCTGTCGCTATACAAAGCGTAACTCCTACGATTGGTCCCGTGGAAGTACCCGCTGTGTAAAGCCACTGTTGTCCAATACGTCCAAACTGAGCCGAAATCTCTTTCAAGTCTGTCTCATCCACGCCTAGTTTCCCTGCAATCATCGGCAGTTCCAGGTAAAATTCCATCTCATCCTTTCCATCTTTGCCGACAGTCATCATCATCTTGCCATATAACTGATCCATTTCATTCAGATTATTGATATTAGTAGATGTATGCCATGCATCTGTCGAAGCAATATAATATTCGTATGTTCCTTCGGGAAGACCCGAAAGCTTTGGATCCCAATTGATGTTTCCGCCGGCGTCCACTGTCACAAACCGGGGATAAAACGCCATCTTATGATCATAAGCGCCATTTTGCAGATCACTCTGCTTTTGATTAAATGCGATGGTAACAGCAGAGGTAAATTCGCCTCCTGCCTCCTGTAAATGCTGAGGCATTCCTGTCACTACATGCGCAAACAGCTTATCTTCGCTGGAATAGAGCGCCCCTTTTGCATCAACCTGGGATTCCTGGGAACCAGCCGTGGCATACTCAATAGTAGTATGCCCATAATCCTCCCAATCTTCATAAGATCCGTCATAAATTATCCCATTAAAAAGATTTTCCAGGTTATTTCCATGATCTGGCTGTAGATTTACGATGCCAGAGACAATCACGTCACCCTCATAAAATCCAAACGTCAGGCTCTCTCTATATTTTGGAAGCTGATCCTTTGGAATAGCAATTTCCCACTCGCTGCCTACATAGGCAACTTGTGCGCCGTCCACGCCGCTGACAGCAGGCGCTGTTGAAAGCTGAATGTCTGTCTCATATCCCAAATCTGACTTTATGGCATATTTACCGTTGGAATGGGTCCCTGCGCCGGAAGCATTGCTTCCTTTTCCGTCCTTGATATAAAGATAAAGCCAATCGCCGTCATAGACTGCTGCCGCCTGAGATAAACATCCTTTATGCTGCTCATTGGGGCATGAGGTCTCCGTCTTTGCCACCGCCGCCCAATCAGAGTAATTGCCATCAATGTCGATCCCTGTATAAATTGGCTTTGTTTCCACGGCTAGCGGATTGCCGTTCACTTTTTGAATCTCTGACACGCCAACGGAGGTTCCTCCAAATTCCACGACAAAGTCCAGATTATGAAAAAAACTTGCCGGAACCGCAAATTCCACGGTGTAAGGTCCTGGGTTATTGCCATTCGCTTCATTAGTCACTGCCACAGAAGCCCCTGGAACATCTCCCCAAATAGCATTTTTTACAAGCGCTCCGTCCTGCCATGCGTGAATGGAAAGCGCCGCATCCTCGCCCGCAGTCCCGTCTGCATATGTAAACTTAAAGCTGTTGTTGTTGCTTGCAAAACTATAATCCCATTCTGTGCCCGCACTGCCGGTATAGCAAAAATACACAATGCCTCCGTCTGGTGAAAATGCCACTTTCCAAGAATCTGCTCTGGAAGCTTTACGTTCTGTCACTTCTGCCCAATCAGACAAAATTCCGTCCACTGTGATACTTCCGTTTACTACGGACAAATCATCGATTGAAAACGCCCTAGGCGCATATTGATCTTCTTGCTCAGCTTCTGATGCCTCTTCCCCCTGAGAATCCTGCCGTTCTTCGATCTCTTTATGATCTTTTCCTTGTTTCTCTTCGTTGCTCTCTTCCCCATCTTTTGGCTGAGGCTGTTTTGCTGGCTCTGTTTCCGCTTCCGGATCGAAAATGTCGTCTGGCGCCTGTGGCTCTGCTCCCGGCTCTTCTGAAAGCTCTGACTGCGGCTCTTCTGAAGGCTCTGACTGCGGCTCTCTTTCCGTTTCTTCTGAAGCAGTTGACCGCGGTTGCCCTTTAATTTCTTCCGGGAGACCTGGCATTTGCCCTTGCGACTGTGTCTGTTGCGGATCCACACTGCTTGATTCCGTCGCCATCACAGGCATTCCTGACAGCAAAAGTGATAGAGACGTCAGGCCCGCAGCAACTCCTCTAAAAATAATCTTCGTTTTCATAACTGGCTCTCCCTTTCTATTGATGTACTTTAAGTTAAAACGTTTCTTCTACAATAGCATATACACGCAAAGGCGTTTCGCTTATCTCAAAACGTGCAAATTTCCAATGCTGCTTCTCAAGCGCATCTTTCACTTTGCGATAAAACACCTCTCCCATATGTTCAATACTGGTATTTCCCCTAAATTCTGGAAAATCATTCAAGTATTGATGCTGATACTGATCAAATACCTCTTTCAAAATCGAATCCATACTGGCAAATTCCATGAAGTCTTCCGAAATCTGCCTCGCTGCAATCTCAATCTCAATTAGGTGATGATGCTTATTGTCAATCCGTCCATCAAAACTATGTTGCATACATAAACGATATTTCAAACGATGGTATCTCATCTAACCATGTCCACCCAACTCCCTGACCATATTTCACTTACAAACTATTGTGAATTTCATTATAGCATCTGCGATTTAGAGATTCAATCCCACAAATATTCCATTTTTACATAAATCTAGTTAATTTTTTCTCTTTGTTGTAGGATTTTCCATGATAGAAACGAAAGAAAAAATTCAGACCTTTTGCCCCTCTAATCCCATTAGATAAAAAGGGAGCTGTTGCAAAATAGCTGTTATATACAAAATATGGTATTCAGAACGTAAGAATCTCATCCATATAATGTATATAAGCCGCATTTTACAACAGCCCCTAATTGATCCGAACCATTCTCCAAGTGAAATGATTATCGCTTGTCTTTTATTTAATCTGTAACATATGGCATCAATGCGATATGCCTTGCCCTCTTGATGGCAACAGTCAACGCTCTCTGATGCTTTGCGCAATTCCCGGTAATTCTTCTGGGAAGAATCTTGCCTCTCTCAGAAATATATCTCTTTAATTTATTGGTATCTTTATAGTCAATTGCATTATCTTTTCCACAAAATACGCAAACTTTCTTTCTTCTGCGGATGCCGCCTCTTCTCTTCATGGGAGAATCGCTTTTATCATTTTTATTGTAAGCCATTTTCTTTACCTCCTGTTCTAATTAAAGGGTAACTCCTCGTCAATACCGTCAGGAATATTCATAAAACCATCCCCTGCTGCTGCACTGGGCTCCGGTCTGGCTACTGGTTGATATCCGCCGGACTGCTCGCTCGCCGCTTTGCTCTCCGCAAATTCCTGTTCTTCCACCACCACGTCCGTGGTATACACTTTCTGACCTTCCTGGTTGGTATAGCTCCCGGTCTGGATTCTTCCAGTGATCGCCACCTTGATTCCCTTGTGGAAATATTTTTCCGCAAACTCACCGCTTCTGCCAAACGCCACGCAATTAATAAAATCTGCTGTCTGCTGGTCTCCGTCACGGCGGAACCTTCTGTCTACTGCCAAAGTATATCTTGCCACTGCGGTGGCTTGTTCGCCTTGCGAATAACGGACCTCGGGGTCTCTGGTTAATCTGCCCATAAGTATGACTTTATTCATCTAATCTCCTCTTTCTATCTATGCCTCGTCTTGTCTAACGCATAAGAAACGGAGCACATTGTCCATAATACGCACACGCTTTTCAACTTCGCCTGGACAATCTGCGTCTGCATCGAATTTGATGAAGTAATAGAAGCCTTCTCTCATTTTCTGAATCTCGTAAGCCAGTCTCTTCTTACCCCATTCGTCCACTTCCGTAACCGTGCCGCCAAAGCGGGTAATATACTCTTTCGCTTTCTCTACCACTGCGGCCCTTGGTTCATCCTCGATCTTTGCATTAACGACAAGCGCTAATTCATATTTGTTCATGCCTCGTACCTCCTTTTGGTCTTTTGGCCCCCTGATGCTACAGGGAGCAAGGATAAATTAATATATCACAATTAGCTAGTCTATCATAATTATTCCGGTTTTTCAAGAGTTTTACGCAAAAAAATGTTTTTTTAGTGACAGTTCCGCCAGCACCTGACACATGCGATGAACAGAATGCTCAAGCCTCTGACAGGAACTCCATGGCAGCGGATTGTTTCTGGGGCATAAGCCACACTGTTACAACTCCCATTATTGTCATATAATTTTCCAACGTCGTCTGTTGTCTACAATAAACAGCAAAATAAGGAAGCACTTTAACGATATTTTTCTTCTATATCACACAATAATGCTGCCAAAAAGCTTTCTAAAGCAGCTATTGCACAATCTGAACCGCCGCAATCTGCTCCACGTCTTCAACGCTAAGTTCTAGACACTCGGCAATTTCTTCCATTGTCAGTTTTTCCATTTCCAACATCCTAAGAGCAGTTTTCTTTTTCGTTTCGTTAATTCCCGTCTTATTCCCTGATTCAAAATCTTTCTTGCACTCGTTTCAATCATTGCGCCTCTCATCATATCACCTACGCCTTTCTGCACATTCTCATATTTCTGTGCGATCTCCTTAATGACATCACTGGATAAGTCAATAATTGTCCGTTTATCAAATGCCCCGATAACCCCTTTTTGTTCCTGTTCATCAAGTTTTTTCAGAATAACCTGATATTCCTCTTTCAATTCTTCAAGTTTCTGTTCATTTTTATTATACTCAGGAAAGCGTTTCTCATGTGAAAAAATATAAAACGGTATCAGCATCAGCAAACGCTTTTCAAAAATGTCATTTAGTGAATATGCCTGTACTTTCATAATTGGAACATCATACTGCACCATTCCACCTGGCGTGACGATTACATACTTCATTTTGTCTGGCGTTTTTTGATAAGACCGAAGATATAACACTGCTGTATGGGGAAATGTCACGGTCAGCGTTTCTTCTGTAACCTCGCCTTCATCAAGCGCTATCTGCGCATCATACTCAAAAAGCCTTATGGTGATTCTTCCGTCCGGCAGACTGCTTTCGCACTCTACATGGTATTTCTTTGGTATTTTTCCAAAAACCGTAAAATTCGTGTCCGTAATCCGTTCCCTGTCCGCTTCATCCTGCTGGTCTAAAAAATGTTCATTGGGAAAAAAACGGATTTCTTCCTTCCCTGTATATGTTTCACTGAAAATCTCATTGATTACGGGGATAATCAGCTTCCGGCAGTCATTCAGGATTGTCCGGAATGCCCCGTCATATATATTTGCCATATCTTAATCCCTTCCTTTTTGTGCCTTTATCATATCATTTTTTCACCTCAAATTCAACAGTATTTCACGTTGGTTCATCCCTCAATATGCCTGTAGCATTCTCCATATTCTTGCTGCCTTTATCTGTCCGGTAATTTTTCCCCGAAAAGGCAACAGGAACACACCTCTCCATGATGCGGTCATAAATGCGCCCATGTTCCAAATCTGCCGGATTCTGCAATTCTTCCAGTGACAGGTTTGTTGTAATAATAAACGGTTTTCCGCTTTTGTAACGTTCATCAATTACAAGATAAACTGTTTCCAGCACATAGGGAGTGTCACGTTCCACGCCTAAATCATCAATGATAAGAAGTCTGTACTGGTTCAGGCTTTTCAGGTACTCATTTTTTTCGCCGCTGTATAACCCTCCGAGTGCATTTAACAGTTTCGGGAAACTCGTCATCAGCACAGGGATATTCTTCTCCATGAGCGCATTTGCAATACAGCCTGCAAGGAATGTTTTTCCCGTCCCCACATCGCCCCAGAACAATAACCCCTGTCCGTTTTTTTGAAATTCTGCAAAATGCCCCACATAACGGTGCGCATATCTGGCGCAAAGGTGCGTTTCGTCACAGTTTGCGAATGTATATCCATAAAATGTTCTGTCCTGCAGACCTGCGCTTTTCAGCCTTGAAATACCCTCCATCAGCTCCTTGTCTTTCCGTTTCTGTTTTTCTTTCTCCAATTCCTCCGATTTGCACCTGCACAGACAGGAAGGCTTCATGGTGCGCCCCATCAGCTTTACGACCGTCTGCTTTTTTGAGCGGCATTTCCCGCACATCAGAAACCCGGTGTCAGCATCAATATAATCACCACTCTCTGCAATACCGTCCTGAATAAGTCCGGCAAGCATATCCGTAACCGCCGCCTGCATATCTGTTCCTCTCATAAACTCTCCCCCTCCTTAAAACTGCCATTATAGGAATACCCTTTCCCTTTTTCCTGTTCTTTCTTCATGTCTGCCTTTTTCCAACATTCCATAGTGGCTAAATGGTTTTTATATGTCTTTCCGGTATAAGCCATGTATTCTGACAAATGCTCTATCATTGATTGGTAATCTGCCGGAAAGTCGCTTTTGAGCGTTTCCATCTCCTTATCTGTAAGAATGACATTTTCATATCTGCCATAAAAACATATTCGTTTATCCTCCCTCATAAGTGCGTGTGCGTCTTTTTCTCTCTCACTCTCTTTTATATAATCTCTGTTCTCTATACTCTTATCTCTAATCTCTGGCGGACAAAATCGGGACACAGGCGGGACATTGTCCCAACTCTGTCCAATTCCCATATTTGTATCCGCCAAAAGCGGCGTGTTGCCTTCCGCTTTCTTCCTGCGGTATCTTGCCTTACGTTCCCCCTCAGATGAACCTTTTCCGGTCATCTGCTCGATTTCCGGCATATAGTAGGTGTCATCTTCCTGCACTACTACAAGACCAAGCTGCATGAACGCTCGCATCGCCCTCTCAACAGTGCCTACCTCATGCCTTGTAAGCAGTGCGATCATCTCCGCAGAAAGCGGCGTCATCTCGTTTAAGAGCAGTTTCCCGTTATGCTGTAAAGACTTCAAATACAGTTTGAGCAGGATATTCACATACAAAATGCCGTCCTTTGAGCCTTCCAGCACAACAATCTCACGCTGGTCAAAAAAATCCTCCTTGAGTTTGAGGAAATAATATTTCTTATTCTCTGCCATAATTGCCCCTTTCCTTTTTTGCTCTTTTTTTCTCCCCAAGATTGGGAAGTATTTCTTTCTGTTTTTCTCTGCCCCTTTGTACCATTGCCGCCTTGTCTGCAATCTCCGCAAGTTCCCCAAGAATGATGTCATTCTCCGCTAAATCGTGCCTTATCTTTGCACTTTCCGCTTTCAGTCCGTCAAGTTCCTTCTTCCATGTTTTTGGAAGCAGCTTATCCGTACCGCTCATATTTTTCAGCCCTGTGCGGTAGGAGAGGGCAGTTTCAATCTTATCCGCATTTTTGTCATAATAAGACTGTTTCTGCCTGCCGGAAAGATTTTCATACTTTTTCAGGTACTCCGAATACGGCTTGTAGGCTTGATAAATGTCTACGATATTGGACATCTTTTTCAGCTTTGCATTTAATTCACGTTGGTTGTGAATGTTGTCGCTCCGCCGCTTTTTAGTATCCTCTGCCAGTTTCCGCAAATCTTCAAGCGTTTCAATCTTATGTGATTGGAGAAACGCCACCATTACAGAAAAATCTTTTACATTGCCTGCTTTTGTTTCTGTACGCTGGCGGATATTGTTATCCTGAATAAAGGCACTCCGGTTTTGCTGCCATTCCATGAGGAGCGGGATTAAAGTGCCTGATTTCTTTTCCTGTGCAGATGCTTCTTTTTCTTCTTCCCGCACAGCCGCTTTTTTCTCCTTTTCGAGAAACGCTATTTTATCCGCCAAGCGTTCTATGTTCTCCATACTGGATAAGATAAGGGTGTTGATTTTTTTAATCTCCCTGTTCATGTTGCCGACTTCGGTCTGAATGCCCCTGCGCTCCATTGCAGTCACCGCCGCACCCATATGGATTGTTGGCAGAAGGTCTATGCCCTGTCTTTCAAAAGAACGGTGTTCTGCTGTAATCTCATAGCCGTTCTTTTTATAAAAATCCGTTTCAATATCCGCCCACAACGCCCGCCATTTTTCCACGTTCCCCCTGTCATCCCAGTCAGTAGCGTAAACCTTATGCGACTTATAATCGTTGCCTTTCTTTGTGGGGATTTTCTGACCGTTTTTATCAAGGTCATATTCCCGCCAGCATTTCTTTTCCAAAAAAGTCCCGTCTTTTCGGAACGGGCGCATGGTAAGCATAAGGTGGCAGTGCGGGTTTGGGTTCTCATGGTCAGGACTGTGCAGGTTCATATCGACCACCATTCCCTTATCCCTGAAAAATTCTGCAAGCTTTCTTGCCGCCTTTAACCGTTCATCCGCATCCAGCTCACAGGGCAGGGAAAATTCAATTTCCCTTGAAAGCTGCGCCCTGCTCCCTTTTTCAAAATTTTCAACGGCATTCCATAAAACGGAACGGTCTGCAAATTCTTTTGGCGCATACTCTGGCAGTAGGATTTCGGAATATATCACATGACCTTTCCTTGAAAAGTCTTTTACTTCTCCGTCGTATTCGCAATAGATTTTTGTTGCACTCCGGTATGCGGCAGAAGCCACAGCAGACTGCGGCTTTTCTCCGCCCCTGCTGATTATCTTTGCGTTAAGATGTATCATTTTGGTGCTTATCGGTAGCTCCCTCCTTTTCCGCATTCTTATCCCCGACGGAAAATGTAGCTGTGCTACATTTGACAAGGGCGCACTTATACACGCTTCGCGTGTGTGCGCCCTGCGGGGCTTTGCCTGCCTTGCGGCAGACAACAGGGGAAACGACAATTCCCCTACGGGCGTTCCGCCCTACCCTTTAGTGGACTTTGCGTTCAGATAAAGGCTAAAAAGCAGCCTTTATCTGCCCACAAAGTTTTGCAGTTCCACCCACCACATTTCGGCAGATAATTTCATTCCGTCGGGGATTGTGGTTTTACTTTTTCTGTCAAAATATTCTGCATAGTCCGGCGAAAAGATAAGTCCGCAAACAGCGCATTCAGAATATCCTTTACCGCATCATCATTCAGAGCAGCAAGCTGTTCTTTGGGAACATCCAGCTTTTCCCTGAGAAGATATTCAAAGTGGCTTCCCCATACAATATTGCGGTGTCGGCGCTCCTTTTCCGTCATGCCTTTTATCTGGTTGCGTAACTTCATTTCCCTGTGTTTCGCAATGGTAAACTCGGCTTTTGTTTTCTTTAATTCTTCCTCAATCGCATCCCTGCTCCTTAATTTATTTTTACTCATTTTTTCACTTCCTCCCTGCCCGTAACGCTGTTAATACTGTATGGAAATACAGGCACACAAAAGAGGACACCCATAATGCTGAATGTCCCCTCCTGTGCCTTGTAACGCCTGTTTATTTCTCGTCATAGTCAGTCCTGAACCGGACTGTTATAAACATAAGTTTCCGCACAAGCCTTTCAAACAGTTCCCCGTTAAATCTGCCTTCCTCAACGCTTAGCCTTGCCATGTACGGCTTGAACAGCCTGATCACTTCCTGCATGGCAAAGTAATCGCCATTCACTGCCTTTTCCAGTGTTTCAAAGGAAATATCCCTGCCTTTATACTGATTATCCATAATATAATTCCTCCATCAGCCGCCGGAGTATTTTTATTGCATCATGCCTCAGCTTACAAACACTGCTTTTCGCCAGACCAAAAATTTCCCCAATCTCCCTGTCTTTCAACCCGACAAGATAATACATCAGGACAATCTGCATCTGCCTGTCCGGCATCTCCCTTAATGCCTGTGCCAAATCCCCGTCTACAATGCCGATTTCATATCCCATGATCTGGAAATAATCGGCATGGTAAGTATCAAAAACTTTATCAATCATCTCCAACTGCTTTTCGGAAAACATTTCAATATGTGATTCCCGTTCCGCCATCCGTTTCCGTTCGCTGTAATAATTGACTTTTTCATACTTTAAAGCAATGCGGCATAACTTCACAAACTGCTTTATTGTCTTCTTTTCTTTATTTATATTTATCAATATCCTGTCCTCCATTTCTGAAATTCTGCTGTACTTGAAATGAAGTCAGGACTGGCGGGGAGCGGCAGTGAAATCCTGCCTTTAAAAACAGAAAAGCGTTCATTGGTTTTCTTCCAACAAACGCTTTCCCGCCTTAATTCTTAGTTTAATTATTATAATCTATCATTCTTTTATCTTTGCGGGCAATCCGCCACACAGCGAACTTCCCTGCCGTTACTGCTACCGGAAGTCCTCCTGGTGCCATAATCCACTGACTGGCAATATACAAGTTTTTTACCCCCTTTAAAAGTCCTTTCACACGAAAGGACTTTACATCTTTTCTTGTAATGAATCCCATATATGCTCCATGATATGCGTTACAATACCGTTCATAAGTAATCGGTGTCCAGCAGTCAAGAAATGCCATATGCCCTTGAAGATTGGGAAACTGTATTTGCAGCCGTTCTTCTATTGCCTTTGCTGCTTCCTTTTTCCGGCTCTCATATTCCTCCTTTGTCAGACTCTTCCAGTATAAATAGTCCTTATCAAATTGCGGGACATTTACTTGAATCACTATTTTCCCTGCTGGAGCAAATTCCGGTTCATATTCATAACTTTTCACCGAAATCCTCTCCACTTTCCTTCCTCCTGTTTCAAAAGGACTACAGTCAAAGAAAATAGTACCTTTTCTGTCATACGCTTCCCTGTCTGCCACGAATGCTGCCTGAACAGCACTAAAAAGAGGATATTTTTCATGATCAGCATAACAGGACTGCCATTTTGCATCCATATACTTTTTCCCAATTAACCTGCCAAACATCTCCATGGTATCCACTGATGAAATAATATAATCCGCTAATACCTTTTCTTTATCTGCTATTTCGATTCCTATTGCTTTTTTATTCTCTATAAGAATCCGTACAACAGGCGCATTGCAGTGCAAATTCCCGCCCAGCCGTAAAAAACGGTTCACCATACGGTTTACCATTGCCAGAGAACCGCCCATTGGGATCTCGCCATTGCCAGATGTAATACTGGCATAAGAAACGAGAAATGAACTTGCAACATATTCTTTTGGCAAATAATCTGTAAATAGTTGTTTTAAAGCAGGGTGTTTAAACCTCTTGGACAGTTCCTCCAAATCAATGGAGCCATATTCTTTCATCACCTTTGGCATATTCGCCATTGAAACGCCCATATGGATATAATCCATGATTCCCATAGCATCCATAGGTTTTTCGGCTGGTATTTCACATTCCGCCGCATATTTCACATGCTCTATAAATTTTTCTATTTCCATCGCATCTTCAGGGGACAACTTGAGCAACTCCGACTTCGTCCTTTCCAAATCCTTCCACAATGTTACTTGCGAGTTCCCTTTGATGCTTGTATAAAAACTGTCACAATCCGCAAATTCCGTATGTTCATCTAATGCTCCAACTGTTTCCCATACCTTACGGAGTGCTGTCCCCTTCTTCGTTCCAGTAAGCCAATGAATGCAATTGTCAATATGGCATCCTTTCCGGTTCCACCCCATACACTGTCCGCCGGCAACTGGATTTTTTTCATAAATATCCACGTCATAACCTGCAAGTTTTCCATAAATTCCTGCTGACAATCCAGCAATACCGCCACCTACAATTACAATTCTCTTTTTGTTTTCACTCATCGTTTCCCTCCATAGATAAACTATTTGAACTAAATTGTTCTTTATCATTTTGCAGCATACCCACCATCCACTCCGGTTCCGGCAAAGGAATATCCGGATGTAAAGTATACTGTTCCATAATTCCATGTACCGCACACCAATACATATTTGACAGCGACATGACATCTCCTTTGCGAATGCTTCCGTCTTTTTGCCCTGCCTTCACCCAGTTTTGGCAGAATGCAATCGTATCTACTGAAGCTGCCAGCTTACGAAGTTTTTCTGGTACGTCTTCGCCCCGCACAATATGTCCCATAAATACAAACATTTTTGCAATAAAAGGATTTTTTTCTGTCTGTAGAAACAACATTTTTGTAAATTGATAAAAAAAATCCAGACCGTTTTCTGCTTTGACCCGCATTGGCGTGCGCATCCCTTCCAAACCGATATTTACCAATTCCTCTAACAACATTTCCTTTGTAGGGAAATAATGAAACAACAGCCCTTCACTAATCCCTGCCCGTCTGGATATTTGGCTCGTTTTGGTTCCGTAGTATCCCCGCTCCACAAATAAATCCAGCGTAGCCTGAATAATTTGTATTTTTCTGGCTTCTTTTTGTTCTTTTCTTGTCATATAGCATTTCCTCCAGCGAATAAACGCAATTTAACATTAGCACAGTCATTGAAAAATTTATAGAGTGATTTACTCAATGAAATTTATATCAGTAATAAAATATAACTTCAGAATAAACTTCTCCCATCCAAGAAGATTTTATATTTTCTTCTGCAGTTCCTGCAAATGTCTAAGCTGTGCTTCGCTTAATATCCTTGGCTTCCCAATCCTGACAAGATTTTTTGGTAAAACATAAGTCTTGCTCACTTCCGTCCATGACTTTAAGCGGATCACTTCCGGAAACTCTTTACACAGCTTATCCATTTTCCGTATCCACGCCGGATTTGCTGTGTAAACAGTTGCTTCGTCCTCATCGGCATTTAAATTGATGACAACCTCCTGTTCGTATCTTGATAATTTCATTCCCTGCTCCTTTCTCCGTTACCAAACCGTTCCCGAATTTATTTGACATCACCCTTCCGGTGCCGAATTTTTCTACCCCAAATTGGGCGGTTTTATAAATCTGCTGTTCTCCCCTTGCTGTTTCCTGACAGGCAACCCTTGTCGGCGCTGTGTCGTCCAATATTGGCGCTCAAATTGCTTTAAAATTGGTCTTGGCGGTTTATATCAGCTTGGACAGCTATTTAATTGTACTGCCATTATCTAATAAAACAGCCTGCTTTCCCATATATCCACCATGTCAGAATTTTTCCGAAAAATATGATTTTTCTATCATGCTGGAAAAATGCGGTAGGAATCTGCCGCTTTGTATGGTATTCTGATTTCGTATAGGAGTGATTTATCTATGAAAACACAATTAAGCATTCAGGAACGCCTGAAAGACCTGCGTGTGGAAAAAGGATTGACTTTAGAGCAGTTATCACAGCAGACAAAAATTCCAGCTTCCACTCTTGGTTCTTACGAATCTGATGATTATAAAGAAATACCCCACAGAAACATTATTGACTTGGCAAAATTCTATGGTGTATCAACGGATTATCTGCTCGGTATGACCGAAAACAGGCAGCTTGGCAATATTTCCATATCCGACCTGCACTTGAGCGATGCCGCCCTGTCACTTCTCAAAGACCGGAAAATAAACACGCTGCTCTTGTCAGAGCTTATTACTCATGAGCAGTTCCGAAAACTCATGCTTGACTTGGAGATATATGTGGACGGTCTTGCAGATATGCAGGTCAAGTCGCTTAACTTTGTGGTGGATACAAGCAGAAAAGCACTGATGAAACGCCATAATCCCGATGAATACAACCTGCAATTAGGCACTCTGAACGCACAACACCTTGAATTGAACGAGTATTTCTCCCATGTGATTGATGATGATATGCACACCATTATCAAAGATATCAGGAACGCCCACAAAGGCGATATTGATTCTGCCCCGCCAAAAACCTTAACCGATCATTGGGAAGAAATTCTCGAAAAGGCAGAAGCCTTTGCAGGTACTTCCAAACAGAAACTTGCTTACATATTCAGCCAGTTCCTGAAAATCAAGCCTACCGAAAAAAATATTGATGATATGGCAGATATGCTCGGTCAGTCTGAAATCTTGGAGCCTGACGCTAAGAAACGCCGGAAAAGTGCAAGGCAGAAACGCACTAAGGACTGAATTTCTACAAAACAAAAGGAACTGCATATTATTTGCAATTCCCTGTTTACAAAGCTGTATGGTATTATTCCTCTGCCTTTACCAACTCCACCACATCCTTCAGTTCACAATCCAGCGCATCACATATCCGTATGAGCGATTCCATTGAAATGTGCTGCCCCTTGTTCATGTTGGCAAGCACATTTGTGGTAAGCCCCGCTTCAATGCGCATCTGGCTCTTGGTCATTCCCCTCTCTAAGAGCAAATGCCACAGAGGTAAATAGCTGACTTTCCGCATAGCAATCCTCCGTTATCCGGCAGATGCTTTTTCTGCCTGTTTTCTGTATCTGTTTCGTTTATTCTATCAGAGATATTGTCTTTTATCAATCAAATCTTGACTGTTGGCGGTATTTCCTGTTGTTTTGCCAATCATATTTTTGTTACACCTATTTGGGTACGAAGTGGCTTATTCCTGCCCTTTTCCCACCCGCTCAATCACACAGCTATGGGGCTTATCCGGGTTCGCCTTGTTGTAGTTCACACCGACCAGCAGGATTTCTCCCGTATAGCCTTCTAATGCCTGCATATACTGCCTGTCCTTAATCTGCTGTATCGCCGCACTGACACTCCTGTCATATTTTAATTCTACAACCATCGCAGGCTTGTTTGTGTGCGGCAGTGGCAGAAACACAATGTCCGCAAAACCGCGCCCAGTGGGAAATTCCCTGACCAGACGGTAATCTTTCCTTGCGCTGTAATACGCAAGCCCGATCGCACATGCAAGCGAATTTTCATCATTGTACGTCAAAACCGACGCAACTTCCATATGCGCTCTGTCCAGTGCTTCGGCAACACACAAAGCGGCGCCGGACAGCGTGTCCTCAAGCAGTCTGTCCGATGCCATAAGCACGCGCAGTATCAATTCATCAAGTTTTGAAACATCGACATTTATAGCCATATTTTCCTCCAATATCTCTGCTGTTGTTGGAACATAGTATAACACAATTTTGCATATTTTGTAAGTTATTATTTATTAATAGTTCCTTACTCATAAATCTGCTCCTTTAAGATACAAGCCTATCGGTTTATGGTGTCAGCGACACAAACGATATTTACAGGAACATAAGAGGGCGCTTTACGCCACGCTACTCACAAGTGGCAAGTTGAATGATTATCTTGCGGATGTCGATAAACAGGCGGAGAAACGCTTTGAAAGACTTGTAGAACAGATGAAGCAGGCACAGGGTATCACAGAACGCCTAAAGGCGAAAAATGCCTTAGAATGGGTTGGACAGATGAATAACATTTGGGCTTGTGCTATGGAGATTGTGGAGAGGGAAATTATATTCGTATAAGTAGACAAGGCGGCAGGGAGTAAATTCTCTGTCGCTTATTTTTACTATATTTTCGTTACGAAACTTGACAAAATCTCTCCTTTTATTATAATTTATGTTATATAACAACAATTATAATATGACAGAGAGGTGAAAAATATGCCACCAAAGGTGAAAATTACAAAAGAGATGATTATAGATGCAGCATTTGAGATAGCACGAAGTGAGGGAGCAGAAAATATCAATGCACGAACTGTATCAAAAAAATTAGGCTGTTCCACTCAACCTGTTATGTATCATTTCAAAACAATAGAGGAATTGAAAAAAACTGTATATATTAAGGCAGATGAGTATCATTCCGAATATATAACTAATATTCAGAGTGAAAATCCGATGAAAGATATTGGACTGAATTATATACGCTTTGCTGAAACAGAAAAAAATTTGTTTCGGTTTCTATTTCAAACAAATGAGTTTATAGGAAAAAATATTTCTGAGTTGATAAATTCTGAAGAATTACAGCCTATTATAGCTATACTGAGTAAAGAAGTAGAGGTCAATACAGAACAGGCGAAAACCATTTTCCGTTCATTATTCCTGATTGCACACGGATATGCAAGTATGTTTGCAAATAACGAAATGACCTATGACGAACAGACGATTATATCTGATTTAGACTTGGTATTTGACGGAACAGTTTATTCATTAAAAGGAGAATTATAATGTATCGTTTATATAAGAAAAATGAATTAAATTTCTCATTGGTTTGGATTATTTCCTATGTTGTTTTGTTTAGTGTTGCTGACAGCTTTTCTGCTTCGCTTGGCACTGAAAAAATAATTGCTGCACCCGTTGCTATAGTTTTTACATTGCTTCTTTTAGTTTTTGTGAGTAAACACAACTTAAAAGAAAAATACGGTCTGTGTTCTTTTGATGGAAGCCTTAGAAATTTCTTATATTTTACTCCGCTACTTCTAATTATGAGTATTAACCTATGGAATGGCGTTACGATGAAGCTGTCTGTTTTAGAAACTGTGTTATATATTTTAAGTATGCTCTGCGTTGGATTCATTGAAGAAATTATTTTTCGTGGATTTCTGTTCAAAGCATTATACAATGACAATGTAAAGTTGGCGATTGTTATCTCAAGTGTTACTTTTGGAATTGGACATATTGTAAACTTACTGAACGGAAAAGATTTAATACCTACACTCTTACAAGTTTGTTATGCAATCGCAATAGGTTTTCTTTTTACAATTATTTTTTACAAAGGAAAGAGCCTTTTACCGTGTATTATTGCACATAGTTTTGTAAATTCTTCGAGCGTTTTTGCTGTTGAAAATTCTTCAATGAAGTTTCATATTATTTCAAGTGCAGTATTATGTATTATTAGCTTAAGTTACGCACTGTGGATATTGAAAAAAACAAAACAATTTGATGAATATGAAAATAATGATAGGCGGTGATGATATTATATGCCAACTATTATTTCAGAATGGATATATTGCCCTGTATGCGGCAATAAAACCCGTACTATGATACGGGAAGATACGGAATTAAAGAACTTCCCTCAGATAAGGATTTCGATCAGTTTCAGCAAACCACAACACACAAAGAAAAACAAGCATTTCGTAATATTGTTACGAATACCAGGATAACAGGAAGCAGCATCGTGAAATCTCTCTTTTTCGTGCAAAGACTGAGAGGAAAAAAGCGGAATCGTAATATATACTGAAAACTGACAGGAGGATTTTTTGTTATGGAATGGATTGAGCGATTAAATGAAGCGATAGGTTATATCGAGGAACATCTGACAGGGGAAATCGATTATGAACGGCTTGGGCAGATTGCATGCTGTTCTTCTTATCATTTCCAGAGAATGTTCACTTATATGGCGGGGGTCCCCCTTTCCGAATATATCCGCAGGAGAAAAATGTCGCTTGCCGCCGTGGACTTACAGGGCAAAAGCATGAAAATCATTGATGTGGCAG
>OFGM01000410.1_pt1 | contig 42054 bp, 33 predicted proteins | sample 1521741 | NCBI WGS metagenome assembly OFGM01 (sample SAMEA3504079, study PRJEB24116) | mouse gut metagenome | biome: mouse gut; feature: mouse-associated habitat; material: faeces | place: Denmark | collected 2011
CCTTTTAACATGCTCAGCTATAAAAAGACATTTTATAAAATGATTTAAATGTGCAGCAGAGATTCTTAAGTTTATGATGTTGCGCTATGCCAGTGGCTGTGATTATGCTTTCGGGAGTGATTACAGCAATGGCTTTCTGTCGACGTGGAAAATGTCAAGGATAAAGGATTGTATTCTGGTAAATTGGATTTTAGAAAGTGATTTGGTTATTTTGTTAACATATGTAAATGATAATTTATACTCAGATGAGGTATAATTAGATAGTTACAAAATTCTGGAGGGGGGAGGAATTATAGAAGCATATGATTTTTATCGTGACGTCTATCAGTTGAGAGATGAAGAACTGATACAGAAATTTGTAAAAAAGACGACACGTAAGAAGGTAAAAAAAGGTGAATTTGTGGTTCGCATTGGAGAAATAGTGAATTATGTATATTTTATGGAATCAGGAATTTTAAGAGGATATTTTTTAGATGCAAATGGAAGAGACGTAACTGATTGCTTTTGCTTTGAATGTGGATCTACAGCGATGCCGTTTAGTGAGCTTAAATTAAATGAACCATCTCCTATATCGATGGAAATGTTGAAGGACGGAAGCTTTTTTTGCATTCCTATTTCAGAAGTGATTAAGCTGCAAAAGGATTATCTGGAAACCACATTGCTTTATAATCGGTTATTGGCTAAAGCACTAGAGGAGCATCGGAAATTAAAACAAGCATTGAATCAGTATACTGCGCTTCAGAGATACCAATGGTTCTTACAGGAATATCCAGGGTTGATTGAATGTGTCAGTAATAAATATATTGCCTCTTTTTTGGGGATAACGCCTGTGACTTTAAGTCGTCTGAGAAAGGATCTAAGAGATGCAGAGGAAAAGGAGTAGAGCGTTAAAATAATTAAAAAATACATAAGAAATACGAGTTGCTGCTGTGGTAGATTTATTTACTGTAGCAGCAATTTTATATTTATATAGAACGTTATTTTGGTGCAGTATAGGAATAATCCATTGAGGGGAGGTTTGTCGATTATCTGTCAGAGCGGTTTCTGATAAAGTGAATTTTAGAAAATGATTTGGTTGTTTTATTAACATATGTAAATGATGACTTGTATTCAGATGGGTTATAATTAAACAATTATAAGTTTGTATTTGTAGGGACAAAAAATCGCTTCCAAATCGATTGAAATAAAATATGATCAATCGGTTTTGCTACAAATGTGGGGGGATTTTTTAGATAGAATTCTGAAAACCTTACGAAATAAGGATTGAGGGTTCCAAAAAATTATTTATATTGAAAGGAGTGAGGAATATAGATTTGTAAAAATTTGTTTGAATTAACCTGTGGTGCTAGTCGGAGTTTCAAGAAGGTTATATAGATGACCGTGGGGATTCTGGAATTTAACAGGACTTTTTACCCTTTTCAGCTAACTGCACGGATTTGATTATATAAGTAGCACAACGAGTTAAGTTAGCCTCCTACAATTGGAAGGCGCAGAAAAACAAAAGTTAAAAAGAGCAGAAATTCAGGCGTTTTGAATTTCTGAGAGCACTTTTATTAGAAAGGAGAAAATAATGTATAAACGAATTATAGCAATGATTCTGTCGATCACATTGATTCTATCCCAGGCTGTACCGACTCTGGCGGTTGAAGGAGAAGCGGTACAAGAAGGAACCTCTGTTGATCTTTCTGATTCTGATGTGAAAGTAGATTCTGTCGATGGACCTGGTTTAATTCAGGATACAACGACCGTAACAGTCGGAGAAGGAAAGGATACATCCGAAGCTGAAGTATCTATTCCAGAAGCGGTGCAGAAATCTGAGCAATCTATTAATGAATCTACAGATAAGTTCCAAGAAGAAATCGTACCGACGGAATCTGAAAAGGAAAGCACTAAAAGTTCTGAGGAGGAAAAACAAGAGTTGACGAACGAAGAACTTTTAGCTAAGGCTAAGGCAGGCGCTAATTTGACTGCTGAGGAAAAAGAGCGTCTAAATGCTTTTATGTTGGCGGAGAATCCGCCTTCCCCAACTGACAAAAAGAGAATGATTGTTTCAAGTGCAGCTGCGATGTCTGAGGGGATTTCTAACAGCATTTCCAGTACAAACCCAAAGACCGACTATCTGGAAATCGTGACTCAAGGATACAATTTCAGTATGGGGCAAAATTCCGATTCTTCGAAACGATTGCTTTATGGTTGGCCGGGAGGTTCCAAGTGGATGTATCAGATTGACGGGAACGTTTATAGCAGCACTGGAGCATATGTTTATAATCCGGCTACTGGAAGGAGTGTGGGAACTACTACTACTGGGGATATCAGTATTACTACTGAGCTTTATATTACCAAGAGTACTTCTTCCGGAAAAGATGATGTAGCGGCGATTGTTTTGACTGCTAAGAATAATAGTAGCAGTGTCTCTCATAATGTTGGGGCAAAAATTGGTATGGATGTGTATGTTGCCGGAAATGATTCTGCACCATTCTACACAGCGACAAAGGGAAGATTTAATACTCAGACGGTGCTTAAAGGGAATGACATTCCTCAGTACTGGCAGGCGTTAAATAACATCACCAATCCCACTTTTATTGGGCAGGGAACCTTTTACAGAACCTTGAGCGAAAGACCGGATAGTGTTTACTTCACTCATTATTCTACGGCATGTTCTTCTTATAGTCCTAGGGTTTCCCCGGGGGCACCTATTGGAGACAGTGGAGTAGCAGCGAGGTGGGATCAGAAACCACTTGCAGCCGGCGAATCCCGTACTTATACTATTTGGCTGGGAATGGGACAGATGGAAGTGAATAGAGGAGACGATGTTACTCTCGCTACTACTGCTGATGTTATCGGTGATATTGATAATACTGGAAAAGCCTATATTCCTTTTACTGTGACTAATGTTATTAAGAATACCAGCGCATCTGTTTTGAATGATATAAAAGTCAGTATTACACTTCCGGACGGAATGAACATAGTTGATGGCAGTGATGTTGTCAAGACGATTAGCTCTCTTGCTCCTGGTGCGGAAGCAACTGTTGCATGGCAGATTCAGACTGAACCGATTGAAACCGGCGGAACAAGAAACTATACAATTGAGGTAAAACAGGGTAGCGATTTGCTGACAGATGTTACTAAGAGCATTGAATTCCCCCCTTTGGATTTGGTAGCTCCTGTTATTAATGACATAATTTCTACTATTGGATATTCCAGCAGCAGCGTAACTATCGGACTCCCGTCAGCAACAGATGGAAATAGCGTAACTGAGTACATTATTTCCTGTAATGGACAGGAACAAATTGTCAATGCTAATGAGAAATCCGCTATCATTACTGGTCTGTCTGTGGGAGAGAAGGTTCGGGTTCAAGTCAGTGCACGTGACGCTGCCGGAAATAGGAGTGAGCCTGTATCCGCTGATATTATGGCAAAAAATCCTGTTATTACTTCTCCTGTTGATGGTGAGATCTTTACAGTCGGCGGTAAAGAAACTGTATCTCTGGAAGGAAAAGCAACGGTTGGTGGAGATACTACATATCATGTGTATTGGCGTAAACAGGGAACCGATGGATGGAATGAACTGGATAGCTCTGTGAGCCGTATCCAAAACAAAGGATTTTATACTGATACTATTACCGCAAGTTTGGATCTCAGTAATTTAGAACCCGGCAAATATGATGTGCGTTATGTCGCAACTGACTCGGACGATATGTCTGTCGAGCGGATAGTTGTTTATAATGTGAATAATATTATTCCTAGCACTATTGTTGGTCTGTCGGCTCAGGGGGATATTCATTCTATTAATCTGTCTTGGGCTCTTGCAGCTGAGTATGACGTGGATACATATCGTATTTATCGCCGAATCGCTGGTTCTTCTGATTGGGCTTTGCTTTATGAATTGACTGGGGGCCGCAACAATACCTCTTATATTGACAAGACTGCTGAAAAGGGTATTGTTTACGAGTATTCTGTGACAGCTGTCTCTCCTTATGGACTGGAGGGTGAATATTGTAATGCTGTCAGTTCTGAGTTGATTCCTGATACGGAAAAGCCTGTTATCAATAGTCTTTCTCCGGTTCGGAATACCGTTCTGAATGGAATTGTGACAGTGACAGCGTCTGCTGTTGACAATGATAGCGTTTCTAAGATTGAATTGTATTATAAGCGTACTGCGGATGAGGAAGGAATTTTGCTTGGCAGTGCGGACGGCTCCATCGTTAGTGCTAAATTAGATACTACTGTTCTGGATGATGGTAAGATTATGTTTTATGCGATTGCCACAGATATTTCCGGAAATCAGAGCAATGGTTCTCCGGTTAATACCTGCAGCGTGGATAATACAGGCCCTGCAAAGGTAACGGATCTGAACTATACTTGTACGGCCACTGTTATTACCCTTTCCTGGAAGTATGTTCAGGATAATGATTTTGATCATTTTGTTGTGGAGGAAAAGCAGTCGGATGGAAGTTTCCGAACCGTGTCTAAGGTTAATAAGACTCTTGGTGTTAATATTACTAAAATCGAGCCTGGTTCAACTCATACCTATCGCGTTTATGCTGTGGATCGGATTGGAAATAAGGGCGAGATGTCTGAAGAGGTGACTGTTGTTGCAAAATCTGATACCAGTGCTCCGGTTGTCACTGAAATTAGCCCTAGTGCAGGATATAAGAACGCCGACTTCACAGTCAGTTTTACTATGAAGGACGATCATGTGGTTGCCGGCGCTCAGGTGCAGATGTCGCGTGACCGTATAAACTGGACTACTTTAGATACTAAGAGCTATTCTGATGGGGCGTCTGCTAAGACTTTGAAGTACACTGTGAAGGTCAGTGACTATCCGGAAGACGGATCTATTTATCTACGTGCTATTCCTGTAGATAAGGCTGGTAACCAGGGGGACAGCAATAATGCGACGGCTCCTTTTGTCGAGTATGTTCTTGATCGTACCCCTCCTGCTATTCCCCAAAATGTTAGTGCTAAGGCAGAGGGTACTGGTATATATCTCCGCTGGAATAATGATTCAGCAGGCGAAACCGTAAGTTATCGAGTGCTTCGTTCTAGCAGTAAAAACGGAATTTATAAGGCGATTGCGTCTAACGTGAAGGCGATCAGTTATTATGATCGTACCGCTGCTGCGGAAACCACTTATTGGTATCAGATTCAAAGTGAAGACAAAGTAGGTAATCTTAGTGCAGGGAGTGTGCCTGTCAGTGCATCCTGGACTAATAGTGAGGATCTTAAGAAGCCACAAATTCTCAGTGTCGGACCAGAGGAAGGGAAAAAGCTGGGCGGTACCAACACTAATATTTCAGTTCTGGCGCAGGATGATCGTTTGCTTAGCCGCGTTGTTATTACTTATGCAAGAGTTGGATTATTTGGCATCACTACTGATGAACAGACGCTGACTATTAATGGAAATAATAAGTATTATATTAACTCCAGTGCAAAGCCTAATCTGGGAAATTACAGTACTGGTGATAAGATGAAAGTTACTGTTGCGGCCTATGATGCCAATGAAAATTGCAGCGATGTAGTTGAACGTACTTACAGTGTTGACAAGACTGCTCCCGGTGTGGATAATCTGAAGGCAACAATAAAGGGTGCAAAGGTTTCTATTACATGGAATAGCGGAGCGAACAGTGATGATTTGAATGGTTATTATATCTATTGTTCAAAAGGGGGAAGTTGGGCAAAGATTGGTTCGTGTGCTTTTCGTGAGGACGGAAAGTACAGTTATATTGATACCCTGCAGGACAGCGGAACCTATTCTTATAAGGTGGTTGCTGTTGACCTCACTGGTAATCAGGCAGAGTATGTTTCTAATAATGTCTCTTATACAAAGCCTGCTGTACCTAAATTGATTGCGGACTTTACTACTGATCAGCAACAACAGCAGGGGGTTCAGTATCTTTTTGATGCTTCTCCATCTCGTACAGACAGTACGATTGTTTCCTATGTTTTTGATTTTGGAGACGGAACTACCGGAAATGGGATGAAGCCAATTCATATTTATAAGGAACTTGGAACATATACTGTTACTCTAACGGTTACAGATGAGAATGGTTTGACTGCTTCTGTGAGCAAAAAAGTGGAAGTTAAGGACCGTGCTTCTCTGGGTAATATGGAAGTTACCGTTGTTGATGACAGCGGCACTCCTGTCAGCGGTGCTCCTGTGTATTTTAATATGGGAAGCGACGAGCAGGTGGTTAAGACCACCGATGCAAGAGGTGTTGTATCCTTTACCTGTACTGCAGGAACTTATGCTGTGGGTAGTTATATGAGTGATTATCTTCCTGTTACCAAACAAGTCATTGTCTCCGGCAATACAACCAATAGTGTTCAGCTTATTATGGTTAATCAGCCTATCGTAAGTGGTGAATTTGAAGTCAATCGAATGACTCTGGAAGAGATTATAGCATCCGGCATCGATGTGACAGACCCTGCAAATCAACACTGCGTTTCTGTCACTGTGCAAATTGCTTATGGTGAGCAGATGGTCGGATTCGATTTTGTTCGAAATGATTACGGACAGGTTGTTTTTGGCGAAAATACAACTATCATTGGTGACAGACAGTTTACTGCTATGATTCTGCCTGAATCTGAGGCATGGAAAGGTTCAGATACTCCTGGTGGTTCAGAAGGGGAACCAGGGCAGCCAGGTACTCCTGTCAGAGACATTGTTGCCATTTTGGAAACACCTGTTAATGCCGCTTTTCTTAAAGAATTTTTCAATGTGAAGTTGCATATTTTGAATCAGGCAGCCGAGGACTTTTCTCTGCGTGATAACAGCATTCAACTGAATATTCCTGATGGAATGACGTTGATGCCGGAAAGCCAGAATGGCGCTAACGAAGTTTTGAGCATTCTCAAGGGACAGCAGGAATGGTCTCTTTCCTGGATTCTTCGTGGTGATGCCGCAGGTGATTATACAGTGACTGCAGATTATTCAGGTATTCTTAGCGGTTTTGAGGCGGCAGTAACAGCACAGTTCAAGTCTCCATCAATCCGTGTATATGGCTCTCAAGCCATGCATCTCGTAATAAACCTTAACCGGAGCATTCGTTATCAGGCGTGCTACCTGGATTTGGGGATTAAGAATATGACAGAAACTGATATGAATCTGCCTTCTGTTGGTATTAAAGATGCTGTGGTTCGTGCGATAGAACGGGTTGATGGCAAAGATGATATTGATTCTAAGGAATCGGAAGTTATTAGCACCTGGGTTGAAAACCGTTCGGGGTACAAGGAATATATGACTGAGGATCCTGCTAGTCTCTCTTCCGGTGAAACTCTGTATCATCGTTTTGCTATCTATGGTGTGACCAGTGATGATACAGTACAGTATTTAAATAATATTGTACTTAAGGAATTGGAAAATATTGGAATTGAGCAGATTGAAGTTTATGTAAATAACTTTGATCTATATCCTGATTCTGAATCCAGTGCGGACAAGATTATGGAAATCGCAGGCGGTATTGGAAAAAATGAATTACAATACTTAATGAATTCTTATAATTTTAAATATTATCAGACCGGTTATGATGATAAAAACAGTCCTTTCTTCAATCTTGCAGCTTTTGGTAAGGATATGTTGGATGTTGCGCTGACTGTTGATTTTGACTGTGTGACTAATAATACCAACCGTGCGTTCTTCCGTTCTATTGTAGCGGAAATGATGTTCGATGAGGTACTTAATGATTATGTTACTACTAAAATTGACGATACTTATGCAAAAGTTACTAAGGATATTTTGATTAATCTGTCCGCTGCTTTAAAATTAATGGATGGTGTGAGTGCGGACAAAGTAGATTCTGTTTTCGGTCAGATTATGCAGGATGATAATACTATTTCTGCTATGTCTAAGCTCCTTGAAAAGGAGGGAGTAAGTACCAGCTTTAAGGAACGGATAGCAAGAGTAATTTGTGCTGAATTGGGTGAGTTCAATCAGGAATATATTCTGAATATTCTTAAGAAGCCAGAGTATGCTGATATTGTAAATACAGACTTGATTGCTGAACTTGGAGATGTTGGTGAGGTTCTGGAACTCGGGGCAGATGTTGCAGTAGGCTGGGCGCATGCCATTGAGGCAGCAAATACGATGCTGATGCTGAAATATGCTCAGGAGGAGAGCAATTACTTTTTTGATACTCTCATTAGACAACTGGAACGCAGTTCTGCTGATAAAAACTCATGGATATGCAGTGAGGCAAGAATTATGCAGCAGGAATTACAGGAAAAATCTGCGGCTGAAAAAGCTGCTTTACGAACCTTCATTAATGAGGCTGTTCAAACAGGCGGTGAACTTGCTGTTGATAAGATAATTGGAGAAGCTACGTCGAGCTTTTTGCAAAATCATTATGGTATCTCTGCTAATATGATTAGCAGTCTGTCCGGTGCTTATAATTTCCTTAAAGTTGTTTATAAAATGGCAGACTACATGTTGAATATCAGTGATTACTATGAACGTAAGGATCAGATCATCGCTATGATGATTATGAACTCTGTTTTTGTTGGTGAATACAACATGGAAGATGCGACTAATTTTGAGAAGGTTCACGCTTTGAAATATATCATCAAGACACATCTTGTTGGAGAAAGAGTGTTTGTAGATTATGTTAATGCTGTTGACCGTCGGAAAGAACTTTTTGAGAAGGGGAATGGTGTAAGCGCGAATCAATACCTGACTAATATAAATAAGTTAATCCTGTCAGCTCGTGACAAGCTTTATAACACTGTTACCACTCAAAATGGTGCGCCTGCTGCACCGAAGGCGCTGACGTTTGACTATCTCAATGGTCATACGGTTCAGAAATTTGATAATACTTATGAATACTCTATAAATGGAGGTGTGAGTTGGATTACCTGTGGTAATACTTCGGGAGATGAAGATTACATTTATATTACTGGCAAGACCATTGAACAGTCACTTTATGTCCGCTTGCGTGAAACCCAGGACAACCGTGCAGGTTCTTCTGCCATTCTTGTACTGCCAGCGGCATCTAAGCACCGTTATGCTACGGCTGCCGGGGCACTGAACAATACTTGTGTTGTCTGGGGCGTGACACCTAAAACTACTTATGAAGTTTTAAGAGCATCTACTGATGATCCTGAGAATCTTGACTGGTCTAATGCTGAGAAAGTAATTGCGGATAGTGACGGTATTATGTCATTCCGGATGAGTGGTGGTGACTATCTGTTCTATCGAATACCTGCAACCGCAAGTGCTTTTGCATCTGTTGCCTACAGCATTGTACTAAGCCGTGATCTAGTTGGGGTTTCTGCACAGGCAGAGGGGGACGGTAAGGTTCTCTGTGATGGTGAGGTGTTTAATTATCGTGCTTTGGCCAATGGTGATACACTGACTCTTGTAGCTAGCTATGACAAGAATACTACCGAATTCAAGGGCTGGTATGTCGACGGTGAACTTTATTCGACTAAAATAACACTTGACATGAAAGTTACCAGTAGTATATCGTTAACTGCAAAGTTTGAGAAACTGCCTCAGTATGACTTTAAAGTTACTGCCGGTGATGGAGGAAGAGTCGAAGGCGGAGGTAGCTTCTATAAGGGAGCATCCGCAACCGTTCATGCCTATGCAGATAGGGGTTACACATTCTCCTGCTGGAAGGATACAGACGGTAATGTGGTCAGTGTTAATTCCAACTATACTGTCATGATGTTAGAGGACATCTCCCTTACTGCAATATTTGAGAAACTGCCAACTGCAAACATTCATATCTCGATGTCTGTTCAAGAAATTGAAGGTATGGAAGAACCTAGCATTACGGTTACTGTTGGTGATGATGTCCGTGGCGAAGTGACTCCTTCAAAAGATTTTGAGATTGAAGATATTCAGCAGAATACTCCGGTTACGGTTGCCGCAGCAGACTCTAAGGATGCAACTTTTGATAGTTGGCAGACTGAAACCGGTACGGTGGTTTCTACAGACAGAACATTTACCTTTAATGCAGAGGAATATACACATTATATTGCCGTTTATAAGGTGCAGGGACAAACAGTTACGTTTGTAAGCTTTTGTGGTGATATACAGAGCAGTAAGCAGTATACGGCTTCGACAGATGTAAGCGCTATTACACTTGTTGACGGAATCACCAGGGTCGGATATAATTTTGTTGGCTGGAAGATTGGTAATGAAGTATACAATACAACGACAGAAGAAGGAAAAAACATCCTTAAAGAAGCAATTCTGAATGAGATTAAAGAAAGTAAAGATGTCATCCTCAATGCCGTGTATGAACAGCAGACGAAACGTTATACGATTACTGTTATAAATGGTACAGGCGGCGGTACTTATGCTTCCAATACCGCAGTTACCGTTACTGCAAATCAGCCTCAAAAGGGCATGAACTTTGCGGGATGGTATGAGGGTGATACCTTACTGAGTACAAACAGGAGCTATTCGTTCTATGTATTGACAAATAGAACTTTAACTGCAAGGTATACACAAGAACAAGTGAAAGAAGTTGGTACAACCCGTATTGAAGAAGTAAGTTGCAACAAAGATTCAAAGAAGATTACCTTTGTATCCATGAGTAGTGTTCCAAATAGCTGTAAGATTGAGAAAGCAGGAATTATTGCGACATCTAATTCTGCAATAGGCAATGATAAAAACCGATTCAACGTGGCTAATGCTGATTTTGTACGTTATGGTACGACTTCTGCTAAAAACTATCGGTATACATGGACTAAGTCAAACGTTACAGAAGGACAGGCTTGGTATGTACGAGCTTATCTGGTTTATACAGATGCGAATGGCAATACTTATACGGTCTATGGAGATATAGTAGCAACTGATCTCAATGGGATTATTAATTAAAAGGAAAGGAGACACAATATGAAAGAAAAGTTTGAAACACCTGAGTTGGAGCTTATTCGCTTTTCATCCAGCGATGTGATTGCAACCAGCGGCGGAGACATTGATGAGGGTGGATTTGAGGATTAGTAATATCATCAATAAGCTATAGAGGAGTGTCGGTTAATACCGATTTTTAGCCTCTAAATATTAAAATAAGAATCTCCCATAGAAATCAGTGTTTTTAACACGTGATATTCTTGGCGAGATTCTTATTTTTTGATTTTATCATGAAGAAGATGGTGCTATTTATTTATGTTTACCTATTTCCCGCAGTTCCTTATTTGGTGTTTGAGGAGGATATTCTTGTATTGATAAATGAATTTTAGGTAAATGAATATATCCATGAGCGCGTATATTCCACGATGGACTTCCGGTTATTTCCAATTTAAAGGCCCGGGTAATATGATCCAGCATTTGCTGATTTCCGGCTGGGTCATTATGATATATTCCAATACTGGCATAAAAACAGCCTTTTGCAAGATCATCCAAGGTCATGGATAAAACTATTTTTGTCTGTCCTTGATGTAATTCCGGAATTGTTTCTGACCAGCCTGTACCAAGGCCAACGTCTTTGTCTGTTCGCAGCGTCAAGCGAAAATATAGGTTTTTCATAGGCTTGGTTGTTTGCAATGTCAGTAACATGAGTAATGTTTCATTTTCGGTATAGACAGGGATTTCCTTGTTAAGGAGAGTTAGATGCTTCATTTGTATACCGGTATCTATGCCCTTGCCACTGTGAGATTTTTGGAGCAGATCCATATCTACAGAATTTTCCTTGATAGATTTATTCATATAAACGGCAATAGCCTGTTCGGGTTCGCCGTCATAGATGATATGTCCTTTGTCCAGTACGATGCAACGGTCACATAGATTACGGATCGTATCCATATTATGACTTACATAGAGAACGGTCCTGCCATCCTTTTTTGCAGTATCACTCATTTTTTTAAGACACTTTTTCTGAAAGGCAATATCTCCAACTGCAAGCACCTCATCCATGATAATGATTTCGCTTTTCAGATGCACTGCCACGGAAAATGCAAGTTTGACAAACATTCCGGAGGAATATCGTTTTACCGGAGTATCGATAAAAGGTCGTATCTCGGAAAAGTCAATGATTTTTTCTAATTGGGCGTCAATCTCAGCTTTTTTCATTCCGAGAATTGCCCCATTCATATAAATATTTTCCCGCCCGGTAAGTTCCCTATGAAATCCGGTACCTACTTCAAGCATAGAAGTTACTCTTCCAAATAGTTCAATCTCGCCTTCTGTAGGAGCTGTCACTTGAGAAATTAATTTTAGAAGTGTGGATTTTCCGGCTCCATTAGAACCGATAATTCCTAAAGTCTCACCCTGATAAACAAGCAGATCAATTCCATTCAGCGCCATAAAGCGTTGCCCAATCAAAAGTGCCTCTTGTCCTATTCTCAGATTAGGATTCTCTTTTTTTCGCAGTTTTGCCCACCAACTCTGTAAATCTTCCTGTAATGTATGTCCGCCAATAGAACCAAGTCGATACTGTTTTTTTACGACGGTGAGATTTAATGCAGGTTTTCTTTCTTCCATCAGATTTACCTCATACTGTATCCATAAAAGTACGTTCCACATGATTAAATATAATCAATGCAAACAACAATATTACTAGAGTGAAAGCCCAGGAAATAAAAAGGCTTTTGTATAGAATTGTGCCATGTCCCAGTAGGATATAGCGAAACAATTCAGTGGGGCCGGTTACTGGATTGAGCAAGATTATTCTTTTTAACGGGCTGTCTTTTAGTTGGGAGATGGGATAGACAACCGGTGTGACATACATCCATAGACTAACCCCGAAGCTTACCAGCACAGATAAATCCCTGTATTTTGTTGTTATACTGGAAATAAAAATCCCAATTCCCATCCCCATCAGTCCAAGCTGAATTAAAATTATAGGAATCAAAAACCATAAGAGCCAATGTGGTAGGATAACCTCTTTGCTGACATAATAGAGAATCAAAATGATGATCAGTGAAAACTGAATCATAAATTTTATTCCATTAGAAAGTACATTGGAAATAGAAACTGTCAGACGGGGGAAATACACCTTACCAAATAAGCCTGCATTTGCTACAAAGGTGTTTGAATTTCCAATTAGACAGCTGGAAAAAAGCCCCCAGAGTGCAGTTCCGGTAAAATAAAATAGTAATTTGGGAATTCCATCTGTAGATAACCCGGCAATATTTCCAAAAATAATCATATGAATGTAGCTGGATACCAGGGGATTCAGGAATAACCATATTGGACCGAGAATTGTCTGTTTATAGCAGATGGAAAAAGTTCTTTTTGTAAAAAGAAGAACGAGATCCCGATAATCCCAGACCTCACGGATTTTCAAATCAAATAATGGGTGTTTTGCGGAAATTTTTTTGTAATAAGGTAATGTTGACATAAAATACACTCACTTTTTTATATGACGTTTTAATAAAAAAACTAATCGATATACATAACTTCGACAATGTAAAAGAAAAAAGCGTACCGGATAGAATCTGCACCACGTCTGTACATAGACGTTATAAAGAAGAGACGTAACAGGGAGTGTTTTATCATCTCGGATTATGGATGTTAATATCCCCAAGATTTGTTCTTCGTGAACATATTCACCCGAAATGCAATTATCCCCCACAATCCAATAATTATTTTTCTTTACTTTCAAAATGCGATGTAAAACATATTGCCCGTTTTTTCGTTTAAAAAGTACTACATCATACTTGTTACAGCGATGGAGTCCCTTTTTTTTTATGATAGGAACATCCTTGTCCTGACGTAGAAGAGGAAGCATACTGACTCCTTTAATTGTACATATAAGTGTTCCATGAGTATCGAGAATCTGTTCATAAGTCATAGTATTATTGCATTCCAACATATGCCACCTCTGCCGCTTCCGGATTCATATTGCAACCTAAACGATATAATTTTACTTGCTGCAAGTCTTTGATGAGTTTCATTGTTTCTATAAGAGCCTGTGTTTGTCTGGGGCGATACGTCTGCTGAAGTAAAACAGGCAATGCCTGGTTGAATGTCAAAGATTCTAGTTGGTTTGTTTCACTGCGTTCCAAAATGCAGATTGATTTTAAGGGAACAATCTTGTTTTCTCCCTCATTTTCTTTGCCCTGCCATGGGGTTCCGCAGGCGAAAACCCCATCTTGTGTTATTTTTAATAACGGTTTGTCACCATTTAGTATAGAAACAGAATCTCCGAATATCTGTTTCCACAAATGAATATGGGTCGTTTTTCCCGTTCCGCTTGGTGCTGTAAAGAGATAAGCCATTTCATTCATTGTCAGTACTGCACCATGAAACAGAATGATATTATAATACAGAAGTTTTTCTACTAATTTTCTATATACTGCCAATGTTTCCAGATAACTGTCTTTGTAGTGATGGATAGGGTTACCTGTCAGATTATTCTCTTTTTCTGATTTGTTTCGTTCATAGTCAATATCTTGCTGTGTTATTGTAACAGAGAACTGAGGAACATTATTAGTAAGGTAATCCTGACAGAATATTTTCGTAGATGAATATAACGCATGTACGTCTGCTGAGATACCCGCCAATGTAATAGTAAAGCGTACCATATATTTCTAACAGACCAAGCCTTCGTTTTGCAGATATACGACTAATTTGTGTACTTCGGAGAATAATGTATCCCTTTCTGCATCAAAACGTTCTATTAGCGTATCAACAATCTGTTCTTCTGTAATATCTTCTTTGAGAAGTGATAGGATGAGAGCTGCTGTCTTATTCATGTGAATCATTCCATGAACTTCGCCGGCAGTATCACCTACCGGAACAGCTGCAATCTGACCGTTCATATCCATTGTTACGAATTCATATTTTAACTTCATTTATGTTCCCCTTTTATTCCAAAATTTTCTAATACCTGTTTTTTCTTTTTGAATACTTTTGATGATATCAATGATGATTTTAATAGTGCCTTTATTCGTTGAATCCCATCATGCCTGATACCCCGGAATGCTCTATAAATCCAGACCGCGGGCAAAAGCCATTTTTTTCCTTTTACAAAGGAATAATGATCTATATGGCATACAGCGTCATAACTTGGGAAAAATACCAGTAGTGTCCTTTGCAGCATTTTTAACTGCGGATATCTTGAGGTGTAAATGGCATTAAAGCTCTGATTGTTCTGATTTTTCTTGTCATGGAAGCCGAATACGCCATTTGCAAAAATCTTTTCGGTTACTTTTTTTATCTGACCGTCTGAAAGTGAAGCGGCTTCAGGAGCATGGATGTCAAACCATATGGCAATCAAACCAAACCAGGTTCTCGCTGTTTCATCTAAGCCAAGATTGCTAAGTGTAGTATAAATCCAATCCCAATTGAGGGTATTTATCTGCTGAATGACCACTGCAAGATCCATAAACTGTCGAAACCCTGCACCAGAATACATGATATGTTTATGCAGATGCAAAAGCAAAAATATAAAATGGATGTTCCAATCTAATTCATTTTCATGAACATAACTCCAGCAATCGTTGATAAATGTCCTGTGAGTATTTAATGTTGCTGCGTTATCATATAATAGAGCGTGATGGATCTCTATTTCCATTTTATTTTTAAAATAGCACCATTCCTGATCATATTGTGAATGACATTCAAACCCCAAATTTAACAAAATTGTATGGATCCGCTCTTTGACATCTTTATGAACGACAAAATCAATATCCCCCATCGTACGCAGCGCCGGAGTAGGATAAAGTTTGGCGATTGTAAATCCTTTTACAAGAAAATAAGGAATAGATTCGTCCTTCATTATAGTAGTTATTTCATCCAGAAGGGCGGCTCTATTAGCATAGTAAAATAAAGTTTTACTATATCCCTGCGCTAAACGTGAGAAATGTGAGGGTGGAATGAAACTCTGGCATTGAGTAAACAAAATTCCTTCCACCTGTTGTTCTTTTGCCAGTCGGGAAATCAGATTCCAATCTAGTGAAGCTGAGAATGGTTGGGTTGATCGATTATGTAGAAAATCAGAAAGAATCTGTAAAAAAAAACGTTCTTCTATGCTCATAGGAGACTCCATATCTTATAACTTTTTTTATTCAAGTGTGTACTTTGTGACTTAATAAATACTTCTTTTCTTGTGGTTTTATTATGTTTTATTGGCTGTGTCTCTTACCCTTATATTATAGTATTTTAAGTATAGCATTTGGGGAGAAAATTGGCAATGGATAAGTAGAAAATCCTGCAATCCTGCAACTTCCGCGTGGATTTTAGAAAGTGATTTGGTTATTTTATTAACATATGTAAATGACAATTTATATTCAGATGAGGTATAAAGGAATAGCAATAATTGAGAAGGATGAATATATTCAATCAATTCATTTTGGCACAGTTCCTGATGAGGGGGAAGAGATTATTTTAAAATTAATGGCTTATGAACCAGAAACTTATTATAGTGCAGGAAGTGCAACTTTGAAGACTATGGTTGCAGGCAATGAAACAGAATAAGAAAAATAAATGAAAATAAAAATGCCTGTCCTGCCTTGAATGAACTGTATCGAGATGTTAACATAGTATGTGACAATAAATTATGTATGATATTTGGAGGCGTATATTTTATGTCAGAAACAAAATCTGAAAAGCAGATTACTTATGACTTTTATTTTAAAATTTGGGTGATAGAATACTGGTTAGCACATCCAGAGCTTTCTTCCGACCAGATTTCAGACATTTTCCATGTTGATCGTGAGAATGTAAAAAAGTGGCGGAAGATTTATCTGGATCAGGGGGAGGACGCTTTTAAATAATCTCAAAATGCTTTAAAGCGTTATAAATGCCATCGTCCAAAATATCAGTTGTTTTATAAGAACAATATGGGAGGATTCTTGGATCGCTGTTGCCCATGGCAATACTGTTTGGCACAAATTCCAACATAGATAAATCATTGGTACTGTCACCAATCGTATAACAATCTTCCAAAGCTACATGAAAATGCTCCATGAAGAACTGAATCGCTGTTGCCTTGGAATGGTTTTTTTGTATAATTTCCCAGAATCCGCGTCCTCGGTCAATTGGATCAAAATGCTTTTTGCAAAATTCTAAGACTTTCTTGAAATCGCAGGTTTTTCCATTATCCATCAATAAAAATTTATCAAAAGTGTAAGTCAGTTTTTCTTTGTCGGAAAGTTCCATGAGATCTTGTGGATGAAAGAATTGTTCCAGTATTTCAAAGTCTGGTGTAGTTGCCTTTGAAGCTCCATCAATATATAATTTTTCATCTGCTTCAAAAAATACCGGAACATTACATGCCCTTAAGAATTGGACTGTCTCTACACACAGTTCATGTGGAATTGTATGGGAATACAGTACTTCGCCATGATAATAAAGGTGTGTACCGCAGCCGCACAGATATCCGTCAAATCCTAAGTTTTTGATCAAATCAGGAATGGCTGTCATGGTGCGTCCGCTGTTGATCAGTGTCAGATGCCCGTTTGCCTTGGCAAGTTTTATTGCTTCAATGGTACTTTCGGGAATCGGCTCACCGGTTTCCGGTAAAATTGTTCCGTCTATATCGAAAAAAATAAGTTTTTTTGCCATAGTCTTACCTCGTATCTTTATGTTTTCCGTGAAGTAGTATAAGATAAAAATGACGAAAATGCAAGGCGGGATATGAGGGGTAAAAATGGTAATAGGAATTATAGAAGAGGATTGTTTGTTAAATCAAGCATTAAATATTACTCTACAAAATCAAAATATACGACAATTTCCGCTTTCTCCAAGAAAGATGCACTTGAGAAATTAAAGGGAAATGTGGATTTGTTCATAATAGATATTGGCTTGCCTGATGGTGATGGAATCAGTCTTTATAAAGAATTCCAACGAAATAAAAATATTCCAGCCATTTTTTTGACAGCAAAAGACGGAAGAAAATAAGATTTGTCGAAGACAAATTGGATATATTATGTTCATAGGTACAATATTTGGAGTTATTCTTTCAATGATTTTATTAATTGTGGTTATTCCTCAATTGCTAGGCTTGCACTTTTTAGATGAAATGGGTAGCATATCCTTTTTAAGCGCGATTGTAATTACAGCTGGAAGTGATTATGTGTATGTGATTGAAAAGAGACCTGATTTTTTGATAGCAGGAGAATTTAGCCCCTTTGGAAAAAGTGAGGGATACGGAACCGAGTATCAGACACGAGATGCGGGGGGAAGATCCGTTATTGACGGATGGCGATTGTTTTTCTTTGCTGTATGTTAATGATTATGGTGAGGCGGGCATATTTGCTATTTGCAAATCAGATATTATGAAACAAGCGGAAACGTACATACGTGGAAATAGGATTATTTTAGGAAGTATTAGTATTATTTTGCTGTTGGCAGGTCTGACAAATTATTTTAACGTTATTCTAACCGGAATGTAATGGGGAGTCTGTGCAAATAGTGCTTGGAATCTCCTGTTTTATTTCGGTATGTCTTGAGTTATGGCTATAAATCAGTTAAAATTAGTCCTAGAAAGTTCTAGAATAGTCATAGAATTTAGTCATAAAGATTTTGAAAGTGAAGTTGTAGAATTCAAAGAGGCGAAAAGCAATTATTCGTTTAACGATATCGGAAAATATTTTTCAGCGTTTAGTAATGAGGTCAATATTCGGGGATTTCAAGAAGCTTGGTTAATCTTTGGAATTTCTAAAGATAAGGAAGTTGTTGGGACTGAATTCAGAAAACAGGGAAGTTTACAGAATTAAAACAGGGAACTTGTAAACGGGACAAATGAACGATTAATAAAGCGGGAATTACTATTAAGGGGAAAATAACCAGAACCACATTATTTTTGCTGGGAAATAGTGAATCTGCACATTATTTTGATGGATTCATTCCAAGAATCACCTGGACTTTGTATAATGCAGACAATTCTGTAAAGGCATATGAATATTTTGATATGCCGATGCTTCTGGCTGTGGACAAGGCTTACTCTAGAATAAGAAACGTAAAGTATCGATATATTGCGAGGCAACAGACGTTATTTCCAGATGAGGTAAATCAGTATGAACCAGAGTTGGTTAAAGAGATTATTAACAATTGTATTGCGCATCAGGATTATCGCTTGCTTGGAAGTATTGGAAAAAGCGTTGCCAGAAGTTTTAAGTGATGAGCAGAAATCCAAGAAAGTATCTAATTTATTGCAAGCAATGAAAAAGGGAGGATTAGTGATTGCAGGAGGTAAAAATCGATATGCAAAGTGGAGTCTGAAATAGTGCCGCTTGTTCCTAGGATTGTGTAGGGTCTTATAATTACCTACAATTTTATTTTACGATAAACAACAATAGAGAAGGTAAAGAAATGTCATATTTTGATAGCGTGAATGATAAATTTTTTAATCCGTTTTGCTGTAGAAACCGTGAGGTTTATTTTGAATGTATCAGTCTGCTGATTGAAAAATCGAAAGAAATTCCGATTCTGTATGAGACGGATGCCAGACAGTGCTTAATTATTTATTTGCAGAATTGTCTGTATTCCATAGAGACAGAAAATATTGGTGAGGAGATCAGCAGTGTGCGGAGTCCGCAGGAAAATGCATCTGCCATTTTGCGATATTTTCGCGCATGCGGCTGGATCACCCCGAAGGAAATCGGGCGTACCGGAGATAACATTGCTTCTGTTTCTGCTTACTGCCGCAAATTAATTGATGCGATTCATCGAATTTTTGATCAGGATACGAACAGCGCAATCACAAATCATATCTTTTCCATTTATGAGATTTTGAAAACATCTCTGGGAAAAGACAGTGTCCGTGCGATCCGGCCGTACTCCAATATCCTTGTGCCTCTGATAGAAAATGAATGTGACCTGAAGAATGAACTTTTAATCTTAAAGGACAGTATTCGTGAGATCATGCGTGCAGTCATGAAAATGCCGGATGTAAATAGTTTCGGACAGTTTTTGATTAAAGATGAATTGCTGACACGTTTTTTTAATGACTATTTCTTTATAAAAAAGAGTGGCCTGATTCCTTCCTATATTTCTGAGATTGACCGAATGCTGCGTCGGCTCAGACGTTCGGAACTGTATGATAAAATGCTTAGTGAATATAGAAAGCTGAAGAATACAGATGAAGTCGGGGCAAAAGAGATAATTGACCGTCAGTTTGGCGAACTGGAAAGCTTTATCAATTTTGAATATGAGCAGGAAATGAATTATATTGATAACAAAATCAATACCTATTACAATTTGTATGCGACTCGCATGATGATGGTGCTAAGCAACGGTACAAATCTTGAACATGTCATAAACCGGATTTTGATGCTGCTAAAAGATATGGATGGGGAAAATCGGGAACTTGTTTTGCAGCATCTGGCGCAGACGCATCAATTGCAAAGTGTTGGATTTATCAGCAGAAAATCTTTTGAGCGCCGGAAAAAGGCCAATCCGAACCTGATAAATGCAGGAATTGTTATGGATGAGCTTTCGGAGGAAGAGAGACAGCGTTTGACGGATGAACTTATGACGGAGACACCGGACAGGTATAGTCTTGATCATGTAAAAGAGTATTTTGACCATATGACGTTCTTAAGGGATAGGCTGAGTGTGAATGAATGCAGAGTGCGCACAAGGAATGATGCGATGATGGTGGCTGCCAGTATGATCTATTCGGGCACGGCCGGATTCCCATATGAGGTAGAATTCGAAGAGGGAACCGTTGAGACAGAAGTTGCAACAATTAGCAAAATCAGTATAAAGAGGAAATGCGATGAATGATATCAGTTTACAGATTATAATAAAAGAAGAAAATGGTACTTTATTTAAACGATGTGTTCGAAAATTGCTGGAATCTACGTTTATTCTCCGGGAGAAGGACGAGAAACTATATTCTTTTGTATCCAGAGAATCAAACCGACAGGACATTTCCGAATATCTTCGGATGATAGGCTTTGATATTCTGGTGGATGAAAAAACGGGTGTCAGTATGTTGATCGTCAGTGAAGAGGATGAGGAAACGGTGGGGCTGAAACGTGCGAATGTAATTACATTTTCCTCGCTCCAGTATCACATGCTTTTGGTTTTGTGGAAGGTTTATTTGGAAAATCTGGGATATAACGAAGGGAATTTTGTCACAAAGGGTGATTTGATTGATAAAATTAAATCTTACGGCGTTGTGCCGATGAAACAGGAACTGAATGTGGCTTTTAAACTATTCAAAAAGTATAGTCTGATTAATTTTGATGAGAATGATCATGGGGAGGATATGAAAATCCAGCTTTATCCCTCATTGCAGTTTGGCTGGGATATTCCGCAGTTCCAGACGGTTGCAGATGAATATCTGAAACGGAATGAGACGGATGAAGAGACTGCTGACGATTCTGAAGAAGAAATACAGCAGATAAATTCAGAAGATTATGGGGAGAACGAGGTATGATTTTATTGAAAAAGGTCCGCCTGATCAATTGGTATGGATTCTCCAATATTACTGCGCCTATCGGCTTTTTTACACTAATTGCAGGAAAAAACGGAAATGGAAAGTCGGTCATGTTGGATGCTATTAAATATGCTGCATTTGGCGATACGATTTTTAACAAATCATCAGAAAACAAAGGAAGCAGAACACTTTCTTCGTATACCAGAGGGCTTCTTGATGCAACGGCCGGAACCTATATGCGTCCGGCTGACAAGGTGCCCAATGTATATAGCCATATTGTACAGGAATATTATGATGATGTGGAAGAAAAGTCTTTTATTCTTGGGGCAGTGATTGAGACGAATGCATCAAACAGCTGTCAGACTCTGAGATATGTTGCGGACAAAACCTCTCTGAATGATATGGAACATCTATATGTGCAAGATGGAATGAAAATGCCATATTCCGCTTCACAGCTGCAGAAAAAATATGGACTTACTCTGCTTCTGCGGGAGCCGGGAATTCAGAAGTTTATGCAGATGACCGGCCTGAAACTGAATATCAATCAGGTAAATGCTTATCTTCGGAAACTGCGCGGTATTATGTCTTATGATCCCAATGCGAAAATTGATAAATTCATCAGAGAGAGCGTTCTGGAGGAACGAAATGTGGACTTTACTAAACTGATTGAGGCAAAAGGGAACATTGAGCGGTTGAATGATACCTTTTCACTGATTCAGGAAGAGATTGAGGAACTGGAAAAAATCTTGAGCGAGTATGATACCTGTGAAAATGAGAAGAATCGTTTGCTGGCGGATGATATTAAGATTGTTTACCGACGGATGAAAAGATTAAATGCAGAGATTGCGGAAAAGATTTGTGAGCAGAATATTGCATCCAGGAAAAAGAGTGAGATGGTACAGACGCTGGAGGTGCTGGAACAAAGAAGTGATGCAATTAATCAGAGACTGATTCAGGCACGAATCAGTCTGAACCAGTTAGACAGTACGAAAATGATTCAGGAAGAAGAAAAACGTCTCGATGTATTAAGGGAAGAAAAACGACGGCTCTCGCTGGAAAAAAATGATCTGGAACAGTTTCAGATAAAGATAAGTGAGATCCTCTGCGAATTTTTAGAAGATGGACGTGAGGTGAAAAGAAAGGAAATATTGACTTCGCTCTGCAGCAGTTTCTGTTCTGCGTTTGAAAAAGAGAGTGCAGTTGTCTGGTTAAAGCAGGCGGTAGATGAGAGTTATGATGATTTTACGGCACAGGGGGCTTTGATCGGACAGGAAATTGAAAAACTGGAGCGAAAGTTAGATGAGCAGGAGAGAATTCTGGAAGAAGCCAGAAAGCGCAGGAATACATATGCGCAGATTCCGGAGTATGTGGGATTGAAAGCTGAGATAAATCGCGAGTTTGCAAAACGGAAACTTTCGACGGAGGCGAAATTTGCCTGTGAGTATGTGATCGATATTACGGATGAGTCCTGGCGTGATGCGATTGAGGCATTTCTTGGTATTCGCCGATATACGATTCTGGTGGATCCGCAATATTATGATATTGCGGATGATGTACTGAACCGTTCCCAGAATAGATATGCACATTTGTTCAATACGAAATTGTTGATGAAGAAAGAAATTGAACCGGAAAAAGATTCTGTGGTGCATTTCTTGAACATTAAAAATATGGTGGCAAAGAAATATTTTGATTTTCAGTTGGGAAGAATGCATGCTGTGAAACTGGAGGAGGTTAGGAACCGGGAAAATGCAATTTCTGTGGAAGGGCGTGTGTCTGTTGCCATGGATAGTTATTTCCTGCGTTTTGACCGTATCCGCTCTTATTATCTGGGACAGGAAACATTTGAACTGAACCGGAGACGCGCAGAAAAGGAAATCATAAGATTAAAGGCAGAGCGTGGGGAAAAACTTTCTGTCCGGAAAACGATTGCAGACAGAAAGAACCGCTTGAGTCAGGATAAGGAATTTTTTAAAGAATATGATTATGATGTGCATGAAAAGTATCAAAAGGCAGCAAAAGAACTGGATGAATCGCATAAACAGCTGGAGAAACTGAAAAAGGCACAGAAGAATAACAGAGAATATCTGGAACTGAGTCAGCTGGTATCCGGTCTTGAGGATGAACAGGATGCGGTGAAGAATGAGCAGAAAGAGGCGATGAACGAAAACAGTAGGCTGGAAACAACGATTCAAATCTGCAAAAATGCCATTGATACGAAAACAATGGAGCTTAATAAGGAAAAGGAAGAATTCACAGAATATGAGATTTCGGCTTATTCGGTTGTTCAGAGAGCGGTTGAGGCATACGAAAAATATGTGGAAGCCGGAAGGGCAGGGACAGGAGGAATCTTCGCCTCGGAGACAAGAAGCCGCTTATCAAGAAGCATTGAACAGCATAAGAAAGAATTGATCGGCCTGCAATCCGGCTATAATGTAAAACACCCGGACAGGTCAATGCCGGTTGGAGAGACGGATCGGGATGTATATGCAAAGCGAAAAGACCGCATCTGGATGGATGATCTGCAGGAAATACGTGAAAAGCTGGATGCTCAGACGAAACGTTATGAGGATATCTTCAAAAACGAATTTGTGCTGACAATTTTAAAGACCTGTGACAATGCACAGGACGATCTTAAACAGATCAATGCAGAACTGGCAAAACTGAACTTCTCAACCCGATATCAGTTTGACGTTCATTATGTGAAAGATGGATCGGAGTACGCTAAGATTATTGAGTATGCAAAGTATCTGGATGAAAGAGAAAAGCTTGGAGATACGTCCGGACAGATGACCCTTGGTATGGTGGCTTCCGTATCGGACGAGGAGGGTGAGCAGCTGGAATGGGAACTGAAACAGATCATTAATCGGATTATCGAGAAAAACAGTGATGAAACCATCGCACGTTTTGCAGATTACCGGAATTACATGACATATGAGATTCTCATGAGCAATCATATTCTGGATCGTGCAAAATTGTCGCGCCAGACAGGGTTTAACTCAGGCGCAGAAGTGCAGATTCCTTATTTGTTGATTTTATCTTCTGCATTGCTTATGATTTATAATCAGAAGGTGAATTCTGCCAGACTGGTATTCATTGATGAGCCGTTCGCAAAGATGGATCCGGGCAATGTGAAGCTGATGCTGGAGTTTATGAAAAAGCAGAATTTGCAGGTGATTTTCTGCTCACCAGATAAGACGGAGTCAATTGGTAACGAATGTGAAGTGATTTTGCCGGTACTTCGAGTACGGCCAAACAGCATGCAACTTGGTATTGTGCAGTTCCATGAGGAGAAGACTTATGAATGATTATGAAGAAAAGATGCTGCTGCTTCTGGTTGAAAAATACAGAAAGAGTAAAAAAGACAGCGGAACCGGTCGTATTAACAGGAGAACGCAGATTAAGCCGATGGAATTGTACAGAGGATACAATCGGAATGATGGAGATCTGGAGCAGATCAATGCCATCAATGAAACTGCCGATAAATACCGGGAAAAGGGATTTCTGACTTTTGAAATGAAGAAATTCAGCAACGAGATTTCTTCGATTTATTTGGTTGATGAGAAAGTGGAGGAAGCGGAACGATATCTGACGGAGCATTATCAGTATGAATCGAAGCATGAAAAAATGAAACAGGTAAAGAGAATTATTGAACAGTACAGAGGTTATTCTCCGGTTGCGGATCGGGAATGTGCAAAACTTCAGGTGAGTCTTGATAAAAATGTGGTGCCAAAGGACTATGAACAGACAAAAGAAGTGTTAAGGGCATTGATTTTCATTGAGCGGAATGAGCGGCCTCTGTATGTACGCGAGGCATCCATGCTGATTTATGGAAGTTCGAAGTATCTGGAAGATAATACACTGGACGTGGTGTGTGGGCTGATTCGAAAATTCAGGGGAAAACCATGTGATGAAAATGAACTTCAGGATGAGATATTAAGCGAATATCGAATTGTGAAGGAAAAGCAGAAAATCTGTCTGAAAGGGGATATCGTAATTGTGAAATCCGGAAAGACGCTGGAACTTGGAAATTTTCGAAGCGGTGTAGAGTTTTATGCAGATGAATTGGATAAAATCGAAAGAATTATAGTTAATGATCAGCGATTTATCACTGTGGAGAATAAGACATCTTATATGCGGTGCAAAGAAGCAGATACGGCTTATTTTTATCTGGGCGGATATGCAAGCCGGTTTCAGCGGGATTTTCTGAAGATGATATATGGGGATAATCCAGGAGTCCAGTATTTACATTTTGGAGATATTGATGCCGGTGGTTTTTATATACATGAGAATCTGTGCAGGATTACAGGAATTCCGTTTGTACTTTACCGGATGTCTATAAACGAGCTGCAGAATCCCCAGTATAAAAGCTGCCTGCTTAGCCTTTCCGGAAATGACAGGAAACGTCTGAAAACGTTGGCTGAACATGATGTTTATCAGGAAACGGTGAAGTATATGCTTGAGCGAGGCATAAAGCTGGAACAGGAGATTGTGAGTTATTACTCTTAAGAGATAATGACGGAGAAGTATATCTTCCGGTATCCGCAATCTATGGACCAAGTGGAACGTTCTCTTTTACAAAAAACTGCCATTGTTATCATATCTTGGAATTACTTCATAACAGGGAGTATTGGGATTGTTTTGCTTTGCCGGTATTAATGCAGTGGTAACACGTATGATTTACAATAAAGAGGATGATGAATTGCCTTTTTCTTAAAGAATAAATAAAAACTTTTCTGCATAGATTGTAACAACAGAGAATGCAGAGGGTTTTATGAAGGATTATATTGAAAAGCGTGCAGTGGAAATTGCTTATTATATTATTGAGAAGAAAGCAACTGTAAGGCAGACTGCGAAAAAGTTTGGAGTAAGCAAGAGTACCATACATAAAGACGTTACAGAACGTCTTTTGCAGATTAACCCTACCCTTGCCGCCGAGGTGAGAAAGGTGATTGATGTGAATAAATCTGAGCGGCATATTCGGGGAGGACTTGCTACGAGAGAAAAATACTTGCACCAGCATGTGTAAAGGAAACAGAAAAGATATTGAGGAAACAGATTCAGTCTGAGAAAGGCTTGGAATCTGTTTTCTTTTTGTATCTGGGATTGGTTTTACCAGTTATGGAAAATCGTATTATATTTGTAAGAAATGTGTGAAATTTTTAATCAGAATCCAAAGAAATTATATGGAAGTTTCAAGGCAAAAAGGATATGATAAAAATATTATAATGGTAGACGGATTTAGAAAGGAGACAGGCTATGAAAAAGAAACAAATTAGCAAGAGTTTTCAGAGAAAATGTAAGGTAATGCTAGTAGGAGCGCTGGCATTTCAAATGGTAATTACAAATCCACTTTCAACACTTGCGGCAGGAAATGCACTGACGCTGGAAGAGCGTGTTACGCAAGCAGAAAGTACAATTGTGCTTGATAGCTTGTGGGAAGTAGAAAATCCGGCAGACGGGAAATTAAAAGTGAATGAAGATGGAAGTATTACCATTACAACGGAGCGCGGGGATATCACAAATTCCATGAAGAACGTGCTTTATTACAAACTTCCATATGCAGTAGATAGTGTATTTACAGTGAAAGTAAGTGGAAACATGACATCGGATTTTCAGGCGGGGCAGCTTATGATTACCAGCGGCAAAAACCTGGAAAACGGAGTTGGAGTTATGAATCGTCATCATAGCTATCTTGGAGGAAACTATGGCTCCAATGAACTTATGGGAGTGATGACGCGTGGCGGTAACCCGAATGAGTATTATGAAGCATCGGAAGTAACAGGAAATGAATTTTATTTAAGACTGCAAAAACAGAATGGATGGATTACCGGATTTTATGCGAAAGAGTACAGTGATGATCCAAATGACTGGAATCAGATCATTGACCCGACGAAGGGGAATATTGAAAAAGTAGATAAAAATAATGCATATACGACAGATTTGAATGAAATGTATGTCGCTATTGCGGCATCTAGCGGTGGGACGGATCATGCGGCAGAGGTTACATTCTCAGACCTTAGAGTGAATGGACAGCCAATCGCATTTACAGCCAATCCAGGTGCTTTGAATTCGGTGACGTTATCTGGTGAAAAGAAAATGAAAGTGAATGGAACTCAGAGCCTTGCTTTGACAGGAGTGGATTATGAGGGAAATGAGATTACGGAATTTGATTCCGTTACATACGCAAGCAGTGATGAGGAGGTAATAATAGTTGATGAGAATGGTGTTGTTACCGGACTTAAAAATGGTACGGCGACTGTTACTGCAAAGGCAGCAGTAAACGGTGTCACGAAAACGGCAGCTTTGGAGATCCAGGTAGGAGAAATCGTGGCAGAAGAAACCTGGAGCCTGAAATCCCCAGATCAGAACACACAGATGACGGTGAATTTGATGACAGGAGGAAGCCTGCGTTATAGTGCGAATCAGGATGGCGTAGAGAATATTGGAGATTCCCCGCTTGGTATGGTGACAAGTCTGGGCGATTTTTCAAAAGGGCTTATCGTTAAGCAGGTGTCCGAAGTAAAAGAAATTAATGAAAGCTACAAAATGCTTTCAGGAAAAAAAGAGGAATACACAGACCACTGCAATGAGCAGACAATTACATTTGGATTGAAAAATGATGCGTCTGTAGAGATGGATTTGGTGTTCAGAGTTTATGATGATGGTACGGCATACCGCTATGTGATACGGAGCGAAGACGGAGAAAAAGAGATTAAGATCACAGATGAAACTTCCGGATTACAGCTTCCGGAAGGGGCAGATATCTATTGGATGGACTATTCTTCACCGAATTTTTCCTATCAAGGAAGATATAAACCAGTTACAAAGACAGAAGAACTTCCAGTTGGCGCTACGCCTTGTTTTCCATTCCTTTATGGCAAAGATGGGGTATGGACAACCTTCTCAGAAGCAGATTTGAACGGGACTTTCTGTGGTTCTATGTTTACGGTAAAAGAAAACGGCATGCTGGATGTTGCCTTTAGCAAGACACAGGGAACGACGCCGGTTGTAACGACAACGCCATTCAAATCTCCTTGGAGAGCAGCGATTACAGGAACAGCAGAAGACATCGTAAAAAATACGATGGTTGAGAATTTAAGTACTCCAGCGGATTATGAAACATATGATTTTGAATCATGGGTAGAACCGGGAATTTCTTCCTGGTCGTGGGTTGCAGCCTGGGGCGGAGGTGTCAGCGATCAGTCTAAAAAAGAGACCCATTTGAATTGGATCGACCTTGGTGCAAAAATGGGATGGAAATACTATATCCTTGATGAGGGCTGGAACAAGGGCGGCCGTGGAAATGCAAATGAGATGCACGATTGGTGGCCGGAAGTAAGAGACTATGCGAAGGAAAAAGGTGTGAAACTCTGGGTATGGGTACATAAGAGCGATATTGATACTGCAGAAGAACGTGAAAGACATTTTAAAGAATGGTCCGAGGAAGGAATCGTAGGTATCAAACCAGATTTCTTTGATGCAGAAGACCAGACCTGTATGAAACTGTATGATGAACTTTATAAGGATGCGGCAAAATATAAATTGATGGTACTTTCTCACGGAGCAAACAAACCAACAGGCGAGATCCGTACCTGGCCAAATGCATATGGGCGAGAAGCTGTTTCCGGGCAGGAAGAGGGCGGACTTGATCCGGAACAGTTCACAATCATTCCATTTGCACGTGCGGCGGTAGGGCCTGCGGAAATCACAGAGGAACTTCGTTCCAAAGATTACAGCAAGACAACAATGGGATTCCAGGTAGCGCTCACAGCCTTGATTGAAGATGGTATTCATAGTTTGGGTTCGGAGCCGAAGGTTTATTATAATAATCCGGAAGGGATGTCTTACTACAAAGATTACCCGGAAAAATGGATACAGACAGAGCTTGCAAGCGCCGAAATCGGGCAGTATGTCAATATGGCAAGAAAAGCGCCAAACGGCAACTGGTACATTTCCGGTGTGAGTCAGGATCCAAGAAAAATGGATATCCCAATGCAGTATTTGGATAAAGATACTACATATACGGTGCTTCTTTATAAAGAAAACGGAAGACAAGATATTGTGATGGATATTTTTACCGGCATCACTTGCGAAAGTATGATTCCGGTAGAAGTGCTCAAAGGCGGCGGTTATGCGATGAGAGCAATTCCAGAAAATGAAGTAGACAGTGTAGACAAAATCATTGCGAATCCGACTAAGGTAACGGTGGAAGCAGGGCGTTTTGCAGAGCCGATTGAAATTACACTTAGTCCGGAAGAGGTGGAATTCAAAGAAGTGATTTGGAATTCTGCTGATGAAGACATTGCAACAGTAGACCAAAACGGTGTGGTAAGAGGTGTTGCCGCAGGCAAGACAACAGTAACTGTGGCATCGGCATTTGACAAAAATGTAAAAGCAGAAGTGCAAGTGGTCGTAAAGTCTCCAAGATATACCTTGGACGAAAGTACATGGATGATACTTAATCCGACAGATAACGTGATAATCGAGGATACGAATACGGTAACGATTACTACCGAAAACGGTGTCCTTGGCGGACGAAATTGGAAAAACATGTTTGCTATGGATGTGCCGGAGGGTGATGAAGATTTTGTGATTACGGCAAAGATTTCCGGTGGATTAAATGCAGATTATCAAGGCGGATTTGTGACTATTTTCGATAAAGAAAATCCAGATACGCCATCTTTGGCAGCAGGGCGCCGTCACCATGGTTATCTGATGGGAGGTCATCCACAGTCATTTGGTGTGATGTCTACTCAGGGAGGTACATCGGAGTTCTATTGTGCAGACGAGCATTATAACGAAGAAGTGTGGATCAAAGTTGAAAAACAAGGCAATGTATTTATTTCTTCTTATAGTTATGATGGACAGAATTGGACAGAGATTACGGATAAAGGCAATGCAAGACAAGTAATCAATGATCGGTTGGCAGCAAGCAAGCAGCTTTGTGTAGGATTCTATGCGGGTGCAGGAGGAACGAGTTCGGCATTTGATATTCAGATTAGTGATTTTACTTACAATGGCGAGCAGGTTCCAATTGCGATTGATAATGCTGCAAACGTTGATAAATCTGATCTTGAGGCATTGATCGAATATGCAAATAGGCAAAAAGAAAATGTGGAATACGAACTTTTGGTTCCGATTGTAAAAGAACATTTTGAAGCAGTATTAGAAGAGGCAATCAGAGTGAATGCAGACGTAACTGCAGTTCAGGAAGAGGTTGATGCAGCATATGATAATTTACTCGATAAGGTACATCTTCTTTCCTTTATTGCGGGCGACAAGACAAATCTTGAACTTAGATATGGAGTGCTGAAAGATCTGGATCTTAGTCTTTATACAGATGAAAGTGCAGAAGCAATGGCAAATGCACTTGTGGCGGCTAAGAAAGTGTTAGATGATAAGAACGCACTTGCAGGTGATGTTAAAAAAGCGTTAGATGATTTAAATGCAGCAGAGGCAGGTCTGGAGTTCAAAGAGAACGTAGATAAAACTAAACTTGCGAGTAAGATTGAAACAGCACAAGGTTATGTGGCAGAAGAAGAGGCATCTGAAAACGATACCTTTACAACGGCAAGTTTTGATAATCTGAAAATCGCATTGCAAGCTGCACAGAATGTTTATAAAAATGGAAAAGCGACTCAGCAAGAAGTAAATATGGCATATAAAATGCTTCATGAAGCAATCATGGGACTTCGCCGTACACCAGATAAGAGTGCTCTTGAGGATTTGATGGGAGAAACAGAAAAAATTGATTTTGCATGTTATACAGAAGAAAGTGTAAAAGCAGTTAAGGCGGCATATGAAGTGGCAGCGGCAGTCGCAGAAGATGGGAATGCAAGTCAGAAAGAAGTAGACGCGGCAGCAGAAAGCTTGAGAGCAGCGATTGATAAATTGCAGGTAAAAGCCGATAAGGTAGTATCTAGTAATGCAGGAGATAAAACAGCAGCAGGAAAAGCGCCAGTTAAGACAGGTGATGCGGCAGATATGGCGATTCCGGCCATAGCAGCTCTTGTGGCAATTTTGGCGGCATTGGCTGCTTGGAAGAAGAGATAAAGAACCTTCTTGTTTATATTATAGTTTGGGGATTCCCTGCAAGTTTACAACTTGCGGGGAAATTCCTTTTTGTAGAAAGTAAGTTTCACTTCGGTAAATTAACGAAAAATTTTAAAATAAAAGGCAAATTTTTTACAATTGAAAGCTTGTTATTCAAAGACAAGTGTTTTATAATAAGTAAATCGAATTTCAAAACAGCAAAATAATAATAAAGGAGACAAGCTATGAAGCAAGATATGATTGTCATTTTAGACCTTGGAAGTACAGAGAATACCGTCATTGCAAGAGAAATCCGTGCACTCGGTGTTTACAGTGAGATTTATCCACATGATATTACAGTGGAAGAATTAAAGAAGATTCCGAATGTAAAAGGTATCATCATTAATGGTGGAGAGAACAATATCGTAGATGGTGAGCGTATTGACGTTTTACCGGAGATTTATACAGCTGGATACCCGATGCTTGCAGCAGAACATGAATTTGCAAAATGCGAAGAGACATATACGCAGTGGCCAGCAGAAGAGGAAAGACAAGCAATCTTAAAAGCATTCGTATTTGACAAATGTAAAGCAGAAGCAAACTGGAATATGAAAAACTTTGTGGAAGATCAGGTAGAGTTGATCCGCCGTCAGGTTGGAGACAAAAAAGTACTTCTTGCATTGTCAGGCGGTGTAGATAGTTCTGTAGTAGCTGCTCTTTTAATAAAAGCAATCGGAAAACAGCTTGTATGCGTACATGTAAATCATGGCTTGATGCGTAAAGGCGAATCCGAAAGCGTTATTGAAGTATTTAAAAATCAGATGGATGCAAACCTCATATATGTAGACGCTTCTGAAAGATTTTTAGGGAAGCTGGAAGGCGTTGCTGATCCTGAAGAAAAGAGAAAGATTATTGGTGCAGAATTTATTCGTGTATTCGAAGAAGAAGCACGTAAGTTAGAAGGAATTGATTTCCTCGCACAGGGAACGATTTATCCGGATATCGTGGAAAGCGGAACAAAGACAGCTAAAGTGGTAAAATCTCATCATAATGTGGGAGGACTTCCTGAAGATTTACAGTTCTCCTTGGTAGAACCTCTTTACTATCTTTTCAAGGACGAGGTAAGAGCTTGTGGTCTTGAGCTTGGACTTCCTCATGGCATGGTATTCCGTCAGCCATTCCCAGGACCGGGACTTGGCGTAAGATGTCTTGGAGCAATCACAAGAGAACGTCTGGAAGCAGTTCGTGAGTCCGACGCAATTCTTCGCGAAGAATTTGCAAATGCAGGACTTGACAAAAAAGTATGGCAGTATTTCACAATTGTGCCAGACTTCAAGTCCGTAGGTGTAAAAGATAATGCAAGATGCTTCGAGTATCCGGTTATCCTTCGTGCAGTCAATACGATTGATGCTATGAGCGCATCCGTAGAGGAAGTAGATTGGGCAGTGCTTAAGAAGATTACAGACAGAATTCTTAAAGAAGTGAAGAATGTCAACCGTGTGTGCATGGATATCTCACCGAAGCCATGTGCGACCATAGAGTGGGAGTAGTCTTGAATGTGTCGGAAACCCTTATTTTACTAGGGTTTTCGGCATTTTTTAATTTTCTATTGCATTTTTATTGCATTATTTTCTAAAGTTTCAATATTTAGCTTGATTGGATAATTACTTTTAACTGCCATTGCTTCAGATGAAATTGCATTTGATTTTTTCACTAGACCTTTCAGTTTGGTTGCCACTTCATAATTGCTGTTAGGATATAGATGTCCGTATGTACCTAGTGTGGTTTCTATATCTTCGTGTCCCAAGCGGTCTTTTATGATTAAGGGGTTTTCTCCTAAACTAATCAGCAGGGAAGCATGAGAATGTCGTAACGCATGAATTTTGATACGGTGTACATCTGCAAGTTTTGAATACTTTTCAATAGCTCTAGGTATTGCGTGTTTATTTGACGATGTACCATTGTAGCTTAATATAAAATCTGTTTTGACAACTTTTTGTTGAATATTCTTCCAAACAGAAAGTTCATGTAAAGTGTCCTCGTCTAAAACTATTTGACGGACACTTGCTTTTGTTTTAGGCTCAACAAATTTGTAGTTTTCAAGTGATTTATAATATAAGCTCTTTGAAATATCAAGTACGCCTGTTTCAAAGTCAAGGTCAACCCATTGTAATGCACACGCTTCTCCAAAACGTAAGCCAGTCATAAAAAGTAGCCATATAGTTATGAATAAGTAATGTTCGTAATAATCGTCAGTATTGATTTGTGATATTACTTTTTCAAATTCTTCAAGCGTCCAAAAATCTACTTTGACTTTTAATTTCTTCACGTTTCCGATAACTTTAGCAGGATTGCTTTTTACAAGTCCTAAGACGACAGCTCTATCCATAGCCCTTGAAAACATACCTTGAATTGAACGAACATAATTTTGACCGTACTTTTTTGAAAGTTCTAATTGCCATGCTTGGACTTGTAGAGGTCCGATTTTGTCAATTAGCATATTGAAATGCGAATAGTTGATGATTTTGGAAGAAGATATAAATGGTCAAAAACTGAGATAAGCTGTAGTCCAGAGACTATGCAATTAGTTTTTAATGATAAAGTAGTATATATTGATGAATACAAAAATGGTTGTATAGTTGAATATGTTGGATCTTAAAAATTAAAACAAGAAAGAAGCAATATATATATGAATATGAAAAATATAACATGTATTTGAAGATGCTGTCGATAAAAGTGAAAAAACTTCAAAAGAGAGGTTCAATTTTATGTGGAAAGATGAGAATAAATTATCTTTCCATTTTTATTTGGTTGATAAAAAAGAAATTAGTTTTTATCAAAGATGATACAAAAAGTATTAAAAAAAATTCAAAAGTTAGAGAAACAAAAGCATTAAAGTTAGATGTAAAAAGTAAATTAGAAGATGAAATTACTGAGCATACTCATAATTAAAACATCTTTATTCATTTAAAAGTGATTACGAAAAGATTGAAAAAGTAACAATGATTACTTCAATCCATATAGTGAAAAATGCAGAAAATTAGTATGTCCTGTAGTGTAACAAGCACTGACTTTTGCTGGCATACAAAAGTCTCTTGTTAGGACATAGTCCTAAGACCTTAAAAATATAGAAATTTATTCTACTTTTGGAATATGTATTGTAGACACTATAGATACATGAGATAATAGATAATAAATGATACGAAAGTAGAAGAATACAACTGGAGGTTAGTTATGTTTTTGAATTTGTTGAGTGAAGATAAAAAAATTTTGTTTAGAGAATTAGATTTATATGTCGCTAAAACAGACGGTGTACTGCATGAAAAAGAAAAGAATATTATAAACTTTCACTGCAATGAAATGCAGATTATGAATAATAATTTTGAAAACATATTATCTTTAAAAGAAACTGTGGAAAGAATTAGCATTAGTTTTTCTGACAAAGAAAAAAGAATGGTTTTTCTAGAATTACTATCTGTTGTTATGGCAGATGAAAAATATTCTAAAGATGAAGACAATTTTATAAAAGAAATTGCAGTTACATTTAATATTGATAAAGAGTCAATTGATAGTGCATTTAATATTTTATTAGATTTAAAGAATACTTATGGAAAACTATCACAATTTATTGAGGAAGTATGATTATGAATAATGATGAAAATAAAGTAAATAGCAAAAGTAAGTTAAAAGGAGCAGACATTGCAGGAGTAGTAGAAAGCAATATTAGTGGTAGTGCTAATTTGTATAGTCAAGATAAGTTTGCTACTCCACGTGGTCATGGATTTGCGGCAGAACAAGCAAATCATTTGTATGACAAATTAGCGAATAAAGATTTTTTTGGAAAGGATAAAGTTAAATTAGTTGGTGATGACTTAGATCCTGTAACAGGTAGAATAATCAAAAATGGTGCTGATAGAATAGTTAATGGAACTGCCATTCAAACAAAATATTGTGCAAGTGGATCAAAATGTATAAAAGCATGTTTTGAAAACAGTGAATTTAGATATCTTAATGCTGATGGGTCACCAATGCAAATAGAAGTTCCATTGGATAAATATGAACAAGCTATTCAAGCAATGCAAGAAAGAATAAAAAATGGGCAAGTACCAGGTGTTACAGATCCTAAAGAGGCAAAGAAAATAATACGACAAGGTCATTTTACCTATGAACAGGCAAAAAATATTGCAAAAGCAGGAACGGTTGAATCATTAAAATTTGATGCAGTAAATGGTGCTGTAGTTGCAACAAGTGCATTAGGTGTTAGCGCAATGTTATCATTTGCTACCTCGCTTTGGAATGGTGATGATTTAAATGTTGCACTAAAAAATGCTTCTTATACTGGACTTAAAATAGGGGGAACTACATTTGTAACTGCAGTATTTGCAAGTCAATTATCTAAAGCAGGTTTAAATAGTATGCTTGTAGGAAGTTCGGAAGCTATTGTTCGTATAATGGGACCTAAGGCTTCTGCTGTGCTTGTAAATGCATTTAGAAGTAGTACAAATATTTATGGTGCAGCAGCAATGAAAAGTGCTGCAAAACTTCTTAGAGGAAATATTATAACGGGTGCTGTATCTGTTGTTGTCCTTTCTTCATTTGATATTGTTAATATATTTAGAGGAAGAATATCTCCTCAACAGTTATTTAAAAATATAACAGGAACAACAGCAGCTGTTGCTGGAGGTACCGCAGGTTGGGTAGGTGGAGCAACGGCAGGAGCCACTGTTGGATCAGTAGTTCCAGTTTTAGGTACTGCTATTGGTGGGTTTGTTGGTGGATTGTTAGGTTCATTTGTTGCAGGTGCAGCTAGTAATAAATTAGCTAATGTTGTTTTAGATGAATTTATTCAAGATGATGCAAATGAAATGGTTAATATTATTGAAGGAGTTTTTCAACAATTGGCTATAGACTATTTGTTATCTCAATATGAAGCTGAGTATATTGTTGATAATTTAAGAGACAAATTATCCAGTAGTACTTTAAAAGATATGTTTGCCAGTTCAAATAGAAAAAGATTTGCTTATGATCTTTTAATAGAAAGTGTAGAAAAAACTGTGAATAAACGAGAGTATGTAAAAATTCCAGATAACAAACAGATTGAAAATAGTTTAATTCAAGTGTTAGAAGAAATATCTGATGAAACAGAAATGGCTTATTCAATATACGGATAAGTTAGTGTATTTTATATTAAAAGGAGAATAAACATGATACCTAAATATAATGAAATGTATAACGAAGTACTTATGGTGCTTAATCAACATGAAGAAATAAGATTAATGGATTTAGTGAACGAAGTTTCAAATATATTAAATTTATCTGAAGAAGATAGAAATGAAACATTGGATAATGATAAAAGAACGGTAATTTATTATAGACTTGGTTGGACAAAAACATATTTAGCTAAGGCAGGTCTATTAGAAACTGTTCGAAGAGGTGTATTTAAAATCACGTCAGAAGGGATATGTGTTTTGAATTCAGGAGTACAAATAACAAACGAATATTTAATGAAATATAAATCTTTTGTTGAATTTGTTCGACCAAACAGAGAATTAATTGAAGAAAATACTGTAGAGGTAAATAGTACACCAATAGAGAGCATTGACAGGTCATTAAAAATGATTTCTTCACGCTTGAGTGATGAATTATTGGAAATGATTTTATCTAAAGAGCCTATTTTCTTTGAAAGATTAGTATTAGACTTGTTGAACAAAATGGGATATGCTTTCGATGATGAATCTGTAATAGCGACTAAATATACTGGTGATGAGGGCATTGATGGAATTATAAAAGAGGATAAGTTTGGATTTAGTAATATATATATTCAAGCAAAGCGATGGAATGGTACAGTAGGAAGACCAGAAATACAGAAATTTTTGGGTGCAGTTGCTGGACAAGGTGGTTCTAAAGGTTTGTTTATAACTACGTCTTCTTTCACAAGAGATGCTATTGAATTTGCAAAAAAACAGCTTCAAGTTAAATTGATTTTAGTAGATGGAAAAATGTTGGCAAATCTTATGATCAATTATAACTTAGGGGTAAGTGTTGTTAAAACTTATGAGATTAAACAGTTAGATTTAGATTATTTTGATGGAGAATTTATGTAATATGTTTTAGGAGAAGAGATATGACTATAAAAGAAAAATTGATGTCTATGGTTGATACAAGTAAAAATTTAAGAATTAACTATATTCAGATGGAGAAAATTGTATTTACCATGTTGGAGGATTATTTAAAGAGGCAAGGAAAAACTATAGAGATGCATAATCAAATTAAGCAATTTGATGCACTTTTACCTAATGGAATTGATGAATATTCGGAAGGTATTTTTGTTGAATTAAAAATTTACAGAAATAAAATGGCATTGCTAGGTGTAACTAAAAATTTGATAAATATTATTAATGAACTGGATTCATATAGAACATTACTTTTAATTGTTATTAATGAACTTCCAAAAGAAATAAGAATTAAAATCTATAATGAAGCTAAAAAGATGAATATAAATTTGATTTTATGGGATGTTGATCAACTAGTTAAGATGTTTGAAGAAAATGAAAAATTGTTTTTTAATTTATATGATAATATTGATTCTGTTCTTTTGAAGCATACCATAAACTACGGAATTTCAAAAAAGGATAAAATTGAGAAGCATATAGATATTCAAAATACATTTATTAATAGTCTGCATGAGAGTTATGAGGATGATGATATAGTGCTATTTTTAGGAGCTGGTGTATCTAAAGATGCCAAAATAGCAACGTGGGATGAATTAATATCAGAATTGTTTGTAACGTTAATTGATAAAAAAATGCAAGAAGAAAAAATTAATATTAGCGAATTAGAAAGAGATACGATTATAAAAAGTATTAAAGGGCAAAATGCCAATATGCCATTACTACAGACCAGGTATTTGAAAAAAGGTTTTAATACAACTTTTGAAGCTACTATTAGCGAAATATTGTATAAAAAATCAATAAAAACATCTAAACTTTTGAAGGAAGTTAGTCAAATGTGTATCCCAACAAGAAATGGAGTTGGGATACATGCTATTATAAATTATAATTTTGATGATCTTATTGAAAAAAATTTGAGCGAGTTGGGAATAAAATATTATTCTATTTATAGAGAAGGTATGATACCTGATAAAAATCAATTAGGAATATATCATGTACATGGTTTTTTACCTCAAAAAAGAGAAGACTATAATGATTTAGCAGAATCATTATTGGTTTTCTCTGAAGAAGGTTATCATAAATTATCGTTAGACCCTTATAATTGGGCAAACCTCACACAACTAAATTTTTTAACAAATAACACATGTTTATTTATTGGGTTGTCAATGACAGATCCTAACTTAAGACGATTATTAGAAATATCTATGTTTAAGAGTGGTGATAAAGAAAAATGTAATCATTATGCAATCATGCGTAGATTTAAGATTAATAGTAATACTAAATCCATATTGGATTTTGAAAATGTTAATGAAGCTTTGCTAGAATCTTTTTATAGAGATTTAGGAATAAATATTCTGTGGGTAAATGATTATACAGAAATACCAGAATTATTAAAAAAAATAAAAAATAATGAATAATTAAAAAAGAATCGAAGGGATTTTATATATTTATTTAGCACAATTTCTTCTGCAATTTTACTGATCATATTCATTTCTTTTACCCAAAGCATTTGATTGGATTGTTTTAATTGTTCAGTTATATTGTGTTGAATAATAAGTTGTTTAATGAGATGGTCATACATTAAATTTGCTTCTAAATCAATATCAAGAAGGTATTCATTTAATTGATTTTTAAGCAATAGGGAAGTGTATAGTCCTTGTTCATTTTGTTTTAGATATTTAAGTTTTGCTCTACCCCATTTTGATAAATAAGGTTGTTCGTTTGCTTGTAGATTTGGATAGTAATAATCGCCAAGTTTTGAGTATGTAATTTTCTTCATATTGTTAATTCCTTTCTATATTGGGAGGTTAATCAGTGCTTCTATTTATTTTGAAAACATAATAGAATAAATGAAATGAATAAAATATGATAAATAAAATGAAGAAAAGATAATGAAATAACTAAGAAATTAAACTTCGATGCCGAGTGGGAATAAGAAAAACAAAGAAAAAGTGCTTTATTTAAGGCACTTTTTTAATTTATATGATTGTTTTGAGTACAAATTGAGTACAAAAATTATAAATCATTGTAGAATTGCTAAATATTTATATACAGTTGTAGATTAGATTATTTAATAACCGTAAAATGATAATAGTTTATCAATTGTTATTTCAATATTCTTTTTTCTTAATAATTCTTTTCTTTCATTATAGGGTTTTTCTATAAGTTTACATGCGTTTATTCCATAATGAATTTCATTGTGGCAATTACTACATAACGACACTATGTTTTCTTCAATATCTAGGGAGTATTCAAAATAATCTTGATACGATAATGGTATTAAATGGTGAGCTTCAGTATATGGAATACTACTTTTTTTTCTAATAAATGTACGATGCATATTATCGATTTCGCATTGAAAATTAGCATGCACAATTGCATTGATAGATTTTTGACGATCTCTTTTATATATTGGTATATTATTTTTTACAAATTTTTCTGGTGCTAAAAATAATTCATTATCATATTCAAAATTATCGGGAAAAACATTAAGGCTTGAAATAGAGTTGTTTATGGCGCACTCTTCGGTTAAAATATGAAAATCTAATTTGTTGCTGTATTGTTTTTCTAATCGTTTGATATTTTTCTTTAAAGCTAATGCATTATCAAACAACCATTGATTAAATGGTATATTTGAATTTGATCAAGCAAAGGCGTTAGCAAAAATTGGCCATGAAGTTTATTTTTTGTCCATAGATATACGCTCTATTAGGAGGATAAGAAGGTTAGGCACATATGAAATAGAAAAAGAAGGAGTTTTAATTCATAATACTAATTTTCCGTGCGGAAGAGCTCCTCAATGGATACAAGAAGTTATATTTAGGACATTATTGAGAAAACAATACTCAATTTTGGTAAAGAAACATGGAACTCCAGATATTATACATGCTCATTTTCTTGATAAGGGATATTATACAGTTAAAGAATTAAAGAAGACAGGTATACCAATTGTAATTACAGAACATTCTTCGGGCGTCACAGAAAGACTGATTAATAAAACATCTTACAAGATGGGACGCATCACTTACAGGGAAGTAGATAAGCTCATTTGTGTAAGTAATGCATTAGCCGGACAAATTTTTCATATATTTGGCGTACATGCTGAAGTTGTTCCTAACATTGTAGATGTTACAGAGTTTCAGTTTAATGATGAGAAGAGAAAAACTGAAGGGTTTACTTTTGTTTCAGTGGCAAGGTTAGATTTATTAAAAAGGATTTTATTTTTAATAGATGTATTTGCTGATATTGTGAAAATTTTTACTAATGTCCAATTGATTATTGTTGGTGACGGGCCAGAAAAAGATCATATTATGGAAAAGGTTGCACAATATAAAATTAAGGATAAAGTTATTTTGAAGGGCCAACAAGAGCGAAGGATTATCAAACAAATTTTTGATCAGGCCGATTGCTTTGTACTGCCATCGGCCTTGGAGACTTTTGGTGTAGTGTATATAGAAGCATTGGCTTCTGGATTGCCGGTTATCGCTACAAGATGCGGCGGGCCAGAAGATTTTGTTGATGAAAGCAATGGACTTTTGGTTGAAATAGATAATAGAGAAGAACTATTTTTAGCTATGAAAAAAATGATTGAACATATTAAAAGATATGATTCGGAAAAAATATCAAAGGTTGCAAGGGAAAAATTCCATGATATAAGAATTGCAAAACAACTGGAAAATCTTTATATGACAATGTAGAAATAATTATAAAAGTGGGATTATATGGACATTTTGCTTGTATTAGATAATTTATCAGGAAAGTGTGGTGCAAATGTTAAAATTGCACTGGAACTAGCAGAAGAGTGGTCTACACATGGAAATCGTATTTATTGTCTGACGAGAATCGATAATGAGCGACAGGTTGATCATGAAAAAGAAAAATATGTAGATGAGATATTTACGTTTGTAGCTCAAGAAGATTACGATTTAACCTTATTTATAAAAAACAACGAATGGAATAAATTAAGAAATTTAAAGAAAATTCAATTGATGATTTTTAATCCAATGATCTTTTTAAAGATGATGGACAAAAAATTTTTTGCATCCAGTGCAATACGAAAAAGGTATAAAACAAATATAAAAAAAGTTTGTTTTGAGAATAGAATTGATGCAGTTGTTGCAGTTACAGAACCTTTTTATATAGCTATGGCACTTTCATCTGCGAAAATCAGAGCATATAAATATTGGATAATGCTGGATCCGTATACAAATAATTCTGCTCTGCCAAATTATTTAAAAATAATAAGAAAGATTTGGGAAAAAAAAGTATTTCGCCGGATGGAAAAGGTTTTTGCACTTGATTTTGTATGGCGGGATATTGACTATTTAAATAGGAATTTATTAAAGAAGGCATACGCATTTCATCTTCCTAAAATTGCAGTCGGTCAAGAGTCTTTAATGATAAAACCAAAATCTGAAAAAAATGAAATAGTGTTTGCGTATATTGGGCAATTTTATAACAATATTAGAAATCCTGAATTTATGTTGCAGCTTTTTAGTAAGCTGCCTTCTAATTATTATTTATATATCTATGGCGGCGGGTCGGAAGAAATAGTTGACAAATATAAAGTG
>OFGM01000430.1_pt1 | contig 40614 bp, 33 predicted proteins | sample 1521741 | NCBI WGS metagenome assembly OFGM01 (sample SAMEA3504079, study PRJEB24116) | mouse gut metagenome | biome: mouse gut; feature: mouse-associated habitat; material: faeces | place: Denmark | collected 2011
AAGGCTCCTCGCCGGAGGGCTGTGATTTTCCGCAGTCATGGTCTGCTCCAAATCATACAGGGGACGCTACGCTTCCCCTGCGCTGGCTGCCGCCAGCTACCCTTTTGTGGACTTGCCATCTGGGGACACCTTGCCTTGCAAGCTGTTCCCAGCCGACAAGTTTCATAAAATATGCTATCTTTTCGATAGGCAATACAGTATAATGATGTTGATAACAATTTAAGTAAGGAAGATAGTGATGAAAGACTTATATGATATTGCCTTGTGTACGGTAAAAAACATAAATTTAAAGAAAAATGGTAAAGCAGGTCATGTGGCTTGTGCTTTAGAAACAGTAAGTGGTATTGTTTATACTGGCATTTGTATTGATGTGCCCTGTTCAATTGGAATTTGTGCAGAACAGGCAGCTATTGCCGAAATGCTGAAACATGGAGAAACGAAAATCAAAAGAATTGTATCTGTTTATGAAGATGGCAGCATCCTGTCGCCTTGTGGAAGATGCAGAGAATTGATTTCACAGTTAGATCTGGATAATGAAAATACAGTAGTTGCCATTAACAATGACCAAAAGGTTACATTGAAAGAATTATTACCTGAAAGGTGGGACAAAAAATGGGATTAAATAAATTAACCAACAGAATTTATTTTTTAGAACACGCCCCCGAAGTGGACAGACCGATGTTAGCTTATCTTAAAGGAGATAAAATTTCTCTGGCGATTGATGCTGGATATTCGGCATCTCATGTTCAGGATTTTTACAGGGCAATCGAAGCGGAACAGTTTAACAAGCCGGATTTTACGGTTATTACACATTGGCATTATGACCACACCTTTGGTATGCACGCAATCAATGGAATAAGTATTGCCTATGGCAAAACAAATGAGTTCCTCAAAGACCAGCAAGAACAGGCAAAAAACCTCAATTATATCGAAATTCTGAAAAAGGAAGATATTCATTTTAGAAAAGAATATTGCGGACAGGACAAATTAAGTATTGTGCTGTCCGACATAACTTTCTCGGATAAAATGACTTTGGATTTAGGTGGCATTACTGCACAAATCTTTCATACAATTTCGCCACATTCAGAAGATACTACTTGTGTTTATGTGCCAGAAGAAAAAGTTTTGTTTTTAGGAGATTCAACGAGTGAAGATTTCTTTAATAATGGATATATGGATAAGGATAAACTGTATTCTTTGGTTCAGACTATTCAATCTATCGATTGTAAATATTGCATACTAAGTCATTGCGAACCTCTTAGTAAAGAGGATTTGCTTGCTTATTTGTTGTCAGTAGAAGCTTGAAATTCCATTTTGCTATTTTTCTACATCGGGTCAACTTGCCCCGAACTTTTACAACTAAATACCCGCCGCCCAGCGGCATACCGAGCAGGAAATCTGAAAAAGGTCTCCTGCTTTTTTTCTGCCCAAAATGAGGTGGCAAAACGCCACCCCATCCACCAAGCATAGAAAGGAGGGACACGAAATGCCCTGTCCACACAACGAAATCACGATTGTACAGCGAAGCCAGCGGCAGTCTGCGGTTGCCGCCGCTGCTTACCAGAGTGGCGAAAAGCTTTTCTGTGAATATGACCAGCAAGTGAAGCACTACCCGGAAAAGCGTGGTATCGTCCACAATGAAATCCTGCTCCCGGCAAATGCCCCACAGAAATATGCAGACCGCAATACCCTATGGAACGCCGCCGAAGCGGTGGAGAAACAATGGAACTCTCAGCTTGCAAGGCGGTGGGTGCTTACCATCCCCAGAGAGATACCACCTGACCAGTATGCTGTCCTTGTCCGGGAGTTTTGTAAACAGCAGTTTGTTTCCAAAGGCATGATTGCTGACTTTGCCATCCATGACCCCCATCCGCCGGGACACAATCCCCACGCCCATGTCATGCTGACTATGAGGGCAATGGATGAACATGGGAAATGGCTTCCCAAGAGCCGCAAGGTTTATGACCTTGACGAAAACGGGGAACGGATAAAACTTCCCTCCGGCAGATGGAAAAGCCACAAGGAAGATACGGTTGACTGGAACGACCAGAAGTATTGTGAAATCTGGAGGCATGAATGGGAGGTCATCCAGAACCGCTATCTGGAAGCCAATGACCGCCCGGAGCGTGTGGACTTGCGTTCCTATGCCAGACAGGGGCTTGATATTGTCCCCACTGTCCATGAGGGTGCTGCTGTCCGGCAGATGGAAAAACGTGGTATCCAGACGAATATCGGCAATCTGAACCGGGAAATCAGAGCCGCCAACCGCCTGATGAAGTCCATCCGGCAGCTTATCCAAAACCTCAAAGGCTGGATTACCGAGCTGGGAGAAAAACGGAAAGAGCTGCTTGCACAAAAAGCGGCGGAGGAAGCGGTCTTTCTTCCAAATCTGCTGATGAAGTATATGGAGATACGAAAGGAAGAACGGAAGGACTGGACAAGGGCTGGACAGAACCGGGGGACTTCACAGGACTTAAAGGCAGTCAGCGAAGCCCTGTCCTATCTCCGGCAAAAGGGGCTTTCTACTGTGGAGGACTTAGAAGTATTTCTGGAATCTTCCGGGAAATCAGCCGCAGATTACCGCAATCAGATGAAGCCAAAGGAAGCCCGCAGCAAAGTGATTGACGGGATTCTTGCCAGCCGGACAGACAGCAAGGAATGTAAGCCCGTCTATGACAAGTACCAGAAGATATTTTTTAAGAAAACAAAGGAAAAATTCAAACAGGAACACCCGGAGGTTGCCCGGTATGAGAAAGCCGCCGCCTACCTTGCTAAGCACCCGGACGATAAGGACAGCACTCAAAAGGAACTGCAAGAGGAGCAGGAAACGCTTCTCAGCGAAATCGCAGAGCTGAAAGTACCGCTGACCGAGGTACAGGAGGATTTGAAGAAGCTGCGGGACATCCGTTATTGGGTACGGAAAGCCACACCCGGCACAGAGGAAAGTAAAGAGCCACCCAAGAAACAGCCCATCAAGGAAGCCTTGCAGGATAAGGTGGACGAGAAAAAGGCTAAAAGAACTATCCCGGCGCAGACAAAACGCAAACAACAGGATATGGAACTTTAACAGACACTTGCCATTTTCAATCAGAGAATGTCAGGTGTTTTTTCTTTTTTTCAAGGAGGGACAGATTTGAATGTATTTGAAGCTGTGAAGCAGTCCGTCACAACCAGACAGGCTGCGGAGCATTATGGAATCCATGCAGGGCGGAACGGGATGGCTTGCTGCCCGTTCCATCACGATAAAACCCCAAGCATGAAGCTGGATCGGCGTTACCACTGCTTCGGTTGCGGTGCGGATGGGGATGTGATTGATTTTGCCGCCGCCCTGTATGGGCTGGGAAAGAAAGAAGCCGCCGTACAACTGGCACAGGACTTCGGGCTTTCCTATGAGGACTGGAAGCCGCCGGGAAAGGCAAAAAAGCCCAAGCCCTGGCAGAAATCCCCGGAGGAACAGTTTCAAGAAGCAAAGAGCCGCTGCTTCCGTATTCTTGCCGATTATCTCCATCTGCTTCGGGCATGGAGAACGGACTACGCCCCACACTCCCCGGAGGAAGCCTTTCATCCCCGGTTTATAGAAGCCTTACAGAAGCAAGACCAAGTGGAGTATCTGCTGGATGTGCTGCTGTTCGGGGAAACAGAGGAAAAAGCGGCTTTGATTACGGACTACGGAAAGGATGTGATACAGCTTGAACAGCGAATGGCAGAGCTTGCCGCCGCAGACGCAGCAAGAACTAAAAAACACCATGAACGCCATGCAGCCACCCCAGAGCATTGAGGAAATCAAGGAGGGGCTGGAAACTACCGAGAAAGGCGGCGTCCGTCAGAGTATACGGAACTGCCTGACTGTATTCCAGCGTGACCCGCTGCTTTCCGGGGCTATCGCATACAATATCCTGACTGACCGCAAGGACATCATAAAGCCCATCGGCTTCCACAGGGAAAGCACCCCCCTGAACGATACAGATATGAAGTATCTGCTTCTCTATCTGGAAGAAACCTACGGGCTTACCAATGAGAAAAAGATTGATAACGCCATCGGGATTGTGGCGAATGAAAACAAGTACCACCCCATCCGGGATTATTTAAGTTCCCTTGTGTGGGACGGGACAGAGCGAATCCGCTTCTGCCTGCGGCACTTTCTGGGGGCTGACGCAGACGATTACACCTATGAAGCGTTGAAGCTGTTCCTGCTGGGTGCAATCTCACGAGCCTTTCAGCCGGGGTGCAAGTTTGAAATCATGCTTTGTCTGGTAGGCGGTCAGGGGGCTGGCAAGTCCACCTTCTTCCGTCTGCTGGCAATCCGGGACGAGTGGTTCTCCGATGATTTGCGGAAGCTGGACGATGACAATGTGTACCGCAAGCTGCAAGGTCACTGGATTATCGAAATGTCGGAAATGATGGCAACCGCAAACGCCAAGAGCATTGAGGAAATCAAGTCATTTTTAAGCCGGCAGAAAGAGGTTTACAAGATACCCTATGAAACCCACCCGGCAGACCGCCCCCGTCAGTGCGTGTTTGGCGGCACTTCCAATGCCCTTGATTTTCTTCCCCTTGACCGTTCCGGCAACCGCCGCTTTATCCCCGTCATGGTGTACCCGGAGCAAGCCGAGGTTCACATTTTGGAGGACGAAGCCGCTTCCAGAGCCTATATCGAGCAGATGTGGGCGGAAGCGATGGAGATTTACCGAAGCGGCAGGTTCAAGCTGGCTTTCAGCCCCGCCATGCAGCGGTATCTCAAAGAACACCAGCGGGATTTTATGCCGGAGGACACCAAAGCCGGAATGATACAGGCGTATCTTGATAAGTACACCGGGAGCATGGTCTGTTCCAAGCAGCTCTACAAGGAAGCCTTGAACCATGCCTTTGACGAACCGAAGCAATGGGAAATCCGGGAAATCAACGAGATTATGAACCAGTGCATTTCCGGCTGGCGGTACTTCCCGAATCCAAGAATGTTTTCAGAATATGGCAGACAAAAGGGCTGGGAGCGTGAAAACCCGGCAACGGACTCCGGCAACCCGTCTGAAAAAACGATGGACGGTTTTGTGGAGGTCACAGAACAGATGGAGCTTCCATTCTGAAAATGACAGCCTGTTGCACACCCTGTTGCTATCCCGTTGCCGAGCCGGTTGCCGGAGAAAATCCCATAACTGCGGGCTTTTCTCCCCTATGACAACCAAAACAACAGAAAAATAAAAGAAAAATATAAATAGTAACCATCGCCAGATTGAGATTGTTTGCAAGGTCTTTTGAAGCCCGTTGCCGGACTTCGTTGCCGACACCCTCTGTCTGGCTATTTTCATGTATGGAGGATAACTGCCTATGGCAAAAAACAAAACAGAGATTCATGTGACTACTGTGTTTGACGGGGAGCTTGACGCAACCGATGTGTTCGTCAGCCTGATTTCCCAGAAATATGGAAAGACAAATTCAAAAGAATATCTTGCTAAAAAGAAAGATTTGAAGTATAATGAAGATGAGGTTCAAAAGAGCCAGATACCGTCTGGATTGTGTGGGTAAATGGCTATGATGAACGAAATGGAATACAGAACAATCGGTTCGGCACTTGCCGGGGGCTATCGTGCAGCGGTCTATTGCAGACTGTCAAAGGACGATGACCTGCAAGGCGAAAGTGCCAGTATCGCAAACCAGCGTGATATGCTGGAAAAATACTGCGAAAAGCAGGGATGGGAGGTTGTGGCAGTCTATCAGGACGATGGCTTCACAGGTCTTAATATGGAGCGTCCTGATTTACAGAGAATGTTGAGAGCCATTGAGCGCAGGCAAATCAACCTTGTCATCACGAAAGACCTCAGCCGACTGGGGCGGAACTATCTGCAAACCGGGCATTTGATTGAGGACTTTTTCCCAAGAAACGGTGTCCGCTATATCGCCATGAATGACGGTATCGACACCCTGCGGGATAACAACGATATTGCCCCGTTCAAGAATATCCTGAACGAGATGTACAGCAAGGATATTTCCAAGAAAGTCCATTCCTCTTATCTTCTGAAAGCGCAGAAAGGACAGTTTACCGGGTGTCTTGCCCCGTTTGGGTATCGGAAAGACCCGGAGGACAAAAACCATCTGCTCATTGACGAGGAAACCGCCCCGATTGTGCGGCTGATTTTCGGATATGCCCTGAACGGTCATGGTCCGAACTATATCCGCAGACGGCTGGAGGAAGAAAAAATCCCCTGCCCCACATGGTGGAACCGGGAACGGGGGCTTCGCAATACCCGCACCAAATGGGAAAAGAAAGACCCGGAAAACGGGCGGTATATGTGGGACTTCTCCGTTATCAAAGACCTTTTGATGAATCCCGTCTACACCGGGGCGATTGCTTCCCAGAAAAAAGACTACCGCTTCAAAATCGGCACGATTGGGGAAAAGAAGCCGGAGGACTGGATTGTGGTGGAGGGACAGCATGAACCGCTGATTGACCGCATGAGTTTTGACATTGTGCAGAACAAGCTGAAATCCCGCCAGCGTCCGGGGCAGACCAATGAAATCAGCCTGTTTGCCGGACTGCTAAAATGCGGCGAGTGTGGGAAGTCGCTGACGATACGCTACACAAACGCAAAACATCCCCAGCGGATATACTCCTGCAAGACCTACAATGCCTTTGGAAAGAACCACTGCACCCAGCACCGGATTGATTATGACACCCTTTACAGCCATGTGCTGCGGAAAATACGGGAATGTGCCAGAGCTGCCCTGATGGACGGGGAAGCGGTTGCCGACCGCCTGACCAATACCTGTGAAGCCGAGCAGCGGGAACAGCGGGAAGCAATGGAACGCTCCCTTACAAGGGACGAGGAACGGATTGAGGTTCTGGACAAAATGGTAATGCGGCTTTATGAGGATATGATTGCAGGGCGTATCAGTGAGCAGAACTTCAACACCATGCTGGAAAGGACACAGACCGAGCAGACGGAGCTTAAAACAAAAGTGTCCGAGGGCAGGAAGCGGCTGTCCGATGAAGTCCAGCTTGCCAATGACGCAAAACAATGGGTGGAAGCCATTCAGGAATACGCCAACATCACAGAGCTGGACGCAGCCACCCTCAACCGCTTAATCAAAGAAATCGTCGTGCATGAGCGCATTGACGAAAATAAAACAAGACACATTTCTATCGAAATTCATTTTAATCTCAAACCCATCCCGGAGGTGGAACAGGTCACTGCCTGACCTGTCCCGCCGGGACGGTTCTCTTAACAACACCATATAGATTTTTTGTACGCCGCCGCCCGCCATCGAGCAGAGTTTTTACACCTAATTGGGGATAAAACAGCTCATGGCGGGCGGCGGCGTGGCACTGATCGGGATGCAGCTTATCCCCCTGCTTGCGAACCTGTTCAACTAAGGCAGGTGAGCGCCTATGCTGAATATCCTCGACCAGATCGGGCAGTGGATAAAAGAGTTCCTGATTGAGTGCATCACAGGGAACCTTTCCGGGCTGTTCGACCAGGTAAACGAAGCGGTCGGGGACGTGGCGGCGGATGTAGGAAAAACACCCCAGGACTGGAATGCCGGGGTGTTTTCCATGATCCGCTCCTTATCGGATAACGTGATCGTCCCCATAGCCGGAATTATTTTAACATTCGTCCTGTGCTATGAACTGATCAGTATGATTACTGAAAAAAATAACATGCACGATTTTGACACTTTCAATATTTTCAAATGGATTTTCAAGGTATTTGTTGCGACCTACCTTGTCACACACACTTTTGACATCACAATGGCGATCTTTGAACTTTCGCAGAACGTGGTGCGCCAGAGCGCCGGGGTGATCACCGGGAATACGAGCATCCAGTTTGATGCCGTCATGGGGAGCCTGACGGCGCAGCTTGAGACAATGGGGAACGGGGAACTGTTCGGGCTTTTGGTGGAAACGGTGTTAATCCGGATTACCACCCCGATACTGTCTGTCTGCGTCATGCTGGTGCTGGTGGGGCGCATGGTGGAAATCTATATTTACTGTTCCGTGGGCGCAATCCCTTTTGCCACCATGACCAACCGGGAGTGGGGACAGATGGGGAACAACTACCTGCGGGGGCTTGTGGCGCTTGGATTGCAGGGCTTTTTTATCATGGTATGTATAGCCATTTATTCTGTCCTTGTGTCAAATATCGGGAGCGCGGCGAATATCCACGGGGCAATCTGGAAGTGCGCCGGGTATACGCTGCTTTTATGCTTCTCGCTTTTTAAGACAAGTTCAATCTCGCGCTCAATCTTCAATGCACACTAAGGGGGACGGATGTATATGGAAGGAAGAAGGATGCCTGCCAGATACCGCATGGATGAAGCCGGGCAGATGCGCCGTACATGGAACGGCAAACTGCCGGAGGAATTTAATGAGCGGGATATGCTGCTGTTTGCGGCAGATACCGACCTTGCACTGTATGGGCGCGTGTCGGATGAAACGCTTAATGCGGCCAGGAAAGCAGGATACAGCTACGAAAACGGGGCGCTTATGCCCTTACAGGAAATGGAACATCAAAAGGAGGATGCTATGGAGAACCAGAACAACACATTGGAAATTAACGTAAAAGTCTATCCCATGAAGGAGGACAAAGGGAACCTGCTTGCCTTTGCCAGTGCAACGATCGGCGGCTGTTTTGCGGTCAACGGAATCCGCATCATGGACAGCGAAAAAGGGAAATTTGTCGCCATGCCCAGCAGCAAAGGCGGCGATGGGAAATACCATGATATCTGCTGCCCGACTACGGCGGAAATGCGCAAGGCCATAAATACGGCAGTCCTGGGGGAATATGAGAAAGCGGTGGAGAAGCCGTCCCTGCGCGGAGCCTTGCAGAACGCCGCGAAGGAGGTTGCAGCACGCCCCGCCCCGGAGGGCCAGAGGGTAGCGGATAAGGGGGCGCGGTGATATGCCGCCTGTGGCTGCATGGAACATGAGATCGGAAGGAGGGAAAAGGATTGGAATATCCGCAGATTTATAAACGATCCCCGGCAGAAGCAAGGGAGAGGGAAGAAACAGCCCTTTTCAGGGAGTCACACAAGCTGAATATTGCCTGTAAGAAAGCGGTTGAGGCGGCAATACGGGAGAACTTTGACGGGATGCACCTGAAAAAAGAGTGCATCAGGCCGGTCATGGAGGAGTACGGCCCTGACCGCGTGGAATGGGTGCTGGCAAATACCCTCCAGCACCTTAATTATGACGGACGCTTTTCCCGGAGCAATAGGGAGTGGGCAGGCAGTTTTGATATGGGCAGTATGCACGGTTCTGACCGGGGGCTGGATTTTATAGTAGGGAGCCATCCGGCTGTGCTGGACGGGTTTGTGGACCTGGTGCGGGAAGAAAGGGAGGCGGTAAGGAAGCAGCAGGAAAAGCCGTCTATTAAAGGCCAGCTTGCCGCGCCGCCTGTCCCCGGAGAAAAAAACACTGCAAAAAACAAAGACAGGGAGGTGAGGTAGGATGCCGTTTGTGCCTGTACCGAAGGATTTGACAAAAGTAAAAACGAAGGTGGCATTCAACCTGACAAAGCGGCAGCTTGTCACGTTCGGGCTGGGCGGCCTTGTGGGAATCCCTGCCTATCTTTTTACCCGTGGCAGCATAGGGAATGAATCCGCCGCCCTTTTGATGATCGGCCTGATGCTGCCCTTTTTTGCATTTGGGATATATGAAAAGGACGGGCAGCCGCTTGAGAAAGTGCTGAAAAACTTTGTAAACGTCACTTTCCTGCGGCCACCGGGGAGGCCCTACCGCACGAATAATGGCTATGCCGCGCTTATGCGGCAGGCGGATTTTGATAAGGAGGCAGAGCAGATTGAAAACAAGACAGCAGGCAAGGCAGGAAAGAAACCTGCAGGCCGCAAAAAACCAGTACAGAAAAGATAAGGAGGACTTAAAGGCGATCAGGCTTATGCCGGAGGGGAAACTGGCAAAGCAGGAAAAAAAGAGGCTTGTCGCCGCCGTGAAGAAAGCGAAGCGGGACGGGAAAATCCCGAAGTCCGCACAGGAGACGATCCCTTACCGGGAAATGCACCGGGACGGCATCTGTGACGTGGACGGGCATTATTTTACAAAACAGGTTGAATTTTTTGACATAAACTATCAGCTTGCACAGAATGAGGATAAGAACATCATTTTTGAGAACTGGTGCGATTTCCTCAACTACTTTGATTCTTCCATCCGCTTCCAGCTTTCCTTTATCAACCAGAGGGCGGATATGGAGCGTTTCAGAAAGTCCATTGACATACCGGAGCAGGGGGACGCATTTAATGAAATCCGGCGTGAATATGCCGGGATGCTCCGAGGCCAGCTTTCGCGCGGCAACAATGGCCTGACAAAGACAAAATACATCACCTTTGGGGTGGAAGCTGAAAACCTGAAAGCCGCAAAGACACGGTTGGAGAGGATTGAGGCCGACATCATGGCGAATTTCAAGGTGCTTGGGGTAAAAGCGAAATCCCTGGACGGTTATGAACGCCTTGTTATCCTACACCAGATGTTCCACCCTGCCGGGGAGAGGAAATTTCACTTTTCGTGGGATGCAATCTGGCGGACGGGGCTTTCCAGCAAGGATTTTATTGCGCCGGACAGCTTCACTTTCCAGAACGGGCAGTATTTTAAAGTGGGGCGGACTTACGGCGCGGCGTCCTTTATTCAGATTTTAGCGCCGGAACTGACTGACCGGATGTTGGCGGATTTTCTTGACCTGGAGAATGGCATGGTGGTGACGCTGCATATCCAGTCCATCGACCAGAGCGCGGCGATCAAAACCATTAAGCGCAAGCTGACGGATATTGATAAAATGAAGATTGAGGAACAGAAGAAGGCAGTGCGCGCAGGGTACGATATGGATATCATCCCATCCGACCTTGCAACATACGGAAATGAGGCAAAGACGCTGTTGGAAGATCTGCAGAGCCGGAATGAGCGTATGTTTTTGGTCACTATCCTTGTGATGAACCTGGCGGACAAACGGCAGAAGCTGGAGAATAATGTGTTCCAGACGGCAGGAATCGCGCAGAAATACAACTGCGCACTCAGGCGGCTCGCCTACCAGCAGGAGCAGGGGTTTGTATCCTCGCTTCCGCTTGGCGTAAACCAGGTAGAGATACAAAGGGGGCTTACCACAAGCAGCACGGCGATCTTTGTGCCGTTTACGACACAGGAGCTTTTCCAGAGCGGGGAGGCCCTTTATTACGGGGTAAACGCGCTCAGCAGCAACCTGATCATGTGCGACCGGAAGAAACTGAAAAACCCGAACGGGCTGATACTCGGCACACCCGGCGCGGGCAAGTCCTTTTCAGCAAAGAGGGAGATCACCAATTCTTTCCTGATTACCACGGACGATATAGCGATTATTGACCCGGAGGCGGAATATTCTCCCCTTGTGACAGCGCTGGGCGGGCAGGTGATCAAAGTTTCCCCCACATCCACGCAGTACATTAACCCGATGGATATTAACTTAAATTACAGCGAGGATGATGACCCGCTGATCTTAAAGAGCGATTTTATCCTGTCACTCATGGAACTGATGATGGGGAAGGTGGAACCGGATGAAAAGAGTATCATCGACCAGTGCCTGCGCAGGGTATACCACCGGTTTTTTGACGACCCGCGCCCGGAAAAAATGCCGGTTTTGCAGGATTTATATGAGGAAATCCAAAAGTACGGGGGAGATAAAGCGCGGCATGTGGTGGACTGCATGGCAATTTATGTGACAGGCTCCCTCAGCGTCTTTAACCACCGGACAAATGTGGATATAAAATCGCGCATTGTCTGCTATGACATTAAGGAACTCGGAAAGCAGCTTAAAAAGCTGGGGATGCTGGTGGTGCAGGATCAGGTGTGGGGCCGTGTTACCGTAAACCGGGAAGTGCATAAGTCCACGCGGCTCTATATTGATGAATTCCACCTGCTTTTAAAAGAGGAACAGACGGCGGCTTACAGTGTGGAAATCTGGAAACGCTTTAGGAAATGGGGCGGTGTCCCGACCGGCATCACCCAGAACGTGAAAGACCTGCTTTCCTCGCGGGAGATTGAGAATATTTTTGAGAACAGTGATTTTATCTACATGCTCAACCAGGCCGCAGGAGACAGGCAGATTCTGGCGAAACAACTGAATATTTCCCCTCACCAGCTTTCGTATGTCACTAATTCCAATGCCGGTGAGGGGCTTTTATTTTACGGGAATGTGATCATTCCTTTTATCGACCATTTTCCGAAGGACACCCATTTGTACCACCTGCTTACAACCAGGCCGGAGGATTTGACGGAGGACGGGAAATGAGGATAGGGCTGATCGACGTAGACGGGCACCGTTTTCCCAATCTCTGCCTGATGAAGCTGTCTGCTTACCATAAGGCAAGGGGCGATCTGGTGGAATGGCATGATGGCAGAAAGCGGTATGACCTTGTTTATATGAGCAGGGTATTCACGGACACCTATTCAAAAGATTATGAAGGAGATATAAAAGCAGACCACATCATAAAGGGCGGCACAGGGTACGGCCTTGACAACAAGCTGCCTGACGCCATAGAGCATATGCACCCGGATTATGGGCTGTACCCGCAGTATGCGGGGACAGCCTATGGCTTCCTTTCCAGAGGATGCCCCCGTGGGTGCGGATTCTGCATAGTCGGGGAAAAGGAGGGAAGAAAAACGGAAGCGGTGGCTGACCTGTCAGAATTTTGGGGCGGCGAAAAAGAGATCAAACTTTTAGACGCTAACATTTTAGCCTGTCCGGATTGGGAAAGGCTCTTAGGACAGCTTGCGGACAGTAGGGCAATGGTTGACTTTACGCAGGGGCTTGATGTGCGGCTGGTTACGCCGGAAAAGGCAGTGGCATTAAATAAGGTGAAAACAAAAATGCTGCATTTTGCATGGGATAACCCGGAAGATGACCTGATACCGTATTTCAGGAGATTTTTGGAACTGACAAAGGTAAAGGACAAGCGGAAAAGGCGTGTCTATGTCCTCACCAACTATGGCAGCACCCATGAGCAGGACTTATACCGCATTTATACCCTGCGTGATATGGGATATGACCCGTATGTGATGATGTACGAAAAACCCACCGCACCGGAAGAAACACGGAAGATGCAGAGATGGGTAAATAATAAACGGCTGTTCTATTCTGTAAAGGATTTTAAGGACTATGATCCGGGCGATTACAGAAAAAGGGCAGCTATTTTATGTTGAGAGGATGGGGATGTATAAAAATCTACTATTTTGTCTGCTGGAAGGAGGTGAAAGAGGGATATGGATAAAGATACTGCAGCCATGTACGAAACGGAAAAAGCCACGTTATATCACGCCGATTTTTTGAATATTGCAGACGGCTTTGCAGATGGCAGCATTGATCTGGTCTTTACTGACCCGCCTTTTGAACTGGCAGGCGGTGGGATGAAAAACGGGAAGCTGAATTATGAGAATGGAGAAATATTCAGGAATTGCGGTTTCAGTACAAAGTACATTGCTTTTAACAGGTGGATACCGGAAATATACCGGATATTGAAAAATGAACGGTATTTTTATGTGATGACCAATGACAGGAATCTTTTTTCCATCCATAAAGCCTGTACCGACTGTAACTTTAAATTCTGTGAATTGTTAGTGCTGGATAAAAAAATGACGGTGCCTTCTACCTATTATCCCAAAAGGGCGGAGTTTATCCTTATGTATAGAAAAGGGAGTTATAGGAAAGGGCATTTTGCGGGTTCAACGGTTATAGAGGAAAGGATACCGAGAGGAAAAGAAAAGCGCCACCCGACAGAAAAACCGGTAGCTATGATAGAGAATCTGGTCAGATGTTCCACGCAGGAAAATGAAGTGTGTCTTGACCCATTTATGGGGAGCTGCTCAACAGGGGAAGCGTGTATCAAGTTAAACCGAAGATTTATAGGCGTGGAAATAGAAAGCAGGTGGTTTAGAACTTCACAGAATAGAATCAAGCAATTATAAATCTTTTTTTAATCGATGGGGATGAATTGATTAAGACTTTTTTAGGCAGGGACAATGAAATCAGTTTTTGCAGGGAGGCGTATTTTCGGATACGCCTTTTCCATATGGAAAGAAGCCGGCAGGAAGGAGGAAAAGAACATGAACGATCAAAATGTGCAGACAGAACAGCTTCAGGAGAATGAAGCAGTTAAACAGTTTTTACAGCTTTTGATGGAGAACCGTCCCGATAAGGGGCAGGACTATTCCATGATGCTCTGGCAGATGGACAACATGGAAAACCAGCTTAACAAAGCATTAGCGGAACTGCACGAAGTTAAAGGGCAGCTTGCAAAAATGCAGGAGAACCCGGCAAAGCGCTTTGTATCCCGCATGGCGGATGCGGTGGAGGGCAGGCTTCAGGTGATGCAGGCGTGTCTTGCAGAGATGAAAGAGCGTATTGTGGAAGGCGCAAAGGAAGCTGTGGAAGGCTTTAAGCGAACCGGCGTAAAGGCGTTAGACCATACAGTTTCCGCGCTTGGTATCAAAAAGGCGCTGGAAAGTATACAGAAGGGCATCGGGGAGTCCATTGCGGATGTAAAAAAATCCATAGAGAAGGTGGAGAGCCTGGGGCATGAACTGCGGAGCGCAGGCGGGCATATGAAAAATGCGGGCCGCGCCCTGATAGGGAAAGAACAGCAGGCGGTAGACGGCGGGAGCGAGGGGCGCTTCCAGGCGGCTGTCCTTTCGCCCCTGCGCATGGAAAAAACGATCCTGAACCAATTAAATAACATGGCCCTTGCCGCAATCGGGAACATGGAGCGTCTGGAACAGGCGGCGGGGCATACGAGGGAGGATACGCTCCCGGAAGCCGGGCAGGAAGAACCGGAAGAACATCCGGAGGCGGCTGACCTGGACGATCTGGAGCCGTCCCCGGATAAAGGGAAAGAAAAACCGTCCGTGCTGAAGGATTTGCAGGAAAAGAAAGCGCAGGCCGCCGCCCGCCCTTCCCCTGCGCCGGAAAAAGAGAAGAAAGTCCATGAGGCAGCGCTATGAGGGGGCAGGAATTTCGGGCACGGGATAAAAAAGTCCAGAAAATGACCCGTGACGGCCTGACAGAGAAAAACCTGACGGCAGGTACTGAGCAGAGGATCAGCGGCAGGCTCGCGGATGTATCTTTTGGACGGGAAAAGGCGGAAGATGCGGCTGCAGGGCACCGCGCAAAAAGCCGGACGCAGAAAACCATGTGCGGTGACGGCGCACCTGTGCGTGATGCCGGCAGTGCGGCGGAGGGCAGGAAACGGTATGGGGCAGCGCGGCACAGCCCGATAAAGGAAACTGTAAAGGAAGAAAGGCAGGACGGGGAACCGGCAGCGCCAGAGGAAACAGCGGCACGGGGAGAAACAGCTATGCCCGATCTGCCGGAAAACAGGCATATTTTTGAGGCAGACAGGGCAGAGGCGGCAGATGCTTCCAAAATCCGGGCGGACAGAAAAAAGCGGATGGCGGCAAAATTCTCCGCTGACAGCGAAAAACCGGAGAAGGCTGCACGGCTGCATTATGAAAAAAGCGAGATACCGCCGGAGGAACGCGCCGGGGAGAAAGCCCCGGAAGGGGAAAAGGCTGCCGGGGAAAAGGGGGCGGCAAAGCCGCGCCGGATAAAGCAGTATGAAAAAGCACAAAGGAGGGTGGAAAAAGCGGAAGGGAAACTGATAAAAGCACAGGAAAACCTCCCGGCCCGTACCCGTGTGCGTCTGCAAAAGGAGCATGACAGTGAATCCGGAAAGGTAAAGCGCCGCCTGCGCTTTGAGAAAGAAACCATCCCTGAGAATGAAAAACCGCCCCTGATAAAAAGGGCGGGCAGGGCGGCCGGACGCACGGCATACACGGCGGCTGTCCTGAAAGTACACCAGAAAATCCGCGAAACGGAAGCGGATAACGTGGGCGTGGAAGCCTCACACAAAGCGGAGTTTGCTGTAGAGAGGGGCGCAGGGGCGGCACTGCGGAAAAGGCGGCAGCGTCTCCGGGAAAAACCCTACCGTGAAGTAAGGAAGGCGCAGGGGCGGCTTGCACAGGCAAACGTGGATATGGCCTACCAAAAAAGACTTTCCGAGAATCCGGAACTGGAGAAAAAAGCGCTGGCGAAGTGGATTCAGAAACAGAAGCTGAAACGCAGATATGCGGCTGCGGCCAGGGAAGCGGCAAAGGAGGTAAAACACACCACAAATGTGCTTTCCGCTGCCGGACAGGTGGTGCGGGCGCTGGCGCAGGCTGTAGCTTCCCATAAGGCCGTCCTGGGAATCGTGGGGATCGGCATACTGATCATTTCCATGTTCGGTTCCCTGTTTTCTTCCTGTTCCGCCATGCTTTCCGGCGTACAGTCCGCAGTCATATCCACCTGTTATGTGGCGGATGATGCGGAGATCAACCAGAGCGAACTAAGGTATACCGAACTGGAGACGGATTTACAGATGGAGATTGACCGGACGGAGGAAGATTACCCCGGATATGATGAATACCGTTATAACATCGGGGAGATCGGGCACAACCCCTATGAACTGATGGGCTATCTTTCCGCCGCCTATGATGATTTCACCTATACCCAGGTGGAAGCGGAGTTAAGCCGCCTGTTCGGGGAGCAGTACCAGCTTACAAGGGAGGAAGTCACGGAGATACGCACTTATACGGATGACGAAGGGGAAGAACACGAGTATGAATGGCATGTGCTAAAGACAACGCTGTCCGTACAGCCCCTTTCGGATATAATCGCGGGGAGCCTTGCGCCGGGGGATGCGTCTGACCGGTACGGGGTATATATGCAGACCTGCGGCAACCGCCAGTGTTACGGCAGCCCTTTTGATTTTGCTTGGATAAGCTATGTCACCAGCCCTTACGGGTACAGGGTACACTCCATTACCGCAGAGAAAGACCTGCACAGGGGCGTTGATATCGGCATAGCGGAAGGGACGCCCATTAAAGCGGCACAGGACGGCACCGTGGTATCGGCGGGAAATGCCGGGGACTACGGCTTGTGCGTGGTGATTGAGGGCGAAGATGGTTACTGCTCCCGGTATGCCCACTGTTCGTCCCTTTCCGTAAGCGCAGGGCAGGCGGTAAAACGCGGGGATGTGATTGCCGCCGTAGGAAGCACCGGAAGCAGCACCGGGCCGCACCTGCATCTGGAAGTGACCCATAACGGGGAGTATTTAGACCCTTACTATTATGTGGCAGGGGGCGGGGACGGCTACCTTCCGGGCGGAGGCGCGGCGGGAGGACCTGATTTTGGGGAAGACCCCGGCGCGGCTATGGGGGACGGCAGTTTTGCGGCTATGCTGGCGGAAGCGGAAAAATACTTAGGATACCCTTATGTGTGGGGCGGCTCGTCCCCTTCCACATCTTTTGACTGCTCCGGTTATGTGTCCTGGGTGATCAACCATTCCGGCGTGGGGAATGTGGGCAGGCAGACCGCGCAGGGGCTGTATAACCTGTGTACCCCGGTTTCCAAAGAAAACATGCAGCCGGGAGATTTGATTTTCTTCACAGGGACCTACTCCACGGCAAACCCCGTTACCCATGTGGGGATTTATATAGGGGACGGGAAAATGATACACTGTGGCGATCCGATCTCCTACGCCAATATCAACACAAGCTATTGGTCTGCAAAATTTTACAGCGGCGGCAGGCTGCCATAAAAGGAGGGAATTGCACCGAAATGAAACTTGACAGATTAAAGACAGAACTGGAAAAAGCAAAGCAGAAAGCGGCGGAGTGGCAGGCGCGCATAAAGGATATCGAGCGCCAGATCACGGAACAGGAAAACCTGGAAATCGTACAGGCCGTGCGGAGCGTCACCGCCTCGCCGGAGGAACTGCAAAAAATCCTGGGGATGATCCAGTCCATGAAGGAACTGCCCCAAAACAAACTGACCCAGAAGGAGGAAACAGATCAAAATGAAGAAGAATAGCATACGGTACACATTACCGGCGCTTGTGCTTTGCATAGGCGCTTTTTTTACGCCTGTGACGGCATACGCAAAAGGGGGCGGCGATACCACGCCGCCGTCCATCAGCGCGGAACTGTCAGGGGATACGCTCCATATTGAAGCAGACGATGAGGATTCCGGCGTGGATGCGGTGTATATCGGCACGAAGCGTATCAACTACCGCGTGGATCATGCGATAGACGTGGAATTTGAGGATTATGCCGGGACGGAAACAGAAACGGTGGGTGTTTATACCATTGATTTTGCCGGGAACCAGTCGGAGGTGGTAGAGGTAAAGAACCCCTATTATGAGGGTACGGCAGATACGGAAGCGGAAAATTCCGCAGAACCCAACCCTTTTACCCCTGCAGGGCAGGCTTCTGTACTGGACAATGCCACCGATGGGGACGGCAAGGAGTTTTATACCTTCATCACGCCGGAGGAAAATGTATTTTACCTTGTGATCGACAACCAGCGGGATTCTGAAAACGTGTATTTCTTAAATGCCGTTACGGAGGATGACTTGGCGGCCCTTGCGGAGAAAGGGGAAAAAGACGGAACCGGGGAGAGCGCTGTGCCGGAAGTTATTGTCTGCACCTGTACGGACAAATGTGAGGCAGGCATGGTAAACACCTCCTGCCCGGTGTGCAAAAATGACCTGTCGGCCTGCACCGGAAAGGAGCAGGCACCGCCTGAGACAGAGGAACCCGCGAAAGAGGACACAAAGAAGGGAAGCGGCGGCGCTTTTATTTTCGTCCTGCTTGCGGCCCTGGCAGTGGGCGGAGCCGGATATTATTTCAAGATATATAAGCCGAAGCATGACCTGGATGATGCCGAGGATTTGGATGAACTTCTGGAGGATGAAGATGAGGCGGAAGTCAATGAGGATTCGGACGGACAGGATATGGCAGTGGAGGCAGGAATGGATATGGATGCCGCCGCTTATGATGATTACCCGGAGGACGATGATCCGGACGGGGAGCCGGAACAGGAGGGGATGGAAGAATGACACGCTTTACGGATTCCCCTTATGAATATCTGATGACACAAAGACCCTATGCGGGAAAGGAGGCGGATGCGGGGCCGCCGCCTTATCCGCCGGAAAGCCGGTGCGCCGGATGCCCTTATGGGAGCGGGAAGCCCTGCATAGGCGTGTGCATGAAAGAACTGCTCCCTGCGTCAAAAAAACATGGAAAGGGAGATGCAAAAATTGGGAAAGACACATAAAAAAGCAGCCCTGCTTGCCGTGTTAGCTGCCGCCACCCTTGCGGGGACAGTTTTCGCCCTGTTCCCGGCATGGGAACGGCACAGGTGTGAGGAGAAACAGGAGGCAATGCTTTCCCGGCTGGAACTGTCTGTGCCGGAAATACAGGCTTTTGAGGAACCGTTGGAAACGGTAAAGGCAGCTTCCGTAACAGCGGTTTCAGTGGATAAAGCGCCTGAAACAGCAGCGGAGCCGGAGAGGGAAAAAATATCGGAGACAGGGGAAAAACAGGAAACAGAAAGAGAGGATGAAGCGGCGGCAGAGCCGGTGACAGCAAAAAGGCCGGAGGGGGATATGCCGCAGGCAGGCGCGGAGATCGGGATTCTTTCTATCCCCAAAATTGATGCGAGGCTGCCGGTGACGGCGGGCGTATCAGAAGAACAGCTTAAAATTTCCGAGGGATGGGTCATGCAGACCGCATTGATCGGGAGCGGGGGAAATGCGGTCATTGCAGGACACCGCAGCTATACCTATGGGAAGCATTTTAACCGCCTGGGGGAACTGGAAGCAGGGGATGAGATATTTTATACGGCGGCGGACGGCACGGAAATGTGTTTCGCTGTAAGTGAAATCCTGACGGTATTGCCGGACGATCCCGCTGTGTTTGATGCACCGACAGAGGGGGCTTCACAGCTTACCCTTTATACCTGCACCCCTGTGAAAGTGGCAACGCACCGGCTCCTTGTCCGTGCGCTGCGTGTGGAAGAATGAGAGGAGGAAACCAGAATGAAACAGATCAAAACATTATTGACAGCGGTATGTTTGTGTATATTTTTGTCTGTCCCTATGACGGCGTTTGCAGCGCCGGAGCCGGAACCTGCCACATGGACGGAAAGCATGGAGGGCAAGCCCGCGGATGCCGGGGAAGATGTGGGAAGCGCTAATTATGAAAGAGTATCGGAAGCAAAGCAGGAAACGGGAACGTCCCCGGAAGCAGGGGAAAAGAAGGGAACAAAGCAGGAAGCAGAGACGGGGCAGGCGGAAGCAAAGACGCAGGCCGCCATGAAAAGTTCCGGCACCCTGCGGATTCAGAACGCTGCGGCGGGCACCGGGGAGAGGCTTTCCGGCGCGGTGTTCGCAGTCTATGAAAAGGATGGCGCAAAGGCAGGGGAAGTTACGTTACAGGAAGGGACAGCCTCCCTCTCCCTGCCTGCGGGTGATTATTACCTGAAACAGCGAAAAGCCCCGTCCGGGTATGGCGTGGAACCTGCCCGGATCGTGTTTGCCATATCAAAAGGAGAGATTACATTAGCGGAGGTGACAAGCGAGATCGACCTGACAAATGTAAACCCGCAGGATATTATCCCCAAAACGGGCCAGACACCCCCTGTCCGGGCATATGCCCTTTCCATCCTCTGTTTTGCAGCCGCCCTCCTTTGCGCCGTTAAGCTGCATCGTATGGATGGTGGGAACCGGAAGAAAGGAGGTGCGCGCTCATGGCAGTCTTAGTCCTTGCGGAGAAGCCCAGCGTTTCACAGGCAATCGCCGCCGCACTCGGCGTGAAAGGGAAGAAAGACGGGTACATAGAGGGGAACGGATATATCATTTCATGGTGTGTGGGACACCTGGTAGGACTTGCCAATGCCGACAATTATGAAGCGCGCTACTCCAGATGGGCCAGGGAGGATCTGCCGATCCTGCCTGACCCGTGGAAATTTACCGTATCCCCCGGAACAAAGAAACAGTTTGGGATTATCAAGTCGCTGATGGGACGTGCGGATGTGACGGAACTTGTAGAAGCCACGGACGCAGGCCGGGAGGGAGAACTGATCTTCCGTCTGGTCTACCGGGAGGCAGGGTGCAGGAAGCCGTTTAAGCGGCTCTGGATTTCCTCAATGGAGGATTCCGCTATCCGGAAGGGGTTTGAAAACCTTGCTCCCGGAGAAACGTATGATGCCCTTTATGATGCTGCCCTGTGCCGCGCCAAAGCGGACTGGCTGGTTGGGATCAACGCGACGCGCCTGTTTACAACGCTGTATCAGGGAAAGACCCTGAACGTGGGGCGCGTCATGACGCCGACACTGGCGCTCCTTACAGACCGGGAACAGGCAATTACCGGATTTCAGAAAGAAAAATTTTATACCGTAGATTTGGACTGCGGTGGGTTTTGTATATCCAGCGGACGGTTTAAAAGCAGGACGGACGCGGAGAAGCTGCGGAAGCTGTGCGTAGGGAAAGATGCCACGGTGAAGCTGGCAGAAAGGCAGGAAAAAACAGAGAAACCGCCAAAACTGTATGACCTGACCACTTTGCAGAGGGAGGCTAACCGGATATACGGCTATACCGCACAGCAGACATTGGACTATATCCAGCTTTTGTATGAGAAAAAGCTGGCAACCTACCCGCGCACGGATTCCCGCTATCTGACGGAGGATATGGCGGAACGCCTCCCTGCGCTCTGCCGGTTGGTGGCGGCAGCCTTCCCCTTTGCATCCGGTTTTGACGGCAGAGTGGAAGCGGCGCAGGTGGTCTGCAATGCCAAAGTCAGCGACCACCACGCGATCATCCCTACAAAAGAGGCGGCAAAGGCAAATTTAGAGGAACTCCCCACCGGGGAGCGCAACATCCTCTCTCTGATCGCGGCGCGGCTTTTATGCGCTGTCTGCCCGGAGAAACATATTTATGCAGATACGGCGGTGGTATGTACCTGTGCCGGAGTGGAATTTATGGCAAAGGGACATACGGAGACTGCCGCAGGCTGGAAAGGGCTTGAAAAAGCATTCCAGGCGGCGTTAAAGAACAGGCCGGAGGAAGAAAAGGCACAGCCCTTTTTGCCGGAATTTAGCGAGGGGCAGGCTGTGGCAGTAAAGGAAGCCGTGCTGCATGAGGGAACCACAAGCCCGCCGCCGCGCTATACGGAGGATTCCCTCCTTAGCGCAATGGAGAACGCCGGGGCGGAGGAATTTGCACAGATCGAGGACGCGGAGCGCAGGGGTCTTGGCACCCCGGCTACCCGTGCCGGCGTGATTGAAAAGCTGGTAAAGGGCGGGTTTGTGGAGCGGAAAAAGAAACTCCTTGTCCCCACTGAGCGGGGCATGGAACTAATCAAGGTATTGCCGGACAGTGTAAAATCTGCCAGTCTGACCGCCGAGTGGGAAGCTGCCTTAAAGGAGGTGGAGCGCGGGGAATGCTCCCCGGAGGATTTCATGGAAGGGATTACCGGTATGGTGCGCAGCCTGGTGGAATCCTATGGCGATGCACCGATCACGGGGAATGCTTTATCCGCTTCCGGCAGGGAGGCGGTCGGAAAGTGCCCACGGTGCGGGAAACCGGTCTATGAGGGGAAAAAGAGTTTTTTCTGTTCCGCTTATAAAGACGCTGTGCCCTGCGGCTTTGCTCTGTGGAAAGAGAACCCCTATTTTAAGAGCAAGCGCAAGGAACTGACAAAGAAGGTTGCCGCCGCCCTGTTAAAAGACGGGAAGGTGAAAATGACCGGGTTGTATTCCGAAAAGAAAGGGATCATGTATGACGCAACGATTGTCATGGAGGACACAGGCGGAAAGTATGTGAATTTCAGGCTGGAATTTGATAAGAAAAAAGGAAAGGCGGAATAGGAGATGAAAACAGAACGGGAATTAAAAAGAGAGGCCGGAGGGCAGCCCCGGAACGGGGATCACCTGCTGGCGGCAGAACTGTCAGCGGAGCAGAACATGAACATGCTTGACGGAATCCCCAACAATGAAAAGCCCCGCGTAAACCAGAATTATGTGATTCTGGAGAGTGAGGTTGTGGGGCATAAAGAATTTGTCCTGGCACAGAACCCCAACGCGCCGCAGCCCTATGTCACATGGGAACGCAACATGCAGGAGGATGAGCGCAGGGGAGAGGAAAATTTCTATTGGGGGAAATATTTCTGCGATCCAGAAGCGGCGGAAAAGAATTTCCATGACCGGGCTGATGGGGAACGGGAGTATTTAAGGGAATACCGCCCGTCGCTCTTAGAAAGCCTGAGAAAGAACCAGGAGGAAATTGCCCGCCCCGTGGCTCCGGCAGGGGGACGGGAGAAAGGGGAAACGGCGTTATGAAATTATCCAATTATGAGAAAGAGACGATCTATTTATTTAACGAGGCAGACCGGGAGGCAAGCGTGTTCACCTATAATGATGCCTTAAAGAAACAGCTTGGGGAACTGTGCAAATCCCATCCGGAGCAGGTGCGCCGGACGGAGGATAACGGCTATGGCGGGATTACCTTTGCACTCCCGAAGAAATGGCTGAAAATCGCACCGCCCCGCGTCCTGTCTGCGGCGCAGAAGGAGGTTCTGGAGCGGATGAACAAAAAAAGATGGGGCTGACGGTTTTTCAGTTACCGCTTCAGCCCCTTTACAATGTCTGCAATGCTGGCAATCTGGCTGTCTGTCAGCGTTTTGATATCGTCGGCAAGCGCCCCGGCCGCTGTGGGGTTGCGGTTTTCCGCGTCAAAGAACTCCTGCGGCGAGATGCCGAAATAGTCGCAGATATAAAAGAAAACCTGCATGGACGGGAGGGATTTCCCGTTTTCAATCTTGTTGATATAGCTTTCACTCTGCCCCAAAGACAGGCTCATATCCCTTGCGGACACGCCTTTCTGGGCGCGGAGCTGCGACAGCCTTTGCCGAAAAAATTCTTCCATTGTGCATCACCTTCCTTTTCCTATCATTGTATTCCATAGGATAGGTATTTATTGGGAATTGTATTCTCTAAAGAACTTGACATATAGAATATAATTCCCTATAATCAGGCTACATATAGATTTTCAGTATATGCACAGGATAAAGGGGGATACTACGATGAGTATGAGGAAGATTTACCGGGAGATCGCGAGGAAAAACGGCGTGAGCGTAAAGGATGTAAAAAGGGATATGCAGGCGGCGATTGCGGCGGCATACCAAAACCCGCCAAAGGACGGCGGCGTCATATCAGCTTACCAGAGGCAGGTGCCGCGGAAAGGGGAAATCCCCACGCCGGAGGAATTTATACGGTATGCGGCGGGAAAAGTCCGGGAAAGCGTATAAAACTACAAGCTATAAAAACAGCATAAAATAAGAAAAGCCCATGACAAAGGCAGAGCGCCGGTCATGGGCTTTTTTTCTGCAAAAAAGGAGGGAACACATGGCAAGAAAATTACAGCTTGTCTCGGAACTGGCAAACCAGACCGCCCGTAACATCACGCGGGATGTGGACGGCTGGAAGCAGTACCTTGACACGGCTTCACGGCTATACAAGTATAAGTTTGACGAGCAGCTCTTAATCTATGCGCAGCGGCCTGATGCCACGGCCTGTGCGGAGATGGAACTGTGGAATGAAAAAATGCGCCGGTGGGTAAAAGCCGGCTCCAAAGGGATCGCCTTAATCCGCGGCGCGGAAACCGGCAGGCCCCATCTGGAATATGTTTTTGACGTGGCGGACACAAGGCCCGTGCGCGGCGCAAGAATGCCATACTTATGGGAGATGCGGGAGGAACACCATGCGCCTGTCCTTGCCGCCTTAGAGAACCGCTATGGGGAGGGAAGCCGGAAGGAATTAGGGGGCGGGCTGATGGAGATTGCGGCGAAAGCCGTGGAGGAAGCCTGCCCGGAATACCTGCGCGAACTTGCCTACGATGCGGAAGGAAGTTTCTTGGAGGGGCTTGACCAGTTAAACCTTGAGGTATGCTTCCGGGATACGCTGACGGCAAGCGTCCAGTACACCCTCCTTACCCGCTGCGACCTTGACCCTTCCGATTACATGGAGGATGAGGAACTGGCAGGCATCACGGAATTTTCCACGCCGGCTGTCCTCCACCATTTAGGGAGCGCGGCGAGCACCCTGTCAATGGAGATTTTGCAGGAGATTGGAAAAGTGATCAGGAATTATGACCGGGAGGTAATGGCAGGCCGGCAGAAAAATATCCAGAAAACGGCAGAAAATCCCCTTGCAAAATCCACGGACATAGAGTATACTAAAGTCACAGGGCAGTTTAACACTTTAAAGCGTGAAAGCAAAGAAAGGAGCGAAGATCATGGCAGCACTGACATACATAAAGAACGGGGATTATCAGATACCGGAGCTGATGCTGGACGGGGAGGAAGAACTGGAGGAGATGCCGATCGGGAAGTACGGGATGCTGCGGCAGACCTTCCTCATGGAGAACCATCACGGGACGTACACCTCCATGCTGCTGACGGGGAGGCTGATCCCCCACTTACGGCAGATAGACGGACAGGCGCAGGAGCAGGTAGACCGGACAGTGGCAGAGATGATGAAACAGCAGGGAGTGGACGAGAGCCTGAAAGAACGCGATCAGATGGCGTGGGTGCAGGCAGTCAACAGCCTGACGGCACAGGCGGAGGAAGCGGTGCTTCAGGAGATCGTTTACAGGTAAGACAGGAAGAACAAAAAAATGAGAAAGAGCAGGAAACGGCGGGTGATGAACCCGCCGTTTCTGCGCCCGCATATTTCCAGCTTTCCCTTTTCCCAACAGTGGAGGAACAGGTAGAGCGCATTTCACAGGCAAAAACGGAAGAAAAAACAAAAGATTCCGCCGCCCGTGGAAAAAAGCCGGTGCCGGAAGTTCCAAAAGGCGTGATTGGACGCGCGCTCACCAGCGGCGGGAATGAAAAAAACAGCGCCATGCGGATTGCCGCCTTTTACCAGAAATCCCCCTCTGTCGAAGCCGCCGCCGCTTTCCTGCAAAAAGAGTACGGCACAGGAGGCAAGGGGCTTACGGTTGCCGGGGAAAAATACGCTTTATGGTTTGATAAGGAAGGAATAAAGATCGCGCCCGGACGCACTGCCAATGTCCCCGGCGCTACCCTTGTAACCTGGGAACAGGCGGCGGAGCAGGTATCGGAACTTCTGGAAGAAGGCATCTATGCCACGCAGGAAATATTAGATACCGCAAGGGGAAATGAGTACCAGGAACTGGCGGCAAAGCTGTGGTATCTGCGGCAGGATTTAAGCGAAGAAGCAGTGGAGGGCGGTTTCCTGCCGCATGTTTCAGAACTGTACGGGGGATTCCCTGACAGCACGGAAAAGATTGCAGGGCTTTTGGAGGAAAAGGAGAGCCGTGATATTTTTGTTTCCGAACTTACCGATTTTGTCCGCGCTTATGAGGCAGACCGTGGCCTTATGCGTTTCCATTTCCATAACCCGCAGGAGATATTAAACAGCCTTTTCAATCTTGACATAGAGCCGAGGCAGTTCCACGGCACGGAGGGGTTTGAGCCGGCAAAGGGCAGCTTTATCACGGAAGATGAGATTGACAGGATGTTTATGCGCGGAAGCGGTGTCTCCGAGGGGAAAATGCGTATTTATTCGTTTTTCTGCCAGAGGCACGATGCGAAGGAGCGGGCGGATTTCCTGAAAAATGAGTACGGAACTGGTGGCGGTGGGAACATTGGATATGACGAATGGCATGATTCCAAAGGGATAAAATTCACCCGCTGTGATGACGCTTCCGGTTTTAAAGGGTATGACACGGTAAAAATGAACTGGAACCAGGCACAGAAGCGGATCGGGGAACTGATTGATGCCGGAAGATACTTAAACCCGAAAGAAATGGCGTATACCTCCGAGTATGAAAAGATACGGCTTGCGCGGAGCATATACGCCTTTTATTTTTACTGCCCCAATACCCCGAACCCCAGCAATTCCATTGAATGGGATGTGGATGCGGCGGAGCGGGATTTTAAGCCTATGCTGGATGATGCCAAAATCAGCGCGGCATTGTATGAGGATATGCTGGAATCCTTTGCCACCGTAACGCCGGAAGAAAGCCGCAGTTACGGCATCATGCAGAGGGCTATTGAAGATATGGGCGCATACCAGAGGGGAGAATACTCCCTGTTTACGCCGCTGCCGGAGGAAACCCTGCGGGCGGAAAGGCAGAAAAGGGAGGCGGCAAAAAAGGAAGCAAAAGAGAAGCAGGACGCATCCAGAAAGGAAAAGGAACCTTTAGGGGAACTGGAAGCCGCCGCCCGCGCCCTTGCCAAAAAGCAGAAGAACCTTGCAAAAGAACAGCCGGGGAAAGTGAAAGAAAGGCCGGACGGCCAGCTTACTTTTGATTTTATGGCTGTAAATGAGGAAGATGCAGGGCAGGCGGATACTGCCTCAAGTAAAACCGGTTCTGACCTGGAACAGATAAAGGAGCAGGAGGAAGCCGTCCTTTCCCATTACGATATTGGCTATGGCTTTCTGGGGAACGGCCTGACCGTGTGGAACCGCCTGGAAGAAGAACATGGGGATTATAAGACGGTTGCCCATATAGACGCTGACAGGAGTGTGACATTTTACGATGAAGGTCTGCCGGAGGCCATCAAGGAACAGATACGGAAAGTAGCGGCCGAGACACAGACGAATATTTCCGCCATACAGGAGACGCCTGTATTTTCTACACCAACCCAGGCGGAACCGGAAATACGGGCGGAGGAAGATACAAAAGCGTCCCCTGCGGGGAAATCTGCGGCAGAGTTATACAGGGAAGCGCTTTCCATGCTGAGTGACGTGGTGCGGCAGAGCAGTTTCTATTCTTACCTGCGTGACCGTGAGACGGACTATGACAGCGCAGCGGCAGAACTGGACAATGAACTTGGATTTTTTATCAATGAGATTGTGGAGAGCCAGCCGGATTTATATGATGCTTTCCAGTCCCTTCCCATGTTCAGGGCGTGGATGGTGGAGGATATTTTAGAGCGCACCTATCAGGATGTGGTGACAGACAGAAGGGACGCGATAGAGAGACATGCCGGGGAGCCGGATGCGCCGGAATGGGCAAAGGAAACAGGGGCAGCTTCTGTGCAGAGACAGGCCGCCCCGGAAGATGCGGAACCGATAGAATCCGGAAATACGGACAATCTGCTGACGGAAGAAAACAGAGGGCAGGAAAAAGCCGGCGCGGGAGAGGCGGAGACACAGGATAAGAAGAAGGGCAGGACGTTACCGGAACTGAATTACCGGGCATTTATGCGGCTGTTCCCTGATTTTACCGGCCAGCATTACACCGCTATGCAGTTACGGGCGGGAGAGGCCATGATGCCGCTGCACATAGAGGCTGTGGGCAGCAATGAAATCTCCATAGCACATTATTACCGGCAGAACGGTGATTCTATGGCTGACCCGGAGATGACCTTCCGGATCGACCACGAAAAAGGGACATTGGAGCCGCTTACTTATCAGCAGGACAGCATGGGGATGTACCAGCAGGTTTATCCCGAACCCGGAAGATGGATTCCGAAACTCCGCAAAGATTTAAACCGCTTTGCCAACCAATGGTTCCATAACATCGAAGAACAGAGGTACCGCCCGGAGCGGGCCGTTATGGAGGCAGATGGAGACCGGAAAGAGATTTTCTATCAGGACGGAAAACCCGTCATTAAGGAGGAACCCGCGCCGGTCTTGGAAGGAACAGAAAAAGATACCGGAACCGTGCAGGCAGAAACAGACCTTGCCCCCAATGTGGAGGAATATTTAAACCTCAAAACAGAACATCCGGATAAGCTGGTGGGCGTACAGGTGGGGGAATACATCCTGTTTTACGGCAAAGACGCGGAGGCGGCAGCCCCTGCCCTTTCCGCAAAGCTGCTTACAAGAGAGATTGACGGGCTTGGGGAGACTTCCGTTACCGGGGGCAGGGTATGGCAGGCGGTAGTAAAAGACCTTTTGGAGCATGGGCAGAGCGTTGTCATTGCCAGACCGGACCCGGAGCGCGGGGAAAACGCCCCTTATGAGATTGTAAAGGAGAGGGACATTGCCGACTACATCCCTCTTGGGATGAAGCTGACCATTGACGGGCGGCACATGGAGGTTGACAGCATTGACTATGAAAAAGGGCGTGTCAGCCTGAAAGATCTGGATATGCAGGGGTGGTTTCCGATTTTCCGGGAGGAATCTGTCCCCTTTGTCCGGGAATGTGTGGAACAGGAGTGGGAGAATGATTTAGAACATGGAAATTTCCCGGAAGATATGGCACAGGCAGGGATGGATGCCGGAGGGCAGGCGGAAGAAGCACATGCAGCGCCGGAGCCGGAAAAAGACGCCGTTTACAGAGAAGAAGCGGAAACGCAGGTGCCGGACAGCCGGGATATGGAGGAAGCGAAGCGCCTGATCGAAGATTTCTGCCTTGAGGAATACAATGAGGACAGCGTGGATTTTACCAACCTGGAAGAAGTCGGGATTGCCTACGGCACCACGGAAAACGGCGGCTTTGAGGTTCAGGTGAATGTTGACCTGATCCACTTTTCCTTCAGCCAGTTTGTGGACGGGAAATGTGTGGAGAAACGGCAGTATGACAGCCTGCGGGAGATGATTGACGGGGAACTGGCATTTCTGGACTATGACCAGCTTATCTATGTGGAGCCACATATACAGGAACAGTTGGAGGCCGGCCTGAATGAAAAAATCCGGTGGGAGGAAATGCAGGGAGCCAGGGAAGGCGTTTTCCCTACGGAACCTGAAAGCGCAGACAGGGAGGAAGAAGAACCACCGGAGATGGTGGAGATTGAGGGCGGGCAGGTTATCAACGCAGAAACGGTGGGAGTTTACAGTAAGGGGCTTCCTTATGAGATTGTTGTGGAGAAGCTCCATACCGGCCCTGACCGCAGTAATTTCCGCATCACGGACGATTCGCTGGGAGAGGGCGGGCAGAAAACAAAATACCAGAATAACATCGCTGCAATCCGGACTTTAAAACAGATTGAAGCGGAAAACCGCCTTGCCACACCGCAGGAACAGGAGGTTTTATCAAAATATGTAGGGTGGGGCGGGCTTTACCAGGCATTTGACGCGGATAATCAAAAATGGGGGAAGGAATACGGAGAACTAAAGGAACTGCTGACCCCGGAAGAATATGAATCGGCGCGCAGCACAGTCTTGAATGCCCACTATACAAGCCCTGTTGTGATTAAGGCAATGTACGAAGCGGTAAAACGCATGGGCTTTAAGCCGGGGAACATCCTGGAGCCGTCCTGCGGCATCGGGAACTTCTTCGGGCTTGTGCCGGAAGAATTTGAAAAATCGAACCTTTACGGCGTAGAACTGGATTCCCTGACCGGGCGCATCGCAAAGCAGCTTTACCAGAAAGCGGATATTACCGTGGGCGGGTTTGAAACCACCGACCATCCGGGCGACTTTTTTGACCTTGCGGTGGGGAATGTGCCTTTCGGGGAGTACAAGGTGCATGACAGGCAGTATGATAAGCAGAATCTTTTGATACACGATTATTTCCTCACAAAAACACTGGACAAAGTGCGTCCGGGCGGCGTTGTGGCCTTTATTACCTCAAAGGGGACAATGGATAAGGCAAACGGCAGGGTGCGGGAGGCGCTGGCGCAGAAAGCCGACCTTTTGGGGGCAGTGCGCCTGCCGAATAACGCATTTAAAGCCAATGCGGGTACGGAGGTGACGGCGGACATCCTGTTTTTCCAGAAACGGGGCAGCGCGCCGGAAAAGCTCCCGGATTGGGTGAACGTAGGACAGACAGAGGACGGCGTACCCTTAAACAATTATTATCTGCAGCACCCGGAGATGGTGCTGGGCAGGATGGCTTTCTGGGAGAATATGTACGGAAATGCCACGGAAACGGCATGTATACCGCTTGAAGGGGCTGACCTGAAAAAGCAGCTTGCAGAGGCGGTAACGCATATCGGGGCACCGGATCAAGAACTCCTGCACATGGACGCGCCGGAGCAGGAAGGAAAAGAAAAAGAGGAAACCATACCGGCAGACCCGCAGGTACGCAATTTCAGCTTTGCCGAAAAGGACGGGAAACTCTATTTCCGGGAAAACTCGCGCATGAAGCGCATGGAAGTCGGGAAAATGCCTGCCGCCCGCATCCGGGGCATGATCGCGATCCGGGACAGCGCAAGGCAGCTCATAGATTTACAGCTTAACGGTGCGGATGATGCACAGATCGGGAAAGAGCAGGAGCGGCTCAATACACTCTATGACAATTTCCAGAAGAAATACGGCCTGCTTAACAGCGCCGGGAACCGCCTTGCTTTTAGACAGGATTCCTCTTACCCGCTGTTATGTTCCCTGGAGGTATTGGACGAGGAAGGGAATTTAAAGCGCAAGGCTGATATGTTCACAAAGCGGACAATCCAGCACCGGCAAAGCGTTACAAGCGTGGATACGGCGGTGGAGGCGCTGGGCGTTTCCATCGGGGAGAGGGCCTGTGTGGATTTGGGATTCATGGCATCCCTGATGGGCGGGAGCGATAAAATACCGCAGATCATTTCAGACTTAAAGGGCATTATCTTCAAAGACCCGGACAGCGGCCCGGCTGTCATTTCGGAGGAAAATACGGACTGGCAAAAGGGCTGGCAGACTGCGGATGAATACCTTTCCGGCAATGTGCGGAAAAAACTGGAAAGGGCAAAAAAAGCAGCGGAGGAATACCCGGAATTTGCCGCCAACGTAGAGGCGCTTACTGCGGTGCAGCCGAAAGACCTGACTGCGCCGGAAATAAGCGTCCGCATCGGCGCACCCTGGATAGATACAAAATATTACAGGCAGTTTTTGTTTGAACTGCTCCAGACACCGGGGCGGCTCCAGAACGGGAGAATAGACGTGATGTATTCAGACGTGACAGGGGAATGGAGGATAAAGGGAAAATCGGAGGACAGCATCACGAACACCCGCGTCCACACCACCTACGGCACAAAGCGGATCAATGCCTATGAGATTTTTGAAGCCAGTTTAAACCAGCGCAGCGTCCAGATTTTCGATACGCACACGGATATAGAAGGGAAAGAAACCCGTGTGCTGAATGAGAAAGAGACGGCCATCGCGCAGCAGAAGCAGGATGCCATGAAAGAGGCTTTCCATGACTGGATTTTCAAAGACCCGGACAGGCGCGCGGATTTATGCGGCATTTACAACAAGCTGTTCAATTCCACCCGTCCCCGCGAATATGACGGGAGGCATATCAATTTTATCGGGATGAACCCGGAGATAAAGCTGGAGCCGCACCAGAGGAACGCGGTCGCGCGTATCCTGTACGGCGGTAATTCGCTGCTCGCCCATGTGGTAGGCGCGGGAAAGACGTATGAGATGATAGCGGCGGCGATGGAGAGCAAGCGGCTTGGACTGTGCAAAAAATCCATCATGGTTGTGCCGAACCACCTGACGGAACAGTGGGGCGGCGATTTTTTAACCCTTTACCCCGGCGCGAAGGTGCTTGTAGCCACAAAAAAGGATTTTGAGCCGAAGAACCGCAAAAAGTTCTGCGCGCGGATTGCCACCGGCGATTATGACGCGGTTATCATCGGCCACTCGCAGTTTGAGAAAATCCCTATTTCACCGGAGCGGCAGGCGGCCATCATACAGGGACAGATTGACGAGATCGTGGATGCCATTGCGGAAGCGAAGGCAAATAAAGAGGAAAAATTCACGGTCAAGCAGATGGAAAAAACAAAAAAGAACCTGGAAGCTAAGATTAAGAAACTTTATGACAAGAAAAAAGATGACACCGTTACCTTTGAGGAGCTGGGCGTTGACCGTCTTTTCGTAGACGAGGCACATAGTTTTAAAAACCTTTACATGCATACGAAAATGCGTAATGTTGCGGGCATCAGCCAGACGGACGCGCAGAAGTCCAGCGATATGTTTGCAAAGTGCCGCTATATGGATGAAATCACTGGCGGGCGCGGCGTGGTCTTTGCCACCGGCACCCCGGTAAGCAACTCAATGGTAGAACTTTATACCATGATGCGCTATCTCCAGTACAGTATGCTGGAGGAAGGATACCGGGACAGCACGGGGAAGGTGCGGAGCCTGAAACACTTTGACAACTGGGCGGCGACCTTCGGGGAGCAGGTGACGGCGGTGGAATTAAAGCCGGAGGGGACGGGGTTCCGCTTAAAGACCCGGTTTGCACGTTTTTATAATCTGCCGGAACTGATTAACCGCTGGAAAGAGGCTGCTGACATCCAGACGGCGGATATGTTAAAGCTCCCGGTGCCGGAAGCGGAGTATATCACGATACAGACGGAACCTAGCCAGGCGCAGAAAGCGATGGTACAGTCCCTTGCGGAGAGGGCGGAAAAAATACGGAAGGAGAAAATAGACCCCCGGATCGACAACATGTTGAAGATAACGTCGGACGGGCGCAAGTTAGCTTTAGACCAGCGCATTATGAACCCGTTGCTTCCTGATGACCCCGGAAGCAAGGTGAACGCCTGCGTGGACAATGTATTTAGAATCTGGCAGGAGAGTACGGAAACAAAGGGCACACAGCTCATCTTTTCAGACCTCTCCACGCCGAAGGGGAGGGCGGAGCCGAAAAAGGAAGAAGCAAAAGAGGGAGCAGAGGGAGCGGAAGCTGAGGGGGAAGCCGCAGCAACGGAGGAAGAAACCATCATGGAGGCAAGCGTCTATGAGGACATCCGCAAGAAGCTGATCGCAAAGGGAATCCCGCCGCAGGAGATCGCTTTTATCCATGATGCCAATACAGAGGCGCAGAAAGCGGAACTGTTTGCAAAAGTGCGGAATGGACAGGTGCGCGTGCTTCTCGGCAGCACACAGAAGATGGGGGCCGGAACCAACGTGCAGACAAAACTCGTAGCGTCCCATGACCTGGACTGCCCCTGGCGTCCTGCGGATTTGGAGCAGCGCGCCGGGAGGATTGTAAGGCGCGGCAACGAGAATAAAAAGGTAAGGATTTTCCGGTATGTCACAAAGGGCACCTTTGATGCCTACACCTGGGGGCTGGTGGAGTCGAAGCAGAAATTTATCGGCCAGATCATGACCTCCAAAAGCCCGGCCCGCTCCATTGAGGATGTGGACGCCACCGCCCTGTCCTATGCGGAGGTGAAGATGCTGGCCACGGGTGATACCAGGATTAAGGAAAAAATGGATTTGGATATCCAGGTGACGAAGCTGAAAATGCTGAAATCCAACCACCAGGCGCAGCAGTACGAGATGCAGGATAAAGTGCGGGGCTATTACCCCAATAAGATAAAAGAAACCCAGCTTTACATCGACTGCCTGAATGCCGACCTGCCGGTACTGGAGGCACATCCGGCCAAAGAAGATGCTTTTTCCATGACTGTTATGGGGACGGCATACACGGAGCGCAAGGAAGCGGGCAAGGCAATCGTGGCGGCCTGCCGTCTGATGGATGACCCAGGCAAGGAGATTGAACTTGGGGAGTACCGTGGTTTTCCCATGAAACTGTGCTTTGACGGCGCGAAATTCAAAGTGACCATGAAACAGCACCTGACCCATACGGCGGAACTTTCCGATGATGTGGTGGGGAACATTACCCGTATTAACAATGCGCTGGAGAAAATCCCCCAGAGCCTGGAACGCCACAAGGAGAATATGGCGCGCCTGCACAAAGAACTGGAAAGCGCGAAAGAGGAAGCGGAGAGGCCCTTTGCACAGGAGGCGGAACTTCTGGAAAAATCCGCGCGTCTGGCGGAACTTAACACGGTGCTTGACAACGAGGAAAAAGGGCGCGGCGGGGAACCGGCGCGGAAGCTGGAGGAAGATGAGGGGCGGGGGAATGAAAAACCCTCCATCCTGAAAAGTTTAAAAGAATATGAGCGGCCTGCGCCGGTTCCTTATGGAGCGGAGCGCGGGCAGGAAAGGGAGGCGATCTGATGCGGAAAGAGGAGGGGCGCACCATCGGGCTTTACTTTATGGTAAGCCCGGAGGAAATGGCCCTGATCAGGAAAAAGATGGAACAGGCAGGCACAAAGAACAAACGTGCCTACCTGCGGAAGATGGCGGTTGACGGCTATATCGTCAATCTGGATATGGGGAGCGTGAAGGAGCTTACAAAACTTCTGCGCTCCCTGGCGGCAAACACAAACCAGATTGCCCGCCGCTGTAACGAGACGCGCAGCCTTTACGCTGAGGATGTAGAGGATCTGCGGAAAGGCTATGCGGCGGCACAGGCGGGGCTTCTGGAACTGTTAAGGAAATTTGCAAGCCTGTAGGGACATACGGGCGCAGGGATTAGCTTCTCTGCGCCCACTTTTTTTATTTGGAGGTGATAGGGATATGCCGGGAGTGACAAAGGAACAGATCGCACGGGCGAAGGAATGGGATTTACTGTCTTATTTACAGGCTTTTGAGCCGCAGGAATTACGAAAATGCGGAGGAAGGGAATACCGGACCGTGACCCATGACAGCCTGAAAATCTCCAACGGCAAATGGAACTGGCACAGCCGGGGGATCGGGGGCAGGACGGCGTTAGATTATCTGGTCAAGGTGCGCGGCATGGATTTTGTTTCAGCGGTGGAGACGCTCTGCGGGGAACGGGGTGCGGCTGTCCGGACGCCCTCTGAGATTCCATCCGGAGAGAAACCCGGAAAGCCGTTTACACTGCCGCAGGAAAACCGGTGCGGGACGGCGGCAGTGTCCTATCTGCTGGGCAGGGGGATTGATGCGGAAGTGATCAGCCAGTGCATCAGGGAAGGGATTCTGTATGAGTCCCGCGGCTACCATAACTGTGTCTTTGTGGGAAAAGACAGTGCGGGGAAAGCGCGTTATGCCTGCCTGCGCGGGATATACGGCACTTTTAAAAATGATGTGGACGGGAGCGATAAGCGTTACAGTTTTTCGCTGCCCTCTGCGGAGAAAGACAGCCCCTATGTTGCCGTGACGGAAAGCCCCATTGACGCGCTTTCCGTAGCGTCCTTACTTAAAATGCAGGGGGAGGACTGGACGAAGAACCATTACCTTTCCCTGGGCGGCACGGCTCCCCGTGCGCTGCTTGGGTTCCTGCATGACCATCCGGCTGTCAACTGCATCAGCCTGTGCCTGGATAATGACAGGGCAGGGCTTTCCGGCATGGAGAAAATCAGGGAGGCGCTAAAGGAAGATGCAGAACTTTCCCGGCGCGTCAGGGTGGTCGTGGATAACCCGCCGCCCGATTTCGGTGGGAAAGACTATAATGAGCTGTTGCAGAAAGCAGCCGCCAGGTATGCGGCGGCAAAAAGGGAAAAGACAAAGCCGGGCTGCGGCATGGAAAAATAAAAAGGAAGGGGGATACGGATATGGCAATTTCAGACCTGCTCCCACGGAAGGCAATGGGGAGCAAGACGCGGGGGCAGACGCTCCATGACCGGCTGGATTATGACCAGAAAAAGGAAAAGACCGAGGACGGGGAATTGGTATCGTCCTATATGTGCTGCCCGGAAACCGCCGCTGAAGAATTTGAGATGAGCAAACTGATCTACGAAACGTCCACCGGGCGGAGCCAGCCGAAAGACAGGGATATCATTGCCTACCGTATCATCCAGTCCTTCAAGCCGGGGGAGATCACGCCGGAGGAAGCGAATAAGCTGGGGTATGAACTGGCGATGAAATTTACAAAAGGGAAGCATCAGTTTATTGTTTCAACCCATGTGGATAAAGCCCACATCCATAACCATGTGGAGTTTAACAGCACCAATTTAGAGTGTGACGGCAAATTCAACAATTATAAAAATTCCTCGTTCGCCCTGCGCAGGCTCAATGACCAGATATGCAGGGAACACGGTTATTCCGTGATCGAAAACCCGAAAGCGAAAGGGCAGCGGTATCAGGAAAAAGCGGCGGCAAAACGGGGGCGCAGCTTTAAGGAAAGGCTGCGGCAGACGATTGACGGGGCGCTTCCCGGATGCAGGGATTTTGAAGAATTTTTATCCCGTATGCGGGCAGAGGGATATGAGATCAAGCGCCGGGGAAAGTCTTTGGAGTTCCGTGCGCCGGGGCAGGAGAATTTCACTCGTTCTTTCCGTCTGGGGGAGGACTATACGGAGGCCGCATTAAAGGAACGGATCGGCAAAGCCCGCACCGGGACGGAGACAAAATCAAAAGGCCAGACAGCAGCAAGGGATGTCAACCTCCTTGTGGATATCCAGGCAAAAATGCAGGCAGGAAAAGGGAAAGGCTATGAACGGTGGGCGAAAGTTTTCAACCTGAAAGAAGCGGCAAAGACTTTAAATTTCCTTGTGGAGAACGGCGTGGCCGATTATGGGGAACTGGCGGCGCGGGCAGATGCTGCCGGGGAAAAATTTGATGCGCTTTCTGTCCGCATCAGGCAGCTTGAGGGGCGCATGGCCGGGAACGCGCAGTTAAAAACGCACATCATCAATTACTCCAAAACGCGGGAGGTTTATAAGGAATATAAGAAGTCGCGCCACAAAAAAGAATACCTTGCCGGACACGCGGAAGAAATTAAAAAGCATGAGGCGGCAAAGGCGGCCTTTGATGCGCTGGATGGAAAGCCGATACCGAAAGTGGCACAATTATCTCAAGAATATGCCGCGCTCCTGGCAGAGAAAAAAGAGTGCTATGAGGAATATAAGGCGGCGCGGAAAGAAATGGTAGATTACCAGACGGCGAAGCACAATGTTGATATTATTTTAGGTCTGGAACCGCAGGAAGCGGAGAAGAAAAAAGAAACGGAACGCTGACAGTAAAAAAAGAGGAAACCAGAGGGGATTGCCCTTTTGGTTTCCTCTTTTTTTATTGCTCTTTTTCAGGAAATGGCGGCTGCGGGGAATGGTATCATTTTTCGGAAGATTGCGAATTTAGTATTGCTTCCGCTTTATCTGCGCGTTCATGCTCCCGCTTCCACAATTCTTCATTTATCTCTATGCTCTTGCCCCAGGAAAGGAGCGTTATAAAGAGGGCAGTCCGTAAATCTTCTTCGGGAATCTGTGCGACGGCGGACATAAGTTCATCACGGTCGGTTATCCCGGATAACGATTTGAAATCTTCATAAGTGAACATGTTTTTTCCTCCCATGTATGATAGGCTTTATTATAATGGTGGATTGGGAAAAAAGCAAGAAACCGCAGACTTGATTCTGCCTGTGCTATAAAAGGAACATAAGTTTTTCCTTCCTGCGCGGAGGTGCGGGAAGCAGCGACCGCATGGGAGAAAACTCAGGCTGTGCATGAGTGGAAAGCCACGCCGCAAGGCGTGTTCGCAAAAGAACGAAAGTGATTTTTGCCGGGGATTGGGGTGTCCCCAACAAGCATAGCGAGGCACCGTAAGGTGCCGGAGCGGGGATAGCGATATTCGTAAAGAATATCGTTATCCATTGCTTGCCACTGCTAAAATTACTGGTTATAAAAAACCCGTGTTCATTTTTGAACCCTCTGAACCCACTCATATTTTCAGCACCACATCTACATAAAACTCCGTTCCGCTGTTGGAAGCCTGTGCCGAACCGCCGTACTTTTCTGCTGCTGCTGCAATGGCAGCAAGCCCGATCCCGTTTCCGCCGTGCTTCGTGGAACGGTAGCCGTCCTTCCCTTTCCGCACCCTGCCGTCAAAGTTGTTGGTGGAAACGATGTACAGACTGCTTTTATGGCGGATTTCCGTGGTCAGGCAGAAATACCGCCTGCCCTCCGGCACGGTAAGGCACCCGTCGATGGCGTTCTCTATCAGGTTCCCGAACAGGGAAACGATGTCAAGTTCATTGGCAGGCGTAAGCTCCGGCAGTTCAATATGCCAGTCTGTGTCTATGCCTGCTGAAACAGCTATCTCGTGATAGTGGCTAAACAGCGCATTGAGGGCAGCGCTGGCACAGTAATTTGAGGGTGCATTTTCCGCAAGGCTGACCTCGTATGTCGCAAGATGTGTCTGGATGCTGCCGATGTCCCCTTTTTCTGCAAGGGAAGAAAGCAGGCGCACGGAATGGCGGAAGTCATGCCGCAGACGTGCAGTCTGACGCATATGCTCCTGCAATGTCCGGTACTGGCGTGCCTGCATTTCAAGAAGCTGTGTGTGTTCCTTCAGCTCGGCGTGTTCCAGTATAACGCTTGTCCCCAGGTAAAGGAGCACATAAATTGCTGTAAGGATTGCAAACAGGCAGCCCTCCAGTAGCAGGAAAAGGGAAAACATACGCCCTGTATGGAGGGTGCTGTAGGACTGGGGGACAGCCGCTATATTGAAGAACAGAAAGACAGAGGACAATATGACGGTGGAGTACCATATCTTTGGAGTGTCCAGACAGTCGATAATCCTGAAAAAAAGCCCGCAGGCAGGCTGTGCGAAAGCGGCGGCAACCAGACAGGAAAGCACAAGCCGGAAAAAAGCCGCTTCCACAGAGAAGTCCGCCGCACCCGACGCCGGATGAAGAAAAGCGTCAAAGGCATAGGCGAACTGTGCCGGAAAGGTATGGACGGCACAGACACCCACATAGACGGCAAGGCATTTTGGCAGGCTTGCTGTCACGGTGCAGCGGTATGGGAAAAAGAACAGGATGAGGGACGGCAGGAGGATGATATTTACATCAATCCGCAGTAAGACGCTTAAAGCGGAGCAGAGAAAAGCATATGGGAGCAGGACAGCCATGAATAGTGCGGCTGTCTTACGCAGGGTGTACTTCATCTGGTTCTTCATTACATAATAGCAGGATGCCCCCGAAGGAAGCAGTACCAGAAGCACCAGCAGCGCCGATAACCATTTTTCCATATCCATGTTCAGTCCCCCTTCCTGATGCCTTCCGGCACAGGGCGTCCGGCAAAGTGTGCCTGACGCTCCCGTATCTTCCTGAAATTGTAATCCCTCGCCGCCTGTTCGATTTTCAGGCGGTCCCGCACACGGATTGGCAGCTTTGCGCCGTTTTCCAGCACACAGCAGTTGTCCGTAAATTCAAGGATGCAGCCAGCGTTTACCATGATACCCTTATTGACGGCAAGGAAGCGGGAATCCCCATCTGTAAGCATTACAAATTCCGGCATGGTCATGCGGCAGTGCAGGGTTTCCCCGTTTGAAAGGGCGATGTCAAGATAATGTGCGTCCGTAATGACGGAGGAAATCTCGTCAAGGAATACATGAATGGTTTTCCTGCCGTTTATTACCTCTATGTATTTTTGCAGTGGGGGAAGCATTTCCAGAATGTCCCCAAGGACTTTGAATATACGCTGCGGGGAGAAAGGCTTGATAATATATTCAAACGCATGGCAGGAGAAGGCGTCCGGCATAAAGTCCGAGCTGGAAGTCAGAAACACGAGGACACACCTGTTGTCCATGCTCCGGATTTTTTGTGCGGCGGCAACGCCGTCCATGCCGTCCATGTAAATGTCCATAAAAACGGCATCAAAACAGCCGCCTGCAGAAAAGCTGCCGTCCCCGAATGCCTTAAAGAAGCCTTCCGCATTCAGGAATGGGACAGTTTCCACATGGCAGTGGCGCTGTGCGCCAAAGTCGCAGACAAGCCCTGCCATTTCGTCCAGATAGTTCTGTTCATCATCTACTAAAGCAATCTTCAAACTGGTTTCACCTCAAATCCATAAAAAATCAAATATAATCATACAACAAAAAAAGACATTTTTCAAACCTGTCAAGACCTGATTTATAAAATCTGCCTGACGTTCTTGCCAGAAAATTGACGTTCCTGCCAAAAGTCTTGTTTTTTTTCGGAAATCTATTATAATAAAGTGAAATTTTTTGCCAAAGGAGGTTGACAGGATATGCCGGAATGCCTGATAATTAACAGACAGACAGACAGACAGACAGACAGACAGACAGACAGACAGACAGACAGACA
>OFGM01000440.1_pt1 | contig 39484 bp, 36 predicted proteins | sample 1521741 | NCBI WGS metagenome assembly OFGM01 (sample SAMEA3504079, study PRJEB24116) | mouse gut metagenome | biome: mouse gut; feature: mouse-associated habitat; material: faeces | place: Denmark | collected 2011
GCATAGCGCCGCCCGATTGTTGCCGAGCCGGTGCAGATTCTCGAGCGACATCATGTCTGCCGTGAAAATATGCTTGTAGCATTCCAGGTCGCGGCGGTAATCCCCGCCATACCACTTGAAGAATGCCGAGTCTTTGCGGATCAGGGCGGAGATAAGGTATGTGGGTATGCCGCGGCTGTGGAGCTCGTTCAGATAGTTGTGCCAGTATTCCGAAACCATGAAGAGAGCCGCTTCCGGCCTTACGGCGTCAATGAAGTCGCGGGCGTTGCGCGGCGTGTCCCACGGCAGGTAGAACACATGGTCCGCAGGTCCCGGATTGCGGATCACCGACTCGTAGCCTGACGGAGAGAAAAAGGTGACAACGACCCTGCATCCGTTACGGCGGCGCTTCAGCCCGGAGATAATCGGGCGCGCTATTGCATATTCTCCGAGAGATGAGGCATGTACCCATATCGTCGGGACATGGCTGTCACCGCCAAGTTCGCTGCGGACTCTGGCGAGAAGGTTCCTGCGCCCCCGGATGAACCGCACCATCTTCGAACTGCTGTTCTCGGGAAGGTGCCCGGCCGTCATCGCTGTGAGGCGTGCTGCGGATTTCAACCCTGCGTCGTATAATTTCGACATTATCTCTCCTTTTTATGCTGCCGACAAGCGGGTCTAGGTTCGTCAACAAGTGCAAAGTTACGAAATTCCGACAAATTTTCCTATTATTTGAAGACTTTGTTGGCGAGCTGTCGTTCGCTGTAGGTCTGGACTATGGCGTGGAGCTTGCGGAGCAGACGCGCCTCTTCCGGAAGTCCGCGCCCGGCAAGATTGTTTTTCATCAGCGGGTCTTTAACGAAATTATGCAGCGTCTTGGCCTGCCAGGTCTCGGTGTCGGCCACAAGCATCCAGTCTCCCATTATGATCTGCGGCGTATGGTCCCAGCGGAACGCCCAGGGTTCTTTTCCCTCCCGTTCGTCGGCGAAGACATCGCGTCCGAAGGCAAAGAAAGGCCGGTCGTATCCCAAAAGTCCGAGTAATGTAGGGAGCACGTCGATCTGTTGCATCATGCCAGGGTGCACGTGGGGCTGGAGTTTGCCTGAGGGATCATGCAGGATGATGGGTATCCTGGTGTGTCCCAGTAGATTGTTGTATTCTTCGTGCTCCGGTGTGTGGAGATAGGCGTGGTCGGCCGATATCACGAACAGCGTGTTGTCGAACCACGGTTCCCGGCTCGCTTCTGCGAAGAACTCACGCAGACAGTCATCGGTGTAACGGACGGTGCGGTAGTTGGGTCGTTTCTCTTCGGGATATTTCGATTCGAGTTCTTCGGGCAGTTTAAGCGGATGGTGGTTGGTGATGGTGAAGATACCGGTGACGAAGGGTTGCCGCATCTCGCCGATTTTAGTGCGGAAGAATTTCAGGAACTTCCCGTCCCATATTCCCCATGTGCCGTCGAAATCCTTCATCCCTCCGAAACGGCTGTCGGCCACATATTCATTCTTGCCGTAATATTCCTTCATGCCGGCCTGCCGGGTAAAGCCCTGGATTCCGAGGCTCTCGTTGTCGGCTCCGAGAAACCAGGACGATGAATAGCCTTTACGCTCCAGAAGTTCCCCTATGCCAGACACATGGTTTAGCGAGTAGGGACTCACCACGAAACTTTTCTTCATCCTGGGAGTGGATGCAAGCAGCGACGGGAGGGCATCGATCGAGAATCCGCTGTTGGAATAGGTGCGCTCGAAGCGCACGCTCCGGGTCATCAGCGAGTCAAGGAATGGCATGTAGCCTTTATATTGCCCCCCCTCCAGGTCGGGATTGAGCAGTCCGGAATATTCCGCGCTGAAACTTTCGAGGACAAGGAAGACCACGTTGTGACCGCGAAGTACAGCTGCTGAGTCGGCGGGAGCCGGATGGTCGGGAGAGTATTCGGCGGCGAGGTCTGCGGGGTTACTGAAGAATTCCGGTGATTTGTCGGGGGAGGACCCGGTGGTGCGCAGGATGGCGAAAGGGGTGTTCAGCACAAGGTCCACGTCCTCGGGATTGGTGGCGAACCGCTGGGCGTAGCCTACGGCGATCGGGCGCGTCACCGATGAGAAGGTACAGCCGCGAACGCCGAAGATGAAAAATGCCACCCAGAATCCGAGTCGCAGCGTGTTACCGAGGTAGTAGTGCCGGAGTGGTTGCGCCGGACGGCGTCCAGGATTGCGGAACAGTTTCCACATCGACCAGATCATTACGATAAGCAATACCAGCAGATACCAGTGCGTCAGGACCTCCATTCCGATGATTCTGGCTATGTTCCCTTCGTTGCCGAATTCGGTGAACAGCGACATGGTGCTCCGCTGGTGACGGTAGCCGTAGAAAACCGTGTCGCATAGATTGGCGAGGAGTGCCACGGAGTTGGTCACAACGTATGTCCATTTCACGGCCTTCCACCAGCCCGGTCGCTCCTTCAGGTGCAGCGGAAGGAACGCGAGTATCAGCCAGAGCGCGTTGACATACATTATGGCAGAGGTGTCGAACAGCAGTCCTCCGTGCGATATAAGCATGAATGAGGAAAAGGTGATGCGGAAAGAGCCGATGTTTTCCCACAGGAAGACCAGTCGTGTCACCTCCATAAGCACGTATATCCAGAGAATATCGCACACGGCGCATACCATCGGCGATTTCCACAGACGTCTTAAAAGTTCGTTCATATAGCTTCTATTCATGATCAAACACTATTTCGGAAAATGAATGGCCGCCGGCCTGGGCGGCGCGTTTCGAGAAATTGCTGCGGTACATGCCGGGTCCCACAAGCAGGTAGGATCGGCTCGCACGGGCGATGGCGAAGAAATCCTCAAACGTCTTCATCTGCGATTCGCAGTCGCTCTCTTTGCGGTCGATATGTGCGATCTTGCCCGGGATGGTCAAGATACCCGGCTCTCCCGAAACAGCTGAAAGGAACCGGTGACTGTCGGATGTGACCAGAACTTTCATGCCCCGGTTTTCGGGCATGCTCCGTACTTCTCTGATTTTATTGATGCAGTCTGCCATAAGTCTATCCCTCTCTCCGGAATGAAGAGGAATGCGTTCCCGCCGCGGCTCGTCGAAATCACCAAGCAGTTCCAGAAACCTTGCCGAGATGGAGATATAATCCCCGCCGAGCATCCGCGATGTTTCGGAGAGTCTCTGTTCCAGTGCCGGCGCCGGACGGAACAGTTCTGAAAAGAGTTCTCCGAATCTGTCCTCGGCGAAGAAGAAGCTGGAATAGCAGTGGAACTGACGCACGGAATGGTCGTTGACTGCTTTCCTGAAGTAATGTTCCTGCCAGCGCTTCTCCCTGAGGTCGGTTTCTCCGCGGGTGTCCATGTAGACCGGTCGCGATGTCACGCTGTTGAACGATATCTCGTTGTCGGCGATACGCCAGTCATATCCCGCCGGAATCAGATAGTCCTCGAGCCGGAATGGGAACCGGAAAAAGATCCGGAAGTCCATGCCGGAGTCACGGGCGCTTTCATAGAGCGAGCATATACCGCGCAGACGGTCGGCGAGTCCGCCATGCATCCGCTTGCCGTCGGCCATGAAAATCACCTGCCTCCGCTCGTTGATTGCCGCCGGCTTGTCTGGTCCGTAGTATCCGGCAAGATGGCGCCGCTCCACCCGTCGGTAACGGTACCGACGGAAGAAGAGATAATTGATTTCGCTCTTTATTCGTTCTGAGATCTTCATTTTAATAAAGTTTTTCTTCCTGATCATTAATCAGGGCCTGCACGTGATCTGCATATATCAGTCCGGTTCTGATATTCCTGTCAGTAGTTGTTGTAAGCGTGATTGATTGTCGGTGTCGCGTTGGATAAACCGGATAAATCAGAGGAGGGTGGCCGGGGTGCGGCTCACCCTCCTCTGCGGTGTCGTTGGTTTTATATGGTGTAGTTATTTAATAGGATCTTGATTCTTTTTCTTTTTGCTGAATGCTTTCCATGCTATGAAGATAATGCAGAGCAGAAGCAGCGCATAGCCTCCCCATGTGAGGTATCGGTTGTATTCCTCCACTTTGTCGAAAAGCATGTCGGGATCCACATGGATCGAGAGCCAGTAGCCGAGCGCGCCGAGAATGGCGTTCCAGATCAGAGCTCCCAACGAGGTGTAGAGCGCGAACTGAGCTATGTTCATTCTTGCGAGTCCGGCGGGAATTGAAATCAGCTGGCGTACGGCCGGGATCAGACGGCCCACCAGGGTCGACACCGCCCCGTGGCGGTCGAAGTAAATTTCGGCTTTCTCCACCTTGGTGCGGTCGATGAGGCATGCGTGTCCAAATTTGCTGTCGGCAAACCTGTACACTACGGGACGGCCGACCCAGAGGGCGAGGAAATAGTTGACAAATGCGCCGGCAAGGGCGCCGAGCGTGGCCACCACCACCACCATGTACACGTTCATGTCGGCTCCGCCTCCGTAGTGGCGGCAGGCAAGATAGGCTGCCGGCGGCACCACCACTTCCGACGGAAAGGGGATAAAGGAACTTTCAATCATCATGAACAGGAACACGAAGAGATAACTCGCGTTCTCTACAAACCACTGGAAAAATGAACTCGCGTCGAAGATGGCGAGCGGTATGAGGTCAAGCATCACTTATTTTGTTTTGAAGTATTGGATATGGCGGATACCATGCAGGTCCCATAATCTGTCAAACCGGATGACAAAGTTAATAATTTTTTTTGTAATTTTGCCACATAATTCGTTTCAAGGGGCTTATTGTCCGATATTGAGTCTCTGAATAATATACATGTAACAGCTATGAACGTTAAAGAGATAACAGAAGGCGTGTATTACGCCGGAGTGAACGATAGGGTCACCGCTTTGTTCGAGGGCCTGTGGCCCATACCGGAGGGTGTGAGCTATAACTCATATATAGTTAAAGGGGAGAATGCCACGGCACTGATCGATACTGTACGTATCGACGAAGTGCGCGAGTTCCTCAGCAATATCAGCCGCATCCAGGATGGCAGACCGATTGACTATCTTGTAATCAACCACATGGAGCCGGACCATTCAGGGTCGATTCCAGAAGTGGTGCGGGCATATCCCGACATAAAGATTGTAGGCAATGTGCAGACAATCGGAATGATAAAGGGTTTCTACCATATCTTCGACGACTCCCGTTTTATGGAGGTGAAGGATGGCGAAGTGCTTGACCTCGGCGGAAAGACTCTTAAATTCTATCTGACTCCGATGGTGCACTGGCCAGAGACCATGATGACATACCTTGAGGAGAACGGAACGCTTTTCTCCGGCGATGCGTTCGGCACGTTCGGAGCGCTCAACGGCGCGGTGACCGACTGCGAGATGGAGACGGACCGCTATTTTCCCGAGATGTACCGTTACTATGCTAATATAGTCGGCAAGTATGGCATGTTCGTTCAGCGCGCGCTGGCGTGTCTCGCCGGTGTCGATATCAAATGGATCTGTTCCACCCATGGGCCAGTGTGGCATTCCCGCATAGCGGAGGTGGTGGACCTCGTTGACAGGCTGAGCCGCTACGAGAGTGAGCCGGGAGTGGTGATAGTCTACGGCTCTATGTACGGCAACACCGCCGAAATGGCCGAGGAAGTAGCCCGTGGACTGGCAGAGGCCGGAGTGACCAACATCATCATGCACGATGCCTCGCACTCCTCGATGAGCCGGATGATTTCGGACGCCTACCGCTATGAGGGACTTGTGGTGGGATGCGCCACATATTCGATGCGGTTATTCCCGCCTGTGGAGACGTTCATGAATGCGATGGAGACCCGCGAGATAAAGAACAAGGTGTTCGCAGCCTTCGGCAGCTTCACCTGGGCCAAGGGCGCGGTAGGCGCGAAGATGGATGAATACGCGGCAAGGATGGGGCTTGACTCTGTCGGCTATGTGGTGATGAAACAGACTCTCGACGATGACTCCCGCGCCGCAGCCCGCCGCCTCGGCTCCGATGTCGCGGCACGCCTTACTTGTAAGTAACCGGCTGAATATCCCGGTCTGCACTCTATTCAGACTCAAGTTCCGGCCAACGCGGAACTTGAGTTTGCATTTTACAGTAAAATTGATTAATTTTGTGGATAAACGATAAATGATCCGAATATGTGTCAGGACAATACCTATATCCGGTTTGACTGGGCGATTAAGCATATACTTCGAGACAAAGCGAACTTCGATATTCTTGAAGGATTTATCTCGGTGCTCCTTGGGGAGGAAATCAAAATTGAGGAATTGCTTGAAAGTGAGTCTAATCAGGATTCAGATACTGATAAGTTCAATCGTGTGGACATCAAGGCAAAGAACAGCAATGGTCATCTGATAATCGTGGAAGTCCAGTTGACGAGACAGCTGTATTACCTGCAGCGCATACTCTACGGAACATGCAAGGCCATCACCGAGCACATCTGCGTTGGCGACAAATATGACCAGGTCAAGAAAGTCTACTCGATCAGCATCCTATACTGCGATTATGGTCAAGGCGATGATTATGTGTATCATGGAGAAACGAGGTTCAAAGGTATCCATACCGGCAATGACCTGTTGGTGAACATCAAGGAGGAGGGAGTCATTGTGCCCCATCTTCCACGGGAAGTTTTTCCTGAATATTATCTCGTCCGCGTTAACGTCTATGATAAGATTCCGGAGACTCCGCTCGATGAATGGATGACTTATCTTAAGACCGGAAAGGTGAAGGAGGATACACGCACTCCCGGTCTGCAGCAGGTCAAGAATAAATTGCGTTATCTTTCGATGTCGCCTAAGGAGAGGCGTGCCTACGATGCACATGTGGATGCCATAATGGTCCAGAACGATGTCTTGGACACAGCCCATGACGAAGGCTACGAAGAGGGAAAAGAAGAAGGTCTGGCAGAGGGCCGGGCACAGGGTCTGGCAGAGGGCCGGGCAGAAGGCCGGGCAGAGGGCCGGGCAGAGGGCCGGGCAGAAGGCCGAGAAGAAGGCCGGGCAGAAGGCCGAGAAGAAGGTCGGGCAGAAGGAGTCAGGGATGTCGTTGCGAAAATGATATTGAAAGGACTTCCCGATGATGTGATAAAGGAGGTCACAGGGATATGTGAGGAAGAAATCTCCAAAATAAGAAAACAGATATAGCGCTATCTATTTCAGAATAGGGAAAAGGGAAAGGCTACGCAATTGCGCAGCCTTTCCCTTTTCATTGGTCCATCTGGCTTTCAGTACTCTACTGTCTTGAGGAGGGGTTCCGTAACGGATTGCATTTCTTTCATTATTGTTACAGACGGCATTTCGGTCTGTTTGGCTGTGGTTTGAGGTGCTGCCTTGCGGGGAGCGTTTGCAGAAGTGTCCTCGTAACCTTCCACACCTATGTATCCGAGAGTATTGATGTCGATTAGCTCATTCCAGACAACAATATATTTCGGAATCGGGAAGCGCCAGCCGTTGGCGGAATCGACATCTATCGATTCGGTGATTGAGGGATACCAGTTGCCGGATTCGCTATCTCCCTCTACCCAGTGACGACGGGTAATAGGGAGAGACCAGCGTTTCTGGTCGAACCAGCTGTGACCTTCGCCCCATAACTCAATCTTACGGGTCTTGCGGATTTCGGCAAGCAGTTCCTCACCCGATGCAACCGTGAAATATGACGGGTTCCGCATTATGTTCAATTGATTAATGAAGTCTTTGGCCTTCGCCTCATCGCCCAGATGAAAATATGCCTCGGCCGCAGACAGCAAAGCCTCGTCGGAACGCATGAAGAGAAGGGTTCCCTCCCATGAAATGGAGTTGGGCGCATAATACTTCATCTGAGCCCCGAACTGAATGGGAACTGTATTGTTTTCATCATTTTTAAACGCGGGATATTCCACCCCTTCCGGTTTCATTTTTGAGTAATAGCTAATCAAATTGCCGGATATGGAAGCGGAAAGTTTGTCTGTATCCATGTATTTAGGATTATACCAGGCTCCCATTGTGCTGTAGGGCTTAAATGGAAGCTGGTCGGGCATTACAAACAGCGAGCGTCGCACATCGGTCTCCGGTATCGAGAGATACAGGTCCTTGTCGATTGCACCCGCCGGAATATTCCAAGTAGCCGGATAATTACCGTTGCATGCGTTGATGGCATTCCAGGACCAGTAATACAACAGTTCATCTCCATCCAATTTGCCATCGGATCCCCATAGCCATGACTCTGCCGGATTAAAGAATCCGGATTTCAGTTCATCATTGGTGGTGAGAGGTTTGACGTCAAGTATTTTTTCTGCGAGTTCGGCTGCTTCTACCCAGTTTTCCGCAAGCATCTCGAGGCGCATCCTCACACCCCGGGCAACATTTCTGTCAGGTTCGTTGAAGTTGGTGCGGTTGTCAGTCAGGAGTTGTTCTGCTTCCGTAAGATCATTCCTGCACGCCTGATATATGTCTTCCATAGTCGCTAAAGGCGCGTCGGTCGGGGAGTAAGTGTCGTATAAAGGAGCGACAAGCCGGGATCGTGTCCTGTCTGACCAACGTGGTCCGTAGCACTGCATCAGGCGGAGATAACCGTAGCTGCGAAGCACAAGCATCTGACCGCGTACTGTCTGCCGCTCTGCTTCTGAAGCAGCCGTGAACCGGTCAAGATACCTGAGCATCAGGTTGGCGTGGTTGATATATATGAATGCGTTATACCATGGCAGTGCCGAATAGACGAGCCTTGGATTGCTCATAAGTGACTCAAAATCGGTTGAGGCATGATAGCTGATATAATCCTGCGACAGGTAATCGCCGATTAGATTCATTATGGAGCCTTCTCCGTTGTTGCCGCTAAGCAAGGATATTTCGGCATGTTGGCTGTACAGTTCAGACAAAGCATTATCAGCCGCTTGCCGGAGCATGGTATAATCCGGGCGAATGCATGATGCCATGATTTCCAGCGGCTCATTAGGCATCTGGAATGTCAAGTGCCATTTGTCAGGATTTGATGTGTCCCGTTCCCAGCCATCCGGATTTTCCCTATTATCTATTTCAAACTGCCGATTATCCGCATATTCATGCCAGCGGTCCATACGGATATATGGAAGACTGTATACTTCGAGCGGCGTGTCGTATACCAGGAATTTCTCTCCCGTGGCACTTGTGCCGGTGTATACATCATGAAAGTGAATCAACGGATAGGATTCTTTCGGAACAGTCACCGACAGTCTGACCGTTGCCCCATACGGCAATTCTCCTGCGCGGGTGGTCCCCCCTTCGATTACCTCGTAAGAGACCTTGACGTTATCGTTTTCTGAACTTACTGTCAGCGAATGGTTCTCCTCTCCCGGTCTCACGAAGCGTATCCGTACCGGCGTGCTGTTTTCATCCATAGTCTGTGGACAGAACACATTGTATCCATCTTCATTACCATGAATCTTGAAATATACATAGCCCGGTTCTGCTATCGTCGACCAGAATCTCTCCCCTTTGGCGTTGATGTAGTCTATTCGGGTGCCTTCTCCGGCTCTTGTTTCCGCTGAAGCGCTCTGGATAAACGGAGAGAAGATTCCTGCCGCGCATAGCACTATTGCTGTTATATCGGTTGTTTTCATTTCGTAAGAATCTTAAAGGTTGAACTTCCCGCCTTTACGACATGAACTCCGGTGCCGAGAGCACGGACGTCAATCATACGGTCGGATGTCACTCTCTCTTCGTACTGCAGCATTCCTGCCGTGGAATGGATGGTCACATCTATCGGAGACTCTACTCCGGAAATGCTGATGATTCCGTTTTTCACATCGATGCGGATGTCGGGTCCGGCGCTGATTTCATTCACCGACGCAAGTCCGCTGAATGAAATGTCACTGATTTTGTCGAGTTCCATATCGAAATGGATTTTCCCCGAAATCTGTCCTGACTCGGGATCCCCCGGATCTTCATACGGTTTGCCGGTTTCGTCATTTAGAATACGGCCTGTGTACACCATGAGGTTCAGAGATGCGCCATCTTCGTGAAGCGTCCATACTGTACTTTGCATTCCGTTTACGAGTTCGACGCTCACGGTGGTGCCGTCACGCAACTTCGCTTTCATCTCTCCTTTCTCCGCGAACATCGGGATGGAGACGAGAGCAAGAAGGCCGGTTAGAAACAGTTGTCTGAGTTTCCGCATATATTATTCGATGAAGCGCTTGGGGTTTCATGATTCGATGTCTGTTTCGGATGTAGATGCAAAGGATGCAAAGTCGGGTAAGCACTTCGTTAAAACCCTCATTTCAGCTTTGTCATCAGTCTTGTTTCATGCAAAGTTAGTACTTTGCAAGTATATTCCCAAATAGAAACAAATCATTTATCCCCCTCGCTTCCTAAATTGGAATCGGGGGGGGGAACGATAGATTATCAGATATATACAGAGTGGTAATTTTTATAAATCAGAGGGCGCGGAGGCCGGCTATGGCTGCTTTGGGGTCGGAGTGGCGGAACACATAGCTTCCGGCCACGAGCATGTCTGCTCCGGCTGCGGCAAGTTCGGCTCCGGTCTCGCCGTTGACGCCGCCGTCGATTTCAATCATGGCGTGCGACCCTGTCCTGTCAATGAGTTCGCGGAGCTCGCGGGTTTTCTCCAGCGTGTGGCGGATGAAGGGCTGTCCTCCGAAACCGGGATTCACCGACATCAGGAGCACCAGGTCGAGGTCGCCGATGATGTCGACAAGAGTCGAGACCGGTGTGGCGGGACAAAGCGTGACCCCCGCTTTCATGCCGGCATTGTGGATGGCCTGCACGGTGCGGTGGATATGCACGCATGCCTCCTGATGGAAATTCATGATTTCGGCGCCCAGGTCGCGCACCTGCGGTATCCAGTTCTGCGGCTCCACTATCATCAGATGGACGTCGAGCGGCTTGCAGCATATCTTTGCCACGTCTTTCATTACCGGAAAACCGAACGAGATGTTCGGTACGAACACCCCGTCCATTACGTCGAGATGCAGATAGTCGGCATCCGATTCATTGATCATCCGGATGTCGGGTTCAAGATTGGCGAAATTGGCCGCCAAAAGTGAAGGTGATACTTTCATTTATATGGATGTTAGGTTTACTTCGTCATAATTGTTTCATGCAGACTCCTCTGCAGAAGCCTCTGTTTCGTTTTCAGGCGGCGTGGCTCCGTCAATCATCGCGAGGAATTCATCTTCCGACACGATGGGAACGCCGAGTTTGCCGCACTTTTCGAGCTTTGCCGGCCCCATGTTTTCGCCGGCGAGAACGAAGCTTGTCTTTTTCGATATGCTACCCGAGTTTTTTCCTCCCTGCGCCATGATGATATCCTTGTATTCGTCGCGGCTGTGGCGGGAGAATGAGCCCGAGATAACGATTGTCTTCCCTTCGAGGGCATTGCCGGCGGATGCGAGACGGTCGGTATCCACCTCCATCCGTAAGCCTGCGGCGGTGAGGACATCGATGTTCGCGACATTTACCGGCTCGCGCAGGAAGTCATGGATATTCCGGGCGATCACGGGACCTATGTCGGGCACGGCGGTGAGTTCCTCAAGCGACATGGCACGCAGACGCTCCATGCCCGATACCGCCATGGCAAGACGCTTGGCGGTGGTCTCCCCGACGTTGGGAATCGAGAGTGCGTACAGTACCCGCTCGAAGGGCACCTGCTTCGACGCCTCGATTCCTGCCATTATCCTTTGCGCGGTCTTTTCTCCCACGCGGTCAAGTCCCGAGAGTTTTGCCTCGTCGAGACTGTACAGATCGCCGATGTTTTTCACCAGTCCGCACGCATACAGCAGTTCGGCTGTCTCTTCACCGATACCGTCGATGTCCATCATCCTGCGCGCGCAGAAATGTTCGATGCGGCCGGTGATCTGCGGCCGGCAGCCATATTTGTTGGGGCATACCCATGAGGCCTCGCCGAAAATGCGCCGCAGCGGAGTACCGCATTCCGGACATTCATGCACAAACTCAATCTTCGCGGCTCCGGCGGGACGCGAAGAGAGTTCCACGCCGGTGATCTGCGGGATGATCTCTCCCGCCTTCTCAACATAGAGGCTGTCGCCCTGATGGATGTCGAGTTCCTGCATGATGTCTTCGTTGTGAAGCGACGCGCGCTTTACGATGGTGCCCGACAGGAGCACCGGCTCGAGGTTGGCCACAGGAGTCACTATTCCCATTCTTCCGGTCTCGAACGACACGAAGCGCAGCGGAGTGCATGCCCGTTCCGGATTGAACTTGAACGCTACGGCCCATCGTGGGGACTTGGCGGTATATCCCAGGTTCAGTTGCTGGCGCAGGGAGTTTACCTTGAACACCAGTCCGTCGGTAGCCACGGGGAGTTCGCGGCGGTGTTCGTCCCAGTAACGGATGAACTCATCCACTTCCTCCAGCGAATGAAGCAGTGTCATCTCCTTCGATACATTGAATCCCCATGCAGCGGCCGACCGCATGTTGTCGTAATGGTTGTCGCAGGGAAGCCGGTCGCTCAGCAGATAATAGAGCCGGGCGTCGAGGCGCCGCCGGGCTACTTCCTGCGGGTCGTGTATCTTCAGTGTTCCCGAGGCGGCGTTGCGCGGATTGGCAAACAGAGGTTCCTCATTATAGGAACGTTCGGCGTTGAGACGTTCGAATTCCTTCCATGGCATAAGGATCTCGCCTCTTATCTCAAACTCATCCGGCCAGTCTCCCGGCTGGAGCTTTAGCGGAATGCTCCTGATGGTCTTTACGTTGGCCGTGACATCGTCCCCCTGGGTGCCGTCGCCCCGGGTAACAGCCCGCACCATGCGGCCGTCCCTGTAGGTGATCGATATCGAAGTGCCGTCGAACTTAAGTTCGCCTACAATCGAGAACTCTTCGCCGTCGAGCGCTTTGCTGACGCGCTCGAACCATTCGTCGACCTCCATGATGGAGTATGTGTTGGAGAGCGACATCATCGGCCGGGCATGCACCACATGCTCAAATCCTTTTGACAGGTCCGATCCCACACGCTGCGTGGGGGAGAGAGGGTCGTAGCTCTCCGGATACCGGCTCTCGAGTTCCTCGAGAGCCTTGAGCATGAAGTCGAAGTCGCGGTCGGATATTTCCGGCGCGTGGAGTACATAATAGTTGTAATTGTGCCTGTTGAGCTCTTCGCGGAGCTGATTTATCCTTTCAATTGCGTCCATCGTCACTGGTTTGTCGGTTCAGATATGGATATTCCACATCCCACAGAAACAACGCCTGCGGAGGCATTGATGTTCCGGCGGCGCACCGGTCTTTTCGCTCTATGATTCTCCGGAAATCCTCCTGACTTATTTTGCCGCGTCCCACATCCACAAGAGTTCCGGTCACTGCGCGCACCATGTTGCGCAGAAAGCGGTCGGCGGAAATTGTGAAGACAGTACCGCGGATTCCGAAGCTGTTGTGCCATTCGCTCCATTCGGAACGGTCGACACGGCAGATGTTGGTCCTGGTGTCGGAATGCAGCTTGGCGAACGAGGTGAAGTCATCGGTATCGATAAGAACCTTTGCCGCCTCGTTCATGGCCGCGACATCGAGTCCTGACGGAGAGAGCCATGACATCGAGGCGAGAAACGGGGATTTCCCGAACGCCACAAAATATTTGTATGTGCGTCTTGTGGCGTCGAACCGGGCATGGGCCTCCTCCTCCACCGGAATGATGTCGGCTATGGAGATTGCCGGTCCGCAAAGACGGTTTAGCGATATTATCATACGTCTGCGGTCGCCGATATCCTCCGTGGTGTCGAAATGCGCGTACATTACCCGGGCGTTGACACCGGTGTCGGTGCGTCCGGCACCGGTCACCGGCACCGGACGGCGGAACACCGTGGCGAGCGCCTCCTCAAGGGTCTGCTGTACGCTCACTGCATTTGGCTGTGACTGCCATCCGTGGAACGGGGCACCGTCATAGCTGAGTTTAAGAAACCATCTCATGCCAGTTTCTGTAAGCGTCAGTCGCGTTCGAGATAGGTGCTCCCGTAAAGACCCGAACGGTAGTTGTTGAGGAACTGGCGTCCTTCCTCGGCGGTGATGGCCCCGCGTTTCATGCATGCCGTCACCCACGATTCGAGGTTGCGCACAAGTTTCTTCGGGTTGTACTCCACATAGTCGAGCACGTCGGCCACCGATTCCCCGTCGATCACCTGGGCTATTTCGTAACCATCCTTTGTGATGGCCACGTGGACGGCGTTTGTGTCGCCGAAAAGATTGTGGAGGTCTCCGAGGATTTCCTGATATGCACCGACAAGGAATATGCCGAGATAGTATGGCTCATTCGCCTTGAGGTCATGGACGTTCAGGCAATAGCTGCTACCCTGGGGAGCCACAAAATTGTCGATCTTGCCGTCAGAGTCGCAGGTTATGTCCTGAATGGTGCACTGGCGCGTGGGTTTCTCGTCGAGTCTCGTGATAGGTACTATGGGGAACATCTGGTCGATTCCCCATGAGTCGGGGAGACTCTGGAAAAGCGAGAAATTGCAGAAATACTTTTCGGGTAGCATCCGGGCGGCCCTGCGCAGTTCTTCAGGCGGGTGCTTCATGGAGCGCGTCATGTCGCGCACGTCGCGGGCCACACTCCAGAACAGTTTCTCGATCTGTGCCCGGGTGCGGAGGTCCAGGAGTCCGAGGCTGAATCTCTCGAGAGCCTCCTCGCGTATCTGCAGCGCGTCGTGCCAGTCTTCATAGACGCGCGACGGGTCGATCTTGTCCCAGATGTTGTAGAGTTCCGACGCGAGTTCGTGCGGATTTTCGCCTAGTTCCTCATCATCATGCCAGATGGGGAGCTGGGCTGTCTCGAGCACCTGGATGATGAGTACCGAATGGTGTGCGGCCAGAGAGCGGCCGCTCTCGGTTATGATGTGGGGATGGGGGAGGTTATTCTTCTCGCATACGTCCACCAGCGCCGACACCGAGTCGTTGACATACTCCTGGATCGAGTAGTTCATCGAGTTCTCGCCCGAACTGGAACGGGTGCCGTCGTAGTCGACGCCCAATCCGCCCCCTATGTCGACAAACTTGATGTTGAATCCCATCTTGCAGAGCTGGGCATAGAACTGCATCGCCTCGCGCAGCGCATTTTTTATGCGGCGGATTTTTGTGATCTGGCTGCCGATGTGGAAATGGATGAGCTTCAGCCCTTCCTGCATCTTGTTCTTCTCCAGGAACGACAGCGCCTCAAGGAGTTCGCTGGAATTGAGTCCGAATTTGCTGACATCGCCGCCGCTCTCTTCCCATTTGCCTGATCCGGAGGAGGAGAGCTTGATGCGGATGCCCACATTGGGGATGATTCCGAGGCGTCTGGACACCTTGGATATCAGTTTGAGTTCATTGAGTTTCTCTACCACAAGGTATATGCGGCGTCCCATCTTCTGAGCCAGTAGGGCGAGCTCCACATAGTCCTCGTCCTTATAGCCGTTGCATACTATGATGGAGTTCTCGTGGGTATTGACAGCGAGGACCGCGTGGAGTTCAGGCTTTGAGCCTGCTTCCAGACCGATGTTGTACTTATTGCCGTGGCTTACAATCTCCTCCACCACAGGACGCATCTGGTTGACCTTGATGGGGTAGACGATGAAGTTTTCCGAATTATAATTATATTCCTTGGCGGCTTTGCGGAAGCATTCGGAGATTTTCCTGATACGGTCGTCAAGGATGTCGGGAAACCTCAGCAACAGAGGCGCCTGCACATCGCGTAGCTGCAGCTGGTCCATCACCTCCTTGATGTCGACCGGCGCGCAGTCCTCTCGGGGAGTGACCTGTACATGTCCTTTGTCGTTGATAGAAAAATATTTAAGTCCCCAACCGGAAATGTTGTACAATTCCGCGGAATCTTCAATTCGCCATTTTCTCATTTCTTTCTTCTATGTTTTTTTGCGCGTGATGGGCTTGTCCGTCTGTAGGGAAGGCCCGCTTATTTAACAGTGTTGTCGGGATTGTCGGCACGTCGGCCGAGAAGCTCGACTTTGTCTACAATAATCTCAGTGATGCGACGGCGTACCTGCATCTTGTCCGTATACTCGCGGCTCTTGATCCGCCCCTCCACATAGAGTCGTGTCCCTTTGCGGATGTAGTTCTCGGCAAGACGTGCGTTTGGGCCTCCCATCACAAGCCTGTGCCATTCGGTGATCTCGGTGGTGGAATTGGCGTAACGGTCGTTGGTGGCCAGCGACATGAACGCTATGGGACGGTCAGGTTCCGGGTATCTTATCTCCGGGTCCGCACCAATATGTCCTAAAAGAATGACTTTATTTACCGACATGGGTCTGGATGGTTAAACGTTGTGGATGGAATCAGGAATGCGGAATGTCTCAGCAGCTTTCTATCGGGGTGAAATCGATGGCCTTTAGCGCGAGTCCGGTTTTCTCATGCAGACCGCACAGCAGGTTCATTACATGGACCGCCTCGCCCGAGGCACCGCGCAGCCGGCAGTCGGCCACGCATCCGAGCCGCATAGTGGATTCTTCGGGTTTTTCCACCGATACAATGCATTTGTCGGTTCCGGCCACTTCTGAGACCCCCGGTATCCTGTCCACGGCGAACGAGAAGTTGTGGTCGTCGTAGATTTCGTAGATTTCGAGAAGGTGTTCGGAATTTACCGTGCAGTTGAACACTGAGGTCATCTGCGCGCTTCTCCGTGTGGGCGATTTTTCTGTGCGTATTGATATACGGCCGTCGTAGCTCTTCTGGATTTCCGCAATGACCCCGTTGATTTCCTCCTCGACCTCTCTGATATCGGTCCGGGATATGATTTCTTCAGGTGCCGAGAAGTGCAGTTCAATATCTCCTTTCAGAAGCATATTGAGAGCCAAAGGGTAGAGCGCCACCAACGCCATCGACGCGAAAGCGGAGGGGAGGAACGCGTTTGCTGCGCCGCGCACGAGCTGCTTGCGGTTGATTTCAGGCAACGCGTAGACGCCGACGGTCGTGTCGGCTGTCGCCACGCCTTCACTTTTGGAGAGCGGGGCATAACAGGCGCGGCCATCGCTGTCAAGCGGAGCGTTGAAGCAGATTATCTTCGTGTCGGCACCTGCGGTTTCTCGGAGCCGGGCAAAGTCGTCAGCTCCGATCGCCGGACCGCATACGAATATCACATCGCATTTCCCGGGGCTGAATGAGGCGGAGAAAGATGGAAGTCTCTCTCCGATCAGTCCGTGATGATGACTGGATATCTGCCTTCCCTCCAGTCCCGAGGCCTGGACGGCGATGATTTCCACATCGGGGTGTCCCGTAAGAATGCGGATAAGTTCCCCGGCGTCGAGGTCGGATCCTCCGAGTATTGCAGTTCGTATCATTATATATTATTTAGTGATGGTGTCCGTGGCCATGGTTGTCGAGGGGGAGGAAATGCGAAAGCACCTCGCGCGCCTCTTCATGGGTGACGTCTTCACGCAGCACGGCGAAGACCGTGTCGCTGCCCGGAATGGTGCCGAGGATCTCGGGACAGCGGCTCATGTCGATATCGTAGGCGATGCCGGCGGCATAGCCGTTGCGGGTCTTGATCACCGCGAGATTGCCCGAGAATGTCAGGGAGAGGAATCCACTCAAATAGTTGGCCTTCAGGTGAATCTGTCCTTTCGAGAGAAGTTTGTCCTTGAGGGAGTTGCTGTCGGGCAACATGTACATATAGGTGCCTCTGTCTGTGGGCACCTTGGTGGTGCGCAACATCTTGAGGTCGCGCGACAGGGTGGCTTGTGTCACATTGTATCCATGTTCGGCGAGAATGCCAGCGAGTTCTTCCTGGCTCCCGATACACTGGTTCTTGATGAGTTCTACCATTAACTCAACTCGTTGCTTGCGATTTTTCATCGGTCTGGATGTAAGTTTGAAATTAATTAATATGTAAGTAGAATGAATTCTAATGAAGTGGGTCTGAATTCGGGGACCTTATCTAAATCTGATCTTCCGCACTGTCCTGCTGCGATTCGAGGCGTTCGATCTCAGCCTTGATTCTTGCGGCCTCTTCATAGTTTTCAGCTTCGGCGGCGTGCTGCATGGCGCTCCTGAGGTCATCGATCCGTGCCGACGCCGGTTTCGGACTCCGTCCGGGTTTCATGTCGGCGCTTCTGTTCCTCACAGTTTTTGGCTGTGTGTTGCGCGAGTCGGGTTCAAAACCTGCCTCGTTGAGCACCTGCCTTGTGGTATATATCGGCGCATTAACGCGGATGGCGAGGGCTATCGCGTCGCTGCTCCGCGAGTCGATCACGTGCATTCCTTTGCTGTCGCGCATCAGAAGTTCTGCGGCAAACACTCCGTTAGGGAGCTTACTTATGTTAACTTCCAGGAGCGTCACTCCGAATTCATCGAGTATGTTGGCCATCAGATCGTGGGTGAGCGGCCGCGGTGTGACTACCTCTTGCAGCTTGCATTCAATGGACTGGGCTTCCGGATAGCCGATTATTATCGGAATCCTCCGCGTGCCTCCCGCTTCCTGAAGAATCACTGCGTAGACGCCCGATTCTATCTGGTTGTAGGTTATTCCTATCAGTTCGAGTCTACATTTATCCATGGTTTTCTTCTGATTTTTTTGTTGGAGAAAGGGATCCGGCCCGATGCCGTTTCGGGACCGGCACGGAAATCATGCTCGATCCGAGACAGATACAGCAATCGGGGGTATATATGACAGCGTATTGGCCCGGGGCTATTCCCTGCACGTCACTGTCGCTGTGCAGCGTAAGGGAATCCTTGCTTTCGCGCGTGAGAGTGCCGGTGAGGAACTGCGGCGTGTGGCGCGTCTTGAACGCCACCTTTATCGCGGTTTCTCCGGAGCGGAAAGGATCTTCCGTGATCCAGTTTATCTGTTCGAGCGGAATCTCGCGTCCATATTGCCGTCGTGTGTCATAGCCGTTGGAGACGTACACAACATTGTCGCGCACGTTCTTGCGAACCACGAACCATGGGCCTCCGCTCAGTCCGAGACCTTTGCGCTGTCCTATGGTGTGGAACCAGTAACCGCGGTGTTCGCCGACTTTCTTACCTGTTTCTATCTCGATCACCGGTCCCGGACGTGTGCCGAGATGGCGCTCGATGAAGTCGTTGTAGTTGATCTTGCCTAAGAAGCAGATGCCCTGCGAGTCCTTGCGGTAGGCGTTGGGCATTTTTGTCTCGACGGCGATTTCACGTACGCGCGATTTCGGGAGGTCGCCTATGGGAAATATCACGTGTTCGAGCTGCTTATATGTTATTCTGGCGAGAAAGTCGGTCTGGTCCTTGACGGGGTCGACTGCGGTGGCGAGCCATTTTTTTCCGTCACGCATCACGGTGGTGGCATAATGGCCTGTTGCAGTCAGATCGAATTCATGTCCCCACCGTTCCTCGAAGAATCCGAATTTTATCATTTTGTTGCACATGATGTCGGGGTTGGGGGTGAGTCCTTCGCGCACTGAGTTGAGCGCGTATTCCATCACGTTATCCCAGTATTCGTTGTGCAGCGAGACCACATCGAACGGCAGATTGTATTTTTTCGCTATATAACCGCACATCTCGATGTCTTCCTCCGCCGAACAGTCACCTTCACCATTGTCAAGGCCGATGCGTATATAGAATAAGTGCAGGTCATGTCCCTGCTCGAGCAGTGTGTGCACAGCTACCGCGCTGTCCACACCTCCTGAAATCAATACTGCGATATTCATGTCAGCGCGTCATTTTTGAATTAGCGACATGAAAAGCCTCAAGCAGATTATCCGGGTCGAGAGACTTCGACAAAATCACACCTTCGGGATTGAGGTAGTACAGTGTGGGAGTGTGCCGCAAGTCGTATATCTCGTCAATGTCGGGAGCTGCCCCCACAATCCACCGCTGGTTGTAGCCGGCTACGTCCTGAGCCCATTCGGAGGTATAGTCGTCAGGATAAATGCTTACAATACGCAACAGACCGTCATCAAGGAGCTGGTTGATATTGTAGTCGGCGGAGAGACGAATGCGGGTCATACGGCATTCGTTGCAGTCCGGGTCGTTGACGAACAGCAGCACGTGGGCACCGCGCGTATCGCTCAACTGCGATGTGCTGCCGTCGCGCAGCGTATATTTAAGTTCGGGCGCGATCAGACCGACCTGAGTCTGCTCCACAATTTTTGCCTCATGGGCGAGACGTGCTTTTTTTGTCTTTGATATTTTTTTGTTATCCACTACCGCTTTTGCAAACGGGAGAAAGATTTCATCAGACAGGAATTCCGCCTCTCCGTTGTATACGGCTTCTTCGGCAAGTTCACCGAGCGTGAGGAGATGGTCGGGAGCTTTCTCGTATGAAGCAATAAGGCGAGAGATGGATTCATGGACAGTTGCGGCGTCGGCGTATGGCATGAAGGATATGTAGTCCATGAATGCGCTTTTGAATTTTTCCCGGTTGAGTATCGCGCTCTGCATGTTGCACCGGTCCCAGAAATGGGCTACAAGATACGATGTGCGCTCCTGAAGCGTGACGAGTTCTTCCGGCGGCTCGGGATAGGCAAACAGCTTGTCGGAAGTGCCATCGGCCTGTGCCTGACATGTCATACTGCCAAAAAGGCAGAGCGCGATTATTGCGTTACGAAATTTCATATACGGTAGAAATAGCTGTCAATTATATTGCCGGTAAAGAGTTTGGCCCTTTCCAGCCTAAGTTATATGCAAAGTTAATGTAAGTTTGGTTGACTTCAAAACATTACGGCATATTGTTTGTTAAAGAAATAAAAGAGAATGTTATTATCAAGCCATTTTAATCAAGCAATAACTAAATTTCATTATATATGAATTTCAACAGTTTCACTATCAAATCTCAGGAAGCGATTCAGAAGGCGGTAGAGTTAACCCGCGCCGCCGGACAGCAGCAGATTGAACCGGTGCATCTTCTGAAAGGCATTATGACAGAGGGCGAGTCACTCATCAATTTTATCTTCCAGAAGATTGGTGCCAATCCCGTAATCGTGACACGTCAGGTCGATGACGAGATAGCGCGTCAGCCGAAGGTAAGCGGCGGCGAACCGTATCTTAGCCGCACGTCTAACGATGTGCTGCAGAAGTCACTTGACATCGCCAAGAAGCAAGGCGACGAATACGTTACGCTCGAAGCTATGCTTCTTGCCTTGTTCCTGATTAATTCGTCGGCCTCTACAATCCTTAAGGATGCCGGGCTGACCGAAAAGGAACTTGATGCCGCCGTAGCAGAATTGCGTAAAGGTAAAAAAGCTACCGACCAGAGTGCCGAGGACACATACAATGCTCTCAGCAAGTATGCCATCAATCTTAACGAACGGGCGCGCGCCGGCAAACTTGATCCGGTAATCGGCCGTGACGACGAGATAAGGCGAGTGCTCCAGATATTATCACGCCGAACCAAAAACAATCCTATGCTTATCGGCGAGCCTGGTACCGGTAAAACCGCAATAGCCGAGGGGCTGGCACAGCGTATCGTACGAGGCGACGTACCTGAGAACCTGCGCTCGAAACAGATTTTCTCGCTTGACATGGGCGCGCTTGTCGCAGGCGCCAAATACAAGGGTGAGTTTGAGGAACGACTCAAGGCGATTGTCAATGAGGTGACCCAAAGCGACGGTGAGATAATATTGTTTATCGACGAAATCCATACCCTTGTCGGTGCCGGAAAAGGTGAGGGCGCGATGGATGCTGCCAATATACTTAAACCTGCACTGGCACGAGGCGAACTCCGCTCGATTGGCGCAACGACACTTGACGAATATCAGAAATATTTCGAGAAAGACAAGGCTCTTGAGCGCCGATTCCAGAAAGTGATGGTCAACGAGCCCGACGAGATGAGCGCCATCTCGATACTTCGCGGACTGAAAGAGCGTTATGAAAACCACCACCATGTCCGTATCCGCGATGAGGCTGTCGTTGCTGCCGTGCAGTTGTCCGAACGATATATAACCGACCGTTTCCTTCCCGATAAGGCCATTGACCTTGTTGATGAAGCTGCTTCAAAACTCCGGCTCGAAATCGATTCAGTGCCGCAGGCTCTTGATGAGATAACCCGCATGATTGCACAGAAAGAAATCGAGCGCGAGGCTATCAAACGCGAGGGCGACAAGGCTAAAGTAAAGGATATAGAGAAAGAAATCGCTACGCTGCGGGAGGAAGAGAAGGAATATACGGCCAAATGGAAAGCCGAGAAAGATTTGATTAACCGCATCCAGCAGAACAAGGTCGACATCGAGCAGCTCAATTTCGAGGCTGACCGTGCCGAACGCGAAGGCGATTATGCCAAGGTGGCTGAAATACGCTATTCTAAAGTACAACAGAAAGAACAGGAAAATAAGGACATTCAGGAGCAGCTCAAGATGATGCAGGGTGAAAAGGCTCTCATCAAGGAGGAGGTCGATGCCGAGGATATCGCAGATGTCGTGTCGCGCTGGACGGGCATTCCTGTCAACAAAATGGTACAGAGCGAGAAGGAAAAACTTCTTCATCTTGAAGCCGAGCTCCACAACCGTGTGGTAGGGCAGAACGAAGCCATTCAGGCTATTGCCGATGCTGTCCGCCGTTCGCGTGCGGGATTGAACGACCCGCGCCGTCCTATCGGTTCATTTATTTTCCTCGGTACGACCGGTGTCGGTAAGACGGAACTTGCCAAGGCGCTTGCCGAATATCTGTTTGACGACGAGAACATGATGACCCGAATTGATATGAGTGAGTATCAGGAGAAGCATGCGGTGTCGAGACTGGTAGGAGCGCCTCCGGGATATGTAGGCTACGACGAAGGCGGTCAGCTCACCGAGGCAGTGCGCCGCAAGCCATACTCGGTAGTGCTTTTCGACGAGATAGAGAAAGCGCATCCCGATGTATTCAATATCCTCCTGCAGGTGCTTGACGATGGCCGTCTGACCGACAACAAAGGCCGTATGGTCAACTTCAAGAATACCATCATCATCATGACCTCCAACATGGGTTCACACGTCATCCGTGACAATTTCGCGAAAATGACGCCCGAAAACAAGGACGAGACCGTAGAAAAGACCAAAGAGGAGGTACTCGAGATGCTGAAGCAGACGATACGTCCGGAATTCCTCAACCGTATCGACGAGATTATAATGTTCACTCCGCTCAATGAAACCGAGATTGAGGAAATCGTCGGATTGCAGATAAAGTCTATCCAGAAGATGCTTGCGACCTCCGGAATAACTCTTGAAGTAACACCGAAAGCTTTGCACTATCTCGCTGAAGAAGGCTATGACCCCGAATTCGGTGCCCGTCCGGTAAAGCGCGTCATCCACCGTGTGGTCCTCAACCGGTTGTCAAAGGATATCCTCGCCCAGAAGGTCGACAAGGACAAGCCGATTGTCATTGATGTCGAAGGCGATGAATTAATATTTAAAAACTGAAAAAACGCTTAACGACTATGAAAAAACTTTTTTATCTGTTATTGATGGCATTGCCGGTAATAGGAATGACATCGTGCGATGACGCCTTCGAATGTGCCCGACGTATCGCTGTCGGCCACATTCGAAGGCGTCACACGCGTCGACCACACGCTGTATGTCGTATCGGGCGAGACAATTGACATAGAATCCATTAACCTGATTGACAACACCAAGAAGGGTGCAGTGATAGGTTCGGCAAGTTATTTCTGGGATTACTACCGTCTTGGCGGTACTATCGTAGCCCCTTACGGCATGAAAATTAACACTGAGGGTGTCCAGCTCGGAAACCATTTGCTGCAGATCAAAGTCAGCATCTACGCCGTCGACTACTCGCCATGTGTAGGATATATGGAATATCCTGTCAAGATAGTGGCATCGGAAAGCGATATACCCACCGAAGGCGATATCGAACCCTCTCCGACAGTGTCGCTTGTAATCAAAGCCGATGACGACTCGGAATAAACGCCGAGCTTTATTACACTTAACTTAATAAGTCAGAGGCGATACACACGATTGAGTGTATCGCCTCTGACTTATTATTATATCTGTTTATATTATTCTTTGTTTAAGAATTTACCGTATTCTATGGATATTTGTCGGCTTTTTTCTGCGATGTCAGGGTATTCTTTTGCAAGTTCCCATTCAGTAATGCGCGACAATTCATATCTGATAGAGGCCAAGCGGTTTCTTTCTGAGAGATTGTCGGTGCCATTTTCCTTATAATCCTGTATCATGGGTGTTATTTCCTTGTCAAGCAATTCCAGTTGCTTTACCATTTCATTCGCATCAGCTTCAGTGAAATTTTCACTGTCATGGTAATATTTTTCAATCAGTCCCGTTGCTTTCTCCTCATTGAAACTGCCGGAACACCCTGTCATGAACAACAGGATTGAGACGCAGATAAAAAATACTTTTTTCATAAATATTGTTTTTAAATTCATTGTATTTTCAAATGTTATTGTACAGACAAATGTAGTAAAAATAACCCTGACAACAAATGCAAAAATGGGGAAATAAAAATTTATTGAAAAAAATATCGTGAAAATTTTGTCAGAATAAAAATTGTTCTTACCTTTGTGGTGTCGAAAGCGAAGGCTTAGCTAAACGGCGATTTAGTGTAGTGGCCTAGCACGCCACCCTCTCACGGTGGAGACCCGGGTTCGATTCCCGGATTCGCTACTCGGCAAAGCGGCTGTCAGTTTGGTAGCCGCTTTTTTTTATTTACACGTTACTTTGGCCGGTTGTCGGCTGAAAATTTTATATTTTTGGATAGTATGGCCGTACTGCTGCAGATTGACCGTCTTACAAAGAGTGTTGGTGACCGGCTTTTGTTCGGGGATGTGACTTTCGGAGTAAACGAAGGGGACAAAATTGGCGTCATAGCCAAGAACGGTACCGGTAAATCGACATTGCTGCGCATAATCGCAGGGAAAGAAAGTGCCGATTCGGGAAATGTTGTTGCCCGTACAAATCTTAATATCGGTATATTGGAGCAGACGCCGGTGTTTGAGGGCGACCCTACGGCAATAGAAGCGTGCATTGACCATTCCACTGCGAGAGGACGCCTTGTGCTGAGCTATGAGAATGCAATGGCCGCCGATGATACCGCCGCAATGCAGGAGCTGATACCTCAGCTTGACCAGTTGCAGGCGTGGGATCTGGAGGATAATGTGCGTCAGATGCTGACCCAATTGCAGATTACCGATTTCAGCCAGCCAATATCCACCATGTCGGGAGGACAGCGCAAACGCGTGGCGTTATGCCGCCTGTTGCTCGATAAGCCTGACGTAATTATTCTCGACGAACCTACCAACCATCTTGATATAACGACCATAGAATGGCTTGAGGGCTATCTGCGGCATCAGCGTGTCACGCTTATCATGGTCACGCACGATCGATATTTCCTCGACAGTGTATGCGACAAAATCATTGAGATTGACCGTCAGCAGATTTTTACATACGACGGTAATTATGATTATTATCTCCGTCGGCGTCAGGAACGTATTGATGCCATGGCGGCTGAACTTGCCAAGGTAAAGAATACATTGCGCCGTGAGACTGAATGGATGCGCCGTCAGCCCCAGGCGCGTGCCGGTAAGGCCAAATACCGCATCGATGCTTACTACGACCTGAAAGAACGCTCGCGTGTCGACTTAAGGGAACGTCAGGTAAACCTCAATGTCAATTCATCATATATCGGGTCAAAGATATTTGATGCCGTAGGTGTGTCCAAGCGCTTCGGCGATAAGATAATACTTGACAATTTCAATTACACGTTTGCCCGCTACGAAAAAGTAGGCATAATAGGGGAGAACGGTGTGGGGAAATCCACATTCATAAAGCTCCTGCAGGGACTTGTAGCTCCCGATAGCGGACACTTTGACGTGGGCGAGACCGTGCGTTTCGGTTACTATAGCCAGGATGGCATCAGCTTCAATCCTGAAAAGAAGGTGATAGATGCCGTAACGGAAATTGCGGAAGATGTCGTTGTCAACAATCAGCTGCATTTTTCGCCGATGCAGTTTCTGCAGCATTTTCTGTTCTCGCCAGCCGACCAGCAGAAATACATACATACACTTTCAGGCGGTGAGCGTGCCCGGTTGCATCTTGCAGTAGTGCTGATGCGTTCCCCAAACTTTCTTATTCTTGATGAACCGACCAACGATCTCGACATCGTCACACTCGGTATCCTTGAAAACTATCTTGAACAGTTCGGAGGATGTCTGATAGTGGTGTCACACGACCGCTTTTTCCTTGATTCGACAGTTGACCATCTTTTTGTAATGGAAGGCAACGGTGTAGTAAAAGATTTCCCGGGCACATATACCGAATACCGTCAGTTAAAGGAACAGCAGCAACGGCAGTCGCTGACCGAACAGAAGAAGAAACAGAACGAAAACGAGAGTGCTCAACAGAAACGCGCCGAGCGTCCGCGCAGACTGTCCTTTAAGGAACGGCGCGAACTGGAAGCGCTTACTGAAGAAATCGCAGCTCTTGAAGATGAAAAGCAACTGCTTGAAAAAATATTTTCGGGTACCGTCCCCGGAGATATAAATGATGCCTCTCGCCGTTATGAAGAAGTCAAAAACATGATTGACGAGAAAGAACTACGTTGGCTTGAACTGTCTGAGATTGAGTGACAGCCATCTTCCTCTAAAATACGTCACGAGCCATTTTTTAATCTACTATACCTTTTTCTATAATTGTTTTACCCATGAAATCAGTCTTTATTGCCATCGTATTTTGTTTGTGTGCCTCGAGCGGCTCTATGGCACAGGATAAGCCGGCCGCCGAACGTTATCAGCGAGAGGCCGAATATTATCAGCGTCAGGCTGAGAGTTACCAACGCGACGCCGAAAGCTATCTCCGTGATGCCAAGCGGAAAGAAAGCGATGCCGCTTACTATCTTCGTAACAAAAAATATGACAGGGCGCGAGACTGTTATCGGAGTGCTGCCGGTGCCATGGACCGGTATCAGACAAAAATAGATGCCGCATCGCGGGCTGCTTCAACTGCCGAAGATTATCTTAAGCGTGCGGCCGACGCATTACGGTAAGCTATATTATTCTGAAAATCTATAATAAACTGTAATTGTAAAAAAATAAACCGGAGGCAATTTAATGATAACCTCCGGTTTATTATTCTTATGTCACTGTTATTATTTGATGAGATACTGCGACGAGATTGACTGATATTCGTGCACGCGGCGGATAGTGTCGGCAAACATTCCTGCTATCGACAGCACTGTCACCTTGCTGCAATCCTTGTTGAAGGGAATCGAGTTGGTGAAAATCATTTCCGTCAGACCGCTCTCGTTGACGCGCTGTGTCGCCGGGTCGCTCATGATAGCATGTGAGGCGAGGGCGCGCACCGATTTCGCACCTTCGGCAAGCATCAGGTCGGCGGCTTTGGTTATGGTGCCTGCGGTGTCTACCATGTCATCCACAAGAATGACGTTTTTATCCTTGACATCACCGATGACTGTCATTGTAGCAACAACGTTGGCTTTTGCGCGCTGTTTATGGCAGAGCACGAGAGGTACATTGAGATATTTGGCGTAATTGTTGGCGCGTTTTGCTCCGCCTACATCGGGAGTGGCGATAACCATATCCTCAAGTTTGAGCGACTGGATGTAGGGGATAAATACCGACGAACCATACAGGTGGTCGACAGGTACATCAAAAAATCCTTGAATCTGGTCGGCATGCAGGTCCATCGTGATTACACGGTTTACTCCGGCAGCAGTCAGAAGATTGGCCACAAGCTTTGCCGCGATTGACACACGGGGCTTGTCTTTGCGGTCCTGACGTGCCCATCCGAAATAGGGCATGACGGCAATTACCGAGCGGGCGGAAGCACGTTTGGCAGCGTCAATCATCAGCAGCAGTTCCATCAGGTTGTCACTGTTGGGGAACGTCGATTGCACCAGATAGACTTCATGACCGCGAATTGACTCTTCAAACGATACTTCAAATTCACCGTCAGCAAAGCGCTGAATGTTCATTTGTCCGGGTTCTACTCCGAGTTCCTTGCAAATTTCTTCTGCCATGTAACGAGAGTTGGTTCCCGAAAAAACCTTGAACGGGGGAAGTGTTGTTGTACTCATTGGATTTATTATTGAGAATGATTGGTATAAGTTGGCTGATATATATCCGGATTATTCTGACAACGTCATTGATTTGCGCTTTTTCAACCGCGGTGTCACGTTTTTATGCTCTATTCTCCATATAACGGCGTTATACGGAGCGCTGAGATAAGCCTTGAATGTGGTATCGGACGCAAAGGCTTTTTCTGTAGATATTCCGGAGAGAAGTTCTGTCGCCTTAGCCACACCTTGCGGGATGTTGAGCAAATCGAAAGCATGTTGCGGTATATTGATTTCGATTTCCGTAGGTTTAGTGTCGAAACTTACCGCGATAAGCAAAGTAACGTCATCATAACTGCGCAGGAAAGCGTAGTGGCGGTGAGGGTTGAATTTCGGATTATTGTAGTTGACGTATGTCACATCGAAGAACCGTCCCATCGAGATGGCTTTCTCGTTGTTGCACAGACGGAGTATCTTGCGGTAGTCATCACGCAGCTGCTTCTCTTCGTCCGAAAGCATCCGGCCGTCGCATTTGCCGCGGTTGCGCCAGCGGCGAATAGTCGAAAGTGACCAGAAATCGAATATGGTGGTACGCCCGTCCTGCCCGCTGTAACCTTCCGCATCAAGCGCTTTTTCACCGAGTTCCTGTCCCATGTATACCATGTAGGGGCCGGTCGACAGCATAGTGCTGACTATCATCGAGGGAAATATGGCGCGTGCGTCACTAGCATATTGCGGCGATGCGAAACGCTGTTCGTCGTGGTTCTCCTGAAAATTGAGCATTTTGTCGGAGATTCCTTCCACTGTCTGCCAGCACGATGTTATATTGGCTGCCGATACATTGTGGCACTGAATGCCGCGCAGTGTGTCGTAGAGGTTGACTTTGTCATAGAGATAGTCGAATCCGCCTATGTTGATGAAATCGCGGTAGAGATGTATATCATAGATTTCGGCTATGAAAATAACTTCGGGATAGCGCTCCTTGACATTGGCGATAGCCCACCGCCAGAATTCGATTGGTACCTTGTGCGCCATGTCGCATCTGAACCCGTCGACACCTTTCGATGCCCAATACCTTAATATATGCAGCATCTTGAACCATACGGGTGGAATGGGGTCGAAATGATGGGTATGGTCACCGTAATCAATTCCGTAATTGAGCTTGACAGTCTCGTACCAGTCATATTGGTTGGGGAAAGCGTTGAAGCAGTCATTGCCCGATGCTTTTGCCGGGAACTCGATATAAGCGTCGTCGCCTTCTCCAAGGTCGATTGAAGGGGAGAACTGCTGGCGTGTTATATAGTAGAAATCGTTGGTCGGCGAGAAAAACATTGTCTGGTCGTCATCTGCTCCGAGGTCCTTTATACCTGCCGGCTTGGCATCGGAATGGTATTGACGTCCGACATGGTTGGGAACGAAATCAATTATCACTTTCAGCCCTGCGTCGTGTGTGCGTTTCACAAGCGCATCAAATTCGTCAAGACGGTGCTCCACATCTGTGGCGATGTCGGGATCAATGTCATAATAGTCGGTAATGGCATACGGCGAGCCGGCTTTGCCTTTTATCACATGCCGGTTGTGCCGTGGAATCCCGTAGGAGGTATAGTCTACGTCATGGGCATGCTCAATAACCCCCGTATACCACACGTGGGTGACGCCAAGGTCTTTTATCGCCCTCAGTGTGGTGGCGTTGATGTCATTTATTTTTCCTGACCCGTTTTGCTCGATTGTGCCGTTTGGTATGCAGTCTGCATTGTTGTTGGCAAACAACCGTGGGAGCATCTGATATATGATTGGTTTCGTTTTCATTGAATAATCTGATTTATTTTATATCTGTCAAGCAACGGCCATGATTTAAGCGCACTTTTTGTAGCGGCATATCCTCTGATATAAACCTGTTGTATTTCTTTAAGATTGAACACCTTATATGAGGCAATCTCGGGCGTCTCGACCGCGAGGTCACACAGCATCATGTCATCCTTCACATTGGCTTTGAGCATCAGACGGTATGTACGCAGCGCAATGTCCATGACAGTGTTTTTATAAGCCTCATCGGGCAACGGACTGCAGTTGACTCCTATCAGACATTCGCATTTGTCGCGCAATATCCATGAAGGCATATTGCGCAGTACACCGCCGTCAACATATCTGACCCCGTCTATTTCAACCGGACGGAATAATATGGGTATGCTGCACGATGCCGCTACAGCCTCTATTATGTCGCCACTGTCAAATACTGCAGGCGTGCCGTGGTCCAGATCAGTCGCCCCGATGTAGACCGGAACAGGAAGTTCACTGATGTCGGTGTAGTCACCTATGGCTTGTCTTAGAAATAATTTAAATTTGTCAATTTTAAAAAAGCCTCCGCCTTTGACTGTGAATTCGCAAAAATTGCGAAACTTCGCATCGGTGAACAGTTTCATCATTTTATCCAGCGGAACGCCTGCCGCATATAGCGCCGCCACTATGGCGCCGGCACTTACGCCGGCAACCACATCGGGCCTGATGCCGTTCTCTTCCAAAGCCTTTAGTGCGCCTACGTGGGCAAAACCTTTTGCTCCACCTCCGCTTAAAGCTACGCCTATCCGATATGGCTTCGGGCTGGTTGATGTCATCGGTCACTGATATTTTTTGCAAATTTACATTTTTATTTTCATATTTTCAGCTAAGATTGAGTTAAAAAGGTCAATATTCATAACAAATATTTCGTAAATTTGCAGTCGGATAATTTGAGGCCGTGTATCCTGTCAGTTTCTCACGTATGCCGGCCTCCGTTTGATTGAACAAATTAAGTTATACACCATCATTTTATAGCAATGGAAGATTTAGCCACAAAGTATAATCCTTCGGAAGTGGAGGATAAATGGTATGACTATTGGATGAAGCATGAGCTGTTTCGTTCAGTCCCCGACGCTCGCGAACCGTATACAATAGTAATCCCGCCGCCAAATGTCACAGGTGTGCTTCACATGGGCCACATGCTCAACAATACTATCCAGGATATTCTTACACGCCGTGCCAGAATGGAGGGGAAAAACGCGCTTTGGGTGCCCGGTACTGACCATGCTTCCATTGCGACAGAAGCCAAAGTGGTGGCAAAACTTGCATCAGAAGGCATTAAAAAGAGCGACCTCACACGCGAGGAGTTCCTCAAACATGCCTGGGCATGGACCGAGAAGCATGGCGGCATCATCCTGAAGCAGCTCCGTAAACTCGGTGCGTCGTGCGACTGGAGCCGTACGGCGTTCACGATGGACGAACTCCGCTCAAAGAGTGTCATCAAGGTATTCGTCGACCTTTACAACAAGGGCCTCATATACCGTGGGGTGCGTATGGTCAACTGGGATCCCGCCGCACAGACCGCTTTGTCAGATGAGGAAGTGATATATCAGGACGAACACTCTAAACTGTTCTATCTGCGTTATAAGGTCGTCGGTGAGGATAATAAATATATTATTGTGGCGACCACCCGTCCCGAGACAATTCTCGGTGATACCGCCGTATGCGTCAATCCGAATGACGAGCGCTATACATGGCTCAGGGGCAAGCGCGTCATCGTACCTCTCGTAGGCCGCGAGGTGCCTATCATCATGGACGATTATGTAGAGATGGATTTCGGTACGGGTTGCCTCAAGGTGACGCCTGCGCACGATGTCAACGACTACATGCTCGGCGAGAAATACAACTTGCCCTCAATCGACATATTCAACGACAACGGCACTATTTCGGAAGCCGGCGGCATGTATATCGGCAAGGACCGTTTCGATGTCCGCAAAGAGATTATCGAAGACCTTAAGGCTGCCGACCTCGTTGAAAAAATCGAGGACTACGACAATAAGGTAGGCTATTCCGAGCGTACAAAAGTTGTCATCGAGCCCAAGCTTTCCATGCAGTGGTTCCTTAAGATGGGTAGTCTGACCGTTCCGGCTCTCAATGCCGTCATGGACGACAATATCAAATTCTTCCCCCCGAAGTTCAAGAACACCTACCGCCACTGGATGACCGATACCAAAGACTGGTGTATATCCCGTCAGCTGTGGTGGGGGCACAACATCCCGGCATGGTATCTTCCCGAAGGTGGCTACGTGGTAGCGGAGAACGAGGAGGACGCATTGAAGCTCGCTCGCGAAAAGACAGGCAACGCCTCTTTGCAGCTCAGCGATTTGCGTCGCGACGAGGATTGCCTCGACACATGGTTCAGCTCGTGGCTTTGGCCGATTACGCTCTTTAACGGCATACTGAATCCCGGCAATGAGGAAATCAGGTATTACTATCCCACGACCGACCTTGTCACCGGCCCCGACATCATATTCTTCTGGGTGGCACGCATGATTATCGCAGGCTATGAATTTATAGGGGATATGCCGTTCAAGAATGTCTATTTCACTGGTATCGTACGCGACAAGATTGGCCGTAAGATGTCAAAGCAGTTAGGCAATTCACCCGATCCGCTCGATCTTATCGCCACTTACGGCGCCGACGGTGTGCGCATGGGCATGATGATGTCGGCTCCGGCAGGAAATGACATCATGTTTGACGACAAGCTGTGCGAGACAGGGCGTAATTTCTGTAATAAGATATGGAATGCATTCCGACTCATAAAAGGGTGGGAGGTATCTGATTGCGACTGTCCCGAAAGCTCACGCGTGGCCGCCGAATGGTTCGAAGCCAAACTGTCGGCTACTATCGAGGAAGTCAATGACCTCTTTGGTAAATTCCGCTTGTCGGAGGCGCTGATGGCGGTATATAAGTTATTCTGGGATGAATTCTCGTCATGGTATCTCGAAATGATAAAACCGGCCTACGGCCAGCCGATAGACAAGGCCACATATCAGACTACACTCGGGTTCTTCGATGCCTTGTTGCGCTTGCTCCATCCATTCATGCCGTTTATCACCGAAGAGCTGTGGCAGCACCTTGCACAGCGTCGCGAAGGCGAGTCAATAATGTATGCAGCCATGCCTCAGCCTAAGGCGTACGATGCTGCGATTCTTGCGCGCATGGAGCTTACTAAAGAAGTCATCACCGGAGTACGCGGCGTCCGGGCGTCCAAGAATATCCCGCTCAAGGATATGCTTACGCTCAACATTGTGGCCGGAGAAGCCGAAATGGCCGATGACCTTGTGAAGAAACTTGCCAACATCGAGGCAATCAACTACAATGCAGAAAAGGATGCTTCAGCAGTCAGCTTTATGGTAGGCACTGTCGAATTCAATATCCCGCTTTCGGGTAAGATTGATGCTGCGGCCGAACTTGAACGTCTGCGTAAGGAAGAAGCATATCTTGAAGGCTTCCTGGCAAGCGTCATGAAAAAACTTTCCAATGAGCGCTTTGTCAACAATGCGCCTGCGGCAGTGGTTGAAGGTGAAAAGAAAAAGCAGGCCGACGCCGAGAGCAAGCTCGCCAACATCCGCGCTTCAATAGCCGCCTTGTCATAAACGTGACTGGGATACACGTTTAAAAATTATATAGGCCATGTCGCGATATGTTGGCACGGCCTTTTTCTCATAACAAAATTAAAGATACAAAACAGCGGTTTCCATGACTTTATGCAATTCTGACACGGAAGCCGCTGTTTTGTATCTTGATATCATCAATTTGAATCACTAAAATATTTATCCACAAGTCGCTCATATTGCGGAGTATTCTTGAAGCGGGCTATCCATAAATTCAGGCTGTCAAGCAGCTGCGGCTTGTCGGCCGCTACCGCCCATGACTGGAATTGATTGAATGAGAGAGCCAGCGATATGTCAAGCTGCGGATAATCCTTTGCTATGTTGCGGGCGGTCTGCTCATTGACCACTACATTTTTAAGTTGTCCGATTGCTGTCAGCAACATCATTTGCTCCGGTCCGTAATGAGGGTCCTGGAATATGTAGATGGTGTCGCCGAGTTCATGCGAAAGATTCCGTAGCCGCGATATGAACGGTGACTGTGCGGCAAGATACACGGTATCGCCGCGCAAGTCGGCTTGAGTTCTGATAGGAGGTAGACCTGTGACAGAGTCTGTAAGCTGTACCAGAGTCTGTCGGTCGGTGTATATAGGCTCGGTGAAAAGAAATCTGTCGCGCAATTCAGAAGTAATCGGGATATCGGAAATCACAATGTCGCACTTGCCGTTTTCAAGGTCGTCAAGTGCATTTTTCACCTGAGTGAACCCGTCTATTTTTAATGCAAGATGCTCCTTTTTAGCCATCTGCCGTATCATGTCGTAGTAGAATCCGTCAAGGGTATCGCCATGTGTCGATATTCCGATCGGCGAAATCTGTATGGCTACTCTCAACGAATCGCGAGCCGGGGTGGGCGCGTTGCCGTAATTGCCTTTCGCTGCAAGATTTCTGGTGAAAATCATTATCAGCAACACTGCGGCCAGCAATCCTAAATATAATATGATATGCCCTTTTTTCAGTTTCAATTGTTCCATATCGCAGATAGATTATAAGATATGGCCGGGTGGCGCATCACGGATGCGGCAGGCCGGGCAAGACATATTATTGATAACAATTGAGTTACGGTTTTAGTTGGCGAAATCAATCGACAGCCCCAGTTGGAAACGGCGCGGATTGAGGGGATAACCCGGCATCGAGAACCAGTTGTCGCCTCCGAAAAGCCCCTGGTTCACGTGCGAGAACATGACATAAAAACGTGTCTTGCTCAATTTGAAGTTTATGTAGGCGTTGACAAACGGATAGTTGCCGCAATCTTTCTCGCGCTGGTTGTAGAATGACATCGTAGCCGGCTGGTATGACACGCTCTTGTATTTGGTATAATAGTCGCAGTCAACTCCAAACTGCACGTCAAGCACCTGTGCAACCTTGAACTTGATGAACATGTTTGAATATACGGCCAGTTTCGGCATAGGTATGACGGCGTCGTCCGACGATGTCTGATAAGTGAGTCTGTTCTGCCAGTTGAATATGCCGAGTTCGAGATTCTGTTCAAGCGACGCGCTGAACACCTGTACGCTCGAACCGCACTGTGTCGGCAATGCCTGTTCGTTGAAATATACTAAATTCTGTACATTCTCCACTCCTGCACTGACCGTGGTCGAAGTGCGCGGCAGATTTATCCGGCCTCCGAAACGCAGGCGGCGCGTCATTCCGAAATCGTTGTCCCACGCGAAATGGTTGCTGATATAATGTTGAAGCAGATAGGGGACATTTGTATTCGAAAAGTCGCCGTAAGCGCTTACGTTGAGCGTATCGCCCCACAGCGGTATATGTGTGTATATGTTTCCGTTCACCTCTACTTCGCCTGCCGCTTCACCGAGTATTCCGATGTGCCCGGTGGCGTCGTAGTTGAGTATTTTACCCTGACGGCGCGTCAATTGTGCTCCGACCCACACGAAATTTTCACCTTTGGTAGTCGGTACATTCGCGAATGGCAGAGGTGTCAGAGTCTCGGGGAGAGGCAACTGTCGGTCCACTGTATCTTCTGCCTGCTTGAAGTGCCTGTATTCATGGGTAAGGAATACGGCCAGTCCGGCTTTGGCATATTTGTGGAATCCCTCGAGCAAGCTCACTCCGAAAGTATTGCGTATACTGTTGTATTTAGTCTTGTCGTTGGTGCCGAGCGGGTCGAGATAAGTATTTTCCCAAAATTCACGCGCTTCATTCACGTTTTCGTTGCGGAATGTGTGCCGGGTATCTTTATAGTCAAGAGTCCAGATGAAACTTGATACGGGCACATATTCCTGCTTGACACTGTCCCCGTCGACCACATCTTTATAGAATCCTACTTTATAGCGTGAGTTGAGATAGAGCTGGGTCCCGACCAAACGGTTGTGGGCATTGCTGAGTCGGGTAGGGATTGTCTTGTAATCCACCGATGTCGAGCCGCCCTGTATTTCCGCAGGGTCCGTTATGTAACGGTCGTCGGTAATTCCTCCGTTTTCTTTGTTCACGGCATTATAGTGCTGCAAAAATCCCTGAAATTCAAACCGGTCGCCGATATATGAACCGGAAAGCCCCCATGAGAGGTGTTTCGAAGCCTGATAGTTGAATGAACCTTTTGAATACAGGTAGTCGACCATTGCGCCAACTTGCGCGCGGGCGTTAATGTTGCCGGAGAAATCAGCTTTCAGTCGATCCTGTGCCGACTCCTTGCCGCCGCCGAAATTATATGATGCCAAAGTCATCGGTATGCGGGTGTTGTAGAATCGCTGAGTCTCCAACGACGGAAGCCATGCCCGCAAAGCGTCCCGGAAAAAGAAATCTGAAGCAGCCGGACGTTCGAAATATATAAGATTATATCCCTCGTTCCCGAGATTACCTGTCGTGGCGTATGCTATGCTGCGTGCCGAGGGTACTGACCGCTGGGCGTAATTCAGAAAATTGGTGTCGACGGGTGCCGCCTCGCGTTCGCCGAGAGGAGAGACAATACGCCATGCCGATGATTTCTGGGTTATTTCGGGTGTTTTTTTATTTGCGGTATCCTGCGCTGATATTGTTGTCGCGCCGATTATGCCGGAGAGGAATATTATGGATATTCGTTTCATTTTCGTCTTCATCTGTCTCTTATATACTCTTGCTTTCGATGTATGTCCGGCAAACCTCCGATATTTTGTTTTTGAAATAACGGCTGCCGGGCATTCCGTATTGTATCAGGCTGTTGACGCAGTCCAATGCCTTGTCAAGCCCTTCATTTCTGTCGGCAAATGCAAGATATTCGCCCACTATATAATCGATTCCGTTATACAAAGTATCGGAGAAATTATTGTGCTGTTCATATTGCAGGGCAATCCTGATGATGGTCAGGTAGAGCATATCTTTATATTCTGCGTCCGGGTGGAAACTGCAAAATTCTTTTGTCAGTTTCTTTATTACCGATATACGGGCTTTTGACCGTCCCCATTTCGAGCGGGCGAACTCTTTGTAGACAGCTTTCTGATACCTCTCAAAAAGTTTCTTTGAATCAGGATTCAGGAAAAAATTGAAATACTCTTTCACCTCCTTCCGCGACTCATACAGATCAAGAACAACTTCAATAAGTTGTTCCTTGCTGTAGCCCGCCAATTCTTTCTTTAATGAGGTTTTCGACATACTGATGCTTCATAAAGCCTATTTACATTACAAAATAACAAAAACTTACGCATATAAACAAAAAAGCTACCGCCTTTTACTAAGTCGGCGACTGAGGGTCCGTGACTATCAATGATTTTCGAGAAATGTCTGATATAGAGCTACCGGACCACAATGCCACAATTTGCTGTTTTCATCCTCAAGCTCGCGATAGGTGGCAGAATTATAGATGCGGCGTATCGCTTCTATAATAGGCAAGCCAAAGTCAGCGGCATACATGGCAGCCATTCTGCTGACTTTGCCGGGTAGTATCAGATATAGATTCTTTTGAGTGATTTGTCTGTTTTTCATATCTTCACCTCCTTTGCCTCTATCCATTTCACACTTGCGAGTGCTCTGTCGGTATGTATTAATATTTGGTTTACGAGTTTATATGCACGAAGTTCGTTGATTAGTTCCTGTTTATCAATCAATCTTGCCTCATACAAAGCAAACGAAGCATAAACACGGTCATTTGCTACCGGTCCTTTCACAATGTCATAGCTGTGCCGGTAGTTGAGATTCATTCTGTTGGCCATAACAAAATCAAGCCATGCTTCATCCGGTCGCTCAAAAGCAAGCGTTTCAAATGCAGCTTCCATATTTTCGTCGTACTCGTATATATTGACATATCCAAGCGTTATGTTTCCTTTTAGCTTGCGTCGCACCCATGCCTCTGCCTGCTCGGCAGACGATGTCAGATAAAAGCCTTCGCCATAATCCAGTGTGCGGTTGGGCTTGCGGATTTCGGGAGTAGCCACTATTTCAAGGCTACCGTGATATAATGTTGTCATTTGGTGTCGGTTTTAATGTAATCTTCTATTTCAGCCAAAATCCAGCCGGGGCTTTGAGTATGCAGTACTTCAAAGTTCTCAGATAAATAATTCATAACGCCGTGGTCGGAAAAGACTGTCGATGCTTCAGCTCCCGAAATATTGTGGGCGTTTTTATATGTCTCAACGCAAAACGCGATAAAATACGCTATATCTTCAGTCTTACTACTTTCCATACTCACACTATTTTTTAGTCAATCATAAATCCCATGCTGCGAAAGCTTCAGCACTTGCGCGAGTTTCTTTATGCAGTATGTAACAAATTCAAGAATATTCTTAACCATAGATATTGATTATTTTGTTTTTACCATACAGTAGGGAATCTTTGGTTTGCTGCATGTTTTGGATAAATGTGCTTAAATGAAGCTTGCTGATATACGCAAATTTAGTAATTTATTCTGGAATAGAAATAAGGTAACCGTCTCAATTTATCCTCCACCTAAATTTATCGACAGTTACAAAGAAATTTGACAGGAAAATTTGTATGTATTATAAAATTGACTTACATTTGTGGAGTGCATGGACATGCACGGACATATTTTTTTAAGAAACGTTTTGTTTTCATTCATCGCTGAAAACGTAGGAAATTTTCAAGAAGATGAGAAGGAACAAAGCGGTTCTCACGCTACAGCGTGGGCTGCTATCCTTATACATCTTCATCTTCCGGTTTCCTACGACCATCAGCGATAGATGTGGCAATGCAGTCCACGTTTTCTATTCTTTCAACATGGTCTGAGGGGCTGCCGGGCCAATAAATCATAGTACTTATGAAAAAATTGGTGTGTTTATTTATCTGTGTAGCCCTCGTAGGTGTTTTTGCTTTTGCCCGTCAGACCTGCAGACGATGTGGAGGTGAAGGTAAGATTCATGAGTATTGCTCTTATTGTAAGGGTTATGGAGAAAAATATTGTAGCTATTGTGGGGGAACCGGGGTAAGGAACTGCGGTTACTGTTCAGGTGGAGGTATACTTCGTTGTAACCGTTGTAATGGCCGTGGTGTTATTAATAATGAATATTGCAGCGCATGTGGCGGACACGGTCAGGTCTATTGTGAAAATTGCGGTGGAACAGGTAAGGTAGATTGTCCTGAGCGAGAATGTAATAACGGAATAGTTCCTTGTCATAAATGTAATCAGACAGGAATTCATTCATGGAGTTGTCCTGATTGTCGTGGAACCGGTGTAACCAATTGATGTCATGAAAAAGTTATCTGTCATTATCTCCGCATTTATGCTGACAATATTTTCAATTGCAGGTCAGGCTCCTATGCGCAAACCGCTTCCCCAAAAGCCACTTCCTTCTAAAAATGCACCTTCGAGATTACCGCCTAATAATTCGGACTCGGAATCATTGGGCGCTACAATAGGGAACTCTTTGGCTGAGGGTATTAATACTTTCGGATGTAACGCGGTGACGGCGACGAGTATCCCTATCGAGGGATATCCTAATGTCAGCCTTATGCTCGGTATATCGCGTTATGCCGGTGAATTTGCAAGAATTAAATGGAATATAGGCGGAATGGGCGGTTTTTCACTGTTCGGCTCCATTGGAAAAGATTGGATTTGGAACCTCTCGAACAAGGATAAACTTGCCTGGAATTTTGGACTTGGATATTATTTCGCATGGGAATCTACATATTCTACCTATGCAAATAATGCATTTGACATTAGTATCGCTTTTGGAGAAACACCAATCGTAGCTAATTAGGGATATTCAGAAAATAGCCAACTAATTGTTTGGCAATCTCATAGATGATTT
>OFGM01000443.1_pt1 | contig 39262 bp, 42 predicted proteins | sample 1521741 | NCBI WGS metagenome assembly OFGM01 (sample SAMEA3504079, study PRJEB24116) | mouse gut metagenome | biome: mouse gut; feature: mouse-associated habitat; material: faeces | place: Denmark | collected 2011
AGAGCCTTATAGGCGCATTTGAAAAACCTCCGGCTATGCCGGAGGATATTTATTCGGGGCTGTGGGGTATTTCTAGGGCCTCTCCTTTACCACTCTCGGGAAGGCCGTTTCCCTTCTTGTCGGTAATTTCACAAGTTGTCCCATACTTGCAAGATCGCGCATCAGCTCCGGTATACGTCCCGGTGAAGCGCCCTGCAATGTCATCAGCATTCTCATCACCATTCCGCATGATTCTGAGAAACTCAGTTGATTCGGCCAGTAACCTTTCAGATGTTCCGCCATTTTAATCATCTGATATCTCACCAGATTATAAGCCAGTAAGACACCCCACAGCTCTTGCTCCACAAGCTCCGGCTTTTTACTTCTCAGCGTCAGCCTGCTCAGTTGCATCGTCTGTTTTATCTCTCTGTATCCCTGGTCAGGTTGACGGGGCACTAGTGGTTTCAGCGGTTAATCGTCGAACAGGCGCGAGACAATATTCGCATTCAACAAAATAACAAACGCAACACTGATCGTTTTGTTGAGAGGATAACTCTTTTTCAGGGTTATGGGTGAAAGGCCTGAAAATTTGCGATTATCTTTAAGAGAGTCACAAATACACTCCAAAACCAAAACCCGCTCTCTCATTCTTTAGACTGAACTTAGCGTAGCTCACCATGTCAAAATGTTTGAAACTGCTCTGGTGTGGGAAGTGTTCGAAAACTCGTAGATTGTTATTTCAATCAGTGCGCAAAAGAGTGTTTTGCTGAAAAATGAATATAGATATTCATCTGGCGATTCGAGACGAAAAGATTTCTTTCATCCGCAGTTATGCGCATGGTTAAGAGGTGACGATTGAAGAAGTCCTGATCTTACTGAAGTTACGCGGATAGTGGGTAATGCCGCGAGATTGATGGAACTTTAAAAATTATCTCTTAACGTTTTACGGATATAAAAAGTTTATTTTTTGTTAAGAGAGATTACTTCACCAGACAACTTGAACTCGCTGCAGGGCGTTTTTTATGCCCGAAAAGCTGCACAGTACGTTAAATATGCTGGTGATTGTGCAGTGAGTTTCTCCAAGCCTGATGTGACTTGACTGAATGATATCACATTTGTAATGTAAAATAAATCAATGTTTTTAAGTTGCTAGGTGCTTGTTTCTATAGCTGGGGCACTTCCTTTTACTATGGCTTTCCATGGTGGGGGGCGGAGCTGGTGTTGATGATGTGGCCAGAAGCCTGTTTTATGCTGTTACAGTCATCGTTATATTCCTTATTGGATGGGGAGCAGGTATTGTTTTCTTTCTGGGAATTAAACAAAAAACAATATGAAGGATTTGAGTTTTATCAGATTTTTTCTGGCAATATTGTTGCTTCTTGTTCCTCCTGCTCTGGAGTTTCCAGTAATTCATCGGCACATTACGCCAGGTGCACTGACTTTATGCGTCATTACAGCCTTAATAATTACGCTGCTTGCCAGCTTGGGCGGCAGGCTTGTCTCAGTTAAATGTATTTCGGAGATTTCGTTTATTCGTCGTCACCGGATTGAGTGCATGATGGCGGGATTTATGATTTATTTCTGGACATTCTCTCTTATTGCTGGTTGGTACAAGCCCCAGTTTAAGAAGGAATATCAGACACTCCACTATGAGAATGCTAGGTATTACGTTCTTGCACGCTATGACGGTCGTTTGGTTTTATCACAATCGTACAGGAGCGGGAGTAGGAAGTTTGTTATAATCAATGGCGGACATAGACTTTGAGATTAATGTAGTCAGAGTGCGTTAAAATTCCCTTAGAAATCGGGAATAGGTAGTACTAGATACGCAGGATTTAATCAGTCGTATTGAGATGGAATTGCAGAGTTAAACTGGCATGGATTATTTTGTACCCAGCCCTTAAGAACAATGGTGAGAGATAGTAACTCATAATCGCCAATTCACTGTTTTAAATTTAGTAAGGGCCGCTATCCGCCACTGGCTCATCGGGAAAGAGCATCAGCCTTCTAAGTTGACTGTGCGAGGTTCGAGTCCTCGGTGGCGGTCCAGTACTGATTTAGCTCAGTAGGTAGGGAATTGCCTTGTAATCAGTAGGTCACCAGTTCGACTCTTGCTGTCTCGCCCCATATTCCAATAGGCTCGCTTTGACGGGGCTTTTGTATGTCGCTTGCGATATGTTACAGTACCGTTATCAGTCTGTAGAAAATACACACAGGAGTGAAATGTTAAATTACCCACAACTCAGAGAGCGGAGTGTTGTCCTGTTAGTGGGGAATTTGTTAAAAGAATCCAGCATGGTGAATCTCCCTGTGCGGCTGTCTCTTGATCAGATCTCCTGATCAAGAGACTTCATCACCGGATAACCCTCAACCATATCCTGAAGTCTGAACCAGCCATCCCACATAACTACCCAACCAGGGCGGCCTGTGCGTTTGCTGTCATGCCATCGCCCCAGTTTCAGACAGGCCCATTTCAGTGTCGGCGTCTGTGACGGAAGCTGTTTTCCTTCCAGCTTAACCCACAGCAGTTTCCACTCTGTCGGCGTCAGTATTTTCTTACAGCTGTCATTTTGTGTTTCTTCACTGATACCTTCCTGCCGCAGGCCCAGCATCCGTACCGCGATAAACGCCTTGATAACCACCATGCGCTCAAGGTTATCCCGGGTCTGCATTCGCAGTGATTCCACACATGTACCACCACTTTTCCACGCCTTGTGGTATTCCTCTATCAGCCAGCGTCGCTCGTAATGGCTGACGATACGTCGCGCATCGGCGGCACTCGCCACTTTTTCTGATGTCAGCAGATGCCAGCAGGCACCGTCCTCTGACTGCTCCCGGCAACAGACATACGTGAGCGGGAGCGCCTGGCCGCTGTTGTCGCGATTTTTATGCTGACTTCGCTGTATCTGATGAACATCCGGGCCTGGCGGGCTGCCCGCCCTCCTTTTTGCATCACATTCAGCGTGTGGCTTCCCGCGGTTGCCAGGACTTCCGGCAGTTCGAAGAGCTTGCCGGGTGCTTCTTCCAGCCGGCTATTCTGTGCAGCACGCACCACGAAGCGCTGTCCGTGGCTGACTTTATAATGCAGGTAATGCCAGATATCCGCTTCCCGGTCACAGACAGTGATTACCCGTTTCTGTATCTCCCCCAGCCGTTCGGCCATACGCTCCGAAGCCTGCTGCCAGCGGTAACTTTCTTTTTCTTCACAGGGACGTTCTTTTCGCTGGTGCTTAACACCGTAGGTGTCCGTGACCCGACTCCAGCGCTGCTGTTCGATAAAACCGACTGGCAGGGCGCTGTCAGGGGCGTACATCAGGACAGAGTGAGCCAGCAGCCCGCGCGTCTTCGGGTTAGTGGTGGTATTCCCCTGGTCATCAGATGCCGTACTGTGGCTGAAGTTAATGGTGGTGGTGTCTTCCAGTGCGAGGAGCAGCGGATGAGCCTCACATGCCCTTACAGTGGCGGTAAATCCGGCTTCGGCAATGGCTTGCGGGGACACAGACGGGTTACGTATCAGGCGGTACGCACCTTCAACCTGAGCAGTGGACTGGGATGATTTCACAATAGAAAGACCTGCATGCTGAGCGAGAGAAGAGGTCAGTGACACAAGGCGTCGTGTACGACGCGGATCACCGAGACGGGCATGTCCAGACTGCTCGTTATCCCATGAATAACAATCAGAAAGTACCATAACAGACCCGAAGAAAATGAAATATAAGAAAAGATCAACGAGTGAAGAAAAAGTTCAAAAAATGGCTGCCGGGGAGGAAGGAAAGTACCGGATGGAAAGAGTCCCCCCTAAAGCAGACTGACAGACATAACAAATCCCCGGGGGGATTTGTGTATAAGAGACAGTACTTATCTGGAGGTAATTGCAATATCTCTGTGAACTTACACAGGGTGGGCTTACCGCATACACTGACACTTAGCGGATCGACAGAACATTATTAACAGAGCATCACTGAACGCTACATAATCAGAGTTGCATAAATAAAATGTTATGATATAACATCACAATCACAACATTTGTTTTCGAATGTATATGAATGTAATCAGAACTGTCATTTGTACATTAATTATACTTCCGGTGGGACTACAGGCAGCGACCAGTCATTCTTCTATGGTTAAAGATACAATCACCATTGTCGCGACAGGAAATCAGAACACGGTATTTGAAACGCCGTCGATGGTCAGTGTCGTCACGAATGACACACCGTGGAGTCAGAATGCGGTTACATCGGCCGGCATGCTGAAAGGTGTTGCCGGTCTCAGCCAGACTGGTGCAGGACGGACCAATGGGCAGACCTTTAATTTACGCGGCTATGACAAAAGCGGGGTACTTGTTCTTGTTGACGGCGTTCGCCAACTCAGTGACATGGCAAAAAGCAGTGGCACTTATCTGGATCCGGCACTCGTCAAACGTATCGAAGTTGTCCGCGGGCCAAACTCCAGTCTGTACGGCAGTGGCGGGCTGGGAGGTGTAGTGGACTTCAGAACTGCCGATGCAGCAGATTTTCTTCCCCCCGGAGAGACAAACGGTTTAAGTCTGTGGGGAAATATCGCCAGTGGTGACCACAGCACAGGCTCGGGGCTCACCTGGTTTGGTAAAACTCGAAAAACAGATGCGCTCCTTTCTGTCATTATGCGTAAAAGAGGTAATATCTATCAAAGTGATGGTGAGCACGCACCTAACAAGGAAAAACCTGCAGCCCTGTTTGCGAAAGGCTCTGTCGGTATAACAGACAGTAACAAAGCAGGTGCCAGCTTGCGTCTCTACCGGAATAACACCACTGAACCGGGCAATTCCACTCAGACACATGGTGACAGCGGCCTGCGTGACAGAAAAACAGTACAAAATGACGTACAGTTCTGGTACCAGTACGCTCCTGTGGATAACAGCCTCATCAATGTAAAGTCAACGTTATATCTCAGTGATATCACTATCAAGACAAACGGTCACAACAAAACGGCAGAATGGAGAAACAACAGAACCTCCGGTGTTAATGTTGTCAACAGGAGTCATACTCTGATTTTTCCGGGAGCCCATCAGTTAAGTTATGGCGCTGAATATTACCGTCAGCAGCAGAAGCCAGAAGGCTCTGCCACACTATATCCGGAAGGAAACATTGACTTTACATCGTTGTATTTCCAGGATGAAATGACAATGAAAAGCTACCCGGTTAACATTATCGTCGGTTCCCGCTATGACCGGTACAAGAGCTTCAATCCCCGTGCCGGAGAACTGAAAGCCGAACGCCTGTCCCCAAGGGCGGCGATTTCAGTCTCACCGACAGACTGGCTGATGATGTACGGCTCCATATCCTCTGCATTCCGAGCGCCCACAATGGCAGAAATGTACAGGGATGATGTACATTTTTACCGCAAGGGTAAACCCAATTACTGGGTTCCTAACCTTAATCTGAAACCAGAAAATAACATCACCCGTGAGATTGGCGCAGGTATTCAACTGGATGGCCTGCTTACAGACAATGACCGGCTGCAGTTAAAAGGCGGATATTTCGGAACGGATGCCAGAAACTATATTGCCACACGCGTGGATATGAAACGGATGCGTTCTTATTCTTATAATGTATCCCGGGCCCGTATCTGGGGATGGGATATGCAGGGTAATTACCAGTCTGATTATGTTGACTGGATGCTTTCTTATAACCGGACGGAAAGTATGGATGCCAGCAGCAGGGAATGGCTGGGCTCCGGCAATCCTGACACACTTATCAGTGACATCAGCATACCTGTTGGTCATAGAGGCGTTTATGCCGGATGGCGTGCTGAACTTTCAGCATCAGCCACGCATGTGAAAAAAGGCGATCCCCATCAGGCTGGTTATACCATACATTCCTTTTCACTGTCTTATAAGCCTGTAAGTGTTAAAGGCTTTGAGGCGTCAGTAACTCTGGATAATGCCTTCAACAAGCTTGCCATGAATGGCAAAGGTGTGCCGCTTTCAGGCAGAACTGTCAGTCTTTATACCCGTTATCAGTGGTAACCTCGCAGGAAATAAATCATGATGAAAAATACAGGCTATATCTTAGCTCTTTGTCTGACAGCATCGGGGCATGTCCTGGCCCATGATGTCTGGATTACAGGTAAACAGGCAGAGAACAACGTTACCGCAGAGATTGGTTATGGTCATAATTTCCCCTCAAAGGGGACAATTCCTGACAGAAGGGATTTCTTTGAAAATCCCCGGCTTTATAACGGGAAAGAGACAATAACACTGAAGCCAGCGTCCACGGATTATGTCTATAAAACTGAGTCTGCAAGCAAAGATAATGGTTACGTTCTGTCAACGTATATGAAACCGGGATACTGGTCGAGAACTTCGTCAGGATGGAAACCGGTCAGCCGGGAGGGCAGAAATGATGTGGCTTACTGTGAATTTGTCACTAAATATGCAAAATCTTTTATTCCTGGTGAACAGCAGATGCCAGCACAACTCTATCAGTCTCCAACAGGGCATGAGCTTGAAATCATTCCGTTATCCGATATAAGTCGTTTCAGTGAAAATGTGAAGCTGAAAGTTCTGTATAAAACGTCCCCGCTCGCCGGAGCTATCATGGAGCTTGACTCGGTCAGTTATCTGACATCATCCCGTCATACTCATGCAGTTGAGCACAAACATCCTGTTCATAAAGCAGAACTCACCTTTGTAACTAATGAGGATGGTATCGTCACAGTACCTTCTCTTCATATCGGACAGTGGCTGGCGAAAGTCCAAAATAAGAAAAGTTTTCAGGACAAAAGCCTGTGTGATGAAACTGTCGATGTGGCAACCTTAAGCTTCTCCCGAAATTAATGATACTATTCCTGCCCTGTATTTTACGGGCAGGGTATATCAACCGGAAATAGCCTACTGACATCCATGTAAAAAAACTCATAATTATTTTGTTGATGTATCTTACCTAATACATTGATAGCTCCAGTTTTTATACCAGAGCATTCTCGTTGTCCCTATGTACTTGTCTGCAATATCACTGATATGCAGGAATAATATTCTTGGCATGGAGTCAGTTCCCCGTCATCTTAGGTATCACTTTAACTCACAGGTGTCCAGTAAATATGAACAGGATCCCAGTAATCATTATCAATGGTTTCCTTGGCGCAGGAAAAACCACTCTTATGAAAAACCTGCTCACACAGGCAAACAGGAATCACTTAGCTGTATCTGTCATTGTCAATGATATGAGCGATCTGGATGTTGATGGTGTACTTATTGCAAATACAGAAATCGTTAATATTGCGAACAATAATTTCGTGAGTATCACATCTGATAGTATCAGCAGTCAGAGTGGGATTAAGACGGTCGACAAGGCAATTAAAAATATGCTCAGGCATTATTTGCCTGACGTTATATTTGTCGAAACATCCGGAGGTAGCCACCCACTGCCATTAATTAAGTATCTGCAGACTCATGAGCGATTACAGCTAAAATCACTTTTATCACTTGTCGATACCGTTATGCTCAATGATGACTATAACGGAGGGAAAGCACTGATACCTGCATTTCAGGAGAATCTTTTCCATGGCAAGCGCAGAATAGAGAATTTACTGGCTGAGCAAATCATGTTTTGTAGCACTTTGCTGTTAACCAAAAAGGATCGACTGTCATTCGACATTGTCACCGATGTGGCGAAAGCAATCCATCCTCTGAATCCTTACGTAAATGTGATAGCTGTGTCATGGGGGAACCTTAAACTAGCAGAGTTACTAACCCTTCCGGATTACGATTTTAACCGGGTCGGATTACTTATCAGAGAACTGGAAGACACAATCACAGTAGAAGAAGCAAAAATTTCAGCCCAAAATGGCGAAATAATTTCGCGAGTGATTAAAGATGACAGGCCATTCCACCCACAAAGATTATGGGAAACCTATCATTATTTTATGGGAATGGGTATTTATCGTAGTAAAGGCTTTTTCTGGCTACCAGGAAGACCTGACATGGCTCTGCTCTGGAACCAGGCCGCAGGAAGTATCAATCTGGAGTTTATCAGCTACTGGAATTCCGGTGTATTGGCAGACCCTGATAATCACCTGACCCACGAAGAGCGCTCTGTTTTGCAGAAAAAAGTCAATAAAACTATGGGGCGGTTTGGAGACAGGAGATGCCATTTAACGATTATAGGGCGTTCTGATGAAGTCCATGATTTTACCTCCGCCTTAATTAACTGTTTTCTTTCTGAAGAAGAAATTGTCTGGTGGCAATCAGGTGGCGTTTTCGCGGATCCCTGGCCCGTTAATATATCCCGGCTGAACTGATGATTAACGCGATATTGCAAATATGGCATATGAATCGATCGTAGTTTGGCATTCGAATCGATCATGATTTGGGTAAACGTTCACGGAGCGCCGTATTGACGTTTATTTATTGGGTGAGTACGACGTTCCATGGCAGGAGTTCATCAACACGGTTAGAAGGCCATTCCGGCAGGACGTTGAGGATATGGCGCAGATACGCTTCCGGATCGATACCGTTCAGTCGGCAGGCGCCGATCAGCCCGTACAGCAGCGCACTACGCTCTCCACCGTGATCGTTGCCGAAGAACATGTAGATGATATGACCTTTATATACTCACTATAGCATTGGTGGGATATTCCAGAGGAGGTCATCATGTATTCGGAAAATATTGCGGCTTACGTCGGGCTGGATGTGCATAAAGCCCCCTAGCAGTTGCTATTGTTGCATCTGAACGACTTGGCAAGGTTCGTTATTATGGTATGGTATGATTAACAACGAAGCCCAGTCTGTACGTCGATTATTTCAGAAATTGCAGGGACTTTACGGAAACATTCTTTCCTGCTATGAAGCTGGCCCCTGTGGTTTTGGGCTATATCATCAACTCACAGCGATGAATATAAAATGCTAGGTTATTGCCTCTTCCCAGATAGTAAAATCACCGATAGACAGGATCAAAAATGATCATCGGGATGCAACCGCTACCGTTTGCCTCGTTCTGGAAATAACCTTGCTGATGGGGGTATGGTTTGGTACGTTGTGGGGATTTGTATGTGGTTTTCTTCATGGAAAGACAGTGGTATGCAACCGGGCGTTGCATTTGTCTCAAGCATAGTCGCAGGCATTTGCTTTGGTGTTCTCATGGCTGTGTACCATTAGTGTCGAAAGGTAGTTAACAATCTTCCAGACTGGGACAGTCTGGAGTAAAGATCGTTGTAGAGGCTATATACTTTTTAAATGGACTGGGGGTGAGATGGGAAAAATAAAATATTGGCTAATAGTAGGATTTATTATACTTTTTGCGATTTTTTACATTGCTATTAGTGACAGGGATTCTACGCTTTCTAGGTTGAAATCAGCAGGTGAAAACGGAGATGTAGAAGCTCAGTATGCTTTGGGGCTCATGTATTTGTATGGAGAAATTCTGGATGTTGATTATCAGCAGGCAAAGATTTGGTATGAAAAAGCCGCTGACCAAAATGATCCGCGTGCGCAGGCCAAACTCGGTGTGATGTATGCAAATGGTCTCGGGGTAAATCAGGATTATCAGCAATCAAAATTATGGTATGAAAAGGCGGCTGCGCAAAATGATGTTGATGCGCAATTTTTGCTTGGGGAGATGTATGACGATGGTCTCGGGGTAAGCCAAGACTACCAGCATGCAAAGATGTGGTATGAAAAAGCGGCTGCTCAAAATGATGAGCGTGCTCAGGTCAATCTCGCTGTTCTATACGCAAAGGGTAATGGTGTTGAACAGGATTATCGACAGGCCAAAAGCTGGTATGAAAAGGCTGCAGCTCAAAATAGTCCTGATGCGCAGTTCGCTCTTGGAATTCTGTATGCCAATGCTAATGGTGTAGAGCAGGACTATCAGCAGGCAAAAGACTGGTATGAGAAAGCAGCAGAACAAAATTTCGCCAATGCTCAGTTTAATCTTGGTATGCTCTATTACAAAGGTGAGGGTGTTAAACAAAACTTTCGGCAAGCCAGAGAATGGTTTGAAAAAGCCGCATCTCAAAATCAGCCGAATGCCCAATATAATTTAGGTCAGATTTATTACTACGGTCAGGGTGTGACTCAGAGCTATCGACAGGCGAAAGACTGGTTTGAAAAAGCGGCAGAGAAAGGTCATGTCGATGCTCAATATAATCTCGGTGTAATATACGAAAATGGTGAAGGTGTGAGTCAGAACTATCAACAGGCAAAGGCTTGGTATGAAAAGGCAGCCTCACAAAATGATGCGCAGGCGCAGTTCGAACTTGGCGTTATGAATGAACTGGGTCAGGGTGAAAGCATAGACCTGAAACAAGCAAGACATTACTATGAGCGGTCATGTAATAATGGGCTTAAGAAAGGTTGTGAACGGTTAAAAGAGTTATTATACAAATAGATATTATAATATTTATTATATGAGGTTGTGAATTAATGGCAATCCCTGAACGTATGATCCCCGTAAAAGTCAGCAGCAAAAAAATAAGAGAATTAGCACAGAAAGCTAAAGAGATACTTGCAGCTATTGATAGTGGAGCAAGTGAAGAAGATGCTTTTTTAAAGGACATGATCGATGACTGGAACAGTCAGGTAGTATGTCCATGTGAGTTTTCAGATTTTAGAGATTATTCCTCTTGGACAAATGCAAATGAATTTACACGAATAGCTTTTAATTTGGAAAAGTTCTACGAGGATTTTACTTGGGAGGAACTGGTTCAAACGATAAGCTGTGTATGTGATCAAAAGTCAAACGAATCGGAAAAAATTTTTGCTCTTTTGTTGCTTGAAAAGAATTTTCATGGAAATCCATCCGATCTTATATTCTGGCCCGATGAATGGTTTCAGGATCCAGATATGTTAGATGTTGAACTGAGTGTTGAAGAGATTGCATGCTATTTGATGGTTCGATCCGGTAGGCAACTAGTTGATGCACCTGAAATCGACCTGAAATATCAAATACCCCAGTCTGACGAATAAAAAATTAATATAAGTGTAGATAAATAGTTATGAGCAATTACAGGAAAAACAAGTGTGAAAAAAACTGATATTGCCCTGTAAATTTAATTAATTATAATGTCCCACACTTACATGGTGGAGAATATCATTGGGGGCGGAGTAAGAATAAAAGAGTTAATTCTGAGCATCCATACATTTTACCTATGTCAGGTAAAATAAACTATGGGCTTGATTATTCACCATTATTCATGTTTCTACTAAGAAAAACAGGTGAAAAATCGGATCAAGTTTATAGTGAAGCGATTCTACGACTCGATCTGCCTGATCCAACCTTCTTTCTAGTTGCTCTACACGAAACAGACCAAAGAAATTTTGTTCGGTGCGGCAAATCCAGTTATTACAATGGGCTGTATGTTGATGAGAATGGTTACTTGAAATGTTTTCTCCAGATTTAAAGGCATCAGGCATACCAATATTATGTAAGTGCTGTACTTACACTCTAAACGGGAAATTATTAAATGAATAAGTTGAAATTTTTCTGACCTTATTAACTTAAAGAATAGACGCATCAATTGTTTTATTTCAGGGCGTTAAACACATTGTATTTATAATTATGCAAAATTTACCAATGTTTTAACAGATCCGATAGTAGCTATTGTTGTTTTCGGAGTTTGGCCCTGAGCTGTCCATGCCTTTTTAGAATTATCAGTATCAATAGATGGTAATACCTCCAATTAGTTGAATTAGGGGTATAATAGTCGCTTTTAAGGTTCTTCCATGGTCACAGTTAACCTTCATTGTCCCTGTTGCCAGCCCGTTCAGGTTTACCGTCCAATAGAGTTATACTTAGCTGAACCTAGATTTTTAGCTTCGGGTATTTAAAAATAGGTATTAAGAAGATTGCTAACTTTATTGATAATAACTTAAACTGTTTTTAGGGAGCATAATTAAATGTAATTTTAGGTTTGTAATTTATTATGTTTTTTTGATATGCAAAAATATAATGCGAGTAGAGGTACGATAAATAATATACAAAACATTAATACGAATAAGAATAAATTCCTTGATGATCCAGTATCACTAAAAAATCTATCCCAGGATTTCTTTGGTATTATCTTTTGCGCTGATATTTCTAAAGCATAATATGCAAACGGGTATGCTACAGCACCAATAGCAAGGTATGCTGCAACATAAGGTATATAAGGAATATAAGAAGGAAATATCTTTCCATCCTTTAAATCAGTCAAAATGTTGTAAACCAAAGAGCCACAACCGACTAAGCCCCATAAACAATGTCTGAGATAGTATCTAAATGTCATATTATATACCTTAATGATATGAAATAGGGTACATATGGATTCAAGTAGGCAGTTTCCGCAAACTGAAAGCCATTAACTCTGATAGGCCGCTATGAGTGGGCCATTTGGGTTTTGCCCATGATCACAGTCATAGTTCTGGAAAATGGCTGTGCTCTTTAAATAAATGTCTTTAACTCCTCAGTGTTTATATTCGCCAGCATTGAAGCCTTTAAATGTGGGAATGTACGAGGTATCTGGAAATCAGTTTAAAACCTTTGGTATATTCCAGCCATCTTGGCAAGTCCCCGGTTCCGAACAACCAAGCGTTACAATCGTAATCAGTACTATACCAGTTTTCAAGCAAATGCAGCCTGTACGGTTGAACAATATCTGATGTGAGTTTTTCTCTGGGGTCAGGTTCACCAGCAAAAAGCTCAAGCGAAAAGTGCCCTGCAAGCCCTTCAGAGACTATGACTTCTCCTAAAGTTGAGCCGTATCTCGGCCCATCTAACAGCACGATGCAGTTCATGTGCAAACATTCGAGCAATGGAGTGCGCATAATTTTTGCAAAATTATGGATTTTCTGGAGCTACTGTTCTATAGACAACTCCAGCTTCAGGGTAAAAACCATGATGCCCTTTCTCCGGGAGGACAAGTTTCCCTACTTTAACCACCACGTCCAGTGAAGGAATCGGCATTAACCTTTTAACTAGTTCGTAGGTATCAGTCAGGTTGATTTGAAGCCATTCATAGTGAGCAGTGAGTTTCTTTTGGGTATTAAGAAAATAGAGGGGCATTTGAGACATAACGGTACCACTCAAAAGAGTCAGTAAATCGCTACATGTTAACACACAACGTAAATGTTGTGGTGTAAGCACAGTAGTAGAGGACCAGACTGTTACCCATCATACCTGCTCTTAGGGCAGAGCAAACCCAAACCATCAAAATAGCTCTGGCTTTTGTGTCATAGCTGTCTCAGGTTAAGTCTGAGCTAATATATTAATTAAAACAGTCCATTCGCCATGTATTATTAAATAGTTAGTTACCATTTGATAATTAATATGAAATTACTTCACAGGAATCTCTCTATTATTATTTATTCGTTTTTATCCTTCAGGTAATAGGTCTTCATATAGGTCAAGCGATGACCATTAAACATATAGCCTGGGTTAATAAAGTAATAGTTCTGTATCATGGTCTCTGCAATAAACTTCTTGTCAGCAAGTTCTTTCATGCCTTTGAAATATTTTTTCTGGATCTTTTTACAACATCTTGATCGACAATATTCCATATAGCTGGAAAAATTTTCGCTGATAAAACGGTTGAAAAGTGCGCCCAAAATGTACTGTTTAAAATCCCATCCGTCGACAGACCCTCTGACATCATTGACCATTTGCCCTATCAGGTGTTGCAGCCCTGCTCGTTATTGAATGCCTGTCATTTTTAATTCGTTTTCCTGGTTCAGGTATGAATCATCAGGGGCTATTCTACAGCAAACGCGTGGCTCAGGTAGCCCGTAAGTAAGTCGGTGGACTCCGGGTTATTCATGGCAGGGAGGCGTGGCCGAATACTTCTCTCCTTTGCTGTATGTCTGGCACATCCTAAATAATTTCAGACAGATATTATCTCCGTGAATCCCCCGCCACCTTTCCGGTGCGCGGGGTTTTGTCTTTTTTTACCGGGAATACATGTATGAATCCGTCTGATGCCATTGAGGCAATTGAAAAACCGCTCTCCTCCCTGCCTTACTCACTTTCCCGTCACATCCTGGAACATCTGCGCAAACTCACCAGCCACGAACCCGTGCCTGGCATTATGGGTAAAAGCGGGGCCGGTAAATCCTCACTCTGTAATGCACTGTTTCAGGGGGAGGTCACCCCGGTCAGTGATGTTCACGCTGGCACCCGGGAAGTGCGGCGCTTCCGTCTGAGTGGCCACGGTCACAGCATGGTTATCACTGACCTGCCCGGGGTGGGCGAGAGCCGGGACAGGGATGCAGAGTATGAAGCCCTGTACCGTGACATTCTGCCAAAACTGGACCTGGTACTGTGGCTGATTAAAGCCGATGACCGTGCCCTGTCTGTGGATGAGTATTTCTGGCGACACATCCTGCACCGGGGACATCAGCGGGTACTGTTTGTGGTGACGCAGGCCGATAAAACGGAGCCCTGCCATGAATGGGATATGGCCGGTATTAAGCCTTCTCCCGCACAGGCACAGAATATTCGCGAAAAAACGGAGGCGCTATTCCGTCTGTTCCGGCCCGTACATCCGGTTGTTGCCGTATCGGCCCGCACCGGCTGGGAGCTGGATACGCTGGTCAGTGCGCTCATGACAGCGCTTCCCGACCATGCCGCCAGTCCCCTGATGACCCGCCTGCAGGACGGGCTGCGCACGGAGTCTGTCCGCTCTCAGGCCCGTGAACAGTTTACCGGTGCGGTGGACCGGATATTTGACACAGCGGAGAGCGTCTGTGTTGCCTCTGTTGTCCGTACGGCCCTGCGCGCTGTTCGTGACACCGTGGTCTCTGTTGCCCGCGCGGTATGGAACTGGATTTTCTTCTGAACCTGTTGTAGATGATGCCCTCCCTGCCTCTGAGCCATCTCACAAAAAGCGCGGTTTTCATTGCCACCTTTCTTGTCCGTGCAACAATCAGGTAATAGAATAAAACGATCGATAACTATTTAATCGATCGTTTATATCGATCGTTATGCTAATAATAACACCCGTTAGCAATGTATGCAGACACACAGACATGAGATTCAGGGAACAACAGAGCCACACGTCAGAAACTTCCATCAGCCGGATCTGCGGCACTGTAACCCTTCACCTGCAGGTATCCACATTTGTGGATACCGGCTTTTTATTCACCCTCACTCTGATAAGGAAATGCTGATGAAACGACATCTGAATACCAGCTACAGGCTGGTATGGAATCACATTACAGGCGCTTTCGTGGTTGCCTCCGAACTGGCCCGTGCACGGGGGAAACGCGCCGGTGTGGCGGTTGCACTGTCTCTTGCCGCTGCCACGTCACTCCCGGCGCTGGCTGCTGACTCTGTTGTACCGGCAGGAGAAACCGTGAACGGTGGAACGCTGATAAATCACGACCGCCAGTTTGTCTCAGGTACGGCTGATGGAATGACTGTCAGCACCGGACTGGAGCTGGGGGCGGACTCTGATAACAACACCGGCGGTCAGCAGATAGCCCGGGGTGGAACAGCCAGAAACACCAGAGTCACCGCAAACGGTCTACAGGATGTCATGGCAGGTGGCAGTACCTCGGATACGGTTATCAGTACCGGGGGAGGGCAGAATTTGCGTGGGAAGGCTTCCGGTACTGTCCTTAACGGCGGTGATCAATGGATACATGCAGGCGGCAGGGCATCCGGAACGGTGATTAACCAGGATGGTTACCAGACCATTAAACATGGCGGACTGGTAACCGGAACCATCGTCAACACCGGTGCAGAAGGTGGTCCGGATTCTGAAAATGTGTCCACCGGTCAGATGGTCGGGGGGATTGCTGAATCCACCACCATAAACAAAAATGGCCGGCAGGTTATCTGGTCTTCGGGGATAGCCCGGGACACTCTCATTTACACAGGAGGTGACCAGACGGTACACGGAGAGGCACATAACACCCGACTGGAGGGAGGGAACCAGTATGTGCACAAGTATGGACTTGCACTGAACACGGTAATTAACGAGGGGGGCTGGCAGGTTGTTAAGGCCGGTGGTACTGCCGGTAACACCACCATAAATCAGAACGGCGAGCTGAGGGTTCATGCCGGCGGTGAAGCGTCTGATGTCACCCAGAACACGGGAGGTGCACTGGTTACCAGCACTGCTGCAACTGTCACCGGTACAAACCGCCTGGGAGCATTCTCTGTTGTGGAGGGTAAAGCTGATAATGTCGTACTGGAAAATGGCGGACGTCTGGATGTGCTGAGCGGACACACAGCCACCAGAACCCTTGTGGATGATGGCGGAACGCTGGATGTCCGCAACGGTGGTACCGCCACTGCCGTATCCATGGGAAATGGCGGGGTACTGCTGGCCGATTCCGGGGCCGCTGTCAGTGGTACCCGGAGCGACGGAACGGCATTCCGTATCGGGGGCGGTCAGGCGGATGCCCTGATGCTGGAAAAAGGCAGTTCATTCACGCTGAACGCCGGTGATACGGCCACGGATACCACGGTAAATGGCGGACTGTTCACTGCCAGAGGGGGCTCGCTGGCGGGCACCACCACGCTGAATAACGGTGCCACGTTTACCCTTGCCGGGAAGACGGTGAACAACGATACCCTGACCATCCGTGAAGGTGATGCACTCCTGCAGGGAGGCGCTCTCACCGGTAACGGCAGGGTGGAAAAATCAGGAAGTGGCACACTCACTGTCAGCAACACCACACTCACCCAGAAAGCCGTCAACCTGAATGAAGGCACGCTGACGCTGAACGACAGTACCGTCACCACGGATATCATCGCTCATCGCGGCACGGCCCTGAAGCTGACCGGCAGCACAGTGCTGAACGGTGCCATTGACCCCACGAATGTCACCCTGACATCCGGTGCCACCTGGAATATCCCCGATAACGCCACGGTTCAGTCGGTGGTGGATGACCTCAGCCATGCCGGACAGATTCATTTCACCTCCGCCCGCACAGGGAAGTTCGTTCCGACAACTCTGCAGGTGAAAAACCTGAACGGGCAGAATGGCACCATCAGCCTGCGTGTACGCCCGGATATGGCGCAGAACAATGCTGACAGACTGGTCATTGACGGTGGCAGAGCAACCGGAAAAACCATCCTGAATCTGGTGAACGCCGGCAACAGTGGTACGGGTCTGGCGACCACCGGTAAGGGTATTCAGGTGGTTGAGGCCATTAACGGTGCCACCACGGAGGAAGGGGCTTTTGTCCAGGGGAATATGCTGCAGGCCGGGGCCTTTAACTACACCCTCAACCGGGACAGTGATGAGAGCTGGTATCTGCGCAGTGAAGAACGTTATCGTGCTGAAGTCCCCCTGTACGCCTCCATGCTGACACAGGCAATGGACTATGACCGGATTCTGGCAGGCTCCCGCAGCCATCAGACCGGTGTAAACGGTGAAAATAACAGCGTCCGTCTCAGCATTCAGGGCGGCCATCTCGGTCACGATAACAACGGCGGTATTGCCCGTGGGGCCACGCCGGAAAGCAGCGGCAGCTATGGCTTCGTCCGTCTGGAGGGTGACCTGCTCAGAACAGAGGTCGCCGGTATGTCACTGACGACAGGAGTGTATGGTGCTGCAGGCCATTCTTCCGTTGATGTTAAGGATGATGACGGCTCCCGCGCCGGCACGGTCCGGGATGATGCCGGCAGCCTGGGCGGATATATGAACCTGACACACACCTCCTCCGGCCTGTGGGCTGACATTGTGGCACAGGGAACCCGCCACAGCATGAAAGCGTCATCGGACAATAACGACTTCCGCGCACGGGGCCGGGGCTGGCTGGGCTCACTGGAAACCGGTCTGCCCTTCAGTATCACTGACAACCTGATGCTGGAGCCACGGCTGCAGTACACCTGGCAGGGGCTTTCGCTGGATGACGGTAAGGACAACGCCGGTTATGTGAAGTTCGGGCATGGCAGTGCACAGCATGTGCGTGCCGGTTTCCGTCTGGGCAGCCACAACGATATGACCTTTGGTGAAGGCACCTCATCCCGTGCCCCCCTGCGTGACAGTGCAAAACACAGTGTGCGTGAACTGCCGGTGAACTGGTGGGTACAGCCTTCCGTTATCCGCACCTTCAGCTCCCGGGGTGATATGCGTATGGGGACCTCCACCGCAGGCAGCGGGATGACGTTCTCTCCCTCACAGAATGGCACTTCACTGGATCTGCAGGCCGGACTGGAAGCCCGTGTCCGGGAAAATATCACCCTGGGCGTTCAGGCCGGTTATGCCCACAGCATCAACGGCAGCAGCGCTGAAGGTTATAACAGTCAGGCCACACTGAATGTGACCTTCTGATAATTCTGCATTGCCTCTCTGTGGTCCCGGTCATCATGACCGGGACCCGGACGGGGGAAAACGTTTCAGTGCCACATTCACTGGCATTCACAATAACATGATATTCATCACGGAGTGACTATGTTACAGATAGTCGGCGCGCTGATTCTGCTGATCGCAGGATTTGCCATTCTTCGCCTTTTGTTCAGAGCATTAACCAGCACAGCGTCTGCGCTGGCAGGGTTCATATTGCTGTGTCTGTTCGGTCCGGCTTTACTGGCTGGCTATATCACTGAACGCATAACCCGGTTATTCCATATTCGCTGGCTGGCAGGCGTATTTCTGACGATTGCCGGAATGATCATCAGCTTCATGTGGGGACTTGATGGTAAACATATCGCACTGGAGGCTCATACTTTTGACTCTGTAAAATTTATTCTGACCACCGCTCTCGCCGCTGGTCTGCTGGCTCTTCCCGTGCAGATAAGAACCATTCAGCAGAACGGGCTCACACCTGAAGATATCAGCAAGGAAATTAACGGGTATTACTGCTGTTTTTATACTGCTTTTTTCCTTATGGCGTGTTCTGCATACGCACCATTGATCGCATTGCAGTTCGATATTTCACCCTCACTGATGTGGTGGGGCGGGTTGTTGTACTGGCTGGCTGCATTAGTGACGCTGCTATGGGCGGCCAGCCAGATCCAGGCGCTGAAAAGACTGACCAGTGCCATCAGCCAGACACTGGAAGAACAACCGGTGCTCAACAGTAAATCGTGGCTGAGCAGTTTGCAAAACGATTACAGCCTTCCTGAAACGCTGACGGAGCGCATCTGGCTGACACTCATTTCACAACGGATTTCCCGGGGAGAACTGAGGGAATTTGAACTGGCAGACGGAAACTGGCTACTGGACAATGCCTGGTATGAAAGAAACATGGCGGGTTTCAACGAAAAGCTGAGAGAGAGCCTGTCATTTACCCCTGATGAACTGAAAACCCTCTTCCGGAACCGCCTGAATTTATCACCGGAAGCGAATGACGATTTTCTCGATCGTTGCCTGGACGGCGGTGACTGGTACCCCTTTTCAGAAGGCCGCCGTTTTGTATCATTCCACCACGTGGATGAGCTTCGTATCTGTGCCTCCTGCGGGCTGACAGAAGTACATCATGCCCCGGAAAATCATAAGCCGGATCCGGAATGGTACTGCTCCTCTCTTTGTCGCGAAACAGAAACACTGTGTCAGGACATTTATGAACGTTCTCACACCGGTTTTATTTCCGATGCAACGGCGAATGGTCTGATTCTCATGAAACTGCCGGAAACCTGGAGTACAAATGAGAAAATGTTTGCTTCCGGAGGGCAGGGACATGGGTTTGCCGCTGAACGGGGAAACCATATTGTCGACAGAGTCCGTCTGAAAAACGCACGGATCCTCGGTGATAATAATGCCAGAAATGGAGCAGACAGACTGGTCAGCGGAACAGAAATCCAGACGAAATATTGTTCAACTGCAGTCCGTAGCGTCGGTGCGGCATTCGACGGACAAAACGGACAGTATCGTTACATGGGAAATCATGGTCCCATGCAACTGGAAGTCCCCCGTGATCAGTATGCCGGCGCTGTGGAAACCATGAAGAATAAGATCCGCGAAGGTAAAGTACCCGGTGTAACCGATCCCGCAGAAGCGTCCCGGCTGATTCGTCGGGGACATCTGACTTATACCCAGGCCCGTAATATCACCCGGTTCGGGACCATCGAATCGGTCACTTATGATATTGCCGAGGGGTCGGTTGTCAGTCTGGCGGCCGGAGGGATCAGTTTTGCCCTGACGGCATCGGTCTTCTGGCTCAGCACCGGCGATCGCGATGCTGCCCTGCAGACAGCTGCTGTCCAGGCAGGAAAAACCTTCACCCGCACACTGGCTGTCTACGTCACAACCCAGCAACTTCACCGGCTCAGTGTTGTTCAGGGTATGCTGAAGCATATTGATTTTTCGACGGCCAGCCCGACTGTCCGGCAGGCGCTTCAGAAGGGGACCGGTGCAGGAAATATCAGTGCCCTGAACAAAGTGATGAAGGGTACGCTGGTGACATCTCTGGCACTGGTAGCTGTCACAACCGGCCCTGACATGATCAAAATGTTGCGGGGACGGATCTCCGGTGCGCAGTTCATCAGGAATCTTGCCGTGGCATCTTCCGGTGTGGCAGGTGGAGCTGTCGGGTCAGTGGCGGGCGGGATATTGTTCAGTCCACTGGGACCATTTGGTGCACTGACAGGGCGTGTGGTTGGTGGTGTTCTGGGGGGAATGATTGCCTCCGCTGTATCAGGAAAAATTGCCGGAGCGCTGGTTGAAGAAGATCGCGTCAAAATTCTGGCAATGATTCAGGAGCAGGTGACATGGCTTGCCGGCAGTTTCCTGCTGACCGGACATGAGATTGAAAATCTGAACGCGAATCTGGCCCGTGTTATCGATCAGAATGCTCTGGAGATCATTTTCGCCGCCGGTATACAACAACGGGCCGCGACCAACATGTTAATCAAACCACTGGTGGTCAGTATCATCAGGCAACGCCCCGTCATGGAATATGATGCATCCCATCTCGGCAATATGGTTAACCGACTGGAAGAAACATTACCCCCGGAGTTACCGGCATAACGGCTATTCTGCGCCTTTTACGTTTTATCACCTGATTTGTCAGTGTCATCGTCATGACTCAGAGAGGTAAATACCATGATTCACCTGTTCAAAACCTGCATGATTACCGCCTTCATTCTGGGGTTAACGTGGTCTGCCCCACTCCGGGCACAGGATCAACGTTACATCAGTATACGCAATACAGATACGATATGGCTCCCGGGAAATATTTGTGCTTACCAGTTCCGGCTGGATAATGGCGGAAACGATGAAGGATTTGGCCCCCTCACCATCACTCTGCAACTCAAAGACAAATATGGTCAGACGCTGGTGACCAGAAAAATGGAAACGGAAGCCTTTGGTGACAGTAATGCCACGCGAACCACAGACGCATTTCTGGAAACGGAGTGCGTGGAAAATGTCGCCACAACCGAAATCATTAAAGCAACTGAAGAAAGTAACGGCCATCGTGTCAGTCTGCCGTTATCGGTTTTCGATCCCCAGGACTACCATCCACTGCTGATTACCGTTTCCGGAAAAAATGTTAACTGATCCCTGAAGTCAGTTTCATGCTTCAGCCTCTGCCACAACGTATGGCAGAGGCTATTTATCAGGAGAAACCAGATATGCCGGGTTACACACAGAGTATGTCCTGGCTGAAGGATCTTTCTCATACGGGCAGGCGGTTGCTGTCATAACCGCTTACCGCAATGTGTTTATCCAGGATGACCCGGGAATGCATTTCCGTCGGGTTATCCGCAACGCGGAAGGTCAGCGACGCTGGCGCTGCCGGAATTCTGAACCCGATGCCGGCAAACAACTTAATACGCGGCTCGCCAGTGACGGTCTTCTCAGACAATAAACGTCATTCATTTCACCCATCAGGCCGCGTCTTCTCCGGGAGACGTGGCTTTTTCATTTATTACACCAGTAAATCTTAACCACCGATAAGGAGCAAAGTATGCGATTAGCCAGTTGTTTTGGTTATGCTGCGAACCAGATACGCCGTGACCGTCCACTGACACATGAAGAGCTGATGCACCATGTGCCGGGGATTTTCGGGGAAGAGAAACACACGTCCCGAAGCCAGAACTATACGTACATCCCCACCATCACCGTACTGGAAAGCCTGCAGCAGGAAGGTTTTCAGCCATTCTTCGCCTGCCAGACCTGTGTGCGCGACCCGGGCCGCCGGGGATACACAAAACACATGCTGCGCCTGCGCCGTAACGGAGAGATAAACGGAGAACATGTCCCTGAAATTATTCTGCTCAACTCTCATGACGGTACCTCCAGCTACCAGATGCTGCCGGGTTACTTCAGGTTCGTCTGCCAGAACGGATGCGTCTGTGGTCAGTCTCTGGGGGAAGTGCGTGTTCCGCACCGGGGAAATGTGGTGGACAGAGTCATTGAAGGGGCTTACGAGGTGGTGGGCGTGTTTGACCGGATAGAGGAGATGCGTGATGCCATGCAGTCGCTGATTCTGCCGCCACCGGCACGCCAGGCGCTGGCACAGGCGGCACTGACTTACCGTTATGGTGACGAACATCGGCCCGTCACCACCGCCGACATTCTGACGCCACGACGCCGGGAGGATTACGGTAAGGACCTGTGGAGTACTTATCAGACCATCCAGGAGAATATGCTGAAAGGCGGGATTTCCGGTCGCAGTGCAAAAGGAAAACGTATCCACACCCGTGCCATTCACAGCATCGACACCGATATTAAGCTCAACCGCGCATTGTGGGTAATGGCAGAAACGCTGCTGGAGAGCCTGCGCTGATGCAGCATGTCCCTGAAGGCGTGATTCAGGCACCAGAATCACCCGACGCCCCGGAGGCGCTGCCGGGGTGTCGTTCCATTTCTGATGATGACCTGTGCGCCTGGTGTACCCGTCTGCTTTACCGTCCCGGAGAAATCAGTCTGTGCAGACTGAGTACAGGCAATGGCATCTGGCCATCCGTCTGTGACCGGAACGGTTACGCGTACGGCTGTCCGGAATTTCAGCCGAATATCATTCATCCCTGATATTACCGGGTCTCACGGTCAGTGATGAACGTGATGTTGCCAGCTCCCGACCTTTACTCCCTCTCATTTATTCACATTACAAGGATTTCATACATGAAAACATTGTCTCAGAACACCACCTCTTCGGCCTGTGCACCGGAGACTGGCCTGCAACAACTGGTTGCCACCATAGTCCCTGATGAACAGCGCATCAGCTTCTGGCCGCAGCATTTTGGCCTCATTCCACAGTGGGTGACCCTGGAGCCCCGTGTCTTCGGCTGGATGGACCGTCTGTGCGAAAACTACTGCGGTGGTATCTGGAATCTGTACACCCTGAACAACGGCGGGGCATTTATGGCCCCTGAACCGGATGACGATGATGACGAAACATGGGTACTGTTCAATGCCATGAACGGTAACCGCGCTGAAATGAGCCCGGAAGCCGCCGGCATTGCCGCCTGTCTGATGACGTACAGTCATCACGCCTGCCGTACGGAGTGTTATGCCATGACGGTTCATTATTACCGTCTGCGGGATTACGCCCTGCAGCATCCGGAATGCAGCGCCATTATGCGCATTATTGACTGAAAGGGGGCAGGAACAATGCAACAGATTTCCTTTCTGCCCGGAGAAATGACGCCCGGCGAGCGCAGTCTCATTCAGCGGGCCCTGAAAACCCTGGACCGCCATCTTCATGAACCCGGCGTGGCCTTCACCTCCACCCGTGCGGCACGAGAATGGCTGATTCTGAACATGGCGGGACTGGAGCGTGAAGAGTTCCGGGTGCTGTATCTGAATAACCAGAATCAGCTGATTGCCGGTGAAACCCTCTTCACCGGCACCATCAACCGCACGGAAGTCCATCCCCGGGAAGTGATTAAACGCGCCCTGTATCACAATGCCGCAGCCGTGGTGCTGGCACACAATCACCCGTCCGGTGAAGTCACCCCCAGTAAGGCAGACCGCCTTATCACGGAACGTCTGGTACAGGCACTGGGCCTGGTGGATATCCGGGTGCCGGACCATCTGATAGTCGGTGGCAGCCAGGTTTTCTCCTTTGCCGAACATGGTCTGCTTTAACCCGTCACAACCACATCACACCTGTTTTCACTTTTATCTTCTGTCTTCAGAGGTATCCCATTATGAAAATCATCACCCGTGGTGAAGCCATGCGTATTCACCAACAGCATCCTGCATCCCGTCTTTTTCCGTTCTGTACCGGCAAATACCGCTGGCACGGCAGCACTGAAACGTATACCGGTCGTGAAGTGCAGGATATTCCCGGTGTGCTGGCCGTGTTTGCTGAACGCCGTAAGGACAGTTTTGGCCCGTATGTCCGGCTGATGAGCGTCACTCTGAACTGAGTCAGTAAGGGCATTCTGATGAGCAGAATTATCACCACCACCGTGTATACACTGCATGAGCTATCCTCCACCGCACAGGAAAAAGCCCGCGACGGGTACCGTCAGCATCATGCTGACAGCAACTGGTATGAAAACGTGTATGAGGACTTCAGGGAGGTCTGTGGCATTTTCGGAATTGACCTCCGCCAGCGCGTTTTCCGGCTCAGCAACGGCAGGTTTATGGAAGAGCCGTGCATCTGGTTCAGCGGATTCTGCAGCCAGGGGGACGGAGCCTGTTTTGAAGGGCGCTGGCACTGGCAGCCAGCGACACCCCGGAAAATCAGGGAATATGCCCCTCAGGACCGTGAGCTTCATCGTATCGCGGATGCCCTGCAGGCGGTACAGAAGCGTAACTTCTGGCAGTTACAGGCTGAAATCAGTCACCGGGGACGTTACTGCCATCCGTACAGCATGGATATCACTGTTACCCGGAACAGTCCGACTGGTCAGGCAATGACAGCCGATGCGGAAGCCGCTGTCAGCGAAGCCCTGCGCGACCTGGCCTTCTGGCTGTACCGCCAGCTGGAAAACGAGTACGACTGGCTGACCTCAGACGCCGCTGTAGATGAGGCCATTCACATCAATGCATATACCTTCACCGAAGCCGGTCTCCACGCCGGCTGACCTGTCATCGTTAAACTATCATTCACCGATTTTCTGTGAGGACTTTATCGTGTCAGACACGCTCCATGAAACAAATTATCCCGACGACAACAACGACCGCCCCTGGTGGGGGCTACCCTGCACCGTGACGCCCTGTTTCGGGGCACGTCTGGTGCAGGAGGGCAATCAGTTGCATTACCTTGCCGACCGCGCCGGTATCAGAGGGCAGTTCAGCGACGCGGATGCATACCATCTGGACCAGGCTTTTCCACTGCTGATGAAACAACTGGAACTCATGCTCACCAGCGGTGAACTGAATCCCCGCCATCAGCATACCGTCACGCTGTATGCCAGAGGGCTGACCTGCGAAGCCGACACCCTCGGCAGCTGTGGTTACGTTTATATGGCTGTTTATCCGACACTGGCACCCGCAACCACCTCATAACCCCGAATATCTCACCTTTAGCACTACCAGTTACAGAGAACTTAAGATGAAAACATTACCTGACACACACGTACGGGAGGCATCGCGCTGCCCGTCTCCCGTCACCATCTGGCAGACACTGCTCACCCAACTGTTGGACCAGCATTACGGCCTCACACTGAATGACACACCGTTCGCTGATGAACGTGTGATTGAGCAGCATATTGAGGCAGGCATTTCACTGTGCGATGCGGTGAACTTTCTCGTTGAAAAATACGCACTGGTACGTACCGACCAGCCAGGATTCAGCGCTTGTACCCGTTCTCAGTTAATAAACAGTATTGATATCCTCCGGGCCCGCCGGGCCCGCCGGGCAACCGGCCTGATGACCCGCAGCAACTACAGAATGGTGAACGACATCATCCGGGGTGAACATTCGGAGGCGAAACGATGAAACTGACTCTGACGCTCGAAGCAGACAGCGTTAACGTGCAGGCACTGAACATGGGGCGAATTGTCGTTGACGTCGATGGTATTGACCCCGCTGAGTTGAATAATAAGGTCGCTGAAAACGGTTATTCACTCCGCGTGGTGGATGCTCCCGAACAGCAGACAACCGACTCTCCACCACCGTTTACTGCCCTTACCGACATACGTTCGTTGCAGTACCGCACATATCACGGAAAAGGACAACGCCTGGCTGTACTCACTGTCACATCAGACGAATGACTTCGGCGAATCAGAATGGATTCATTTTACAGGTACCGGTTATCTGTTACGTACTGATGCGTGGTCGTATCCGGTTCTGCGGCTTAAACGTCTTGGCCTGTCAAAAACGTTCCGTCGTCTGGTTGTCACTCTCATCCGGTGTTATGGCGTCGGTCTCATTCATCTGGCTGCCAGTGCAGGATGTCTGCCGGGCCTGCCCACTTTCGACTGGTAACTAGGAACGACATGACATCATTAATCACGGAAACGGCGCTGGAAATTCTGATTGCCTAAATAGCTGCGCTTAATACCGCTACACTTTTGCCAGCCCATGTTTGCCTCCGGGGAATGGGCTAACGGTTTCCATAAAATGGCGAACTTTTTTCAACAGTTGCCACATTGAGCGGCACTGATGATTACGCGTTATTGTGTCGTGAAGTGCCTGCCATAGCCGTTCAACATGATTCACCCATGGCGAGTAAACCGGCTGATAAATGACCCTGAACTTCGGGTTCTCCTTCAGCCAGCTCTGTGTTTCCCGGCTTTTGTGGATAATGTAGTTGTCCACGATCAGCGTGATGGTTTTCGCCCGACGGTATGTCGCTTTAAGCCGTTTCAGCAGGCTGATGAACAGCGCCGAACTTTTGCTGTTGCCGCCCACATAGCTGGCTTTACCTGTCCCGGCGTGACCACCCGTTTTTGCTGTCCGCGCAGTTGCCAGTCCGCACCGATTTTGGGATTAAGATGGATATCCACTTCATCTTCATAAAAGACCGGATGCTCTGCGCAGCATTCGTCCAGTGCTTTATGGATTGCTGCCATCTTTTCATCTTTATGCGGGTCACGGATACGCAGAGTTGGCGCAGCCCTTCGCCACACAATCCCCGCAGACGGCAACCAGCGGCGAACGGTTCCGGCATTTAACTGGCAACCGGTTATCTCATTGATTTTTATTGCCAGCAGTTCTGTACTCCAGCGTGAACGCTGGTAGCCAAAGTCGCCGGGAGAATGTTTTACCAGCTCACGTAACAGTGTGCAGATATGCTCAAACGGCCAGCGACGGGCACGCCCGGCAGGTAATGATTTCAGTCCCTCAACACCCGACTGCGTGAACCAGTTAATCCAGCGTCCAACAGAGGAACGGGCGCAGCAGAGCGTTCTGGCAACGTCGCTGACACGGTCGCCCCGGTGCAGCATCAGCATGGCAGTCAGTCTGCGGGCATAATTTTTATCGTGTGTTTTATGGATGGCTTTCTGCATCAGGCGTCGTTCGTCACGGGAAATTGGTGCTATGATCGGCATTGCTCAGTCCGGTTGGTGATTTGTTTTGATTTGGCGATTGATCAGATCGCACAATCCGGGCTGAGTTCCCTCAAAGTGATCTACTATTCCGCGCAGCTATTTAGCTGCAGAACAATAGTAAGCGTCAACGGAGCACCGTATTGACGCTTATTTATTGGTGAGAACTACGTTCCATGGCAGGAGTTCGTCAACACGGTTGGAGGGCCATTCTGGCAGTATGCTCAGAATATGGCGCAGATACGCTTCCGGATCGATACCGTTCAGACGGCAGGTGCCGATCAGCCCGTACAGCAGTGCTCCACGCTCGCCGCCGTGATCGCTACCGAAGAACACGTAATTTTTCTTTCCGAGACAGACTGCACGAAGCGCTCTTTCCGCTGTGTTATTGTCCGCCTCCGCCAGACCGTCATCACGGTAATAACAGAGGGCGTCCCACTGATTCAGTACATAGCTGAACGCTTCGCCCAGTCTGGATTTTTTCGACAGCGTGCCATTCTTCTCCACCATCCATTCATGCAGCGACGTCAGTAACGCTTTGCTTCGCTGCTGCCTGACTGCAAGACGCTCTGACTCTGGTAATCCCCGTATTTCATCCTCGATGGCGTACAGTTCACTGATTCGCTTCAGGGCTTCTTCTGCCATCGCACTTTTGCTGCTGATGTATACATCGTGGATTTTTCTCCGGGCATGAGCACAGCACGCAACTTCTGTCAGCGCACCACCTTCGCGTTCTGCACTGAACAGCCTGTCGTAACCTGTGAACGCATCCGCCTGCAGGATACCCCGGAAGGGGCGGAGGTGTTGCTCCGGGTGTTTCCCCTGCCTGTTCGGTGAGTACGCGAACCAGACCGCCGGAGGAGATGACGAACCCGCATTGCGATCATCCCGGACATACGTCCAGATGCGCCCTGTTTTCGTCTTTTTCAGGCCCGGTGCCAGTACCTTTACCGGTGTGTCGTCAGTGTGAAGCTTGCGGGTATTCATCACATAACGATACAGGGCATCATTCAGCGGCGTCATTAACTGGCAGCACGCGTCAACCCAGTTGGAGAGTAATGCACGGCTCAGTTCGACACCCTGTCGGGCAAAGATTTCACTCTGACGATACAGTGGCAGGTGTTCGCAGTATTTTCCCGTAAACACGCGGGCAAGTAATCCGGGGCCCGCGATACCACGCTCTATCGCGGCGGGACGGCGCCGGTGCTTCAACGATGCAGTCACATTTTGTACAGGCTTTTTTTACCCGTTCTGTGCGGATCACTTTCAGAGCGCTGCTCACCAGTTCCAGTTGTTCTGCACTGACTTCCCCCAGATAATCCAGCTCACCGCCACACTCCGGGCAACAGCTTTCTTCAGACTCCAGACGGTGTATTTCACGGGGAAGGTGTGCCGGGAACGGACGACGATGGCGCGACTGCCGCAACTGGCGGGGAACCTGTGGATCGTCTTCCCGCCCACTGTAACGATCGCTGTCCTGTTCGCGTTGTTTCAGCAGGGCCTCAGCCTGTTCAACTTCACGACGCAGTTTTTCAGAACAGGTACCGAACAGCATCCGGCGCAGTTTTTCTATCTGAGCCCGCAGATGTTCTATTTCCCGTTCATCTTCTTCGATCTTTTCTTCGGCACGTGCCAGTGCAGAGCGCAGGAAGGTCTTCGTCTCTTCAACCAGACTCAGTTGCTGGTCTTTCTGACGGAGCTGGCTTTCCAGTTCTGCAATGCGAATGAGGTATTTCTGACTCATGGCCGTTTTTATAATGCGGCCAGGCATTTTTTACAACATTGTCAGTGAGTTAAGGCGGAATGTTTTTGGCTGACGCCAGTCCAGCTTATCGAGGAGCATTGCCAGTTGCGAGCGGGTAATGGATACCTTACCGTCACGCACCGCAGGCCAGATAAACTGGCCTTCCTCCAGGCGTTTGGTGAACAGGCACAGACCATCAGCATCGGCCCAGAGTATTTTAACAGTGTCACCCCGTCGGCCACGAAAGATAAACAGGTGACCTGAGAAGGGGGTCTCATCCAGCACATGTTGTACCTGTTCTCCCAGACCGTTGAAGGATTTACGCATATCGGTAACGCCGGCCACGAGCCAGATGCGGGTACCTGATGGGAGTGAGATCATCTTCCCCTCCCGGTCAGTTCACGGATCAACACCGTGAGCAGCTCTGGTGAAGGATTTCCCAGTGTCATTTTACCGTAATGGAATAGTTGGAGGCATTCTACGAGAAATACGTCCTTCTCTTTGCCAGAGACGTAGCCATTTAAAAATCAGGTTGTTATCAACGCCATGTTCCCGGGCCAGTTGTGCAACATTGGCATTTGGTTTCGAAGCCAGTTCAACCATATGAAGCTTAAATTCATTAGAAAATATCCGGCGCGTCCCAGAGCGCCAGTCTGTAGGTTTATCCATCAATAGAACTCCGTCTAATTTAGAAGGAGCTCTAATTTAGTCTGCAAGGATCAGGAGTTACAGACGGCATTGGCTTTACGCTTACGAACAATATCGACTGCGAATCGGGAATTATCTTTGACAACGATGAGGATAAAACAGATTCGGCAGTACTGTTTCCCTGGATTGAACGTGCATGTCAGGACGTTCGCGAGCTGTGTCAGTTTCAACGTCTGCAAAAGACCCGTACAGATTAACTCCCTGTCCGTACTCATTACACACATACACGTGCCAGCCCCCACCGGCTGGCGCTTTGCTTTGTATAAAGGAAATAAATAATGTCAGAACCTACTCTCACCAACCCCGAAGTATTAACCGATCATACCGATGTGATTTGCTCCACCAGTATTGAACGCATCGTCACCGGACGTAATGCGGCGCTGACACAGATTGAAGCATTGCTCCACCAGATTAACGATATTTCGACACAAACCCTCAGTATCGGCGGAAAAACCGCCCTGGACTGGGTCATGAAACAGGATTTTCGCTGTGGTTGCTGGCTTATGGAGAAGCCTGAAACAGCGATGAAAGCCATTACCCGCAATCTCGATCGCGGTAAATGGCGGGATTTAATGAAACGCTCAGGGATGCTGTCGATTATGGACGCTCAGGCCCGTAACCAGTGGTACAACAGCCTAGAAAAGGATGATATTCCGGTGGTCAGCGAAGCGAATATTCTGAGCACCTTTAAGCAACTGCATTTGAACAAGGGTGAGGTGTTTTAGCGTGGCGTCATTAACGTTTTCAAAGGATTAAGCTGGAATTTTAAGACGAATTCGCCCTGCGGGTTTGGAGCGAAAATCATTGTGACGGGACTGGTCAAATTCGACCGGTGGGGATTCGGGCTTAACCATGGCTGACAGCGTGACCGGTTAGCAGACCTTGAGCGAATGCTGATGATCCTTGACGGGAAGCCTGTTCCCGACAACCGCGCTGACGTTACCCGTCGGCTGGGAGACCATATTCATGAAAACCGGCACAGCAACCACTATGAGGATGAGATGTTTGTGATTAAGTATTTTCAGAAGGGAACTGCACAAATCGTATTCAAGCGACCTGAGCTGATTGATAAGCTGAACAACATCATCGCCCGACACCAATCCGGGAGCACTGCCAGCGAGATGAGAGGTGAGTGAGTTGTCTGAAGCTATTTCAGGTGAGCCAGTGCAAGCCGGACGGCAATGGCATACTGGATGGCATACCGAAAAAACAAGCATATAAAAGGCCATGCTAATCAACAGCATGGCCTCGAATAGTGGCGGAACGGACGGGACTCGAACCCGCGACCCCCTGCGTGACAGGCAGGTATTCTAACCGACTGAACTACCGCTCCGCGTTGTGTTCCGTTGGGAACGAGGCGAATATTACGGATTGCCTCACCCTTCGTCAACGGTTTTTCTCATCTTTTGAATCGTTTGCTGCAAAAATCGCCCAAGTCGCTATTTTTAGCGCCTTTTACAGGTATTTATGCCCGCCAGAGGCAGCTTCCGCCCTTCTTCTGCACCAGATCGAGACGGGCTTCATGTGCTGCAAGCTCTTCATCTGTCGCAAAAACAACGCGTAACTTACTTGCCTGACGCACAATGCGCTGAATTGTTGTTTCACCTTGTTGCTGTTGTGTCTCTCCTTCCATCGCAAAAGCCATCGACGTTTGACCACCGGTCATCGCCAGATAAACTTCCGCAAGGATCTGGGCATCGAGTAATGCCCCATGCAGCGTTCGTTTACTGTTATCTATTTCGTAGCGGGCACATAACGCATCGAGGCTGTTGCGTTTACCGGGAAACATTTTCCTCGCCACCGCAAGGCTATCGGTGACCTTACAGAAGGTATTGGTCTTCGGAATATCGCGCTTAAGCAACGAAAACTCGTAGTCCATAAAGCCGATATCAAACGCTGCGTTATGGATCACCAACTCCGCGCCGCGGATATAATCCATGAACTCATCGGCTACCTCGGCAAACGTGGGCTTATCGAGCAAAAATTCATCGGCAATACCATGTACGCCAAAGGCTTCCGGATCCACCAGCCGATCGGGTTTGAGATAAACATGGAAGTTATTGCCCGTCAGGCGACGGTTCACCACTTCAACGGCACCAATCTCAATGATCTTGTGGCCTTCATAGTGCGCACCAATCTGGTTCATACCGGTGGTTTCGGTATCGAGAACGATCTGGCGTGTAATTGCAGTGCTCATAGCGGTCATTTATGTCAGACTTGTCGTTTTACAGTTCGATTCAATTACAGGAAGTCTACCAGAGATGCTTAAACAGGTAGAAATTTTCACCGATGGTTCGTGTCTGGGTAATCCAGGACCTGGGGGTTACGGCGCTATTTTACGCTATCGCGGACGCGAGAAAACCTTTAGCGCTGGCTACACCCGCACCACCAACAACCGTATGGAGTTGATGGCCGCTATTGTCGCGCTGGAGGCGTTAAAAGAACATTGCGAAGTCATTTTGAGTACCGACAGCCAGTATGTCCGCCAGGGTATCACCAAGTGGATCCATAACTGGAAAAAACGTGGCTGGAAAACAGCAGACAAAAAACCAGTAAAAAATGTCGATCTCTGGCAACGTCTTGATGCTGCTCTGGGGCAGCATCAAATCAAATGGGAATGGGTTAAAGGCCATGCCGGACACCCGGAAAACGAACGCTGTGATGAACTGGCTCGTGCTGCGGCAATGAATCCCACACTGGAAGATACAGGCTATCAAGTCGAAGTTTAAGCCTGTGGTTTACGACATTGCCGGGTGGCACCAACCGCCTGGCGAATTCGCGGTTTATTCTTGCTCTGTTTCATCGGATTTAGCGTTAAAGGAATAGTCCGTTTCCGGGCAACAATAAGTTGTAAGCAACCAAGCGCAGGAATATGCGCATTCAATAGTTTTCCTCCGTGTTTGTTCCACGGAAGAACGTGGAAACGGCTGGCGTGTAGCACTTCAAAATTCAACAAAGAGAGCCAGTCCAGCTGCCGCATCAGAGTGAACATCCGGCTGTTATAGGGCGATGTTTTGCGCAATACCGGCACAAGTTTGCGTAATCCCATTAAACTGATGGGATTGAAGCCACTAATCACCAGCCAGCCATCATCAATCAGTACCCGATCGGCTTCACGCAATAAACGATGCGGATCAGTGCACCACGGCAATGTATGTGCCAGTAGACAAACATCAACGGATTTATCGGCAAAAGGAAGATGAAGTGGATCCGCCTGCACCTGGACGGGCATTCCTTGCGCAGAAACATTCACTTGATGAGAAACCGCGCACGCTTCGCAATTGATTTCTGCGCTTAAATTGCCAATCTTAAGCAGATGAAAACCATACATTTTAGTGAACCACGGGTTGAGCTGACGCTCCAGCGCCTTGCGATAAAGCTCTCCCCAGGGCAAATCGCCCCAGCAATCAGGAGCCACGACAGTTTGAGGGACTCTTGCCGGTTTCATCACAACCTTCCGTTTCACACTGAGAGGTAATCTATGAATCTTAACAGTATTCCCGCCTTTGATGACAATTACATCTGGGTTTTGAATGATGAAGCAGGTCGCTGCCTGATTGTCGATCCCGGAGACGCAGAGCCAGTATTAAACGCCATTGCCGCCAATAACTGGCAACCGGAGGCCATATTTCTCACCCACCATCACCACGATCACGTTGGCGGCGTAAAAGAACTGGTGAAAAAGTTTCCGCAAATTGTGGTGTATGGTCCACAAGAGACACAAGATAAGGGAACAACACAGGTAGTCAAAGATAGCGAAACTGCCTTCGTTTTGGGGCATGAATTTAGTGTAATTGCCACACCGGGTCACACTTTAGGACATATCTGTTACTTCAGTAAACCTTATCTATTTTGCGGCGACACGCTGTTTTCTGGTGGGTGTGGTCGGTTGTTTGAAGGGACACCATCACAAATGTATCAATCACTTAAAAAGTTAAGTGCGTTACCTGACGATACATTGGTATGTTGTGCTCATGAATATACCTTATCAAATATGAAGTTTGCTTTGAGTATTCTTCCGCACGATTTGTCCATAAATGATTATTATCGTAAAGTTAAGGAGTTACGGGCAAAAAATCAAATAACACTACCCGTAATTCTGAAAAATGAGCGGCAAATTAATGTTTTTTTAAGAACGGAAGATATTGATTTAATTAATGTAATTAATGAAGAAACATTATTGCAACAACCTGAAGAACGTTTTGCATGGTTAAGGTCAAAGAAAGATAGGTTCTGATAAAACTTTCTTGTCATCGGCTCCGTTCGCCGTTATGATCGGTCGTCTTTTAAGCAACTATTGACACACACATGAAGGCAAAAGCGATATTACTCGCCTCTGTCCTGCTCGTGGGTTGCCAGAGTACCGGCAACGTTCAACAGCACGCACAGAGCCTTTCTGCAGCTGGTCAAGGGGAAGCAGCAAAGTTTACAAGTCAGGCACGATGGATGGACGATGGGACGTCTATCGCGCCAGATGGTGACTTGTGGGCTTTCATTGGCGACGAGCTAAAGATGGGAATTCCGGAAAACGACCGGATTCGCGAACAGAAACAGAAATATTTACGCAATAAGAGCTATCTCCACGATGTAACTTTACGGGCAGAGCCGTATATGTACTGGATAGCCGGGCAAGTTAAAAAACGTAACATGCCTATGGAACTGGTACTACTACCCATAGTGGAGAGCGCTTTTGATCCTCACGCAACGTCTGGCGCCAATGCCGCGGGCATCTGGCAGATCATTCCGAGCACGGGGCGCAATTATGGTTTGAAACAGACACGCAATTATGACGCGCGTCGCGATGTTGTTGCTTCAACAACTGCCGCGCTGAACATGATGCAGCGTCTGAACAAGATGTTTGACGGCGACTGGCTTCTGACCGTAGCGGCTTATAACAGCGGCGAAGGTCGGGTCATGAAGGCAATTAAAACGAACAAAGCGCGTGGGAAATCCACGGACTTCTGGTCGTTACCGTTGCCGCAGGAAACGAAGCAGTACGTGCCTAAAATGCTGGCATTGAGTGATATTCTCAAAAACAGCAAGCGTTATGGCGTACGTCTGCCAACGACCGATGAAAGCCGTGCTCTGGCGCGTGTGCACCTGAGCAGCCCGGTTGAAATGGCGAAGGTTGCAGATATGGCGGGGATTTCCGTCAGCAAGCTGAAGACATTCAACGCAGGCGTGAAAGGCTCCACGCTGGGCGCAAGTGGTCCGCAGTACGTGATGGTGCCAAAGAAGCATGCAGATCAACTGCGTGAATCTCTGGCTTCAGGCGAAATTGCTGCTGTACAGTCGACGCTGGTTGCCGACAATACGCCGCTTAACAGCCGTGTTTACACCGTACGCTCTGGCGACACGCTTTCAAGTATCGCTTCACGTCTCGGCGTAAGCACCAAAGATTTGCAGCAGTGGAACAAACTGCGCGGATCTAAGCTGAAGCCAGGCCAAAGTTTGACGATTGGTGCAGGCAGTAGCGCACAGCGACTGGCAAACAACAGCGATAGCATTACGTATCGTGTGCGCAAAGGCGATTCGCTTTCAAGCATTGCTAAACGCCACGGCGTGAACATCAAAGATGTAATGCGCTGGAACAGCGACACTGCGAATCTGCAACCAGGCGATAAGCTGACGTTGTTTGTGAAAAACAACAACATGCCAGATTCCTGACAAACCAGATAATAAAAAAGGCACCGATTCCCCCGGTGCCTTTTTTATTTATGCCGCTTTATGTGCTTCTAGCATGATGATATCACTGGTGAAAGAGCCATCATTCTGCAAGGCAAAATACGTTTTCACCTCTGTCGATGCGCTCTGTTGGTAAATGCGAATAGCGTCTACTAACGCTTCTGGCGTACGCATTCTCGCTACCCATGAAGAAAATTCCAGCGGTAACTTATCTGTAATTAAATTATCAACTATCAGATTGGCTTCACTGATTAACGTCAACCACTCACCGCTGGCGTAGTTCCGTGTGTGAGATATATCGCGTAATGCTTCTACCGTCTGTAACCAGATGTCGCGCACTGGGTGGCCCGGAGACATTACGTCCATCACAATCAGCTTACCGCCAAGTTTCAATATCCGGTTCACTTCACGCAGTGCTGCACCAACATCATGCCAGTGATGGGCAGAATAACGGCTGATAACAATATCAAATGCGTTATCGGCAAATGGCAGGCTTTCGACATAACCCTGGCGGGTGGTGATATTTTTCAGTTGCCGGGCTTCGGCAGCTTGTGCCACGACATCCAGCATATGGGCAGATAAGTCATACGCCACCACCGTGCTCACGTTTTGCGCAGCGACAAAGCTGGCATGCCCTGCTCCGCAGCCCATATCAAGTACACTTGCATCAGGATAATCAGCCAGACGCACCGCCAGGCGCTGTAAATCTCGTCCGGATGCATGTACGGTACTGGTCAGATATTCGCTGGCTTGAGAGCTAAACTGCTTTTCTACGTGGTCATGGTGGGATTGTGTTGTCATTGCGCTGTCCTTTTGTTATTTGAGTATAAAAGGGCAGCGCCAAACGTTGGTCTGCCCTGTGGCAGACCTGACATACCTTATTTATCAGGCTTGCCGGGACTGAATTCAACGAGTAGCGGATTGTGATCGGAAGCGCGCGTAACCAGTACAGAAGCTTCGCTGACGTTCAGACCACGGTAGAAAACAAAATCGAGCGGGCGGCCAAACGCCCGACGGCGCTGATCATCAGTAAAACGCACCTGGCGCAGCGACATTTCCCGCGCAAAGCGATATAACGCGTTCATCCTTCTACGGCTCCAGGCATTGAAATCTCCCGCCATAATGACCGGGCCGCTGTGGTGAGCTATCTGATCGCCAATAGGAAGTAACTGCTTACTATAGACATCCACGCCCAGACTGAAATTGACGGCGTGTATATTAACCACCATCAACAGGCGAGTGTCAGGTAAGGGATAGACCGTCACCAGGGCCGACTTCGCCAGACGCAAAATGGGTTCTCGTTCACGTAACGGGCAGCAATACACTGGATGCGCCGCCGAAAGGGTCATTACGCCAGAAGGATGTTGTGGCAGTACGAAAGCGGGTACCTGATCGGCGGCAAGATAGTTAGCGGTCGCAAACTGTACTAACTCTGGCGTTGTCTGCGCTTCCTGCAATAACACCAGATGTGCATCTTTGCCGTAGTTCTTTAATACCGACAACCATTCAGCGCGTTGCTGTTTGTATATGTTCCACACCAGGATCCGAATACGCTCTTCGGTACTTAACGGTTCTCCAGGTGGTAATGCCTGGCCGATGCTCGCAAAAGACCCCGGCGGTAAGATCCTTTCCGCAGGTTGTCCGGCAACATAGCGCATGGCATAGGTGTTTTTTCGCACTTTTGACTTTGAAACCTCTATCACGTCAACCCTTCCGCACTCGGGAGGGTTCTACTGTTATAGGGATTTTAGCTCACTCTTTCAACGAGCAATTGTATATTGTTATGTAAGCAAGTGCTTACACCGGTCAGGATTTTGCTCATTATTGAGAACATTAAATCGGATGGCATATCTCGCATCCTGATGGTTTAATGACAAATAAATTCAAAATATCTCTTCTATTTTGCAACAGGAGCAAAAATGAAAGCCACGTCGGAAGAACTCGCCATTTTTGTTTCAGTCGTCGAAAGCGGCAGCTTTAGCCGGGCAGCGGAACAATTAGGGCAAGCAAACTCAGCGGTAAGCCGGGCGGTGAAAAAGCTGGAGATGAAACTTGGCGTTAGCCTGCTTAATCGGACCACGCGGCAACTTAGCCTGACGGAAGAAGGCGAGCGTTATTTTCGTCGCGTACAGTCAATTTTGCAGGAGATGGCAGCGGCAGAATCAGAAATTATGGAGACGCGTAATACACCGCGTGGACTGTTACGGATCGATGCCGCAACTCCAGTGGTGCTGCACTTTCTGATGCCGTTGATTAAGCCTTTTCGTGAACGCTATCCGGAAGTCACTTTATCGCTAGTCTCCTCCGAAACGATTATTAATTTGATCGAAAGAAAAGTGGATGTCGCGATACGCGCCGGTACGTTAACGGATTCCAGCTTACGTGCCAGGCCGCTATTTAACAGTTATCGAAAAATTATCGCCTCCCCCGATTATATTTCCCGCTACGGGAAGCCAGAAACGCTCGACGATTTAAAGCAACATGTTTGCCTGGGATTCACTGAACCCGCTTCCCTCAATACCTGGCCGATAGCCTGTAGCGATGGACAATTACATGAGGTGAAGTACGGTTTGTCATCCAATAGTGGGGAAACACTGAAACAGCTTTGCCTGAGTGGCAACGGGATTGCGTGTTTGTCCGACTACATGATCGACAGAGAAATCGCTCGCGGAGAATTGGTGGAGTTAATGGCAGATAAAGTGTTGCCAGTGGAAATGCCATTCAGTGCAGTCTATTACAGCGACCGTGCGGTAAGTACGCGCATCCGGGCTTTTATCGATTTCCTTAGCGAGCATGTAAAAACAGCTCACGAAGGAGCTGTCAGAGAGGCTTAATCCCATTCAGGAGCCAGACCTTCCGGGCTAACCAGACGGTCGTTGCAATCCAGTGCGGCGATCGCTTTTTTATCTTCGGCATCAAGCTGTAAATTTTGTGCCTTAAGATTACTTTCCAGGTTTTTACGTTTAGTAGAAGAAGGAATTACGGAGTAATCTTCCCCCATAGCCCACGCCAGAATCACTTGTGCCGGAGTCGCATTGTGTTTAGCTGCGATACGAGCAATAACCTCATCTTTCAGGGACTTACCATACGCCAGCGTCATATAGGAAGTAATATGGATGCCGTGCTGTTTAGCCCGGGCGACCACTTTACGGTTTTGCAGATAAGGAGAGAGTTCAATCTGGTTAGTAGCGATGTTTTCAGCGCCAACAGCAGCAATCGCCTTTTCCATCAATGGGATCGTGAAGTTGGAAATACCGATCTCACGCGTCAGCCCTTGTTTTTTGGCTTCCAGCAGCGCCTGCATAAACTCTTCAGCAGAGACTTCATCGTTTGGTGACGGCCAGTGGATTAGCGTCAGATCAACATAATCGGTACGCAATTTTTGCAGGCTCTCTTTCAGACTCGGGATCAATTTGTCTTTGCTGAGATTTTCAATCCAGATTTTAGTGGTGATGTAGAGTTCATGACGTGGCACGCCACTTTCTGCAATCGCCTGACCTACTGCGGCTTCGTTATCATAGATTTGTGCGGTATCAATTGCGCGATAACCAAGTTCTAGCGCCGTTTTCACAGATGAAATAACAACGTCGTCTTTCAGACGGAAAGTACCTAAACCAAATGCAGGGATAGCCATAATATGCCTCTTTTAATGCTATGTTCGTTAACTGAGGTGATTATGGGCTTCAGACAGTTGTGGAAAAATGGCGTAAAACGCAGAGGATTTTTGCGATTTTGGCAATAATAGAAATACAGACGAAAAAAAACCTCGAGCGTTAACTCGAGGCTTCTTAATAAGTGGCGGAACGGACGGGACTCGAACCCGCGACCCCCTGCGTGACAGGCAGGTAT